>Ga0209755_10001728_pt1 | contig 32764 bp, 28 predicted proteins | sample TergutCo191P1_FD_187301 | JGI IMG/M metagenome (GOLD analysis project Ga0209755, IMG submission 187301) | Cornitermes sp. P1 segment gut microbial communities from Petit-Saut dam, French Guiana - Co191P1 (SPAdes) (version 2) | ecosystem: Host-associated > Arthropoda: Insects > Digestive system... | reverse complement strand
ATAACCAAGTCCAGCAGAGCGTAACCAATAATGATATGGTTCGTTATCATCATCCTTTAATGCTAGTCGGCTATCAGCATCAATATAGTGATTATGATTAATTGAATTGATGGTAAAGCGGTTTAGTTCTGATAGTGATATTCAAATAAAATAAAAGGCATAATGAATAGCACTATACCTTTTACATTACTTAACGTTTTTTGTTAATATACTTACCCTTAGGGTTAGCAATCACTTGCGCAATAATCATTGTTTTTAAGAAATCTTGATCAAGTTGAATTTCTTCAATCCCATCTTGAATTTCATCTTCCTCAATTGGTGATAATTCTTTTTTTCGTTCAACGACTACTGGCTTTCTTGGTGGCTGGTTTACCACTTTTGGTTTTTGAGCAGTGGGCTTTTGGCCAGTATTTTGTCTCATTAAAACTATTCCTTAGTTTTTTTAGAGTCACCCTTAGTAGTACCACTCAAATGATTTCGCATATTCGTATCTGATTGAATATTTTGCATATTGTAGTAATCCATTACGCCTAATTTACCAGTACGTAACGCTTCGGCCATTGCTTTCGGGATTTCTGCCTCAGCAGCTACTACCATCGCTTGCATTTCTTGGGTCTTAGCACGCATCTCTTGTTCGTGTGCTACTGCTAAGGCACGTTTTTCTTCTGCTCTTGCTTGGGCGATCTTTTTATCAGCTTCTGCTTGATCCATTTGTAGTTGTGATCCAATGTTTTTACCAACATCAATATCAGCAATATCAACTGATAAGATTTCAAACGCAGTTCCTGCATCTAAACCTTTACTTAAAATCTTTTTAGAAATTAAATCAGGATTTTCTAATACATCTGTATGTTTAATTGAAGAACCAATGGTTGTAACAACCCCTTCACCAACACGGGCAATAATAGTTTCTTCACCAGCACCACCAATTAATCTTTCAATATTAGCTCTTACTGTAATTTTAGCTTTTACTTTTAATTCAATTCCATCTTTTGAAACTGCCGATACTAACGGCGTTTCAATTACTTTCGGATTAACCGATACTTTAACGGCATTTAATACATCACGACCAGCAAGATCAATTGCCATTGCTGTTCTAATGTCTAAAACAATATTAGCACTATGGGCACTAATTAACGCATCAATGACTGTGCCTACATTGCCTTTGGCCATGTAGTGAGTTTCTAATGTTTCAATTCTAATGTCTAGTCCTGCCTTTTTACCAGTGATGAAAGCATCCACTAACTTAGTTACTGCTACTCTTCTTAGTCGCATCCCAATTAATCTGCCAACACCAATGCTTGCTCCTGAGATCCAAGCTCTAAACCAAATGCCAATTGGGACAAATGCGATAAAAATCACAAATATAACCACTGCGGCAACAATTACACCTATTATCCAAGGTTCCATATTTTTTAATTCTCCTTTTTATTTTTTTATTTATTCTTTAACTTTAACGACTGAGATTCTAACACCTTCAACCGAAGAAACTTTAATTTTAGTTCCTTCTTCAATAAAGACACTACCAGCATTAACGTCATAAAGTTTACCGTTAATTTCTGCCTTACCAATTGGTCTTAAATATGAAAACGCAGTTCCTTCTTCACCAATTAAATACGAGTAATCTACGGTTCCAGCTGAAAAATCTTGACTAACTGCTGTGTCGTTTTGAACTAACCAACTACGATTAATACGTCCTTTTCTAGAAAGCCAAAATACAATTAAGAAGCCTATGGCCGCTAAGATTGACTGCATTAACAATAAAACAGCTGCTTGTATAAAAGGATTACCACCATCATTAACTAACACTCTTAAAGTGATACCAATGATTGTAAAAATTACACCACTAATCCCAAAGACACAAGAACCCCATAACATCTCTTCAATAAGTATTAGGATTAAACCAATTGTTAAAAAGATAATTGGTAAATACGACATATACCTAAATAAAATTCCAATTTCGTAAAACATCATAACCTCCGTAAAATATTATTTATTTTTGTTCGTTTAAGACTATTTTATAAATAAATAATCTTTTTCGTATAATCATTATAACATTATTTTATATTGTTAGCTAACTTAAAATAAAAAATGTACTTACTAAGTGTTAAACACTTATAAATAAGCACATTAATTATTGTTAATTAAACAATTATTAACTAATTATATTAGGGTTATTATTATCGTCAGATAGTTTATAACTTGTATAAATATTAAAGGTTAATCCTTGGATCGCTTCAAAAGTATTAATGGTTGGTTCTTCTAAGAAGATTACCATATATAAGTTATGGCTACTATTAATTTCTAATGATATGTCAAAGGTTGGATCATTAAGAGTGATGTATTTTGTGAAATTGGTTTGTAAGGCGTTTTTCACAGCATTAATACCACGCACTACTTCTGTATTCATTAATAATTTAAGATAATCTAAACCTGTGATATCTCCCGTTGAATCTGCTGGATCAATTAAATATATGTTAATCAAATCCAACACATCTTGACTGAGAGTAAGAGCCTGATTATTTTCATCCACTAACCCTTCAAGTGTTACACTCACATTGGCACTAGCACCATTAACTCCATCACTGTCTGCTTGCCATCTTACTTCAATAGGAATAATTAAATATTCTACCGTATTACCAACTGAATTTTCTTTTTGCCCAATTGGTACCAACTTAGCAGTTGGGTCAACAGCATTCACATTAATTACTGAATCAACTTCTTTGGCTTCACCAATTTCAATTAGCGTATTGTTTTCGCCTGCTAATAAACTAATCTTAGAAACCCAGTAAGCACATATTCCTCCTATTCCTGCTAACAGCATCGTGATCATAAACATTACTTTTATTTTAGTTCTCATTTTCTTCATCTCCTTTTTTAATGGAACTTATAAATATTTTTAATTTTAACAAGCCGTAATCTTGGTTGTAATTTTTATATTGGCTAATGAAAGATATTCAATGTATTCTAGTGAAACTAAATCAAGATAAACTACAATTAAAAATTGATATTCTTGATTTAGGTTAAGCGTTATATTTTGTGTTTCACGATAATCCCAAAAAGTTAGTTCAGGGATGTCTTGTAATTGATTAGAAACAGATTGTTTCGGATCAATTAAAGACTTCAACTCTTCTTTTGATAATGTTGAATAAGTATAAAATACATTAATTAAATCTTTTGCTGCTTGTTCATGTTGGGGATTAATTTCTGTTACCTTGTGTCGTAACTCTAAGGTGGTAGCAACAATAAACTCCTTTTGATCTATTTTCTTAGTTCTTGATACCCATTTAACTTTCATATCCGCTATCAATATATTATATGGTAATAAAGGATTGGTAACTTCTGAGTCAATGATCAATTGATATTCAATATTATCTTTATCAATAATAACTAATTCATTAGTACTAAGATTATCTACTATTGCCCAAACGACAATCACTATTGTGGTTAACATCAACAATGCGATATAAAGATAGTTAAATCTTTGAAATACTTTCATATGCATTCCCTCATTTCCAAACCCTTGGTTCGTATATATATTATTCTTAATCCCTCATAAAATCAAACACAAATCTCAATTATGTCAAACATTGGTAAAATTATAAAAATAATGTTAGATTAAGTGATAAAGAAAAAGGCCTCAAAAGGCCTTATTTCCAACTTTATTGACTTAGATATTATTTTTAGTGATCTATATGATATCTAAAAATGTTAATAATTTATTAATAAACCCACACTTCATGTATTTAATGGGAATTATTGGGGTTGAAGTTTATTAACAAGCATTAGTAGTGCTGATTCAAATTCAGCAAAAGTCGTAGTTTCCGTAATCTCAGTTCCTAAACGGTATTCAAAATCTGAAATCATTAAATCTTTTACAATTAAGCGATTAGCTTCACTTAATTTATTAATATCACCTGTAATGCCAGGTAGTATATTTCTTTCTTTACCTGAACCACAAGAAAGAGTAGGAATATTTAAGTCAAATAACTTTTCCATTGGTTTAATAAATAGTGGTGATACAAAGTAACTAAGAGTATCACGACCAAAGGTAATTCCTGATGGATTTTCTTGGTTAACATTAATTATCGTGCTAGCAAGAATTGTTTTATCATAATGCATATTGTTTGTCTCCTTTTTTTGTTGAATATATTATTTAATCGTTATTAAAAATCCTATTAAACGCATCTCTTGCTTCTGATTTAGTCCTAATTGCGAAAGAAATGGTATCATGGCTATTATCGTATGTGTTTATACCTGAAAAATATATGTTGTATTCTGGCGATAATTGACCTTTATTTATCTGAAATATAAAAACCGTTCTACTTCCAGCTATTAATGACGCACTAGAAAACCAAGCAGTGACAGAAAAATTTACATTATTTCCACTAACTCTTATTCTATCTAGTGTTTCAATTCTACCAGAATCATGCGGTATCCATAAAAGTATAATATCATTATCGTCAAAGAAATCTTCACTTAATCCAAGTTCAATATGTTGATTGTGCTGCAATAATCGTGAAAGCTCATCATGATTACTAGCAACAAACAAGGTCGTTATTGGCCGGTCAAAATATGGAAGGGCATTATTCAACTCTAAGCCTCTTGGAGTGAAAGATTTTCCAAGATATAAAACTTCAAAATCAATATTTTTACTACACCCCACAAGCGGCAAAAACAATATCATTAATAAAAGTATACATATTATTTTTTTCATTTATTCTTCCCTTTCTTTTATATCTAATAAATTAATTTAGTGTTTTCAGGAAATGCGTTCTCACCTATACTTGTTACTGTTGATGGAATTACTATTTCAGTGATGCTTGTTCCTGCGAAAGCCCTCTGTCCTATTGTTTGTAAACCTTCATTTAAGGTGACGTTTGTCAAAGTAATTATATCTCTAAATACACCCCACCCTATATTTGTTACTGTTGATGGAATTATTATTTCTGTTATGCTTGTTCCTGAAAAAGCATGCCAATGAATTTCTTGTAAGCCCTCATTTAATGTTACACTTGTTAAGGTTGTTATTCCTTGGAAGGCATCACCCCAAATAATTACTACACTACTGGGTATATTTATTTCAGTCAAGCTTGTTTGCCAGAAAGCCATACTCCCAATTTCTTGTAACCCTTCATTTAATGTTACACTAGTTAAAGTTTCTATCCGACCAAAAGCATGAGTTCCTATACTTGTTACTGTTGATGGAATTGTTATTTCTGTAATGCTTGTTCCTTCAAAAGCACTAGTACATATTGTTTGTAAGCCTTCATTTAATGTTACACTTGTTAAAGTAGTTATACTCTGAAAGGCACTAGTCTCTATGCTTGTTACACTACTTGGTATTACTATACTGGTTATACTTGTTCCTGAAAAAGCACTACTACCTATTGTTTCTAAACCCTCGTTAAGAATAATATTACTTAAATGTCTACTCCTAGTAAAAGCCCTAACACCAATTTCTCTAAGGGTTGACGGGAAAATCACTTCCTGAATAGCGGTGAAACCAAACGCAAAACTTCCTATATACACTAATCCTTCATTCAAGATAATACTCGTTATTTGGACAGTATTAGGATTTGGTCTGGAAAATGTGACATCAGGCGGAAAAAACTGAAACGCATAATCACCTATTTTTGTTACATTTCTCCCATTAATTGTTTCTGGTATAACAACATCAGTTTCTGATCCTATATAACCAATTATTGTAACATTGCCATCTACTACTTCAAACATGAGATCATTATAAATGTTGTTATTACATCCAATAAGTGGTAAAAATAATACCATTAATAAAAGTATACCTATTATTTTTTTCATTTTATACCCTCCATTATATCCAAAGTGATCTAGTGTAGAAATGCCAATGTTTTTTCATTATTTTATTTTTTATATTTTTTAATTTGTTTTTTTATGAAATTAATTTTATACAATGTTGTAATGTGAACTTTTTATTATAGTTTAGTTTATCATAATTTCATAAAAATGTTTCTTTCAAAACATATAATTACACCTTTATGTGTTATTTTGCATGTATATTCACTTTATAAAGATAAAATAAAAAACTGCCAAACGATATTATTCATTTAGCAGCTTAATTGATTAATTACTGGTTATTATTGGTAATTTCTTGACGACGTTGTTGATATTCTTCCGCTGTAATAACCCCATTTTCATATAAAAGTTGTAGTTCTTGTAATCTAGTGTCTTGTGAGGTGGCTTGTTCTGGGTTATCTTGGTTACTTTGTGTTAAACCAATAATAGCACCCACTAAGGCAGGAATTGAAGTAAATATAATAGTAACCGCTAAAAATCCACCCATTAAGTTTTTAGGATTTTCACTACGCATAATTAATATACCAAATAATACATACACCCCTACACCAATTAGTGACCAAATAATAGAAAAATTCATTAAAGCACGTACATCCATTATAAGTGGTACGCCTAATTCAGCATATATTTCTTCTATCATTTGCACCATGCCATCACGCATCAAGAATGACATTAATGCTGAAAAAGCCAGCAATCCCACCGATACCCAAAGTAAAATCAATACTGTTTTTTTAGTTTGTTGAGTCATAAATAAACCTCTTATACATATAAATGTATTCTTTCTTATAAATATTATACCAAATTTTTACTTTTGAAGTGTTTTTATTCTTTCTAAATACCCTTCAATAAAACGAATACCGATTTGTGTCCAAGATTCTTGATTCTTTTTAATTGCGATCTTAATTTGGATTCTGCCACGATAAAAATTTAATGACACTTGGGGCTTAAATTGATTAGCATAATTAAATAATTCTTTATTATTATGTGTCTTAGTTGATTCTTCATTTAAGATCAATTCTAAAAAGTAAGCACTAATGCTTGCGTTTTCCACTCCTAATTTACTACAAAGCTTTTTATATAACTTCTCTGTCATATATTCAACTAACAAATGATCAAATTGACCAAAACGATCAATTAATTCTTGTTTTAACTCTTGTAGTTTAAGGGTTGTATCAACCCCAGCAATTCTTTTATGAATCTCAATTCTAACAGCATCATTATCAATATATTGTGGTGAAATATGACGATTAGAATAAACTTCATCACTTACTTCTTTAACTAACTCTTTATTATGAATAACTTCATCTAATAGTTTCATGTATAAATCCATACCAACACTATCGATAAAACCTGATTGTTCAGCCCCTAATATATCACCTGAACCCCTAATTGATAAATCCCTTAAAGCAATCTTAAACCCCGAACCTAAATCCGTAAAATCCTCAATTACATTTAAGCGTTTCATTGCTTCTTCGGTCATTACTTTTTGGGGCTCATACATCATATATGCGTAAGCAATCTTATCACTACGTCCTACACGACCACGAATTTGATAAAGTTGTGATAGGCCTAAGTGATCAGCATCATGAATAATTAACGTATTAGAATTAGGGATATCAACCCCTGTTTCAATAATCGTGGTAGCGACTAAAACATCATACTCATGATCAATAAACTTAGATAAAATATTTTCTAATTGATTTTTATTCATTTGACCATGAGCTACCACAATTCTTGCCTCAGGGACTAATGCCTTTAATTTAACCACGACTTTTTCAATATCCGCTACTTTATTATATAAATAAAATACTTGACCCCCTCTGGCAATCTCACGCATTAACGCTTCTTTTATTAAAGCGTCATATCTTTCTACAACATAAGTTTGAATCGGATAACGATTAAGTGGGGGTGTATCAATAGTTGATAAATCTTTAATGCCAGAGATGGCCATTTGTAAAGTTCTAGGAATGGGGGTGGCTGAAAGGGTTAAAGTATCCACATTCACTTTCATTTCTTTAATCTTTTCTTTATGACTAACGCCAAAACGTTGTTCCTCATCAACAATAAATAAACCTAATTGCTTAAAATTAACATCTTTTGATAATAAACGGTGGGTGCCAATCACTACATCAACTAAACCTTTATTAATTTTTTCTAAATTATCATTTAATTGAGTGCTGGTAACAAACCTTGATAAAAGGGCCACACTAATGCCATACTTTTCTAAACGATTTTTGAAAGTATAAAAGTGCTGTCTCGCTAATACTGTGGTTGGACATAAGTAAGCCACTTGCTTACCGTTAAGCACTGCTAAATAAGCAGCCCTTAACGCCACTTCCGTCTTACCAAACCCTACATCCCCTGCAATTAAACGATCCATTGGTTTAATGCTTTGCATATCACTTAAAGTATCATTAATGGCTTGTTGTTGATCTTTGGTTTCTTGGTATTCAAATGTATCAGCAAACGTTTTTAACTCTTCATCAAATGGCTTAAACTTAAAGCCTTGGGCACTAAGTCTTTTAGCATAAAGTTCTAAAAGTCGTTGTGACATTTCCCTTATTTTTTGTTTAACACTTAATTTAGTTTTAGACCACGCCTTACCACCTAATCTTGATAAGGTGGGGGCAATATCTTCAAAACTACGATACTTCATGACTAAATCTATTTGATCAACTGGGGTATATAAATATTCATCATTAGCATAAACAATATGTAAGTAATCGCGGTCTTTACCGTTATTGTTGATCGTTTTAAGGCCCATATAATGACCAATACCAAAATCATAATGCACAACATAATCGCCAATATTTAATTCTGAGACATCACGCACTTTAATGGACTGGTTAATAACTGAACGATAACGTATGGCATAAGAGTTTTTAGTGTTAAAGATTTGTTTTTCTGATAGGTATATAGTTAAAAAATTAGGATCAACAAAACTTTCATCTAAATTACCCTTAAATAAACAAATCTCGCCTTTAACAAATTCATTTTCATATATTTGATAGTTATTGTAAGTTAGTTTATCTTTTAGTTGAGCCATTTTTGACTCATCATTAATTAAAACAACCTTAGTGTATGAAAGATATTGCTGTAAGATTAAATCTAAACTATTAAGACCTTCGCTTAATGCTGGGATTGTTTGGATATTTAAGTCAAGGGCATTAGGATTACCTCCTTGACAATCAAATCGCCAGTAGTCTTGATTTTGTAAATAAGATAAATTAATAAATGATGGCAAGCTAATAAAATTATTACCTTCTAAACTTAAAGCATATGTTTGTAAATCAGATAAACCACTTTGATAATTAATTTCTGTTTTATAAAAATCCACTACTACCATTTGATAGTTTTTAACAAAATCTAAAATGGTAGTTGTTTGGGAATTAAAAAAAGGAATATATAACGAAAGACTATCTAACTTAGTTCTATTTTTTAGGCGCTCTAAATCAAGAGTTAATTTTTCTTGTTCTTTATGTGATAAGTTAACTTGATTAAAATAACTATTAATCTTTTCTTCGGCATTCTTTAATTGGGCACTAGTATAAAAAACCTCACTTAATGGGGCAATTACTATTTGATTAACAGCACTAACTGATCTTTGCGTGATAGGATCAAATTCTTTGATCTCTTCTAATTCATTACCAAAAAAATCAAGACGATAAGGTAGGGCATTATGATGTGTATAAATATCAATTAAACTACCTCTAACACTAAACTCGCCTGGTCTTTCAACCGTAAAGTTTTTATGATAACCATTACTTAACAATAATGAGACGATTTTGTTTAAGTCATATGAATGTTTAACTGTCAGTGAAAAGTTAGCATTAAGATAATCTTGGGGCGATAATTGATATTGTAAAACACCTTGATAAGTCGTGACAACAATATAAGGTTCTTGGTTTTCTAATAACGCTCTTAAAGTATATATTCTTTCGTTCTTAAACTCTGCTGAGCCTAAGGCCATAATTGATGTTAAGATTTGATCAGCGGGATAAAATAAAACTCGCTTTGCTCCAACAATGTTGGATAAAGCGTCATAATATTTTTGGGCATCATATAAATTGGCTAAAACTACAATTAAAGTTTTAGCCTTAATTTGAAACTCTTTTGCTAGTAAGGTTTGAATATATGAATGATTAACATTTTGAAATTGTTGATTATCTTTTGTAATCTTGTATTTTAATGTTTGATAATATTTCATGTTTTAAGATTATATTTATTCATAATATTAGTAAATGATTCGTTATTAATAAACATTGTTAAAGCCCCTAAGCTTTTAACAATACTTTCTTTAACACCTTCTACTTCTACTTTATTAAAATTAGATAAAACATACACTTCTAAGGGAAGACGTTCATCATAATCAATACCAACTCTTAAACGTTTGAAAGTATTACCACAATGATCAATAATAGAACGTAGTCCATTATGACCCCCATGGCCTCCACTTTCTCTTAAACGAATTTGGCTAACCGGTAAAGCAATATCGTCAGTAATAACTAAACAATCTTCAATCTTAAAATCATAAAACTTAATAATCTTTGATACTGCAATACCTGAAAGATTCATATAAGTTAAAGGTTTAACTAAAATAATTTTTTCATTATTAATTGTGGTTTGTGCAATAGATGCTTGAAACTTAGTGTCTTTACTAAAACTAATATTTAATTCTTGGGCTAATTTATCTAAAATAATAAAACCAATATTATGTCTTGTGGTTAAATATTTTTTATCAGGATTACCTAAGCCGAAAATTATTTTCATTGCTTATCCTCAATACGATTAAAAATATCACTAATTGGTTCATCATTAAGAATATGTAGTAATGCTTCTCCTAATAGTGGTCCGATGTTTAACTGTTTAATTTTAGGCTGTTGTTTACTTTCAGGTAGTGGAATAGTGTTAGTAACCACGATTTCACTAATCACTGAATTTTGTAAATTTTTAGTTGCATCATGTGAAAATACACCGTGAGTAGCAGCAGCATATACTTGGACTGCTCCTTCTTTGATTAAAGCATCCGCTGCTGCCATTAAAGTTCCACCAGTATCAATAATATCATCAATTAAAATTACAGTTTTGCCAGCAACGTCCCCGATAATATGCATCACTTCTGATTTGTTAGGGGCTGGTCTTCTTTTGTCAATGATTGCCAAAGGGGCATCTAAGCTCCTAGCAAATATTCGCGCTCTTGTTACACCACCATGATCAGGTGAAACAACAACAATATCTTTAAGTTTTTTCTTTCTAAAATAGTTAGCTAATGAAGGAGCTGCGGGGAAGTTATCAATCGGAATATCAAAAAAGCCTTGGATCTGGGCTGCATGTAAATCCATACATACAATCCTATTAACTCCTGCTGCTTGATAAAGGTTAGCTACTAGTTTAGCTGTAATTGGTTGGCGTGAGCGGGCTTTACGATCTTGACGTGAATAGCCGTAATACGGCATAATTACAGAAATTGAGGCACAAGATGCTCTTTTCATAGCATCTGTTAAAATTAAAACTTCCATAACAGAGTCATTAGCAGGAGCCGATGTTGGCTGAACAATAAATACGTGATGACCACGCACTGATACCTCAACATTCGTGGTAATTTCTCCATCAGCAAATTGAAGAACTTCTACCTCACTTAAAGGAATGTTAGAAGCCTTTGAAATCTCTTCTGCCAAAGGACGATTAGCACGTAATGAAAATAATTTTACTTTTTGTTGATCAATACTCATTTGATACTCTCCTACAAATTGTGTCTTTAAGGATATTATACCCTATATTTAGATACTTTAAGGTTTTTTATTGAATATTTATTCAATGCGGGCGGATACCGACTGTGGTAGAGGCAGCAGAAGTAGCACCATGACTGCCAGACATAGCGATACCAGCGACGGGACGAAAAAGAGCGTCAAAGTGTCCAGCGGGTACACCAGCAGAACGTGTCCAATAAATAGCAGATAGTCCATCATAATCTTTAATCGCTATTCGGTCATTATCATCATAGTGATTATGATTAATTGAATTGATGGTAAAGCGGTTTAGTTCTGAGTATATAAAAAGAAAACCACCCTATAAGGGCAGTTTCCTATTATGTTTATACTTCAACAGGTGTTTGAACAAGTAGTGCTGCTTCATATGCAGTCACAATTTCTTCTTCAATGTGTCTTCTAATGTCACTGTTAATAGGGTGTGCTACATCTTTGTATTCACCGCTCGGTAACTTCTTAGAAGGCATTGCCACGAAGATTCCCTTGTCGCCTTCGATAATTCTGATGTCATGAACAACAAAACAATCATCAAATGTGATGGTGGCTAAGCCTCTTAATCGATTATCGCTTGCGACTATTTTAACTCTAACTTCGGTTACTTTCATACTTTCCTCCCATAATCGTGTTAATGCTACTATTTTAACATAATTTAGTGTAAAGTGATATAAATATTTATTAATACGCTTAATTAATATCTTTATTTGGTAAATAACTAAACTAAAAGGGGTATTTTATATTTTTATATTATCTCATCAATAATTAAATGCTTTTTGAAAAGCAGTTGATAATTCAATTAGTTCATTAATTGTTAATTGTTCGGCTCTAATTGTGTCACTAAAACCTGCCGTTTCTAAAAATTTTCTTACTAATTCTTTATTAACATCAAAACCATTGACTAAGTTATTAATAGCTAATTTTCTTTTTTGACTAAAAATTACTTTAACAAACTTAACATAAAATGTTTCATCTTTTAATCTAGGGGGTAATTTTTTAAGTCTAATGACCATAGAATCAACATTTGGAACTGGATTAAACATTTTACGATTAACATCTAATACCTTTACTACATCACAGTAGTATTGTAGTATTGCTGATAAAGCGTTATACGATTTTTCATTGTTAGCGGATATTAAACGTAATCCCACCTCTTTTTGAACCATAATGGTGGCAGTCGTTAATTGTTTAAGACTTAAAAACTCAAAAATAATAGGGGTAGTAATATAATAAGGTAAATTAGCCACTAAATGAACTTCCTGATCTTGAAACTCCTGAGATATTATATCAGCAACATCCGCTTTCATAAAATCAGTAAAGAAAAACTTAGTATTATCTTGATTAAAATTATTCATTAATAAGTCTTTAAGTGTTAGGTCAATCTCAAAGCCTACATATTTTTTAGCCTGTTTAGTTAAAAACGTTGTTAAAGCTCCACGGCCTGGACCAATTTCAATTACATTTAAGTGATCAATTTGGGCTTCATTAACAATCTTTTGTAGTAAATTTTTATCTGTTAAAAAGTTTTGGCCAAATCTTTTTTTAACTTGATGATTTAATGACATCTTTTAACCTCGCTTTGGTAATATTTAAGATATTAATTCTATTTAAGAATTGTTTAGCATTAGGGTTACCAATGTTTAAGTAAGTAGATACTTGTTGACGTAATGCAGCAGCATTACTTGACTGGGTTAAACCCAGTTCTAATAAATCGGCTGTCGTTAAACTACCACCAATGACAGTCGGTTTAATAATGTTTCTTAAAGCGTATTTAATATCTTCATTACTTACATGTTCAATTCCGATCTTTTTTTGATTATCACTAATAGCCTTTGTTTGTGAAATATAAGCATGAGAAGCATTAGGAAATAGGCTTGTTAGGCTATTTCTTATTTTATTACCTGCACTATCAGGATCAGTAAATATAATGATTTCATGACTTTGTGATAAACTTTCTAAATACTTAATAGTATCGGTATTCATTTGTAGACCACCAACACTAACCACTAAAATATCAGAAAAAATTGAACGTAACTTTTGCTCATCTTTTTTGCCCTCAACAATTATGACTTGCATACTGGTCGGTAAAAGATCTTTTGGTCTAATTTATTGGTAGTTACTAGTGAGTGAATAATTGATGAAAAGGCTGATAATGGCACTATATCACCATTTTTGGTCAAAATCATTATCTCATCAACGAGATTGCCTGAATAAGCAGGCTTAGAAAGTTTATGCCCGTAAGCAATAAAATACTTTTTTTCTATTGGTTGATAATCTTGACATAATTGATTAACATTTTTAATGTTTTCTTCTGTGGCATCAACAAACTGCCAAATACGACGATTCAAAAAATCATTGGCTAGTTGTCTTAAAATAGAATCTTGGCTATTAATAAGCGTTGAAATTAAACCATTCATATAAAAATCATCAATATATAAAAACGCATTTAAGTCATTAGGATTATGTAAGATATTTTTAAGGGCAGAAACATCAGTTGTAAAAATAAAGTTTTCTTTAATTAAATCTTTAATTCTTTCATATATTTTTTCTAAAATAATTTCATAGGCTTGGGCTTTGGGGTGAAAATATACTTGCCAGTACATATGATAACGTGAAACTAAATAATTTTCAATCGCATGAATACCTGACTCTTTATAAACCACTTGATTATTTTTAATCTCTACTACCCTTAGTAAGCGATCTAAATCTACATGGCCGTAAGCAGCGCCCGTGAAGAAAGCGTCCCTTTCTAAATAATCTAAACGATCAACATCAAGTTGTGAGGAAATTAGTTGCTCAATGATTGGGTATTTACCGCACTTTTTAATAATACCTGCTACATCTTGGGCAAACTCATGATCAATATTATCTAAGATATTTCTAATATCTTGGTTTTCTAAAATAAGTTTAGCTCCAATTAATTCGTGATCAACATTAAAAGTATGCTCAAAAGCATGTGAATACGGTCCATGACCAATATCGTGTAAAAGTGCTGCACTTAAAAATAATAAGCTTTGTCGTTCATTTAATGTCTCTTTAATTACACTGATGTTTAAGAACTTGTTAGCTAATTCATAAGCACCTAATGAATGTGAAAATCTTGAATGCTCAGCACCATGAAAAACCATATTAACGCCACTTAATTGCCTAATTCTTCTTAGTCTTTGAAATACTGGTGTATCAATTAGATTAGTAATAAAATCATAATCTACGTGAATATAGCCGTATATTGGATCTCTAAATACTTGTTGTCGTTTCTTTTTTTCCATTTTTTATATTTCACTCAACATTTTGAGACCTTTCTTTTTATTTCTATATACTATTATAGCATACACAGTTAATCATCGTTCGCTTTTAGGGCGAACACTAACCTTATTTTTCTGATTAATATAACATCAATCCCCTAAAATGCGAAGAAAAAAGTGCCTAAGCACTTTATTCATTAATCGTATATTTTTTAACTAATTCTACTAAGTCACCAGTCTTTAACAAGAATGCTGCTCCATCATCAGTATCTAAATGAGCATCTAATCTAAAATCTTTATGAACACGACATAAAACATTATCCACAATTCCTGATTTAACTCCACCAATCTTTAAGGAAACAATTTGACGATCTGATACACCAAACTCTGCTGCCTCACTCGGTGAGAAGTGAATATGACGATCAGCGATAATCACACCTTCACTAATTTCTACTGAACCTTTTGGTCCAACAATAGTGGCAGATCCTGATCCTTTAATATCACCAGAAGATCTAACAGGTGCCTTAAACTTATACCTAATTGCATCACTTTGTGATATTTCAATTTGTGTTTCTTTTCTTAATGGTCCTAAAATCCTTACTCCTGATAAAACTTTACCATCCTCAGAAATAATATCAATTTTTTCTTCGGTGGCGAATTGTCCTGGTTGTGACAACTCTTTCATTAAGGTCAATTCGTGACCTTCACCAAATAAAATTTCTAAATGTTCTTTCGTTAAGTGAGCGTGACGACCCGAGATTCCTACTGGAATTTTTTTACTCATATAATTATTCCTTTCTTAATTTACCCTAAATATTATAACACTTTTTTGAAAAATTGCTTATAATAAAATTGGAGGTAAAAAAACTATGAGTATTTTTTCTAAAATTATTAACAAAGAAATTCCTGCCTATATTATTTATGAAGATGATCTAGTAATATCTTTTTTAGATATTTCACAAGCAACCATCGGTCATACCTTAGTAGTGCCTAAACAAGAGTTTAGCGATATCTTAGAGTTAGATGAAAGTATATCAAATCACATTTTTGGTGTAACAACAAAGATAAGTAAAGGCCTTATGAAGGCATTTAGCGCTGATGGAATCAATATATTATCTAATAATAAAGCAGCAGCAGGCCAAACAATTTTTCATTTTCATATTCACATCATTCCGCGTTATATTAACGATGACTTAAAACTAACACTTAATACAAATAATCAAACTAATAAAGAAGAATTTGAAAAAAGAGCCCATTTAATTAGACTCTTCTTAAAAAATTTTATTTAATTATTATAAGGGCTTATTACAAACTCTACCCCATCTTTAACATTGTGGCAAGCAATCTTTAAGTCAAATAAAGCAAGGGTTGCTTTCACGATTGAAAGTCCTAAACCAAATTGACCATTTCTTCCTTTTTCATAAGGTTGAAAAATCACTGGTAATAATTCTTCGGGGACGGGTTCACCATCATTAAAGATGGTGATTTTTTGTTTTTTCAAAGTAATTACTATCTTGCTTTGGGCATATCTTAAAGCATTTTCAATCAAGTTAGAAACAACATTAATTAATCTTGGTTCAGCAATTCGGTAAGTAGAATCATCTAAATCAGTAATAAACTCAACATTTGATTTATATTTATAGTTTTGGACTAATTGTTCAATACTATCTTTTAATTTAATTTCAGTTACTTCATCTGATAAATCTAAATAGTTTAATTTTGAATATTCTAATAACTGTTCTACACAACGTTGTAAGTAATTGGCTTGCTTAAAGATGATTTTAGCATCCGTTTCAGGGTTTTCACTCATTTTATCAGTAATTGCCTCAGCATATGATTTAATGACCATAATTGGTGTTTTTAAGTCATGACCAATATTTTGAATCATATCTTGTTTAGTAGTTTCATTAGTTAAAATATCTAATCTTAATTTATCAATAGAGTGTGCTAAATCAGAAATTTCATCATCGCCATAAGATTCAATTGGTAATTTATAGTTTTGATGAGTCATTTCTGTGACATTTTTATTTAAGGCTTGTAATTTATCCACAATACTTTTAGAAAATATAAATATAACAATATTTCCTAGTAAAAATATCGTTGTAAACGCGATCATCGTATATTCACGAATTCGCCTTGACATTGCTGAAACAAAAGTTTCAGTATTAGTCATTGAAATAACTGTTAAAACTTCACCTGTATGATGATCAACATGGCACGAAAAAACAAAGCCAATACCGCTATATTGCCTAAAACTTGATCTAACTCCACATTCTTCATCACTTTGTGTAACTAATTGGATAATATAAGCCACTCGTTCTTGACAAACGATTGGCTCTTCATCATCACGTAATAAACTTGATTCATGATATTCATGATTAATTAATATAACAAAAGCGTTGTGATCCATAAAATTATAGGCCACCCCAAACTCTTGATAAGTACGCACAGTTTGTTTATGAAACTGAACTAATTGATCATATGACTGTTGAACAAAAGCACTAGAAAATGAAGCACGAGTAATTAATAAAAATATAACACACGATAATATTGTTACGATCGCAAAAATTAAATTGATTTGTGCTCCAAGTCTAAATTTTATCATAATAAACGATAACCAAAACCATAGATTGTTTCAATTCTTAATAATGGTAGTTTTTGACGTAATCTTCTTAATAAATCATCTACTACACGATCAGAACCATAATATTCTTTCCCCCAAATGGTTTCTAACATTAATTGTCTTTCAATCGGTTCACCACGGTTTTTTAAGAATACTAATAACATCTCAAATTCTTTATTGGTTAAATCAATAATTTGATCTTCGTAAGCAATCTCGCGATTTTCTACCGAAATAGCGTAGTTATCATAATGAATAACCGCCACTGTGGCTTGATTTCTTCTTAAAATTACTTGAACACGTAACACTAACTCTTTCGGTGAGAAAGGTTTAGCTAAATAGTCATCTGAACCTAACTCTAAACCTTTGATTTTGTCTAAGGCTTGATCGCGAGCAGAAGTAAAGAACACAGCTACGTGTTGATTAGCACGTTTAATTGCCTTAATCAAATCAAATCCATCAATTTGACCTGGCATCATAATGTCTAAAATCCAAAGATCAACGGAAGTATCGCCTGCATGTTTGATTGCTTCCTCGCCATTATGAAAAACAGTTACATCATAACCTTCTTTAACTAAATACTTTTTAATAATGTCGCTTAAATCTTTTTCATCTTCTACGTAAAAAATTTTCATTTTTACCACCCCAATTAATCAATATTGTTTAGTTTTTTCAAACTTACCTTTATTTTAACACATTTTAATAATTTGTGCTAGTACTTTATGTGATTTTTTCAACTTTCATATATGGAATTAATACTTCGGGAACTTCAATTGTACCGTCTTGTTTTTGATAATTTTCTAAAACTGCAATTAATGTGCGTCCAACGGCTAATCCTGAACCATTAAGTGTATGAACGTATTGCGTTTTACCTGCTTTTTCGCGCTTAAAACGAATATTAGCACGACGGGCTTGATAATCACCAGCATTAGAGATTGATGCGATCTCACGATAAGTATTTTGTCCTGGTAACCAAACTTCAATATCATAAGTTTTTCGCATAACAAATCCTAAATCATACGTACATAAAGTAACTACTCTATAAGGAAGTTTTAATAATTCTAAAACTTTACAGGCATCAAGTAGCATTGCTTCATGTTCAGCATCTGAGCTTTCGGGGGTCGTTATTTTAATTAATTCCACTTTATTAAATTGGTGCTGACGTAAAAGTCCACGTGTATCACGACCAGCTGAGCCTGCTTCACTACGAAAAGCAGTAGTAAAAGCACAGTGCCTAATTGGTAATTGATTAAGTTCTAAAATCATATCACGATAAATATTAATCGTTGGCACTTCGGCCGTTGGATTAAGATACCACTCATTATTACCCACCTTAAAAACATCTTCCTTAAACTTAGGAAATTGGCCAGTAGCATAAAGTGAATCCGCATTCACAATATAAGGCGGAATTACTTCCGTATAATTGTGCGTATAAACGTGTAAATCACTCATAAAGTTAATCAGTGCTCTTTCTAAACGAGCCCCTAAACCTTTTAAGACACTAAATCTAGTGCCAGTAATTTTAGCGGCACTTTCAAAATCAATAATATTTAAGTTTTGTCCTAAGGCAACATGATCAAGTGGTTCAAAATTAAACTTAGTTGGTTCTAAATATTTTTTTATCTCTAAATTATCTGTCTCACTAGCACCAATTGGTGTTGTTTCATCAGGAATATTAGGTGTATTTTCTAAAATACTTAAAATTTCTTGATCAATTTTATTAAGATTAAGATCTAAGGTCTTAATTGAATCACCTAAACCGTTTACTTGCTCAAAAATAGAAGTAGTATCTTTTTGTTGGCGTTTATACTCACCAATTAACTTAGATAGTTCATTTCTTTTCGCTTTTAAGTTTTCTACTTCTAAAATGATGTTTTTACGTTCATTTTGTAAAACTACTAATTGGTCTAAATACGAAAAATCACCACCTCTGGTTGAAAGTTTAGCTTTAACGCCTGCCAAATTATCAATTACATATTTAAGATCTAACATATTTTCACTCCTTTTTTATAAAAAAGTCCCTAAGTAAAAAACCTAAGGACGAATATATCGTGGTACCACCTTTATTCCCAGCATTGTTATACTGGCTTTCGCTTTTAACGCAAGCATACGGGCAGGATTAGTGCCACTAAAAGGTAGATTCATTAATAATGGATACTTGTTTACACCAACCACAAGTTCTCTTTTAATCCTTTTTACTAATTACTATTTCTTTTTTCGTTTGTAATATTATAAACTATTTTTATTAATTTTAACAAAAAATATTAATTACTCGCTCCTTAAAGCAACCACTGGATCTTTCTTAGCAGCAATCCTTGATGGTAAAAGACCAGCAACAAAAGTTAATGTCATTGATATTAATACTAATAATAAAGCATGGAAGATATTTAAGTTCGCTACATTTGAACCATCAGTAGCTTGTCTTAAAAAGACATTAACAATTGGCACAAGAGCATAAGTAAGAATAACACCCATTAAACCAGCACTAAATCCAATTAAAATACTTTCAGCATTAAAGACTCTTGATACATCTTTTTTACGTGCACCAATCGCTCTTAAAATCCCAATTTCTTTCGTACGTTCTAAAACTGATGTATAAGTAATGATCCCAATCATAATGGAAGACACTACTAATGAGATGGCCGCAAAGGCGATCAACACCGCTGATATGGCTGTCATGATTGTTGAGATCATCGCTAAGGCAGCGGCGATATTATCAACTGCATGGATAGTTCTTTCTTCACGTCCTTGACTAATCATTAGATCGTTGTATTGATCAATGATATTCATAATTGATTCTTTCGCTTCAAAATTAAGCGGATGTAAAAGGATAGTGTCAGGCGTATCAGATCCACCAATCGCTGTTAAAATATCGCTTTGTAAGGCCGTATTCAGTGGATTGATCCCTAACTCTATTAGTGATAAGGTATCAATTACTGAGGTAGTGCTTGCTCTTTGGGCTACCGCAATACTTGATGCGTGATTAGCCGCATAAATCGCAGCCGCTGTATCAACGTGTAAAACAATTCCATTATGCACAGTGGCAAACGCTGAGTCAGCTTGAATAACATCCGTGATCGTAATTGTCATATATTGATCACTAGACATTGTTGCCCAATTATTTTGAATTTGGCTATTACTTAATAAACTAAATACGTTACCGTTTTGTTGCCATAAACCTTCATTTAAGACAATCCTAAAAGTCAAACCTAAGACATCATTAAAGTATAGTTCTGTATTTGTTGGCAGCCCTAAAAACTCTAAAATAGCATTTGGCACTGTATTATCTGCTGATAATCCTAACATGGCTCTAAACTGTGCATCACCTTGGTAGGTTGCCAAAGTCCTAGTGAATTGATCAAACATATTTTGGGTTTCACGTGACTGTATAATTAAAGGTGAGGCATTAATTCCTGGGATTGGCAATGGTGGTGGTTGTGTAGGGGTTGGTAAGAAATTACCATTAACTAAGTTAAAGGCGAATATATTAAAATCATGCACTTGAATAATTTCAGCATAATTGCTAATATTGTGTTGTTCAATAAAATCAATAAACTCTTGATCAATGATATTAGTTCCTAAAAACTCAGGAATCACAGGATCACGACCAGCAAAGTCACCATCAACAATTGGATCTCCTATTTGAATACCAGGATTCATCATCGCCCCAATATCCATAAAGGTTGTTGAAACTGTAATTGGTAGACCAGCAAATGTGCCACGTTCCATTTCTTCAAGATAAGCAGTAAAACCATATTGTAGTGATAATACTAATCCTACACCAATAATTCCAATACTGCCAGCAAAGGCTGTAATAATCGCTCTAAACTTTTTAGTTAGTAAATTCTTAAACGATAAACTAATAGCTGTTAAATACGACATTGATGTCTTTTGTTTAACTTCTTTAATTTCTGGTTCTGCTATAACATAAGGATCATTATCATTAGTGACTAAACCATCTTTCAAACTGACAATCCTTTTGGCATATTGATGAGCTAAATGTTCATTATGAGTTACCATAATAATTAATTTATCTGCCGCAATTGATTGTAGTAGTTCCATAATTTCAACTGATGTCTCAGAATCTAAGGCTCCTGTTGGCTCATCGGCTAAAATAATATTAGGATCATTGACTAATGCACGAGCAATAGCAACCCTTTGTTGCTGACCTCCTGATAATTGTGTCGGTTTTTTAGTAATATGATCAATTAAACCTACCTTCGCTAAGGCTTCTTTGGCTTTATTTTTTCTTTCAGCCTTAGAAACACCAGATAAAGTTAAGGCTAATTCAACATTACTTAAAATATCTAAGTGAGCAATTAAATTATAATTTTGGAAAACAAACCCAATTCTGTGATTGCGATAAGCATCCCAATCTTTATCCTTAAATAATTTAGTAGATACATTATCAATTATTAAATCACCTTCACTATAACGATCTAACCCACCAATCAAATTAAGCATTGTCGTTTTACCCGATCCTGATTGACCCAGGATAGCAACAAACTCTGATGGTCTAAAAGAAAGATTAACGCCTTTAAGGGCCCAATATTTTGTGCCCCCTATTTCATAATATTTTTGAATGTTTTTCAATGTTAGCATTATTTTAACCCCCACTTCATAATCTTATTATTTATTTCATAGAAATAATCTTACATCCATTATATAGTAAAATGATTATTTTTGACATAAAAGTGTTTTTCTATTGATAAAAGTTATCTAAGAGGGGTAAATAATGGGCGGAATCCGACGGGGGTAATGTAAGCACCAAGAGCAAAGCGATTGCCATCAGTCCAAACAAACGCGACGGGAGTACCAGTAGAATCACCAGCAGATCGTAACCAATAGTTTCTACTAGCGGTAGGCGTTCCACCACCATCATCTCTTAATGCTATTCGGCTAGCATTATCATAATGATTACGATTAATTGAATTGATGGTAAAGCGGTTTAGTTCTGATAAAAGGAAGTGTAGTCAATTGACTACAACTTCACAATATTGGGCGGATACCACGATTAGTAAAGTCAGCAACAGTAGCAGCACGACCGCCAGAAATATTGATATTCGCGACGGGGCGAAAGAGTGTATCCCATTCATAGCCCATACCAGCAGAGCGTAGCCAGTAATTATTATTGGCGGTTACTCCATCATCTCTTAGTGCTTGACGGCCAGTATTATCATGATTATGATTATCCGAATTGATGGTAAAGCGGTTTAGTTCTGATAACTATAAAAAGAAGACACTACTGGTAAAACTATACCAATAATGTCTATCTTCATAATTATAATAATTCTTCCTTAGTAATAACCTCTTGATTATCCTCAGTTTCTTCTACATCTAAATTAACTTCCGCAATCTTAACAGCGTTTTCAATTGGAATTTCTTCTTGGGTAACTGTTATAGGATCCACTATTTCTTCCTCAATTTCTTGATGATTTACAATAGCGACTGTTGATACTTTTTGATCATTACGTAAATTAATAATCTTTGATCCTTGTGTGGCTCTACCAGAAGTAGAGATGTTCTTAATGTGGATTCTAATCGTGATTCCTTTATCAGTTACTACGATTAAATCTTGTTCCTCATTAACGGTTCTTAGTGTGGCAAGATTACCTTTTTTATCGGTAACACTTAATGTTTTTAACCCCTTACCGCCGCGTTGCTGAGCACGGTATTCAGTCGCCGAAGTTCGCTTACCAAAGCCATTTTCCGTAATAACTAATATCTCTTGTTCGGGGTCAGAGACGATTGCTGAACCAACAATGAAATCACCTTCATCTAAACGCATCCCAATCACTCCACTGGCAGTACGGCCAATTGGACGAATGTCTGCTTGATTAAAGCGAATTGACTTACCACCTGATGCTCCTAGGATGATATCATCCGTATCAGTAATTGGCATTACTGATAATAATTCATCGCCTTCTTTTAAGGTAATAGCGTTAATACCGTTAGCTCTAATATTTTGATAAGCATTAATGGCAGTCTTTTTAATGATCCCATTTTTAGTAACAAAGAATAAACATGCATTTTCATCATCAAAGTTTTTCACCGAAGTAAATGAGGCTAATTTTTCACCATCTAAGAAGTTTAATAAATTAACAATCGGTAAGCCTTTTGATATTCTTGAACCACTTGGTAGTTTATAACCTTTTAACTTGAATACACGACCAAAGTTAGTAAAGAATAAATGGAAATCATGAGTTGAGGTCATTTGGATATGTTCAACATAATCATCTTCATGAATCTTAATACCTGAGCGACCAACACCACCACGGTTTTGGACTTCATATTCACTAACTGACATACGTTTAATATAACCATTATTAGTAATAGTTACCATAATATCTTCAATTGGAATTAAATCTTCATTGTCAATATCTAAATCTTCATAAAGGTTCATTTCTGATTGACGATCACTAGCGTATTTATCTTTAATTTCGCTTAATTCTGTTTTGATAATATCATATTTTTTACTATCAGAAGCTAAGATTTCATTTAAGTCTGTAATCTTTAATTTAAGATTATCAGATTCTTCTACAATTCTTTCAATTTCTAAGCCTGTTAAGCGTTGTAATTGCATTTCTAAAATAGAACGGGCTTGAATATCAGAAAAATCATAAGTTTCAATTAAACGTTGTCTAGCAATCTCGCGAGTTTGTGAAGTCTTAATTAACTCAATACAGTTATCTACATCATTTAAGGCTTTTACTAGCCCTTCTAAAATATGCATTCTGGCTTGGGCTTTTTCTAAATCAAATTGTGTTCTTCTTTGAATAACCTCTACTTGATGTTTCACATAATTTGATAATGCTGATTTTAAGTTTAGCATTTGTGGACGACCATCCACTAATGCGATCATATTAATCCCAAAAGAAGTTTGTAGCTGTGTGTGTTTATATAAATTGTTTAAGGTTACCTCAGGATTAACATCTTTTCTTAACTCAATAACAATTTTCATTCCTTTACGGTTTGATTCATCCCTTAAATCAGTCACACCATCAATAATCTTTTCTTTGGCGACTTCCGCGATTCTTTCAATTAGGGTTGTTTTATTAACTTGATAAGGAATTTCTGTAATAACGATCTCATATTTATCATTTTTTAATTTATTAATTTGTTGTTTAGAACGAATAGCGATAATGCCACGTCCATTTTCATAAGCATTTCTTAATCCTGAAATACCTAATACTTGACCACCTGTAGGAAAGTCTGGTCCTTTAATATAATTCATTAACTCTAAGATTGTAATGTCATTATTTTCAATATAAGCCAAAGTAGCCTCAATCACTTCACCTAAGTTATGTGGTGGAATATTAGTGGCCATCCCGACAGCAATCCCCGTAGAACCATTAACTAATAAATTAGGGTAACGGGCTGGTAAAACTGATGGTTCTTGTTCAGATCCATCATAGTTATCGACAAAATCAACTGTATTTTTATCAATTTCTTTGACTAATTCCCCAGCAATTTTTGACATACGGGCCTCAGTATAACGCATAGCCGCTGCCCCGTCGCCATCAACTGAACCAAAATTACCGTGACCATCAATTAACATTTTACGATATGAGAAGGGCTGAGCCATTCTGACCATCGCATCATAAATACTAGAATCGCCATGGGGATGATATTTACCCATTACTTCCCCGACAATACGGGCTGATTTTTTATAAGGTTTATCAGCTTGCATCCCTAATTCATTCATTGCGTATAAAATACGACGTTGTACTGGTTTAAGACCATCACGTACATCAGGTAATGCACGCGAAACAATTACGCTCATTGCGTAATTTAAGAATGAATTTTTCATTTCATTAGATATATTTATTTTTTTTATTTTATCGTGTGTATTATTATCCATAATTATTTATCCTTAAACATCAATATTTTTCGCATAAATCGCGTTGGCTTGAATGAATTCTTTTCTTGGTTCAACTTCCTCACCCATTAACATAGTAAATATTTGATCCGCCTCAATTGCGTCTTCTAAATCAATTTGTAGTAAAGTACGCTCAGCAGGATCCATTGTAGTTTCCCATAATTGTTCAGGATTCATTTCGCCTAAACCTTTATATCTTTGTAAAGTCGGTCTGCCTTCTAAGGTTTTTAATAATTCATTTAATTCATCATCTGAGTAGACGTATTGTATTTTTTTACCGCTACTAACTTTATATAGTGGTGGTTGTGCGGCATATACGTGACCATTTTCTATTAGTTTTGGTAACTTACGATATAAGAATGTAAGAAGAAGTGTTCTAATATGAGCACCATCTACGTCAGCATCGGTCATAATCACAATTTTATGATATCTTAAATTATCTAAATTAAACTCATTATCAATTCCTGTGCCTAAGGCTTGGATCATTGAAAGAATTTCTTTATTAGCAAATATTTTCTCTGTACGGGCTTTTTCTACGTTTAATACTTTACCACGTAAAGGTAAAATTGCCTGAAACTCAGAATCACGACCTTGTTTAGCAGAACCTCCTGCTGAGTCCCCTTCCACAATATAGATTTCAGATAAAGCTGCATCTTTTGAACGACAATCCGCTAACTTAGAAGCAAACCCCAAAGCATCAAGTGGTGACTTACGACGTGATGCATCTTTGGCTTTACGGGCTGCCACTCTGGCTCTGGCTGCTTCATTCACTTTATTAGCGATCGCTTTGGCATCATTAGGATTTTCTAATAAGAATCTTTCTAACGCCTCCCCTGTAATTTGTGAAGCAATCTGTCTAACCTCAGGATTACCTAACTTAGTTTTAGTTTGCCCTTCAAATTGTGGTTCAGGATGCTTACAAGAGATGATTGCTGTTAAGCCTTCACGCGTATCCTCGCCAATAATAGTGTCTTCCTTTTTAATTTTAATATCATCAATATACTTAGAAATAACTCTGGTTAATGCCAGCTTGAAGCCATCTTCGTGCATTCCACCTTCATGAGTATGAATGTTATTAGTGAAAGAATAAATCATTGAATTATAGTTAGAAGTATATTGCATTGCGATCTCAATTGTGATCCCATCAACTACTTTATCAAAGTAAATAATTTCATTTTGAATCTTAGCTTTGCCGGTATTTAAGTATTGAACATACTCAACAATCCCCCCGTCATAACAAAACTCTAAACTTTGAGTCATATTATCACGTAAGTCATTTAAGTTAATTTTAATACCTTTATTTAAGAAGGCTAACTGTTGAATTCTTTCTTTTAAGCGTTCAAAACTATAAGTAGTAGTTTCCTTAAAAATAGTATCATCAGCTAAGAAAGTAATGATCGTTCCTTGCTTATCGGTTGCCCCAACAATCTCAACATCAGTAACTGGAATTCCGTATTCATAACGCTGATTATAAACGTTTCCATTCTTATGTACTTCAACCAAAAACCACTTAGATAAGCCATTTACGACCGATGCTCCCACCCCGTGAAGACCACCTGAAACCTTATAAGAATCTTTATCAAACTTACCACCTGCATGTAAGGTAGTTAAAATAGTTTCTACTGCTGGACGACCAGTTTTAGGGTGAATATCAACCGGGATTCCACGACCATTATCAGTTACTTTAATGATATTACCATTAAGAATTTCTACGGTAACTTCATTAGCATAACCCGCTAATGCTTCATCAATTGAATTATCAACAATTTCCCACACTAAATGATGTAGTCCTCTTTCGCCAGTAGAACCAATATACATTCCTGGTCTTAATCTAACCGCTTCTAATCCTTCTAATATTTGAATACTTTCTGCTGAATAATTTTTGTTTGCCATATTACTGCTCCTTTAATGTGATATATTGAACTTGATTTTGATCAAACTCTAATTTAGTGGCAGTAGTAATAAATACTTGATCAGCCACTTTAATATTATTAATTAATTTTTTTTGATTAACTACATCTAACTCACTTAAAATATCATCTAACAACAAGATCACTGGATCTTGGGTTTGATTTTTAATATATTCAAGTAAGGCTAGTTTAATTAAAACAGTGATTAAACGTTGTTGTCCTTGTGAGGCATATACTTTTGCGCTCAGACCATTAATTTCTATTAAATAATCATCTCGGTGGATTCCTACTGTTGTAGTTTGTTGTAAGATATCAACTTTTTGATTATTTAGATAGTGATTTTTAAGTTTTTCATCGCTAATGCTGGGTTTATAGCTAATTTGGACTAAAAAGTCTAAATTAAGCCGATTTTTTGCTAATAACTGATTAATTTGTTCAATTAGATTAATTCTTTTTTCTTTAATAGAAATATTTAATTCAATTAAATCATCATTTAATAAATTCAAGAGTGTTAAATCATCATTAATCTTTAAGGTTTTTAATAACGCGTTACGATGCTTAATTAATTTCTTATATTTAGTTAATAGTTTTAAGTATCCTTGATCAATTAAAGATAGTTCAAAATCAATGAATAAACGCCGATCACTAGGAGAACCCTTAATTAAGTTTAAGTCCTCAGGAGAAAACATAATTACTTTTAATGCTCCTAAATAATCACTAATTCTTTTTTTAGAAACATCATTTAAGAAAATGGATTTACCTACTTTACTAATAACCATTCTAAACTCTTGTTGATTATTTAAGAGTTTGATGGCACAAAACTCATTTTGATCAGTAATAATTTCTGTATCAGTGATAGTCCGATGTGACTTAGTAGTAGCGATTAAGTAAATACTTTCTAAAATAGAAGTTTTACCTACTGCGTTATTACCAGAAAGAATTACTATTTTTTTATTAAAGTTTAATGATAATTGCTGATGTAGTCTAAAATTTTTTAATTCTAATTTAGTAATCATACAAACTTAAACATTTCTTGATTAATTTCTAAATAATCATTAGCATAGATTTTTTTACGTTTTTCAAAAACAGTTTCTTTATTTAAGACAACACGATTATTCGTTAAAAAGACCGATACTTCACCACCAGATGAAATATAGCCTATTACTTTTAAGAATTGTGCGATTGTAATAAAGTCACCTTCAATAGTGAAAATTGTCATAATAAAAATACCTACCTTTATATTATATTATAATATAAGGCAAAAATCAAGTAAAATACGGCGTTTTTTATGAAAGACTTATATAAACTCATTTTTATAGTAAAGTCGCTGATACTAATGTTTAGTGAGTTTGAGTATAAAATAGAAGTTGTTTGATATATTGCTAAAAATAATTATACCTAAACCGCTTTACCATTAATTCAGTTAATCATCCCCATAGTAATGAAGGGCGACAAGCATTAAGAGATGATACTAGTGAGCATTGGTTTTATTGGTTACGATCTGTGGGTACTCATATTGGTTCCGTCGCTATTGTCTTCACAACTGGCCTTCGTAATGCTACTAATGCTAACACTACCGTTCCCGGTATCCGCCCAGCATTTATTGCAAGATAAAAGTGTGTTTGATTTTTTATTATGCTATGTATATAATGATAAAGCCATCTTAAAAGCGGTGGTAATCAAATAAATATGGAGGACATTATATGTCGCACTTTTCAAAAGGAGATTGTGGCGGATAGCGGAGGTAATTCATTTGGAATGGTTAATAATATTAGCAATAATATTATATCTGATCCACTTGATCATCGATAAAGATAAAGATTAATTTATTTATCGTGTAAAAATCACTCACAGTCCGCTATTATTTAATTTGATTAAACAAAGAAGCAGGGACGCTCATCCCTGCTTCTTTCCTTATTGACCACTCAAAGTCCAATTAAATTATACAATATATCTTATATTATGTCAAGTAAAAGTTAAACACACTTTTATCAGAACTAAACCGCTTTACCATCAATTCAATTAATCATAATCATGATAATGATGGCCGAATAGCATTAAGAGATGATACTAATAATCCAGCAACTTATTGGTTGCGTTCTGCTGGCTCAACTATTGGTAGTCCTATTGCAGGTCTTTGGACTACTGGCTTCAGTACTGCTTTTGATGCAAACAATATCTTTTTCGGTATCCGCCCATCATTATAAAAAATGGCTTTCTAAGGCAATTTATAGATTATAATTATAAAAATTACTTAGCATATAAAAAGAAAAAGTGACAACTTAATGCCACTTAAATATTTTAATCAACTCTAACTGGTAAGATTAATTGAGTATATTTATCATCTTGCGGATCTTTGATAATAAACGGTCTTACTTCACCAGCAAATGATAAGATAACTTCATTAGCTGAAAATGCTCTTAAAGTCTCTATTAATTGTTTAGAAGAGAAGGCAATCGTAATACCAGTGCCGATTACATCTGCACTAGGACTAACTAATGCTAATCCATTACCAACTTCTTGGTTGTTAGAAGAAAGTTCAACAATTTTATCTGCTCTTAAATATAATTTAACAATATTATAATTAACTTCTTTATCTTTTGGTGAAAGAATAGAAGTTTGTTCAACTGCACTTAATAATTCTTCTTTATTAAAAGTTACTTGACAAACAAACTCTGTTGGAATAATTCTACTAGTTTCTGGGTAAGCACCTTCTAATAATCTTGTTTGGAATAATAAGTTATTAAACTTAAATAATACTTTATTAGGATTAATATAAATATGAACTTCTTCATTTAAGACATCTAAAATTTTAGCAATCTCATCTAAACTTGTTTTAGGAATAACTAATGAAAACGGATCTACTCCTAAATCAATAGTGATTGCTCTTTGTGATAAACGATAAGAGTCTGTGGCAACCGCCGTTAATTCCTCACCATCATATCTAAAATTAACACCAGTTAAAATCGGTCTTTTTTCACTAGTAGCAGCAGCAAAGTTAGTTTCTTTAATAATCGTTTTTAAGGTATTAGCCGTCATTACAAATGGTGTTTCATTATCTAAGAAGTCAATTTCAGGATAATCATCCACATCAAATAGCTTTAATTTGAATTCTGACCTCTGGGCCTTAACAATTAGTAACTTTTCATCGACTAATTCAACATCAACTGTATTAGCATTGATTTTACGAATAATTTCAATAAATAACTTACCATTAATAGCGACCCTACCAGTTTGATTAATTTTAAGTGAAGAATCTTCAATAATACATTGAACAGCAATATCTGAATTATTAGCTGTTAAACGAATATAGTCATGAAAAACTTCAAATTTAATAGCATTTAGAATTGGTAAAGGGGTTTTATTCGGTAATCCTTTTTGAATGTGGTTTAAGTGATTTAACAGTATTTCTCGATCAATAGAGAATTTCATAAGTTTGCTCCTTTTATTTTATTATAATTATAGTAATGATTATTATTAGTCAGTGTGGATATGTGGATAACTATAATTAATGGCTTTATTACCATTTAATTATAGCATAATTTTCCACATTTTAATGATAAATAATGTTAATAAGGTGTGGATATCTTTTTTGTTAAGATTTCACAAACATTTTTAAGTGGCTCATCAAGTTGAATTTCGTGCTCAATTTTCTCACAAGCTGTTAAAACAGTAGAGTGATCACGATTACCAAAGAGTTGGCCGATTGTTTTATAAGGTAATTGATATAATTGTTTCATTAAGTACATAGCAATATGCCTTGGTTGAGTATATTTTGCGTTACGACGTTTACCAATTAAGTCATCCACGGCAATTGAATAAAAGTCAGCCACTACACTCATTAAACGGTCATAATTGTTTTCATTAAGTTGATTAGATCTAATTTTAGTCTTTAACCATGGATCTAAGGCTTCTTTGGCAAATTCTATATCAATATTAGCATCATTCATTACAGAATAGGCTAAAAGTCGGTTTAAGGCACTTTCTAATTCACGAATATTAGTTGAAAAGTTAGCAGCTAAAAATTCAAGCACTTCATCACTAATATCATTATTAGTATTAAATGTATGTAATTTAGATTTTAAGATTCTTTTACGGTGTTCTAAGTCAGGAACATTAAGATCAACCGCTAATCCCCATTCAAAACGTGAAGTTAAGCGGGTCATAATATCTTTTAATTCAGAAGCAGGACGATCAGATGTAATAATAATTTGTTTATTAAGACCATGTAAATGGTTAAATAGTTTGAAAAATTGGTTTTGTGTATTAGGACCATTCATTAATTGGATATCATCAATTAATAAAACATCAACTGAACCATATTTTTCTTGTAATGAATCATTTTCTTTACGTTTAAGCATAGAAAGGAAGTCATCCATAAAAGTAGTAGCAGGCACGTATAAGATCTTTTTACTAACATCATTGTCCAGTATTAAGTTACCAACAGCGTGCATTAAGTGAGTTTTACCTAATCCTACACCACCAAAAATATATAATGGATTATAGGCAACACCTGGTTGTTCAGCAATCGCCATTGCTGATCTAAACGCGAAACGATTAGAATCACCAACAATAAAGTTACTAAATGTACGGCTATGATCTAAATTACCATTAAAGTTAATGGAAGGTTTAGTTTTTTGGTTAGCTGACATTTCTAATTCAGAATTGATTAATTCGGCCTTAGTCACAAACTTAAAACGAATCGGTGTGGCTGAATGCTTACTAGCTAGTTCATTAATCTTATCAGAATATAAACGATTAATATGATTTTTTTCGTATTCATGCTCAACAGCAATCGTGGCTAAACCATTATGAAAACGTGTAATATTAGTGATGTGAGCAAATACTTTATTAAAAATTTCTTCGTTAAATAACGTTTCTAAATCCTTTAAGACTAAATGCCAAATTTCTTCGTGATTTTTCATAGTAGTAGCCTTCTTTCAAATATAAAATAAAATCATCTTAATCGCCACAATGGTGAAGCTTTTTTAATGCAGGAAAATTATAACAAATAAATCAAGAGTTTTTGCATTTTTTTTTCCACAGCAAATGTGGATAACTTTTGGCCTAAATTTTATAATCCACAGCAAATTGTGGATAACTTTTAATGTAAAATGGCTTTATTAACACATCAAGTGTAGTTATCAAGTTATCCACATTCCTTATTTAGTGTGGAAAGTTATCCACATTTTTGATGATTGTGGGAAAGTGGATAAGTTAAACAAAATAATGTGATTTTAGACCCTAAAATAAAAGAATGGCTTTATTAACCGATTGTTTAGAGTGATTAAGTTTAATGATTACAATTATGGGATAAATTAAAGGTGCAAAATTGTTATATTAGAGGAAGAAAATAAGATAGTGATGGGCGGAAACCGAGACCGGTACCGTCAGCACGAAGAGCAAAATGCTCGCCAGAAGACCAGACAACCGCGATGGTACGGAAATGGATATCCCATTCAAAACCAATACCAGCGGAGCGTAACCAATAATGATTTGGATTGTTTGTGTCA
>Ga0209755_10001727_pt1 | contig 32774 bp, 26 predicted proteins | sample TergutCo191P1_FD_187301 | JGI IMG/M metagenome (GOLD analysis project Ga0209755, IMG submission 187301) | Cornitermes sp. P1 segment gut microbial communities from Petit-Saut dam, French Guiana - Co191P1 (SPAdes) (version 2) | ecosystem: Host-associated > Arthropoda: Insects > Digestive system... | reverse complement strand
ATACAATTCACATGGGCGATCTTTGCTTAACGCTATTGCCTGCTCAAATTCCTTTCCAACATATTGAAGCAAAACCGTTTTTCCCAAATCGTGCAAAAGACCGGCGGTAAAAGCATCTGTTACCAAATTTGGCTCATATCTCTGCGCAACCAGGCGAGCCACAATGCCTACCGCATAACAATGATCCCAAATTTTCTGAGAATCTACTTTTGAATTTTTTAACTCAAAAACTCTGGACATGGAAGTTTCCATGCAAATTTCCTTTGCCTGCTCAACACCCAGCTTATCAATTGCGCTGTGAATTCCTGTTACGGATTCTCCTCTGGAATTTATCATTCTCAAAAGACGGGCTGTTAAAATAGGGTCTGCGGAAATTATTTGCTCCAATGCTTCTCTCTGGTCTTTTTCATCGTCCATCAACTCAAAAAGCTGACCGGCAACGGTCGGGAGCGTTGGCAAGCTGATCAGGCTTTTGGTTATCTTTTTTATGTACTCGGTGTGCACGCTTTAAATTATACCTCTACATTTGCCTTTCTCGGACTGATACGCTTGCGGAAAACATAATAACTCCAGCTTTGATACGCTATAATAATCGGAACAAAAATTGCCGCGACTATGCTCATCAATTTCAATGTATACGCAGAAGATGCAGCATTCCATACGGTTAAATTTTGCTCGGGAGATATGGAAGAAACAAGAACATTCGGGAACATGGCAGAAAACAAAGCCGCAATGCTGCACGCTGTGCAAAGCGCAACGCAAATAAATGCAGTTCTAAGATAATGCTTTATAGTTAAAATGGCAGCACCTGAGATTAATGTCAGGGAAAGCAGGGAAAGAAGAGCGTGTTCCACCGCTAAAATCGTTGCTATTGCAAATAAAGCTACGGAAACTATAGTCGCAATTTTTGAAAATTTGAATGCTCTTAACTGCAACTCTCCCTCTATTTTCAAAGTCAAAAACAGAGCGCCGTTTGTCAAAAATAAAGAGAGACAAAGTATGCCGCCTAACAACGCATAAGGTCTAATCAAATAAAAAAAAGATCCGGTGAAATTTCCGTTTTCCAAAGGAATGCCAATGGCCATATTTGCCATGGCAACTCCAAACAGCAAAGTTGCCACAAAACTGCTTGCGGCTGTGGCAATATCGCACACAAGGCGAACCTGAGGAAAATCTGCTCTGTGCCTGACTTCAAATGTAGCACCCCTTATGATCAAAGCCAAAAGCAAAATAACAAGCGGCAAATAAAGCGCGCTGAAAAGTGCCGCATACCAAAGCGGAAATGCGGCAAGCGTTGCACCACCTGCCGTTAAAAGCCAAACTTCATTTCCATCCCAGTGCGGACTGATGGTAAAAATATAAGTTCCGCGCTCACGTTCGTTTTTCCCCAAAAATAACTGTAAAATTCCAACGCCAAAATCAAAACCTTCCAAAAAGAAAAATCCCACCCATAACACCGCAATAAGCACAAACCATAAAATTTCCAAACTCATGTTGCCCTCCGTGGTATGCCACTGCTACGCTCCACGCAACCTCGATAAATCTCACGCCGCATTAAAATAAAAATTACTACAGCCATTGCGGTATAAACAGCAGAAAATGCAACTATGGAAAACATTATATTGCCGCTTGAAACATTTGCAGACACCGCTTTTTCCGTGGGCATTAAGCCATAAACTATCCAGGGTTGCCGCCCAACTTCTGCTATAATCCAGCCGGCTGTATTTGCAATATAAGGCAGAGCAATTCCAAAAGTCATTAGCAACAGAGCTTTTTTGTGCATTGGTTTTTGCATAAGCACAAGCCTGAACAGGCTATAAAGAAGAATACACAGCATTGCTGCAGAACAAGCTACCATAACTCTGAACGAAATATAAGTGATCCACACAGGCGGTATATAATTGCCGGGACCGTAGCGAAATTCAAAAGCTTTTTGCAATTCGTTAATTCCTTTGACTTCGCCGCTTGGTTTATTGTAAACCATAACACTAAGCATTGCCGGCATTTCAATTCCCGGTAAAAGTGAAAGCGGAGCAGGGTTGGCTGTTTCTTTTAGATTTTCCATTGCTGCAAGTTTCATGGGTTGCAATTTGGCTACGGACTGTCCTTGCAAATGCCCGCTAAAAGCAGCAGCTACCACACCTATAAACCCTATTATCAAAGCAAGTTTAAAACTTTTTTCAAACAGTGGCACTTCTTTTGAACCTTCACGAATTTTCCAGGCAGAAACTCCCAAAACAAAAAACGCTCCGGTGCATACGGCTCCGGAGAGAACGTGCGGATACTGGTGCAAAAAATACGGGTTTGTGATAAGAGCTAAGAAGTCTGTGAGTTCGGCGCGTCCGTTGTTGAATACGTAGCCAACCGGGTTTTGCATAAAGCTGTTAGCCACGAGAATCCAGAATGCAGATATGCATGAAGCTGCGAACACAAGCCATATGCATGTGAGGTGAATAATTTTTGGCAAAACGCTACGGCCAAAAATCCAGAGGCCCAAAAAAGTGCTTTCCACAAAAAATGCGAGCAAACCTTCTATTGCAAGCGGCACTCCGAATACGTCTCCGACAAACCGGCTATATTCCGACCAGTTCATGCCAAACTGAAATTCCAGCACAATGCCGGTCACCACGCCCACAGCAAAATTCAACAAAAACAATCTGCCCCAAAACCGAGCTATTCGTTCATCTTCCGAATTTCCGCTTTTATAAGAAGCAGTTTCCCATATTACAACAAAAAGCCCCAAGCCTATTGTCAAGGGTACAAAAATAAAATGATATATTGTAGTTATTGCAAACTGCAAACGTGACAGAAAAACAATTTCGTCCATAAAGAGGAATTTAGAATTTTCCAAAGATACAATAGTACCTTAAACAATCATCCCTTCCCCTGACGGCTCCTCGCAACAGACAACGCCGCACCCTTTTCCAAAAGAGCTAACCGCTTTTCCATAGCACGAACCTCTGCCTCTGCCAAAGCCTCTTCGGAGATTTTTTCTTCGGTATTCTCAACCGCATCGCTAGAATTGCTCATATGACCCTCATTTATTATCAAAATACAAATTTCTCACCACAATAGCATAACTCTGGAACAAAAAGCACTCTTGCCAAACAACGAATACTCCACACTCAACGCATAATGCGATGCGCTATACGCAATTGCCGGCGTTAATGAATATTCCATTTTCGCTCCCTTCAAAAAATGCTTCTCCGCCTTGTAATGACCAGAACGTGGCGTTGTATCATTAACCGCACTGCCGTAATCCGTACCCTTCCATGCCCACTCCTGCCCTATCTGAATCTGAAAAGCCTCCCTGCGCTTTGCATAAAAAAGCCAGTTTATAGTTTGACTGTTTGGGCCATTCGGTGCCCCAATCGGATAACCCAAATGCGCTATTTGAGCAGTATTTTTCTCAAAATGAGAAAATACATAAGGCTCAACCCTTGAATACTCGGCAATGCTGCCAGCTTTGAAATCTCCAAAATTCACGGCATATGCCAAACCTGCCATCCATGCCCACTTAGCCTCAATATTATCATTGCGCATCAAACTAGTTGGGCTCTCCATATCGTCAAGCAAAAATTCCGAATACACCCTAAAACCAAAAGGCAAACGCTGGCTGAAATCAATAGCCAAAGCACCGTTGTTGCTGTCTTCCGTATAATTGCCTTTTTCAATAAACAAAGGAACAATCGGCACAAAAAGCCACGGCTTGTTCAAATCATATAAAATCGTTATCTCGCTTATGCCAATTTGAGTATTTCCAAAATCCAATTCATAGCGATGCGCATAAAGATTTCTGCTTTTAAGATTAGTCTTGCTCATGGAATGAGAGCCTACTCGTAAATCACCGTAAAGACTAGTAACCTTAAGCGGGCCAATCTCAGAAGAAAAAACCATCTGATTAAACGGAACCGCATTCTTGTTCAGCGAAAGATTGCTGAAATATCCGGGCCCCCAGTGCGGAACATCACGCGCAAAACTCAAATTTCCAAAACCCATGCGAATATTTAAATTTCCTCTATATCTGGAATAACTCGAATACTTAACTTCACCGTCTATATCCTTATTCCCCTGATTCTCCAAAAATTCCCTATCCCAAGACTTCGGAGGGTCCGCAGAATGCCTCTCGGTAAACATGCGAGCATCCAGCCAAAAATCAATAGAATCCTTATAGCCTCGCACAAACACGCCACCCTCATAACCCTGAATGGTATCACCCAAATCATTACCCCCACGCACATCAAAAGCCAAAATCGGGCTAAGAGCAATCATGGAAGATTTATCAGGCGCAATCCAACGCAACAGGGGCAAACCTGTGCGTCTGCTTTTTGTAGAATCCCCCAAAGTCACATCATGATGCATATAAAGATACGGAGTATAATCCAAAGTTCGCAAAGTATAAGGACGATCCGTGGCCAAAGCCTCTGCAAAAAAACAGAAGCCCATCAACAAAAATATTTTTTTCATTGTGCTTTATATCCCAGCTTCACGGCCTTTTGTTTAAATTCCCTTGCTTTTTTCTTGTCATTATTTTTCTCATAAGCCTCACCTATATCGTAATACACTTCCGCAAGGGACTCTTCAAATTCCGGTGATTTTTCAAACAGATCAATCGCCTTTTTGTAATTTTTGATAGCATTATTGTAATCTTTTTTGCCGGCATAGGCAAATCCCATAGTATGATATGAGTATGGATAATTATGGTTCAGCTTAATCGCTTTTTGGCCGTATTCAATAGCCTTATTGTAATTCTTTTTCAACGCATAAAGCCAACCGCTGCTATTATATGCAATCGCACTAGAAGTTGATTCAAGGTTTCTTTCATTATATTCTATAGCCTTGTCATAATCAAAATTCTCAAAAGCGTCAAAACCTGTATTATTATAGGCTTCCATATAATAAGGGTTTAATTCAATAGCTTTCTTGCAGTTCTCTACCGCTCTGGAATAATCGGATTTGGCACTATAAGCGAGCCCCATATTGAAATACGCCTCTGCATAATCTGGGTTTAACTCAATAGCTTTTTTGTAATATTCTATAGCCTTGTCTATATTTTGACGTGTATAAGAAATAAGCCCCTTTTCATGGTATGCTTCTGACCTGTCATTTGCATATTCAAAATATTTTTCCAGGTATTCCCTTTCTTTGGCCAAGTCCTGTTTGTAATAAAAAATATTCGCCATATTATTATATGCGCTTGATATGTCGGATTTTAATTCAAGGGCTTTTTTGTAATATTCCAAAGCTTTGTCGTAATCCTGAGCATAATAGAGAGCGTTTGCATTTGCCAGTGCCATGTTGCTCTTTGCCTCTGCATAATCCGGCCTTATTTCAAGAGCTTTTTCGTAATCCTCTATTGCAGCGCTATAATTTCCGTCCATGTCAGCGGCATAAGCACTTAAAAAGAAATCTTCTGCAGTTTGCAAATTCGCTATTTGCTCCAATGCTTTTTGAATTTCCCGTTTGAGGCTATCGGAAGCATCTTGCGGAGAAATTCTCATTATAGTACTCATGAATTCTTCATGCTGTTTTTGAATTTCCCGGTCAAACTTTTCACGCTCCACTTTGGTACGCTCTTTCTCGTCCACACCACTTCTGTGAGTCTGTCGCAGCAATGCAATGACTATAATAGCGATACAAGCTACTACCAGCAGTATGATTTTTGTTTTAAAATGCGCCACATTCATAGCCATAATGTAGAAATTTCTATCTTCACCCTATGCCAAAATACGCACCACAAGAAATAGAAGTCAAATGGCAAAATTACTGGGAAGAACACAATACTTTCCGTACACCCGAGCCAAAAGACAAATCCAAAAAATTCTACTGCCTGGACATGTTCCCATACCCAAGCGGTGCCGGCCTGCACGTTGGCCACCCAGAAGGTTACACAGCCACAGATATAATTTGCCGCTACAAAAGAGCAAACGCATTTCAGGTTCTGCACCCAATGGGCTGGGATGCCTTTGGCCTTCCCGCCGAACAATACGCTATTCAAACCGGTACTCACCCCGCAGTTACCACGCAAAAAAACTGCGACACATTCCGCCGCCAAATAAAAAGACTTGGTCTCTCCTACGACTGGGAAAGGGAAATAAACACCACAGACCCAAAATACTACAAATGGACCCAATGGATTTTCTCAAAGCTCTACGACACATGGTTTGATCCGGAGCAAAACAGAGGCCGCCCGATAAGCGAATTGCCTGCAACGGAAAACATAGAAGAAAAACGCCTAGCCTATTACGCAAATGCACAAGTATGGTGGTGTCGTAAATGCAAAACCGTATGTGCAAACGAAGAAGTGCTTGCAGACGGTTCCCACGAAAAATGCGGAACCTTTGAGGTTGAGCATCGTAATCTAAAGCAATGGCAGTTGCGCATTCCGTTATACGCAGAACGCCTGCTGAGCGGTTTGGATAATCTGGACTGGCCCGCCGGCATAAAAGACATGCAACGAAATTGGATTGGGAAATCAAATGGCGCAACTGTGGATTTTGGCCCGATACGTGTTTACACAACGCGACCCGACACATTGTTCGGAGCAACCTACATGGTAATTGCCCCCGAACATCCGCTAACCGCAACACTGACAACTCCCGACCAAAAAGCCGCCGTAGAAGCCTATGTAAAATCTGCCGCATTAAAAAGCGAACTTGACCGCACGGAGCTTGCAAAAGAAAAAACCGGCGTATTCACAGGCTATTACGCAACCAACCCCGTAAACGGAAAAGAAATCCCGGTGTGGGTTGCAGACTATGTTTTAATGGGCTACGGCACCGGCGCAATAATGGCCGTGCCCGCACACGATACTCGCGATTTTGAGTTCGCAAAAAAATTCGACATCCCTGTAATCTGCATAATGGAACCGGACGCAAGCTGCCCCGCAGAATTAAAGGAAAAAGTTCTGGCAGGCGAGGCTTGTTGGACAAATGACGGAAAATATATTCGCTCGGCAAGCGATGAACTTAGCCTTGACGGACTTTCAAAAAAAGACGGCGTAGCAAAAATCACAGCATGGCTTGAAAGCAAAAAAATAGGCAAAGCCACAACCAATTATAAAATCAGAGACTGGCTCTTTAGCCGCCAACGCTACTGGGGCGAGCCATTCCCAATAATCCACTGGGAAAACGGAGAAATTTCTCTGGTTGACGAAAAAGAATACCCCGTGCTTTTGCCCGAACTCTCAGAATATAAACCCGGAGATGGAGGCATTTCTCCTTTGGCAAATGCAACCGACTGGATAAGCGTAAACGCAAATGGCCGCAAGGGAACAAGAGAGCTGAACACCATGCCACAATGGGCAGGCAGTTGCTGGTATTATCTGCGCTACATTGACCCACACAATGAGGTCGCTTTTGTGGGCAAGGAACTGGAAAATTTCTGGATGCCGGTGGACTTGTATGTTGGCGGCGCAGAGCACGCCGTTTTGCATTTGCTCTACAGCCGCTTTTGGCACAAAGTGCTTTTTGATTTGGGTTTTGTTTCCACAGACGAGCCCTTCCAAAAACTGTTCAATCAGGGTATGATTCTAGCATTCGCCTACGAAACCGCCGCTGGCGCAAAGGTTCCAAGCGACGAGGTAGAAGAAAAAGACGGTAAATTCTACAACAAAAATAACGGCGAAGAATTAAAGCAAATAATTGCGAAAATGAGCAAAAGCCTGAAAAATGTTGTAAACCCGGACGATGTTGTAAACCAGTACGGCGCAGACTCGCTACGCCTTTACGAAATGTTCATGGGTCCGCTGGATGCAGTTAAACCCTGGCAACCTCAGGGAATAGAAGGCATGTACCGCTTTTTGAGCCGAGCCATGCGTTCCATTGCCGGAGACGAAGGCACACCCGAATACACAAACGATACTCCGCCGGAAGAGCTTAGGCGCCTTATGCACCAGAGCATTCTCAAGGTCACCGACGATATTGAAAATATGCGCTTTAACACGGCCATCAGCCAGCTTATGGTTTTTAACAACGAGTTGATAAAGCAAACCGTGCGCTACCGTGAGCCTTGCGAGGTTTTTGTAAAGCTTTTGCACCCATTTGCTCCGCACCTTTGCGAGGAATTGTGGCAAATTCTGGGCCACAGCGAGAGCTTGACAGGCGTGGCATGGCCAACCGGAAACACAGAACTTGCCGCCGAAGACACCGCAGAAATTGTGTTCCAGGTGAACGGCAAAGTGCGAGCCAGAGCGAAGCTTTCCAAGAGCCTTGGCAAAGAGGAGTTGGAAAAAATCGCCATGCAAACCGAGGCTATCAAAGCTAACATCGCAGATAAGAAAATTGCTAAGGTAATTGTTGTTCCGGGGAAGCTTGTTAATTTCTATATTCAATAAATATGATTTTAAGCGCTATGGCTATCATTTTTATACTTGGCTATTTAGTAATAGCTCTGGAACATCCCCTTAAAATAAATAAATCTGCAACTGCGCTCCTTTTGGGAACTATACTTTGGCTTATATGGTTTAAATATCAGGCTTCGCCCGCCGGAGAAGCTTTGGCCACGCACCATTTGTTTGAAACTTTTGGAGAACTGGCTCAAATTGTATTCTTTTTAATGGCTGCAATGACCATAGTCGCCATAATAGAAACCAACGATGGCTTTTCAATAATAACTTCACGCATAAAAACCACCGATGCAAAGTCCTTGATGTGGATTATCTCATCAATCTCCTTTTGTTTAAGCGCAATTCTGGATAATTTAACCACAGCTATAGTTATGATGACCCTTTGCCGCAAGCTTGTGAGCAACACAAAAGAGAGGCTGTTTTTTGCAGGGTTAATAATAATTGCCGCAAATGTCGGCGGAGCGTGGAGCCCCATTGGAGATGTGACAACAACCATGCTTTGGATGGGAGGGCAAATTTCTGCGCTTGGCATTATAAAAGCCGCATTTTTGCCGAGCCTTGCCTGCAATTTGGTGCCGCTTATAATTTTGAGTTTTGTTATAAAAGGGAAAATTAAACCGGAAACAGAGCCGGAAATTGTGGAGGCCAACAAGCCCACCAGCTTTGAAAGGAATTTGCTTTTTATCTGCGGAATATGCGGATTTTTAATGGTGCCTGTGGTTAAAACATTTTTCCATGTTCCTCCATACTTGGCAATGCTTTTTGTTCTTGGAATGTTGTGGCTTTTAGTTGAATTTTTAAGACGCAAGCATCCGCACCAGAATGTTCCTCGTTTGAATCTTTATCATATTCTGAAAAAAGTAGATTTGGCCAGCATTTTGTTCTTTGCCGGAATTTTGCTCGCAGTGGGATGTTTGAGTGCAACGGGCCAACTCGGAGCTATGGCAACTTTCCTCAGCGACCACATTAGCGATACTTATTTGATAACCATTGCAATAGGAATTTTCAGCGCAATTGTAGATAATGTTCCGCTTGTCGGTGCGATAATGAAGATGTATCCCATAGAGGCGACTTCTGAGATTTTCAGGCAAGACGGTTTGTTTTGGGGTTTTGCCTCTTACTGCGCAGGAACCGGCGGCAATTTGCTGGTTATAGGTTCCGCAGCCGGGATTGCGGCTATGGGCATAGATAAAAACCTCACTTTTGGCTGGTATCTCAAAAGAATAACGCCGCTGGCCTTTTTTGGCTATGTTTCCGGTGCAATAGTGTTTTTGCTGATAAACGGCACTTTTTGATTTTCTATATTATAAATATAAACGGAGTTTTAGTTATGTTCAAACGTTTAAATGCTTTGGTTTGCGCTTCTGCGCTTTTGTTTCTAGCTGCCTGTGCAGGCTCTAAAAGCAGTGCTTCTTATGATGATTACGACGATGAAGGCGGCGGCGGTGGTGGCGGGCGTAGCGGCAGAGCTGCACCTATAAAGGCAGATGAGCTGAAAGATGCTCAGAAGGACGCTGTTAATTTAACAGAAGAAAACCATAAGATGGCCAGAGAAATTTTTGAACTCAAAAACAAACTCGGTCTGTCAACAGACGAAGATTGATTATGACAACGCCCGCAAAGGTTCTAGGCCTTGTACTAGTAGCTTCCCTACCGCTTTTTGCGCAAGGCCCAACTTTGAACAGCAGCCAACAGCAAACTTACAATGGCTATGATTACGAGCTTTGGAGCGAAAATAACATAGGCACAACTTCCATGACACTCACGGGAGATAACGGACAAGGCGCAAATGCTAAAGGCGGAACATTTACCTGTTCATGGGAAAATTCACTTAATATCCTTTTCCGCTCCGGCAAGAAATGGGGGATGACAGCAGGGCCAACTCCCAGATCAGCCGGTAATATAACCATTGATTTTGATGCTACATGGACTTCCAACGATGGTGCAAGAATGCTGGGCGTATATGGCTGGGCGTTTTATCCGGAGGGAAGCAAGCCAACACAGGATGAAGCCGGAACACCAAGAACTTACTCCGATCAAATTGAATATTACATTATTCAAGATCGCGGCGGCTATAATCCGGCTACAGGTGGCGATGCCGCTGGTGGTGGCAAAAGATACGGCGAAGCTACAATTGATGGCATAGTATATGAATTTTATGTTGCCGACAGAATCAATAGGTGGGCATTAACCGGAAATGGTGATGTCACTTTTAAGCAATACTTCAGCGTTCCGAAAAATGCCAGCTATCAAAGAACAAAAGGCATAATCTCTGTTTCCAAGCACTTTGAAGAATGGGAGAATGTCGGCATGAAGATGATGGATTGCCGATTATACGAAGTAGCTATGAAGGTTGAATCTTATACCGATAGTAGAGCAGGCAAGGGCAATGCAACCGTGTCTAAGAATCTTTTGACTATTGGCGGCAGCCTTCCGAGTTCAAGCAGTGGCGGATCTTCCAGCAGTGCCGGTCCTCAGGTGGATTGCGATTATCAAAAGAGCTATTGCGGTGGAATGGAATTCACAAATGTTCAAAGCAATTCAAACTTCATTCCGTCAACAGGAGATTGCTTATTTATAGGAGACTTTGAGGTAATACAACCGAACTTGAGCTCAACAGTTGCCATAAATGGTTCTGAAAATACTTGCGGATCCGAATGGGATAATTGCCGTTACAATGATAAACCAGCTCCAATGGACGGTGGCTATTATGTTTATGTTAAATCAGGAACTATCAACGAATATCAAAGTAACGGTTGGCAAAACGTTGTGGCAAAAGCAAAACTTAATTGCAAAGACGGATCGGTTCCAATTATCAACAAAACTCCTTTAACGCAATTCTCCGTGCGTACAAGCGGTAAAGCTTTACTTGTAGAAGCAAGTGCGCCTGCAACTATTGTTGTTTACAATCTAAAAGGAAAGAAACAAGCAAGCTTTAATGTTTCAGGTTCGCAAACAGTGAACACTTCCTTGCCAAGCGGAATGTATTTCGCAAAAATCCACGGAGTTTCTGCACAACACGTTCGATTTATCGTTAAATGATCCAAGTACAGAATTTACAGAAAAGTTTTGGACTCCAAACATTATTCAGCGATGCCGGCTTTCAAGTTGGCAAAGGTGAACGCATTGGACTTGTAGGCAGGAACGGCAGCGGAAAATCAACGCTTTTTAAAATTATACTCAACATGGAAGGCTACGACAGCGGTGCAATAAATGTTCCCAAAAATTATTCCATAGGCTACCTATCGCAACACTTGCACTTCACTCACGCCACGGTTTTTGACGAAGCTTGCTCCGTGCTAAAACCAAACGAAGACGGATGGATTGAAAGCTACAAGGTAGAAGCTATTTTAAGCGGGCTTGGATTTGACAAGGAAACTATCGAAAAAAAATCTCCGAGCATGCTCTCCGGCGGGTATCAAATTCGCCTTAATCTGGCAAAGGCTTTGGCAGAAGAACCTAACTTGATTTTACTCGATGAACCTACGAATTATCTGGATATAGTCTCTGTGCGATGGCTGCAAAAATTTTTGCGAAACTGGCAGGGCGAACTGATGCTCATAACACACGACCGAAGATTTATGGATAGCGTTTGCACACATACTCTGGGCATTCACAGAAAAAAAATGCGAAAAATTCAGGGAAGCGTGGCAAAATTGCAAGACTCAATTTTAGCAGACGAAGAAGTGTATTTGAGAACAATGGAAAACGATGCGGCAAAACGCGAACATCTGCAAAAATTCATAGAAAGATTCAGATATAAAGCATCCAAGGCAAAAGCTGTGCAAAGCAAGGTGAAGGCTCTGGAACGCCACGAACCTTTAGCGAATTTAGATAAAATAAAAACACTGGACTTTGAATTCACAGAAACGGATTTTCCCGCAAAGAGAATGCTAAAGGTTGAGCATCTTGACTTTGGCTACGATGTGCCGCTGATAGAAGATTTGAGCTTTGAATTATTCAAAGGAGACCGGCTTGCAATAATAGGCCCTAACGGAAAAGGTAAAACCACTCTTTTGAACTTGCTCGCAAACGAATTAAAACCAAGCAACGGAAGCGTTGAAACTCACAACAGCACGGTAATGAATTATTTTGGGCAAACAAATGTGAACCGCCTTGATCTGCAAAAAACAGTAGAAGAAGAAATCCAAAGCTCTTTGGCAGACAGAACAAGAGGCAAGGCTCGCACGCTTGCAGGCGTAATGATGTTTGAAGGAGACAACGCATTAAAAAAAATACAAGTGCTTTCCGGCGGAGAACGCTCCAGAGTTTTACTCGCAAAAATACTTGGCAAACCATGCAACCTGCTTTTGCTCGATGAACCTACAAACCATCTTGACATGGACAGCGTTGACAGTTTAATAGAAGCACTTGACGAATTCAAAGGCGCAGCAATCCTGGTGAGCCACGATGAAGAAATTTTGCACGCCTTTGCCAAGAGATTGATAATTTTTGATAGAGGCAAAGCGAGTTTTTTCGATGGAACATATCAGGATTTTTTAGACCGTGTGGGATGGGTTAGCGAAGCTCCGGCACCCAAAAAAATCCCTCAACCAAAAATTGTTCCGACACGCAAACCGTCCACACGCCCATTGGAGCAGAAAATTCAGCAACTGGAAACCGAAATTCAGCAAAACGAAAATCTTATAATTCAATGCGAACAAAACATGATAACCGCCGCCGAGCGCGGCGATGGTTTAAAAATTGCGGAAATATCCAAAGAAATGGAAATCGCAAAAACCAGAATTACTGAGTTGTATGCGGAATGGGAACACGCGCAGACGCAGCTTTGCTGTCTTTCACAGATTTGAATTTGTCCTGAATAGCCATGAACACATCCACTATCTTGGGATCAAACTGCTTGCCGGCCTCATCCATAATTATTTTTACGGCTTCTTCGTGCGTAAACGCTTTTTTATACGGACGCTCAGAAGTAATAGCATCATACACATCTGCTATAGCCATAATACGACCCTGCAACGGAATATCCAAGCCTTTCAAGCCTCTATGATAACCCTTGCCGCTCCAGTGCTCATGATGATAACCCGCAAAAAATTTCGCATGGCGCAAAAACATTCCTTCTCCGGTTCGCGCTATGATCTGGTTGATTATGCGCTCGCCTTCTCTGGAATGGGCTTTCATAGCCTCAAATTCTTCGGGCGTGAGTTTTGCCGGCTTGTTCAAAATCAAATCAGAAACGGAAATTTTGCCTATATCGTGCAATCTGGCTGAATAAACAAGCATCTCCTTGTTCCAGCCGTCCATCTCTTCCATATACAAACCACGCTCCTGCATTCCCTCAATCAAAAGCCTTATGTAATCGCAGGTACGCTCCACGTGGCCGCTTGTGACCTTGTCTCTGTTTTCAACCATATCGGCCAAAACAAATACCACGTTATTTTGCAACTGCTCTATACGCTCAGTACGCTTCTTTATCAATTCCTGAACATGCAGGTGATTGGATATTCTGCGTAGCATGATGGGAGTAGAAAACGGTTTAGCTATAAAATCCACAGCTCCAAGTTCCAAACCATGGAATTCTCTGGACTCATCGTCAAAAGCCGTTAAAAATATAACCGGAATTTGCGCAGTAAGCTCGTTCTCTCTCAACTTTTGCAAAGCCACAAACCCGTCCATCTCCGGCATTTCAATATCAAGCAAAATGAGATCCGGCGTGAATCTCTCAAGCAGAGAAAACATCTTTGCCGCTGAGAGCATTGTGAAAACATCGTACTGGCCTTCCAAAGCCTGTTTTGCCTTTATGAGGTTAACGGCACTGTCGTCAACCACAAAAACAACTTTTGATGAGTCTTTCCTATCAACCATTTATATAGCCTCCGCTATTGCACAACCCATTTCTTCCGTGCCAACTTTTTTGCAACCTTCAACCCAAATATCACCGGTGCGAATGCCTTTTGATATCACAGTCTCAACAGCAAGCTCTATTGCCCTGGCAGCTTCTTCCTGTTTGAAAGTGTATCTGAGCATAAGAGCCGCAGAGAGTATTTGCGCAATTGGATTTGCAATACCCTTGCCTGCAATATCGGGTGCAGAACCGCCTGCCGGTTCGTAAAGCCCAAAGGTACCCTCTGCAAGGCTTGCACTTGGCAAAAGCCCCATGGAGCCTGTGAGCATGGCACATTCATCGCTTAAAATATCTCCGAACAAATTCGGACAAAGCATAACATCAAAACTACCCGGCCTTTTTATGAGCTGCATTGCGGCATTGTCCACATAAATATGCTCAAGCTCTACATCCTGGTATTCCTTTGCAATTTCCTTAACTATTTCGCGCCAAAAAACGCTGGTGGTCAAAACATTGGCCTTGTCAACGCTGGCAACCTTCTTGCTGCGAAGCCTGGCTGCATTAAAAGCAAACCGAGCTATGCGCTCTATCTCTTTTCTGGTATAGACCATGGTGTCAAAGCCCTTTTCATCTTGGCCGCTTCCATCCCTGCCCTTAGGCTGCCCAAAATAAACGTCGCCGGTCAATTCCCTAACGCAAAGTATGTCAAAACCGTCGCCAACAATATCTGCTCTTAGCGGGCATGCAGAGGCAAGAGCCTTATATACCCTGGCAGGGCGAAGGTTGCAGTAAAGTTTAAAGTATTTGCGAAGGGGCAAAAGAGCTCCCCTTTCGGGCTGAAGCTCGGGAGGCAAGGTCTCCCATTTTGGCCCGCCAACAGACCCAAAGAGTATGGCTTGGGCGGCTTCGGCTGTTTTTATGGTACTTTCGGGTAAAGGGTGTTTATGCAGGTCATAAGCAGCACCACCTACGGGTGCCCACTCCAAATTCAAGGAAAACCCGAATTTTTTGCCGACAGCCTCTAAAACCTTGACCCCTTCTTTCATAATTTCAGGGCCAATACCGTCTCCGGGCAAAATCGCAATGGATAATTGTGTCATATATGTGTAATTTAGTAAATTCCCTTCTCCGCCGATAACCACCGCTTCCATCCAAACCCTACGCAGAAATTTCAAAATTGAAACTAAAGGAAATGCCTGTAATCCATATTCAAGGCTTTGCCTAGCCTAATGGACATTTTCTTGCCTATGGGCGCGCGGTCGTTCTCCATGTCCGAAATCTGGCGAGCCTTTATTCCCAGCTCGTTCGCAAGCTCTCTCTGATTCATTTCTCGCATTTCCCGCAAAGTGCGGAGAACCTTGCCGGGAGTCATGCCGGTTTTCGTTTTTTGGTACCATGAGGATTTGGAAACCTCAATCAGCTCATCGTCATCGGTTGTTTCCTCTACGAGAGCCGGAAACAAGCGGCGCGTCAAGTCCAGGTAGAATACCGGGACATTGCCTGTAATCTTAAATTCTCCCATCCTGCCATTTTCAAGCGTATGGGGCACTTTCACGAGAGCCTGCATAAGTCACCTCTATTTGAATTCCCTGTTCCGTTTCCACCCAGCAAGCCACCCATTTGCGAGACAGATGGCAATGGTGAGTGTTCGTTCCTTTGAGCTTTCCGTAGTTCGGCCAGTTCGCCCGTACCGGCCCATTCCGTTCAAGGTCATCCACAAGCAGGCGGAGCTTGGCCTGTTGCTTTGGAGGCATCTTTTCCGCCGAGTTCTCCACATTTTTCTTGAACACAACCTTGTACACAATCATAAATATACATTTTTTAATTTATATGTCAAGGTTTATTAAAAAGTATCATTTTTCTCCATTTTAGGTGTTAAAGGAGTATGGACCAGACTTTGAATACCCAGCAGCTTTATGTACGCTATGCGCCAATGGTGCTCAGGCGGTGCACTAGGCTGCTCGGTGATGAAAGCTCGGCGGCTGATATTACGCAGGAGGTTTTCTTGAAGGTCTGGGAAAAGCGACACTCGCTGAACGACGATTACCCGTCTAGCCTTTTGTGGCGAATGGCTACAAATATGTGCCTGAACTACATAAGAGACAGAAAACGCAGAGGCGAAAACATAAGCTGCGATAATATGCTTATGCAAATATCCTGTGCGGAAGATATAGAAAACGAGGCGGGAACCAGAGACCTTTTAGCCAGACTCTTCAAAAAGCAGCCGGAAAGCAGCAGAACCATAGCCGTTCTGCACTACATAGACGGCATGACCCTTGAAGAAGTGGCAAATGAGGTAAAAATGTCCGTTCCGGGGGTTCGCAAAAGACTTCGCGCTTTAAAAACCACCTTGTTTGAACTGGAGGCTATATGATACCACAACCCTGGAAAATTGAACGCTACCTGCTCGAGGAACTCCCCGAAAGCGAAATGGCTGCCTTGAAAAGCCTGGAAAACGAAAACCCGGATTTTCGCTGCCAAATTGACCGGCTAAAAACGGATAACGTGGATTTGCTGGCAAAATATCCCATGCGCACGCATATACGGCCCACACAGCCATTGCGTTTGTATTATTCAATTGCCGCCGCCCTAATCATAACAATAACGGTGATGATAACCATGCTTTCCACAGCAAACAATCCTGTTGTTATAGCTGAAGACGGAACCAGAGTGAAAGGCTTAAAAACAAGTTTGGAAATTTGGCGCAAAACCAATGATGCCTCTGAGAAGCTGGCAAACAACAGCGAAGCCAACGCAGGCGACTTGCTGCAAGTGCGCTACATAGCAGAGAAAAAATGCTACGGCGTGATTCTAAGCATGGATGGCAACGGCGTTTTAACAGTACATCTCTCCGGCAAATCCGGCAAGGCCGCAGAATTGGAAGCCGGGCGTGTAATTTCTTTGAGCAACGCTTATGAACTTGACGATGCCCCAAAGTTTGAAACCTTTTATTTTATCACAGGCTCTGCGGAGTTTGCCTTAGCACCTGTTGCAGAAGGCTTGCTGCACGGAAAATTGCCCAAGGACTTGAAGGTAGAGCAAATTACGCTGAGGAAATAAAAAATTACCTTATAACCCCAATCCTCACCCACTTCTCCTTGCGCTTGCCACTTGCAAACTTCACCGTTAATCTTGCGCTATACACATCGCTTCCCAGCTTTGACAGATCAAAAGATTCCTGGTTTGTCAAATCAACTTTTGAAACGGTTTGGCTAAATACCTTGAAACCGGTTATGTCATAAATATCCAGCGTTGCGCTTTGCGCAGGAGCTCCTATTCTGAACCTCATTGACGCTTTGCCCCGACGAACAGGGTTTGGGAAAATGAAAAACTCTGTAATCTCATCTCTCTTTTCAAGCGCAGATGGATTTTTTTTTACAAACTCCTTCGCTTCCGGCAAATAAAATGCGCTTATGCCGTCTCTATGCTTGACAAATAGATAATTCAAATTGTGATGGTAAAGGAGCAAAGTGTCTGGTTTTTCATATTCAAAAATCCCTGCAGAAAGCGGGAATTCGTTTTTCATCAATTTGCCGTCTTTAACCGCTAAAATCAAACCGTTGCTCGTGGGAATCAAAATTTCCAACTCTCCGTCACCATCTATGTCTAATGCCAGCGGCTTTGAATTGAAGTCCGTGAAAGGCTCGCCGTTAGAGAGAATCACCGGATAGTTTTTTAGCGGAACACCGTTTGTGTCAACTGCATAAAGCCTGTTGTTACCTATAAATATACTGTCTAAAACTCCGTCATTATCCATATCTGCAAGTATGCGTGTAAAATCCGGGGCTTTTGAATTTTCAAAATGATCAGAAGTTACCTCATAAGGCCATTCGTAAATTGGCCTTGCATATTTACCCACCCATTCTATTTCAACATCGTATTTTTGAGCTCGCCATGTGATAATGCTATCGCCCATAATGCCGTTAAAAGATTTTTCCGGTGTTGCGCCCGCAGGAACTTTCACTGTAATTTTTATTCCCGAATATCCTCCGAAAGTAGAAGCTGTGTTTGCATAACCCGTATCAAGTATTGAAAACACCGTGTCTTTGCTTTTAATTTTTTTATGCGGAATCAAATCACTGCCTGAACCAAAGTAAAAAATGCTCTCCCCTGCCGCATTTCTAAATTCCTTGCCAAGCCCCAAAACGCCACTCGCCTCTTTTAGCGCAACGCCAAACTGATGGTCTTTTTGGTTAGGGCCGTTCCAGGCATTTATTGCCCCATAAGGAAGAAGTTCCCGCACATACCAGTCGTTTACATGCCATACCGCTATGCCGCTCGCAGGAATTGCCGCATCTATTTCATCTATATATTCCACAACAGAAACGCTGTCCAGAAACTTGGATGAGCGTAAACTGTCAATATGCATATCATTTGTTTTGCCCGGAGTTCCCACGGTTGCTTTGCCATCTGCTCTTGCAGTTCTTCGCCTGTTTTCCAGCAAAATATATTCCCTGCTGTTTATAGGAATTTTTACAATTTCTCCCACGCTAATTTCAACAGTCTCTTTTTTATTCACCTCTCGAACATCAGACCAGCCTTTATAAGCCCGCATCCATGCGCTTGGCATGCTCGGAAAAAAACCGTTGCCCGCATTGTAGCCGGCAAAATCCATTCCGTCAAAATAACCCAGCCTTGAATAACCCTTTACCACATCGTAAGAATACGGCAAGCCCAGTTCACGCCCTATCTGGCTTGTGATTGTGCCGTTAATGCCCCAGTTTAATCCGTCTTGCGAAGCCGTTTCGCTTGTGACAATCACTGATTTTATGGAATCTCCCGGAGATACTTCAAAACCCCTCCAAAAACAAATGCTGTCGCACCATGTTGAGTCTATATAAGTATCCATGAAATCACCTGGAGTATTTGCGCCGCGCGTTCCCATGGTTCCGCCGTCAACCAAACGATTTGCGCCGGCATGCGCAATCATAATAACTCTTTGTTTTCCCGGAACCGGAGGTTCAATATCTTTTTTTGCAAGCTCCAAAACATCATTTACAAAATCGGCATAAAGCGCAGCTCTTGCGGAATCAAAAGCTTCCATCTTTTCACCTTTTCTGCGGCTAGTGCGATTGTAGTCTATTATGAATTTTGGCAATTGATAAATACCATAGTACTTAGCTTCAATTGAAACATTATTATTACTCACCTGCTTAAAATAATTGTCTGCAAACTTTATATGACTTTTCCAATACTCTTCGCTCCCTCTTGAACCCTCAAAAAAACCTCGCCCGGTTGTCAATGAATTATCTGTTTCTTCATAGCGAAACTGAACCCTCAAAACACGAACATCTAAAGTTTGTGCAAAAATACAAGTTGTTAAGAGGAGAACGTATATAGGCATTCTAATTCATACTCTTAGCGTCTTCGTCTCTTTCGGAAGCACTTAGGATTTGCTCCAAAGTTGTTATGCCGGCTCTGGCTTTTTCCATGCCGTCCATGCGCAAAGTGCTCATGCCTTGTGCCAGGCACACTCGTTTGATTTCATCGCCGCTGGCTCTTTTCAAAATAAGATTACGAACTTCTTCGCTTGGCACCAAAAATTCATATATGCCTATACGGCCTTTGAAACCCGAAGTTTCGCATTTGTTGCAGCCTTTGCCTCTGTAGAATTTTACATCCGGAGGAATATCCAAATCTTTTCTCATCTCCGAGCTTATATGCTCTTCTTCTTTGCAGGACTGGCAAATTTTGCGCACAAGCCTTTGAGCCAAAACACCTTTGATAGCAGTTGCCACAAGGAACGGCTCCAAACCCATTTCCAGCAAACGGGGGAATGCGCCCGCAGCATCGTTTGTGTGCAATGTGCTGAACACCAAGTGACCCGTTAAAGCACTTTCAATAGCCATGCTGGCGGTTTCCTTATCGCGCATTTCACCTATCATTATAACGTCGGGATCTTGGCGGAGTATGGCTCGTATGCCGCTTGCAAATGTAAAGCCTGCCGCATTGTTTATTTGCCCCTGGTTAACTCCTTCAATATTCATTTCCACAGGGTCTTCCATTGTGGTTATATTTATTGTGTTGTCTAAAATTCTGCGTATGGAAGCGTAAAGTGTTGTTGATTTACCGGAACCTGTTGGGCCTGTCACAAGCAGAATTCCGTTTGGCAAATGAATTGTATAATCAAGTTCTTTGAAAACAGCCGCTCTGAATCCCATGCGGTCAAGGTCTATTTGCCCTGAGGTAGGGTCTAAAATACGCATAACAATTTTCTCCATTTGCCCTCTTTTGCGAAGAGATATGGGAAAAGAGCTAACACGCAAATCAACTTCTTTGCCGCGAGCGCGAACTGTGAAACGGCCGTCAAGGGGCCTGCGTTTTTCTGCTATATCCATGCGGGAAAGCAGTTTTACCCTGGAGAGAACCTGTGGCATCAGGCGAGCCGGTATAGGAGGCAGCACCATTAAATCGCCGTCTATGCGAATGCGCAGTTTTAAAAAAGTTTCTTGTGGTTCCAAATGAATATCAGAAGCTTTGCGGGCAATGGCATCTTGAATAATTGAATTTACCAGTTTTACAACTTGCTGCCCTTCTTCGTCTGAGAGTTGTTCTTCTTGGGCTTCTGCTTCTTTATTTATGGTTTCTATATCATCTTCTTCGCTAAGGCGCGCGAGTTCTTTCATGGCTTCGCCGCTGGCAGAGCCCACATAAACTCGGTTTATGGTTTCTGAAATTTCTTTTTCGCTTGCCATCACCGGGTCTATTTCCATTTGAACTTTGAACCTTATATGGTCAAGAGTTCTCTGGCTGCTAGGGTCGTGCATGGCAAGCGTTAAAATTTTGCCTTTTACGGTTAGAGGTATAACTTTATATGCTCGGCAGAAGTCTTCTGACAGGAGTTGCAGCACTTCTTGCGGTATATTTACATCTCCGAGGGATATTGAAGGAATTTCAAGCTGAGCGGAGAGGATTTCTATAAGCCTCTCTTCAGTCATAAAGCCCAATTGCATGAGCATTTTGCCAAGCCTGAGCCCTGTGCTTTTCTGTTCTTCAAGTGCTCTATCGCGTTGCTCTATGGATATATAGCCTTTTTCTACAAGCAGTTCGCCTATTCTTTTATGTTCGCTGGCTTGCAATTGCTCACCCAGAACAAGCGTCATTTGTTCTTCGCTGACCATTCCCAGGCGAGTGAGTATTTTGCTAAGATGTATTCCGGTACGTTTTTGCTCACCCACGGCATGGGCGAGCTGGTCTTCGTTTATAAGACCTTTTTGAACAAGCAAATCTCCGATTTGCAGTTTAGTTGGCATACTACTGAAGCTTCCAAGCAACTATCTTTACAGTATTAAGGGAATTATCCTTTTCATCTGTAAAAGCCACTAGATAATCATTGGCCGTCCATTGATTTCCGGAAGCTCCATTAATGCGAACCACAAAGTACAAGGCTTGGCGAAATCCTAAGGTTTCTTCGGGTTGAGCCGTTGCGCCTATCCCAAAGCAAGCAAAATTATTTTGCGGATTGCTTATCTCACCTGCAGAAAAGTTATCCGGAGACATCATAAATCTTTCTCCGGTAAAGGTACACCCCTTATCATTATTGCGAGCAAATTCCGTTACTATGCTCACTCCGCTTCCAGCTCTGATGTTTCCTTGGGTACTAGGTTTCTCATAATAAATATGCGATTCGCCTGTGGTAGACTTTCCTGTGCCACCGTTTGCGCTGAACGAAACTCCTCTGGTTCCGGAGGCGGCATTTAAAGTGAGCGTGGTTTGACCATCAAGCAAGAGCGGAACAAACAGTCGAGTATCTGCTGAGCTTGAGCTTGGTGCGCTGGATGAGCTTAAAGGGCGACACATATTCCAATCTCGAGTAAAATCAGCGCGCCCCATTTCCTGTGGCTGCGACCTGCTTTTTAGCTTAACAAACAACTGAACGTAAATAACATCATTGCTTGCGCTGCAGAACTCCTCTCCATCAAACTCATAATACTCGTTAATCGAAAGACTCGCAGTATTGTTAATTATTTTTTTGCCGTTATCAAACTGAACATAATAATACTCCAATTCATCTTCGTAAATGAGTATTTCGCCGCTTACAGTCAAGCTAGTATGCATTAAGTTCGGATTAGCCCTGAAGTTTTGTATCTGAATAGTATCTCGGTTTGGCTCCGACATTGAAGACAGTTGCAAGCGAGATGATGAACTGTCGCCACTTGGGCTGGACCCGCTGCCGCTATCGCCGCATGCTGCAAGGATTGATACCAAGGCGGTCAAGGCCAAAGCCAAGAACGCCACACCGAATTTCGAAGAAAATCTTAACATAACACACCTCTCTTATAGGGAATATAGTAAATTCCCCGATTATTTCTTCTTGGCTCTCCTGACACCCAGCATTTCAACCCTTTTTTCAACGTTGTCGATAACTCTGGTTTTTTCGCCACCGCCTTGATCGTATTTAACCTGCCAGTAGAAATCATAGACTTCCACATAAGCACCGGCGCCTACCCAGCGGTTTTTGGCATCTTTCAAGTTCCAAGCCAAATAAATGCCTTTTGGTGTACCTGTGTTGCTCATGCAGTTGGCATCGCCAAATGCCGTGAAGATCTTATCTACGCAGCTCACCACAAGCTCTTTGCTTTGAACCACATAATTGCCGAGATTTGTGTGGTAGAAAGATTTGGCATGGAATGTTATCTTTGACGGATCAATCTTGACGCCAAGTTCATTTTCCATTTTAGACACTGTGTTTGCCACATCCGGTGAGAAGAATTGCCCAACAGAACCCGGGAACTTTATTTTTATGGAGTCTGCGGTCCAGCTATCTTCTGCAGGAATAAATGCCACTTGTTTGTCTTCTTTGAACAAATCTTCGTAGCTCACGGTTGGTCCCAAGACATCGTTTACTGCTTCTTTGAAAATATCTTTTTCCGGGTCAAGATCTGCTATGCGTATTTCATCTACGCCAAACGGATTAGTACCTTCAAAGCGTCTTCCCTGTTCTCTCGGATTTGGCAAATTGCCGACCATATCCGTAAATACCACTTCTCCCAAGCCGGCCCATACAAATTTCACCGAATCGCCACCCATAGGTGTATTGGTGGTATCAACGCCATCTCTGAATCTTTCATAGTTCAAGAAGAAAACATCGTTTGTTGAGTTGGGACGTATGGACTTTGCCAAGTGTATATCTCTATCATGGCGCTGAAACTCACTTAAACCACGGCTTATCAGCTTATACGCAAACGGAGCTTTTGGCAGCACATTGCCTAATCCGGGTATTTCTTTAACTGGCTCGGAAACAGTTATTGTAACCTGATCTTTGCATGTCGATGTGCGACCGCTACCGCATTTGGTATTTTTATCCGCTTCAAAAATAGCCTTGACCACAATCGCCGGAATGCTGTCGTTTATACCAAACTTTGCTCCGACATCTGCCGGGATAGCCGAACCGCTTTTCGGATTTATGTAGGTAGCCCAATTTGTTATCTCTGAAGTGATCTGATTGCGAGTTTTAACCTGAGTTTGAATTTCCTTGCTCAAGCTATCACCGTAAATCGCTATCGTAGAATCATTGGGCATTCTCATACGGAAGTTTCCTACACTGCCGTTAGTCCAGTATGTATAATCAGCCTGCGGATCGCCGCTGGTGGTCCACTTTGAGTCATCGGTTGAGCTTTTCTTGCCGGGGCCAAATCTAAAGACGGTGTCCGGATCCCATGCAATTTCTATCATGGAAGGCAATGAATCTCGTATGCTGCCTACTTGTGGGAATTTTCTGTTATATATTATATGCAGAGAATCGCCAAAGCCATCGCCGTTCACATCGTAAATAGAAACCGAAGTAGGATAAGGAACCGGTGGAGCGGTAAATATCAAGTTATTCCATTCTGCAAGGATATCTTCTCTTGTAGCGTTGCTGCCTTGAATACCCATAGTAAAGAATGCCAACGAATCATGTCCGTTAGAAATTCCCGGAACAGCCATTCTGCCGTTGATATTGAAATCTGCATATCCATCTTCAATTTTGGCCGGATTTGGTGAAGGTTGCATTATGGCACCGCTAGCGGTAGGAGCACGAACTCCATCTATTGTAATCCATGCATTCAAGCGCAAATCAAAATTACAACTTGTGCATACGCGGTCTGGGAAGAAATCCTTATAATCATTTCCAACAGCTCCATAGGCAGCGACTGCTCTAATTGTTGGTTCTCCTACCATAATATCAGCTTCTCTGAAGCTTGTTACGCCAGGTGACCAAGGATATTCGCTACCTTGTGTTTGGGTCGCATTAAGCCGAGCTCTGGTTCCCGGATCTACAAATGCCAAGCGTGGCAAAACGACTTCTACAACCAACTCTTTTCCTATGGTGTGTATTTGGTCATTTGCAGCCTCGTATTCACCGGTTACCCAGTAAATCAGCAGGCCCATTTTAGAATCACCCTGAGCCGCTGCTTCAGCGGGATTAGCAGGAACTATGCCACCTGAAGGTTTCTGAACGGGCGCGCCTCCAACGGAATCTTTATACCACCGCAATTCGGATTCTCTGCCACCTGGGTCGGTATGCACATTTGGAATGCTCACTTGAGCACCCAAGGCACCAAATTCTGAAGCCGGCCATGTAGCCACTCTAAACGGACAGTCATCATTTCCCTTCCGAGCATCATCGGTACAATCCCAATCGCCTGTGGAGAATCCCACCGGAACGCGTTTGCCGGAAACTGTTTTCTTGTGTCTTGGTCCTAAGTTAAAAATGAAATTGCCACCATCATCGACAACTTTACCCCAAATCTGCTGCTCCACAGCTTCTGCACGCACGGTTGTTATAAACAGCGGTTTTTCATTTGGGAAGGACGATTTATTGTTATCATTGATTTTTGCGTAAAGCCTGTAGGTGCCCATCAAGCCGGAGGTTTTTGAGTAATCAACTTTAATTTTGGATACAGAACCTACTGGATTTTTGTGATAATTTTCCAATATTATGCCACCATAGCAAACCAGATTGTCACCAACTTTCTGGCACATCGGATTGAGAGGATCAAGTGAAAATCCTGTAGTATCCCCCTGACGGTTTTGCATATAGTAATCCAATATGTTGCCCATCGCTTCACCGCATTGCGTTCCTTGAATTGATCCGGAACCACCGCTCATAACATCTTTACATGTTCCGACAGAACCGCTCTTGTCAAGGCAAATTTCAGCACCTCCACTGCCTGTTGCATTTCCGCCAACACTCAATGTATTCTTGGATGCAAAATACATATCAGTTGTTATGCGAACATTGCTCATGGTTAAGCGGCGGTCGCAGAAGAAAATGTTTATGGGATATTTTTCACCTTCAACAAGCCTCCCCTGAGGAGTGAATTGCTTCTGTACGCCATCATCATCTTTGGTAATGGCTTGGGCTTGCGGCGAAATTACCAAGTCAGCCAAGTTTACATAGCCAGGCGCAGCCAAATGAGAACCGCCCAAGTCTATCACAAGCTGATTGCTTATATATACCCAGATGTCATCATCGCCGCTAAAGAAGAACTGCTGTCCAGGCTCATAAGTAAGCTCCGCAGGAGAGCTTTCAAAGCAATACAAGGCGTTCTTGTTCGGAATAGTTGGCCTAGTGGCACCCCAATTCCAAATGGCAGGTGCTTCACCATCGCTAAAATTGCCCTCGACAAACTCAGCTCCGCAAGCAGTGCCAGTGCCAGTGCGCCCCCTGTCGTAGCAATACTCGCTAATTGTTGCGTTTAATGGAACAAAGCTCTCAGCCGTGTGGGTGTTGCGGCAAGCTGAGCATTGAGTATAATCTCCAGGTAAACCTGTAACGCCTTCTGCGGTTTGCAATTCAGTAGGGAAAAAGCCGCCCATAAAGCCGCCATAGTTTGAGCAATTTCCATCAAGGTCCACCACATCCTGATTCCCATTTTGAAGTCTGCAAAGCTTGTTGCTGTTGAATTCCCACAAGCCTGCCTTATTGCGATTGAACGGCATGTCATAGCAGCGAACAACATTTTTGCCAGTAGTTGGCCTAAAAGCGTCCATAAAATTCTGCTGAGTCCAGCCATTTTTTGCCGTATTGAACTGCATTTTCATTACACCGCTAACAGGGTCTGGGGCCAAAACATTTTGAGGTATATTTTTTCTAATACCAGTTCCGCTCTCTGTATTGCCTTGCAGGAAGGAGCTATTTACACTGCCATCAGTGTCATAAATTATAGCGGCAAAGTTATATTTGCAATTTCCGTCTCCACCGGGATCTGTCGCATACCAACCATTTGCGCCATTTGCAGGCACAAAGAATAGGTCACCTGTACCGCCTGTAATATTCTGGAATTGCTCCATGAGGCTAAACGGAGTCGGCATACCATTATCCCAATCCAGAGGATCTTCGTCAAAGCCGAGAATACCCAACTGGTCATCAGGGTTACCTTTTGGAGTTCCAGTTGCACCACCACCATTTAACCAAATTAATGTAATCCCACTCGGAGGCGTTGCGTTAAACCAGGTTTTTTTAAACCAGCCGCAACGAGAAGCATCATAGTCCAGCTTCTCTTTCTGCAAAGTCCCATCAAACCAAACTAAAAGAGGAATACCAACGGTCCATTCGGGATCATCCGGCGGCAAGAAGTAGAAGTTGTAGGCATTGGGAGGCAACTGAGTTACCATTGTTTGGGACGGATTATTTGGATTTGGATAAATATATACTCTGCCATCGGCATTAAAAGTGCTTGCCGCACAAGAGATTCTGGTACCAACCTGACCAACGAAATTATATTGGTTACGGTTTATCCAGTTGTTTGTACCTGATTCGGCAGGGTTATTTGAAAGACCAAAGGATTTTCCAGCATCGTTAAAGTCCGAAGTAGCCGGGAAAGTAAATATCGTCCAACTACCGCTATTAGTCGCTGAAATGGTAGTCATACCATCGGACTTAATGTATACCTCACTCTTGGTCCAGTCGCTTGGCAACTCAACATATACTTGTTTACCGGCACACTGGGCCATTGCATTCGCTGCAAACAACGCCACAGCAAAAAGGGTTAACGCGAGTTTTTGAAAGGGATTCATAAAGCCTCCTTTTTGAATTTAAGTTTACGAGCAACTTTCTTTTTTACAGTGTTCTTGCTCGTACGAATTGGTTTCTTTCCATCTAATTCCGAAATAAATTTTTCCACGCCATAATCGTGAATGGTCTCAAGCATTTTGTGAGCTGCCCAACCAGATCTGCCAACCCTAGGCCGACCTTTCCAAGCAGCAACATCATCTTTTTCAATATCCTCAAGCAATTCATCAACACCATAATTATTAATGAACTCAAGAATTCCGTGCAAAAGCTTAAAATCAGGCTTATATTTAGGCATTCTGCACCTCCGGCCTAACTCTTTCAATAATCTCTTCGGCTAACTTAAAACCATCTTCTATAGTGGCAACTGAACGAATACAATCATAATAACCTAGTAAATGAAGGGAATCGTAAACATCATTATAATCATCCAAAAGCTTTTTATCCCTATTCATTAAATTCTTCCTGTAAAAATCCACTGATATGCCTTTTTTCCTGCCACGCACATCGCTTTTGGGTAAATCCGCACCCTTTAATTTAAGCCAAATATCCAAAGCTATAAGAACACCTCTATATGCAATGCCACTCGCAGAACTAACATACTTGGTATCTTTAAAACGCCTTCCTTCCTTACCAGCCTTTTTCAACATTTCTTTAGCATTATCCAAATAGCGCACTGCCAGGGCATAGCCTTCATTCTGCTCTTTTGCTTGCTCTACTTTGGTCATAATACTCCTCTACAGACAATACCTGCAATATAAATATAGATTTTTTTTTGCAAAACGTAAAGAAAAAATGTATTTCCGGGTAAAAAATGCAATTTTTTGTGATTTTTGAGGGGATTTTATGCAAAAAGAAGGCTATTGGCTAAAATCCCCCTCTTTTAAAGCTTACGGTTACGCATATCATAAAGCCATAATCTTGCGACGAGAAAGCCCGGTGCAACACATAATTTTACTCACAGTATCACCTGTAGCTTTCATAGCCTTAGCAACTTGACTTAAACGCTTCTCAACTTTAGCCTCTGCTATTGCTTCAGCTCTAGCTTCAAGCCTAGCCTCAGCTTCATCAATCTTCTTGAGCGCGCTCTCATTATACATCTGCTCTATAGTCATATTAACTCCTGTAAACTCCTTGTAGCCACCATAAAGCTCTCTGTGCATCTTAGACATGCGCTCCTTGAGCATTACGGCATCGTTATCCGTAATATAGCAATTTTCTTGGCTCATTGTCAGAACCTTGATTCACTTGATTAAAGGATTTACTTGATATGCAAAACGACGTTCTTACTCTAGAAAGGGTTCATTTGGCTCAAAAAGCTTGGAATTCAAACGGCTTCACAACAACAAGCTATTAAAATTCTAATCATGTAAATCCTTTAATCAAGTGAATCAAGGTTCTGACATAAGAGGTTCACGATGAGGATTAAAACCTATTTTTCAATGCTTACTCCGGTATAATACGCCTTCAAAATTTCTTCAAAATTCTGGCCTGCTTTTGCTCTTGCTCTTGTTCCCACTTGGCACATTCCAATGCCGTGGCCATAGCCGGAGCCTGTTATGGTAAAAGTGTCTCCGTTCTGCGCAAGGGTGAAGAATGAGCCGGGCAAAATTTTTCCTTCTCTTGCAAAAAGCCATCTGGCTCTGTCTCCGAATACCTCAAAAGAACCTTGATCCGTGAACACAACAAGTCTCTTCACACGGCCACCCGGAAATTTCTCTGTCACTAAAATCTGATTAATTTTGTTAAAAGGAAATATCTTGTCTGCTCTTGCAGCCTCAGCATTTTTTTGAAATAAAGTTACAAGTTCCGTTCTGCTAAAAGTATCTCCCCATTTCATCATCCTTGAAAGTTCGCAAAAAGCCTTGCCTGCCGCAGAATCAGAAATCGGTTGCAAATACGGCTTGCCTTCTTGCCCCCAAACTTCCGAAGATTCCGTTCTTCCTCCGCAAGTAGAATGGTAATAAGCTTCTATCAGTTTTCCGTCATATTTGATAACCAAACCGCTTGTTGCCATAATAGCTTCATTTGCAATGGAATCTTCTTCTGCTTTTCCGTTATAAACCTGATCGCGTACATCTGCGTAAACATCAAAGCCCTGTGATTTTCTGGAACCCAGATGGCTATAAGCATAAGTTCTTGCCGCAACAGCCTGAGCCTTGAGAGCTTCAATTTCGTCTCGTTTTAATCTGCCTATTTCATGCGGAACCACTCCTTTTAAATAATCCTCTATATGCACAACATTTATTACAACAATCCCGCTATCTGTAGAAAGCACAGCCCATTTGCCTCTGTAAATTTTGCCGCTGTATTTGCAATCTCCATTTGTTTCAATTTCAATTCTGCTGGAATCCGAGCCAACCGAAGCTCCGGCCTTGAACTCCCATTTTTTCTCAGGGCATTCTATAACGGCGGCTTCTTTTTCAAACCCCACCCCGACATTTATAATATGCACAAGAGCCTGAGGCTCAGGCGTTGGGGTAGGCGACGGAGCTGGCGTTGGTGCGGGAGTTGGCGCAGGAGGTACGGTTTCGGAATGGGGTCCAAGTGGCCGCAAAGGCGCACAGGAGGCGAAAATCAAAGCTAAGAGAAGTAAAAAGCGCATAAACGAAACTAATGTAGAAATTGCCAAACATTGTTTACTATATTCCCAAGCATGGTAAAGTATTACAAACTGCAAACCGGGCGTGTTGCCGTTGCCGAAAAACATGAGGCAGAAATCACAATGCTTGTTTGCCCTAGCCAAGAAGAAATAAATGGCTTAATGCGAGACTACCAGCTTGATGAACATACCATAGCCTCTGCTTTTGATACGGAAGAGCTTGCACGTTTGGAATACGAAGATGACTATACCGCAATAATTTTCAAAAAACCCAAAAGCTACAACGCCGAAGACCGATTCCTGTTCCGCATAACATCTTTTGGAGTATTTATATTCACAAATAAAATCGTTATCCTGAGCGACGGCGAAATGCCCTTCTCAGACGAAAAAAGGTTTTCACGCATAACATCACTCAACATGTTCATGTTGAGACTCCTGAACTATTCGGCCCATCATTTTAGCGAGCATCTGCGCATAATAAGCCGTGTAAATGACGAACTGGAAGCTAAGCTTGTAAGCTCCATGGAAAACAAATACCTGCTCTACATGTTCGGGCTGTGCAAATCCCTGGTGTATTATCTCGATGCAGTTAGCTCAAACCAAACCGTGCTGCGCAGGCTCCAAAACGGGCGCAACCTTCCATTCTCAGAAGCCGAAAAAGATTTATTAGACGACATTTACATCGAAACATCCCAGTGCTTGAGGCAAACGGAAAACCTTTCAAATATTCTCTCCAGCATGATGGATGCCCGCGCAAGCATTGTTTCCAATAATTTGAATACCCTGATGAAAAGGCTAAACGTACTCACCATCGGAATAATGGTGCCTACATTTGTGGTTAGCTTCTTCTCAATGAATATACTGTATCCCTTCGAGATGGGAGCGGAATTTCAACATCCTTATTCCTTTTGGTTTATTATAGTATTGGTAATACTGGCAACAACAGGCTTCCTGTTCATGCACAAAAAGAATAGACTGTAATTAGCTACACAGTCTCATAAGTCTTGTGGAAAATTCTCTCATTAACAATATAGCAATCACCCAAGTCATTTTCGTTGGCCACCAAAAAATCGCCGGGCTTGCCGGAGTAGTATTTTTCCGTATCCCAATAGGTGAAAACCTTTGTGCGCTTTTCAATCTGCTTTGCCCTTACCGTTTTTTCACCATTGGCAAAACATATCTTTGCAAAGCGTGAAATAGGCTGCTTTCTTCCTGTAGCTCTGTTTATAATAGCCGGAGGATATTCAAAAACTTCCTGATACTCGTCATTCAAGGCTATGTAATTTTTCTCAAATTTTTCACGCAAAATAGGATACACCTCACCTTCAATGCCAATCATGAAATAAATATTGTCTTCGGCAATTCTGTCCACATCGCCTTCCAGCGTACGAATTGTGATTTTTGTTCCCGGCTGAAACAGATCTTCGCACTTTGCAAAACCAACCGGCACCTGAAGCTTTTTGTAGCGAGATGCAGAAGCAAAATCAACTTTTGTTTTCCCTGCGTAAATTTTATCAAAAGCAGCCAGATATTCTCTTAATCTTGCAGTTAAATATTGTTCAGAATTTTTCAAAAAACCACCGGCTTTTTCAAGATTGCCGCCACCGCCGCCAAAGCCTTCGCATAAAAACGCAGCAAGCTCGTTTGCCATTATCTCACGGCTGCAACTGCGAACAGAAAGCTTTACTCCGTCATTTACATTTGAAAAAACAACGCAAGCCTCAAGAGAGTCAACCTGCATGGTTATATCACTTGAGAAACCCAGAATATTAGGGTCGCAAGGCTCTGCTCTGAACAGCCCTATGTTTTCTACAATTTCGCATTCCTTTAAGGAGCTTGAAACTATGGCGAGCTCCGGCATGGTCAAATTTGCATTTTTCAGTTTTTTTATCAAAGTCTTGTCATGATAAACTTCGGATAAGTCTCTATCTAAGGGATGCCGTATTTCCGCAAGTCCATTTGTATCGTTATAGAGCCCGTAGTACAAGGCTGTGCTTATTTTTTCGTCTCTTAAAAATTCAGCTATGTTGTTTTCTCTAAGCAGCATAGAATGAACAAGAGTTGCGCAACTGCCAAGCGCAGGATTTATTTCACAAAACTCATTTTCCTGAATTTCGCTTATGTGGTGGTCTATAACGGCAATCTTTTTGCATTGAAATTTTTCCACATTTCCGGCTCCGTACTGGCAATCAACAGTTATAAGCAAATCTGCAATGGGAAGCTCATGAACCATTTGCAAGTCTATGTCGAGTGCTTCAATGAACATAAGCAGGCTGGGCTTGGTTATTTTAATTTTGCCGCCATAGATTATTTTTGCCTTGCAATTTTTCCGTTCAAAATATTTTTGCAAAACCCAGGCGCTGGAAACGGTATCCGCATCCGGAATATTGTGCATCTGCAAAACGATGTTCTTGTACGCTGTTAAATCGGAGAGTTTCATTTCTGGAAAATATAAAAAATCGTTTAACACCAAAAATATGCAGTGTATCTGCTTTTTTTGCATATTTCATGCATTTTTTGCATTTTATTATTAAATTTAAAGAAAAAAGGGGGTTATTATGATATTCGACCCAATTTATATGATTATTATGGTCGTCGCGATTGTGCTCTCCGGCGGGGCTGCTTTTATGGTAAAAAGCAGATTTGCAAAAAGCAGCAAAGTCCAAATAAGCAGCGGATACACCGGCGCACAGGTTGCAGAACGGATATTGCGAGATGCCGGCATAACCGATGTTAGCGTACATTCACACAAAGGCTTTCTTTCAGACCACTATAATCCCGTAAATAGAACTCTGAATTTAAGCCCGGATGTTTACAATGGCCGCTCCGCAGCAGCAGCCGGCGTTGCCGCGCACGAAGCCGGGCATGCAATGCAGCATGCTCAAAATTACTTTCCAATGTGGGTTCGCTCTGCAATAGTTCCCGTTGCAAACATAGGGAGCAATCTGGGGCCCTGGATAATAATGATAGGCATATTGCTGGGCGCAGGCGCAGAAGTTGATTCTGGCTTTGGATATAGCCT
>Ga0209755_10001726_pt1 | contig 32776 bp, 24 predicted proteins | sample TergutCo191P1_FD_187301 | JGI IMG/M metagenome (GOLD analysis project Ga0209755, IMG submission 187301) | Cornitermes sp. P1 segment gut microbial communities from Petit-Saut dam, French Guiana - Co191P1 (SPAdes) (version 2) | ecosystem: Host-associated > Arthropoda: Insects > Digestive system... | reverse complement strand
TGTTGATGAAGTTATTCGTATTATTAGAGCCTCAGAAAATAAAACTGATTCTAAAAATAATATTATGCAAAAGTTTGGCTTTACTGATTTACAAGCCGAAGCGATCGTGATGTTACAATTATATCGTTTATCAAATACTGATATATTAGCTCTTGAAAAAGAATCATCTAATTTAGAAGAGTCAGTTAAAAAGTTAAAACGTATTTTAAGTAATGAAAAAGTTTTAATGGAAGTTATTAAAACTGAATTACTAACAACCAAAAACAGCATTGAATGCCCAAGACTTTCACAGATAGAAGATGAAGTAGAAACAATTAAAATTAATCCGAAAGAATTAATTAGTGAAGAAAAAGTTGTAGTAGGTATTACTAAGGGTGGTTATATTAAACGAGCATCACTGCGTTCATTTACCACCTCAAAAGCAGTAGGCTTAAAAGAAGACGATTGTTTTATCTTTGAGCGTGAAATATCAACCCTTGATACATTATTAATCTTTTTATCAAAAGGGCATTACGCCTTTATTCCAGTGCATACTATTGATGAAATGAAGTGGGGCGATTTAGGGATCTTTATTAATAATTTAGCAACCCTTTCAGCCAAAGATGAAGTGATTAAAAAAGTATTTGTAGTGAAGAACTTTGAAAGTGAAGCCAACTTCTTACTAGCATCTAAAAACGGGATGATGAAACAAATCAAACTAACTGATTTATTGGCTACTCGTTATAATAAAGCGATCAAAGTCATGAAACTTGATGATAATGATGAATTAGTTTCAGTTGATAAGAACCAAAGAAGTCATATTGTGTCATTATCAAAAAATGGCTATTCTCTGCGATTTAAGACCACTGAACTGCCACTTTATGGTTTAAGTGCAGGTGGAGTTAAATCAATGGTGTTAAACGCAGGTGATGAAGTGGCAGCGGCCATTTACATTAACGAAGATGAAGACTTTTATTTCTTTACTTCACGTAATCATGTTATTAAAGAACATCCAGCCGCTATTCCTGTTTATGCCAGAGCCCGTAAGGGTGTAATGTTGTTAGAGCGTCAAAAGGCCAATCCGCATTTAATTGTGGGTGCTTCTAGATTAACTGAACATCAAGTTAAAGAAGATGTCATGGTAGTTTTAGCAACTAGTAAAACACATAAAATCACGACTGTGTCAGGGTTAAGATATAGTGGTGCTAAGTTTGGTAAGAAAATATTTGAAGATGCAGATGGCGTAGGTTATTTCTTTGAAATAATTCCTGACATTAATGAAGAATATTATACCCCTACTAAAAAGATTTATAAGCCAATAGTTAATCAAACACACACCAAAGAAGATATTATTGTTGAAGAAGCCATTATGAAAGGTGATCAACAAATTAGAATTTCACGTCTTGATTTAGATTTTGATGAGTAATAAACTTGTAAATAAACTAATTGTATTGTTATATAATTAGTTTTTTTATTGTATAGAAAATTGTTGTATTATAATTGATTTATCAATACTTTTTTTGTTATTTAACAAAATCATGGGATTTCCAATTATTTGATTATTTATAAGATTTATGCTATAATTAAAGCACATATAGACTCAAAATTAAAAAGATGAAAATCAAGTATCACAAATGAATGGATGGTAGAATATGAAAAAATATTTAATTTTAATAATAACTAGTTTCCTTTCATTAGGGTTAATTGGCTGCAATAGTCAAAGTAAAAGTCCTCTTGATGTAACGGCGTTATATCCTCGTTTAAATGCTCATTTTACATCTTCTGCGTTTACTTGGGAGCGAAGTCACGGCGTTAATATTTTAGTTCACATCCAAAATAATCGCGATGAAGATACATTTATTTATATGGGTGCACGTTTCTTACAAGTATTTATTAACCACCAAGAAATACCACATGAATCATTTAGGCATCCTCATGATATTGAAACTATACTGGATGGTTGGGGATTATCGGGTAATTTTTTTCCAGGTGAAGCTGTGACACTTGGTGTCTTAATTGGCAGTCATAGATCGCCAATTACTGGTAGAAACTTGGCAATTGCTCCTGGAATATTGATAGAGGGTATAAACTCATTGGTTGTAAGAATTACATATGTTGAAATAAGACATAAAGGACAATGGGAAACAAAAACTTCAGAAGAAATAGGCAATATATTCCAAGAAGGCAGAGAAAAATGGAATAGTGGAAACAGGTCATATGTATATTCTAATACTATGTATTTTACTTATGAGGTAATGGAACAACCACCTGGGTGGTAATTATACGACAGTTTTCTCATAAGGATGGAGTCCGCGACGGGAAGACCAGTAGAAGAGCCAAAGGAACGTAATCAATAATGTCCAAAGCTAAATGTCATCATTTCTTGGTTCTTGTCAGTTAATATTATCATAGTGATTGTGATTAATTTAATTAATAGTAAAACGCTTTAGCTCTAAATTATGTTAAAATAAAGTTGTAACAAACTAAATATAAAGGAGATTTACTCATGTCTACTAACGCAAACCCCAAAACGATGAAACCACGTCGCCCAATTAACATCTTAGAAATTACTTGTTATGTCTTAGCGATTATATTTGTGATATTTGCTATTTTATTTTGGGTCAGAGTCTTTGACGGTGTCTGGCCAGGCATTAAGTTATTTGCCAGTGGGGTTGCGATTATCATTATTGGTTTAATCCTTAATGGCTTAAACCTAAAACGTAAGGATAAAGTTTCTAAATCAATTTCTTTTATTGAATTATTAATCTTAGGCTTAGGAGCATTGTTTGGTTTTATTATTCCATCATTTATTCGTGATTATGAATTTAACTTAGGTGGTCCTGATTTATGGTTAGCCATTATCTTGATTTTACATGCTGTGATTAGATTATCATTAACTAAGTATCAAAGTTTTAAGTTAAATGTATTTTACTTTTACTTAAATATTGCCTTCTTAATTTTAGGCGGTTATTTAATTAGATCTAAGTTTATTGAAAGTAATATTCGCATCATTATCGTGACGATATGTTTTGCGATTGCGGCCGTTTTAGCCTTTAAGGCTTTACAAATCGGTAATAAGGCCTCTAAACAATTTAGGGATCAACAAGAAGGACGTACTAGCATTCAAGAAAAGCCTTCTGAAAGTGAAGAAGTTAAAGCTCCACCTAAACCAACAAAGGCAGATAAAAAAGCGAAACGCTTAGAAAAGAAAAATGAAAAAAGGCTTCTTAAAGCCGATAAACAAAATGAAGAAACAAGCGAGGAAGAATCATGAACAATGAATTATTAAAAACGTTAAAAACCTTATCAGAAAGTGATGGGATATCAGGCAATGAAAAGAAAGTGGCTAAAACGGTGGCTGCACTTTCACAAGGTTTTGTTGATAAAATAGAATATGATAATTTAGGATCAGTCATTACGATTAAAGGTAATAAGGGTCCAAAGATTTTAGTTGGTGCTCATCTTGATGAGATTGGGTTAATGGTGACTAAAATTACAAAAGATGGTTTTATTAAGTTTCAAACTATTGGTGGATGGTTTAGTCAAGTAATGCTTGCTCAAAGATGGCACATTCATACAAAAGATGGTAAAAAAGTATTGGCAGTTACTGGCTGTAAGCCACCGCATTTAATTCCTTTGGATCAACGTAGTAAAGCGATTGAAATTGAAACAATGTATTTAGATATTGGGTCCACTTCTTATGATGAAGTATTGAGTTTAGGCATTGAACCTGGTTGTATGGTTGTCCCAGTTTCTTCATTTGAGACACTTGTTAATAAAGATTATGTCTTAGGCAAAGCCTTAGATAATCGTGTTGGTTCATTAATTGTCTTAGAAGTAATGAAAAAAATCAGCACCACTGATAAACAAGTATATGGTGTTCATACTGTCCAAGAAGAAGTTGGGTTAAGAGGAGCGAAAACCACTGGTTATAAAGTTAATCCTGATATCGCTATCGCCATTGATACCGGCGTTGGTAATGATGTTCCAGGAGGAGATGCTGAGAATCAAAGTTTAGGTAAAGGTCCTCAAATTGTTTTATATGATGCAGGATTAATTGCCCACCCTAAATTAAGATCATTTGTTAAAAGTGTTGCCAAAGAAGTAGGGATTGCTTATCAAGAAGTTTATTTAACTCGTGGTCAAACTGATGCAGCCGCTTTTAGTTTAGCCCACGAAGGAGCACCAAGTATCGCTATTTGCGTGCCAACACGTTATATGCACTGTCATACAGGCATTATTAATTTAGTTGATATTAATAATACTATTAATTTAGTAGTTGAAGTTATTAATCGCTTAAATCAATCAGTAATTAATGATATTACTTTTGATTAAAATAAATTATAAAAGGAGTTTAATATGAAACATGAATGTAAAGTAAAAATTGTAAGATTGTTATTAACAATCGCATTAGGTTTAGTAGTAGCACTTGCCTTTTTAACGGCCTTTCCCTTCATTGAGATAATCAGTATAGGTCATTGGTCGTCTAGCCCCCAAATTATGACAGGCTATTCTATGTTTAGAAATATCATTAGTACTAACAATAGTATCTTGGAGTTTTTTATAATTAAGCCTTTGTTTATTTTAGCTGTTTTAGTGGCAGGATTAGTACCGCGTAAATTAGAACAAAGATCAAAAAACTTAAACTATATGCTAATGTTACTAGCAGTCTTAATGCTTATTTTTGTTTTAACAATTTTCTTTGCTAACCACCTTGTTTGGAGTACTCACCAAGAAACTAGCACTACCTTTTTACCAGCCAGTATTTTAGCAATTGTCGTTGGCTTTATTATTTCAGGACTTTATACGGCTTGCTTCGTGATAGCGGTTTTAAAAGAAAAAGATAGCCAAGATCCAAAACAATGTCTTTGTGAAAGCCACGAACAAGACACGCAAACATAAATTCTAAGAGACATCAACAGTGATTAAGCACATTACTTATTAGTCACAATATATAATTTATAAGGTTTTACCAAGAAGGAAAATAAAATATATGAAGAGAATAAAGAAAATATCAATATTAACACTAGCAATAGTATTTAGTTTAGTTATTTGGGCTTGTGATGAGATTAAAAATCTCATGCCAGACCCACCAACCACATTTACTGTTACATTTAACAGCCAAGGTGGTTCAACAGTATCACCAATAATAGTAAATAGTGGTTATACTATCAATAGACCAGCAGATCCTACCAAAAGTGGATATAACTTTGTTGAATGGTTCCTTAATGGGACAAGTGTAACTTTTCCATTAACAGTAACACAAAATAAAGTATTATATGCCCAGTGGCAACCATTAACAGAAACCTTTACTATCACATTTGACAGTCAAGGTGGCTCAGCAGTAGCTCCAATTACTGCTGAGGCTAACTCAATAATATCTAGACGACCAGTTAATCCAACCAAAGATGGTTATGATTTTATTGAATGGACTCTTAATGGTGAAAGTGTAACTTTTCCATTAACAGTAACACAAGATAAAGTATTATATGCCCAGTGGCAATCTGCCACTGTGCCAATAGAAACCTTTACAGTTACGTTTAACAGTAACAGTGGAACTAATATTGATCCTATTACTACAAACTATAATACAACAATAACTAGACCAACAGATCCAATTAAAGAAGGTTATACCTTTGTTAATTGGTTCTTAGATAATGAAGTATTTGATTTTAATACACCTATTACTGCTAATATTACATTAGTAGCACAATGGGAAGCCATTGAAACATTCACATTCACTATAAATAATGGCGAAGTAACTATCACGGGTCTTGCTGATCCAAATGTTAGTGAATTAGTTATTCCAACATATATTGCGGGCTTGCCAGTAACAAGAATAGGAAATAATGCCTTTGATGGTATAACAACTCTAAATAGCGTAACATTAAATGAAGGATTACAAATAATTGGTGATCAAGCATTTCAAAATACAAGCATAACTGAAATAACGATCCCATCAACAGTAACAAGAATAGGCACTAGTGCTTTTAGTGGAGTAACGACTTTAACGAATGTCACTCTAAACTATGGTTTACAAATAATAGGTACATCCGCTTTTGAAGGAACAAGTATTACCACAATTTATATACCAAAAAGTGTAACCAGTATAGGATCAAACGTATTTGGGGGTATAGTCACATTAGAAAGTATCACAGTACCATTTGTAGGATTCAGTAGAACATTTTACCGAGCATTTATCCACTTGTTTGCTCCAATTATGGGCACTGGAAGCGTCCCAATATCGTTGAGAACAGTAGTTATAACTGATGCGACACAGATAGTTAATAATGCATTTAGGGGCTTATCGCAGATAACAAGTGTCACGCTAAATGAAGGCTTACAAATAATAGGTAATAATGCTTTCTCAGGAACAAGTATAAATGAAATAAATATACCTGGCAGTGTAACAAGCATAGGATGGTCTGCGTTTGAAGGAGTAACAGCTCTAACAAGAGTCACATTGAATGAAGGTTTACAATTTATTGATTCTTGGGCTTTTGAGAGAACAAATATCCTGGAAATAAATATTCCTGGCAGTGTAGCTATTATTGGCAGTGCAATCTTTGATAACACCCCCCTAACAAGAGTCACATTGAATGAAGGCTTACAAATAATAGGTCATAGTGCTTTTTGGGGAACAAGCATAACTAATATAGTAATACCAAGTACTGTAATAAGCATAGATGATAGAGCCTTTCAAAATATAACTACTTTAACAAGTGTAACCTTAAATGAAGGTTTACAGACAATCGGTCATGTTGCTTTTTGGGGAACGAGCATCACTGAAATAGTAATTCCATCAACAGTGATAAGTATTGGTGATGGAGCTTTCCCAACTGGAACAACCATTATCCACGCCCCAACACCCACACAACAGTCTTCAAACACAATAAATCAAAACTTAATTAAAAGAAAGGGAGAAATAAAAAATGACTAAAATAACAATTAACCAAAAAGTATTAGATGAAGTAGATAATAAAATACATAACCCTAAAAAATATATTTATGATTACATCAAAAGAAATGGTAAAAACGATAACATTGATGCGGTTGTTGCTAAAATATTATTAATTGATTTTGACCATAATACGCAACTTAGTAGCCATTATGGAGAAGGTATAGAAATAATCGCCAAGCACATCGTGAGCAATCATAAAAGCATTGATGTCAAGATTAGTAAGGGCGACATATCAGTAATTAGCGATTTTGATATTCCAAACAAAGCGTCAATATATTCGTTCGCTACTAAGTATTGCCAGATTCATAATGATATTGTATACAATAGAGATGATTTTTATAAAAACGATAGTGTTGTTAGACAAAACATATTTAGATATATTGATGCTAAAAATATACCAGCCGATGATAAGGGTAAAAATAAGGGAATTAAAATTAATGAAACGGCATTTACAAGATCATATAAATACTATATCGATGTTTTAGATGCTATTTTGAGGCAAAATCATCTTGATCCCAATAAGCATAATAATCGCCGAAAATTAGATCATTTTATTTGGGCACTACATCGGACAAATCCATTGTTCAAATACAATAACCTAACATTTGAAGCAACATTTATTTAAGAAAAATTGAAACAAAATAATAAAATAAAAAAGAAAGGATTATTCAATACATAATTTGATGTATTGGATATGCAAGATTTATGAGTAATATAGCAATTGAAGCTAAAAAGGTAGCAGAATACATTAGGAATGATACAAACAGAGAACAAACTTTCACTGCAAAATATATCAGAAATGTATGGAAACTATTGTTTCCTGAAAGAAATGTTGAATCGATTCTTCCAGCAGATCATTGTATTAATCGCTATAACGGCGGAGCAGATTACAAAAAAGAAGGGAAGGGTCCTTACATATTTGAATATATAAATTATAACAAATACAGATTATTAGATATTGATGAATTGTGGACAGGTAATATAAAGCATTGTCAAGGCAGGGGAAATAGAGATAATTGTGAAATTGTTGGAAAAGTAGTGAATAATGTTAGAACTCTTGACGTAGATAAGAAATAATCAAAAAGCAACATTATTTATTTGATTTTATTATAAAATAATATATAATATTTATGTAGCAAGTATTGCTAAGGGGCTGGTAGAAATATCTGGGCCTGAACGTATGGCGGAGGAGCTCTTCGCCTTTTCTTTTAGTCAATGACATCTAAGCTTATATTATTTGTTTTATTGACATAGTATCACATATAATATATAATATTATAAGATAACTAACAAATTATTACTAGAAAACAAAATGACTAATTAATAAAATCTTCTATATAGTTTAACAACATTATTATTAAGGTAGGTGATAATATCAAAACAAGCATCAAATTCTACAACAACAAACAAGTAAGAGCCGTTTGGGAAGAAGTTAATAATAAATGGTATTTTAGTGTTAATGATATTATTGCTGCTATCAATAATGAAGAAGATTACATTAAAGCCTCTAACTATTGGCGTTGGTTAAAAAGAAAACTAACAAAAGAAAACAATCAGATCGTGAGTGCTACTCACAAACTGAAAATGCCTTCATCAGATGGCAAGAAATATTTAACAGACACACTAGATAGTGAAAATGTAATAGCACTTGCCAAAGTAATACCTAACCAAAAAGCAACCCTTTTTTTAGATTGGTTTACATATAGTGAAAATTCACTAGATGGCCAAAGTAAAAAGAAAGCCTATACTTTATTTGAATCAGGTTTAATTTCTGATTTAGAAGTAGGAACAACAAAAGGTTTATTACAAATCCACGCTTATATATTTGGTGGTCTTTATTCTTTTGCTGGTCAAATAAGAAATAAAGACATATCAAAAGGTGGTTTTAAGTTTGCTTTGGCAAAATTTTTGAAAGATACCTTAAATCATATTGAAAAACTACCAGAATCAACATTTGATGAAATAGTTAATAAATATGTTGAAATGAATATTGCCCATCCATTTATGGAAGGCAATGGCAGAACCACAAGAATATGGTTAGACTTAATGTTAAAGAAAAATATTAAGCAATGTATTGATTGGAGTTTAATTACTAAAAAAGATTACTTTGAAGGGATGATAGCAAGCCCCACAGATGACACATTGATTAAAACATTACTTAAATCAGCATTAACTAATAAAATAAATGATAGAGAAATGTTTATGAAAGGTATTGACTACTCATATTACTATGAGGAAGAAGAAATTGATATTACATAATTTTCAAAACGAAAAACACGATTTTATTTGACATTACCCACTCACTCGTGTATAATAATATCGCGTGTAAAAACACACCATAGTGGTAGAATATAATTCGTTGACCACATACTTATAAAAAGAAGGAGGTTGTGTGTATGCCACCAAAGAAAAAAGTTGTTAAACAAGTGAAGTTACAAATCCCTGCTGGAAAAGCAAACCCAGCACCACCGGTTGGACCTGCATTAGGTCAAGCCCAAGTAAATATTCCACAATTTGTTCAACAATTTAACGATGCAACAAAAGATCAAATTGGTTTTATTGTTCCAGTAGTAATTTCTGTTTATGAAGACAGAACATTTACATTTGTGACAAAAACCCCACCAGCAAGTGACTTGCTGAAAAAGGCAGCAAACATCACTAGTGGAGCCAAAAACGCTAAAAAAGAAAAAGTTGGTTCAATCACTCGTGCTCAATTAAACGAGATTGCTGTTAAAAAGATGCCTGATCTAAATGCTCATTCAGTTGAAGCAGCGGCTAACATTATTGAAGGAACAGCACGTAATATGGGCATTACAATTGTTGATTAACAACAATTTACATTTAGAAAAATAAGTTTTCTAAAGTTGTGGGAGGAAATCCCGCTAGACCACATTTTAGGAGGAAACAATGAAAAGAGGAAAAAAATACTTAGAAGCCGCTAAGTTAATTGACAAAACAATTAAATATAGCACTTCTGATGCTGTTGAATTAGTGAAAAAAACATCAATTGCGAAATTTGATGCCACAGTTGAGGTAGCATTCCGTTTGAACCTTGATCCAAGAAAAGCAGAACAAAATTTAAGAGGAGCAATCCTTTTACCACACGGAACTGGTAAAGTTCAAAGAGTGGTAGTTATTGCGAAAGGCGATAAAGCCAAAGAAGCACAAGAAGCTGGTGCGGATCATGTTGGAGATACGGAACTAATTGATAAAATCGGAAAGGGTTGGTTTGACTTTGATGTTATGGTAGCAACCCCAGATATGATGGCTCAATTGGGTAAACTAGGTCGTGTTTTAGGACCAAAAGGTTTAATGCCTAACCCGAAAACTGGAACGGTTACATTAGATGTTAAACGTGCAGTTGAAGAAATCAAAGCTGGTAAAATTGAATACCGTGTTGATAAAGTTGGTAACATTCACGCCCCAGTTGGTAAAGTATCATTTGAATCAAATAAATTAGCAGAAAATGTTTTAGCAATTTATGAGCAAATGTTAAGAGTAAAACCATCAACAGTAAAAGGTACATATGTGAAAAACATAACTCTATCATCAACTATGGGACCAGGTGTCTCAGTAGCAGAAGATAGTATTAAAAAGTAAAATAACCCTAAGACAGTAAGTGCGCAAGCTTAATTTCTTACCGAGGAAAGAAAAATAATCTCTTTTCTCATTGTCTTAAATGAAAAAGAGATTTATTATTTATAAAGAAGGAGGATACATATGCAAAAGCAAGTTATCTTAAACAAAATCGCTACCGTTGAAGGCTTAAAAGAAAAATTACTATCAGCTAAAACGGTTGTAATATTCCAATATGCTGGTTTATCGGTTGATAGTTTTACTAGTCTAAGAAACCAACTTAGAAAAGAAAACGTAGAAGTAACAGTATATAAAAATAACATTACGCGTCGTGCTGCCCAAAGTGCAAACTTTGAAGGTTTAGTTGATACGCTAGTTGGACCATTAGCAGTCGCAATTAGTTATAGTGATGTAGTAGCACCCGCTAAAATTATCTTTGAGTTTGCCAAAGATAATAAAGTTGTAGAACTTAAAACTGGTATTATTGAAGGGAAAGTAGCCACTCTTGCTCAAATCCAAGCAGTAGCAACCCTACCATCAAGAGAAACATTATTAACACAATTAGCCGCTGGCTTATTATCACCAGTGCGTGATATCGCAGTTGGCTTAAACTTACTTGTTGAACAACAAGGATCAAATTAAATTAAAAGGAGAACATATATATTATGGCTAAATTAACAAAAAAAGCATTCGTGGATGCTCTAAAAGAAATGACATTATTAGAAATTAAAGAATTAATCGATGGATTAAAAGAAGAGTTTGGTATTGACCCAACAGCAGTAGCGGTTGCAGCAGCAGCTGGTCCAGCAGTTGAAGCAGAAGAGCAAACAGAATTCAATGTAGTATTAAAATCATTTGGTGACAAGAAAATTGAAGTTATTAAAGTGGTTAGAGGCTTAACTGGTTTAGGCTTAGTTGAAGCAAAAACTTTAGTAGAAACTGCTGATGCGGTAGTTAAAGAAAACGTTAAAAAAGAAGATGCACAAGCAGCCAAAGAACAATTAGAAGCAGCTGGTGCAGTAGTTGAAGTTAAATAAGACTTTCAATCTTATTAAAGACCTGATATTTTCATCAGGTTTTTTGCCCGTTAAAAGCAGGTATCTATGAGCCATTATTTTATCAATGACCCCAACTTAAAGTCACATAAAACAACCTTTACCACAACCATCAAAAACGTGTCAGTAAGGCTATCTTCTGATACGGGAGTGTTTGCTAAAAATAGCCTTGATTTAGGAACTAAGATTTTATTAGAAAATATTAGTATTAATCCTAACCAAACTCTTTTAGATATGGGGTGTGGTTATGGTATCATTGGTATTTACCTTTTTAAGGCTTTTTCACCTCAACAATTAACGATGGTTGATGTTAATCAAAAGGCACTTAAACTGGCCCAAGAAAATATCTTAAACAATGATGTGGTTGCTGATATAATTTCATCTAACTTTTTTGAAAACATTAAACAAAAGTTTGATCATATTATTAGTAACCCCCCCATTAGAATTGGCAAAACATTATTGTATGACTTTTATTATCAATCAACTAAACACCTTAACAAACAAGGATCATTATGGTTGGTTGTTAATAAAAAACACGGAGCAGAATCAACGATTAAATATCTAAAAACTTTATTTAACCACGTTGAAATTGTCAATAAACAAAAAGGCTTTAATGTCATTAAAGCCACACTATAAACTACAAAATTATAAGAAGGAGAGTGCTTATGGGATATAAAAACCAAAAGTATGGAAAAAAGGCACAGCGTCGTAACTATTCAAAAATGAAATTTGATATTGAATTACCTAATTTAATTGAAATTCAAAAAAATAGTTTCAAACAATTTATTGATACAGGTATTGATCAATTACTACAAGACGCATCACCAGTTACATCAGCTAACGGCGAATTAAGACTTTATTTTGAAAAGTCAGCGTTAGGCGAACCAAAATACACTAAACAAGAGGCTAAGGTGCGTGATGTTAATTTCGCATCAACTTTAACTTGTCGTGTAAGGTTAGAAAATATTAACTCTGGTGAAATTAAAGAAGGACAGGTTGTCTTAACGGATTTACCAATTATGACCGAAGAAGGAACCTATATTGTTAATGGTGCTGAAAGAGTAGTTGTTTCGCAAATTGTGCGTTCATCAGGTGTTTATTATACTGCTGAATTAGACAAAAAGGTAAATCAAATTAAGTTTGCTGGTCAAATTATTCCAACGCGTGGAGCGTGGATTGAGTTTGAAGAGGGAGCCAAAGATATCCTATATGCGAAATTAGATCGTTCTAAAAAGATTCCTTTAACCACTTTTATTCGTACCTTAGGCTTTGTTTCACAAAAAGATATTTTAGATGTTTTTGGTAAAAGTAAAAAGTTAGTCAATACGTTAGAAAAAGATGATGCTAAAAACCCAAGTGAGGCTTTAATGCAACTTTATTCTAAACTACGTAGTGGCGAAAAAGCTCCTGCTGATCAAGCGCGTAACTTCATTAAATTAAGATTATTTGAACGTACACGTTATGATTTACAAGCAGTAGGTCGTTTTAAGTTTAACCAAAAGTTAGATGTTTTATCACGTGCTAAGGGCTTATACTTAACTAATGATATTGTTGATCATAACGGTCAAATAGTGATTGAAAAAGATACTTTAATTAATAAAGAAGTCGCTGATTTAATTAGTGTTAATCGTCATTTAATTGCCCAAGAAGTGGTTTCAAAAGAATTATGTTTAGAAAATGAAACTAGTGATGAAATCCAAGCTATTAAAGTTGATGGTCAATTAACAGCCAAAGAAGATATTATTAATAATATGACAGGAGAAGTTATTGTTCCACGTGGTCAAGTAATTACACCTGAGGTCATTAGAATTATTAATATTAACCGTTTATCAGTTGATAAAAAACACGTTGATTTTTACTTAGGTAAAGATATTAACCAAAAAGAATTAGAAAGAACAGGCGTAACAGTTGAGATCTTAGATGTTTATTCATTAGATAGTGATGGCCAAAAATCAAGCAATATCCGTATTGTGGGTTCTAACCAAGATGAAATGAAAGAACACGTAACTTCATCTGATATTATTGCCTCAATTTCATATTACTTAAATCTTTATGATGGTATTGGTAATACAGACGATATTGACCATTTAGGTAATCGTCGTTTAAGATTAATTGGTGAATTATTAACTAACCAATTTAGAGTAGGGTTAGTAAAAGTTTCTAAAACTATTTTAGATAAAATGTCAACTACTAACTTTATTGATGCTGAACCAAAAACAATCATCAACACCACTCCATTAGTATCAGCTATTAAACAATTTTTTGGTTCATCACAATTATCACAATTCATGGATCAAATTAACCCCTTAGCAGAATTAACGCAAAAACGTCGTGTTTCAGCATTAGGTAATGGTGGGATCTCACGTGATCGTGCTGGGGTTGAAGTGCGTGATGTGCATAATTCACACTACGGTCGTTTATGTCCGATTGAAACGCCAGAAGGTCCTTCAATTGGTTTAATCTCTTCACTAGCAACCTATGCTCGTGTTGATGAATACGGATTTATTAAAACTCCGTTTTTAAGAGTAAAAAATAATATAGTAACCCAAGAAATTGTTTACTTAACTGCCCATGAAGAAACATCAGAAATTATTGCCTCAGCGGCTTCTGAATTAAATGAAGACGCAACTTTCGCCAGCGAAAGAGTAATTGCTCGTGGTAATGGTGAGACTAACTTCTTTGATGCTTCAACGGTAACTTATATGGATGTATCGCCTAAACAATTAGTTTCAGTTGGTACATCAAGTATTCCCTTTTTAGAGCACGATGATGCCTCACGTGCCTTAATGGGTGCCAACATGCAACGTCAAGCAGTCCCACTTTTAAGGCCAGCAGCCCCGATTGTAGGAACTGGTATTGAATATCGTGCCGCCAAAGATTCAGGAGCAGTCGTGATTGCCAAAGAATCAGGTTATGTTGTCCATGTAGAATCAACTAGCATTATTACCGTATCAGAACCAACAGATACAGTTTATGTAGGTAATAAAGCGATTTATACTGCTGGTGGTGAATTTAATTATATGATTGCTAAAACATTATATGATTATGGTGTTGTAGCAGCCACTACTTATGAATTAGTTGGTTATTTCCGTTCTAATCAAGATTCATTAGTTTTACAAAGACCAATTGTTGTGCAAGGAGAATTCGTTGAAGCAGGCGATACTATTGCTGATGGTCCATCAACTAAAAATGGTGAATTAGCCTTAGGTCGTAACGTGACAGTCGCGTTTATGACTTGGGATGGTTATAACTATGAAGATGCCATCATTATGTCAGAAGACTTAGTGAAAAATGATATTTACACTTCAATTCATTTAGAAAAATATGAAATTGAAACACGTGATATTAAAGGTGCGGAAGCCAAAGATAAAACAAAAGAAAAAATTACTCGTGAAATTCCTAACGTTGGTCAAGAACAATTACGTAAACTTGATGAGCGTGGTATTATTGTTGAAGGTTCAGAAGTTAAAGCTGGCGATATTTTAGTTGGTAAAATTACTCCACGTGGCACTAGTGAAAACACAGCCGCTGAAAAGTTAATTTACGCTATTATTGCGGAAAAATCACGTGAATATCGTGATTCATCTTTAAGAGTACCACACGGTGGTGGTGGAATTGTTCAATCAGTTAAGCACTACTATAAAATTAAAAAAGGTGAAGCCCAACCTTATGGTACAGAACCAGGTGATTTCCTACCTTCTGGGGTAAATGAGCAAATTAGAGTTTATATTGCTCAAAAACGTAAAATTACCGAAGGGGATAAAATGGCAGGACGTCATGGTAATAAAGGGGTTATCTCTAAAATATTACCAAGAGAAGATATGCCTTATATGGCTGATGGGACTCCAATTGATATTATGTTAAACCCATTAGGTGTTCCTTCAAGGATGAATATTGGGCAAATCTTAGAAATTCATTTAGGGATTTCTGCTCAAAAATTAGGTATTCAAGTCGCAACACCAGTATTTGATGGGGTAACCGATCAAGAGTTACGTGATATTATGGCCGAAGCCGGTATTGATGCTGATGGTAAAACTGTCCTTTATGATGGTAGAACTGGTGAAGCCTTTGATAACCGTATTTCAGTGGGTGTCATGTATATGATTAAACTATCACACATGGTTGATGATAAGTTACACGCCAGAAACGTTGGTCCTTATACATTAGTTACGCAACAACCAATGGGTGGTAAAGCCCAAAATGGTGGTCAAAGATTTGGAGAGATGGAAGTTTGGGCCCTTTATGCTTATGGAGCAGCTCATACTTTACAAGAACTATTAACAATCAAATCAGATGATATGTTAGGCCGAAACAAGGCTTACTACTCAATTACTCACGGTAAAACATTCCCGCGTGGATCAGTGCCAGAGTCATTTAGAGTATTAACCAGAGAACTTCAAGCCTTAGGATTATATGTAGAATTACTGGATGCTAAGGATGGTTCAAATGAAGCGATTAAATCATTAGTTGATAATAACAAGAAAGGAAGATTTTAATTTATGTTAGAAAAATTATCAGTTTTAATTTCAACCTTAAAGGTTAGTCAAGACTTAAAAGACGCATGTAGTCTAAAAGGGATTGATACATTAGCCGATTTTAACACTTATGATATTAAAGATATTAAAAATATGTTTTCAGACGAACCATTTTATGACGAGTTAAGACAGTTGTTAGCCCAACATTTCTTACCAACAAATATTACTAATTTACATTTATCAGAAGAGTTAGTATCATTTTTTGAACGCACATTAAATATTAAAACGTTAGAAGCATTAGCCAAATATGATCATCACGCTTTAATGCAAATGATGGATGATGTTTTCTTAGAAAAAGAAATTAATGATTTATACGATTTTTATGGTTATGAAAAATCATATGTACCAGATGAAGAACCAGAAGAAAATAAAGTTATTGATATCAAATCAGCACCAATTGTTGATAATACACCAAAAGGTTATGGTTCAAGACATTATACTCACTTTAAGGTAAGGATTGCCTCACCTGATGAAATTAGACAATGGTCTTATGGTGAAGTTAAAAGCCATGAAACAATTAACTATCGTACGGCTAAACCAGAACCAGAAGGGTTATTCTGTGAAAAGATCTTTGGACCAATTCGTGATTACCAATGTAACTGCGGTAAAAAACAAACCGTTAATAAAGGTCAAGTTTGTCCTAAGTGTGGCATTGAGATTACTGAAAGTAAAGTTAGAAGAGAAAGAATGGGTCACATTGACTTACAAGCACCAGTTGTTCATACTTGGTACTTAAAAAATTCACCTTCAAGGCTAGCCATTTTATTAGGTATTAAAGCTAAGCAATTAGAAGAAGTTGTTTATCATGCGGCTTATATCGTTACTAATGCTGGTAACGGGATTCCGATTAATAAAAAACAAATCTTAACCGAACAACAATACTCAGATTTAATTGATCACTACGGTAAGCGTTTTGAAGCCTTAACAGGAGCCGAAGCGGTTAAAAAGTTACTTCAAGAATTAGATTTAGATAAAGAAGTTAGAAACTTACGTAAAAGACTTAATTCAACCACTAAACAAAAACGTGATCGTATCATTAAACGTTTAGAAGTAGTAGAAGCCTTTAATAAGTCAGATAATAAACCAGAGTGGATGGTAATGGATGTTGTTCCAGTAATTCCACCTGATTTACGCCCAATGGTGCCACTTGATGGGGGAAGGTTTGCTACAACGGACTTAAATGATTTATACCGTCGTATTCTTAACCGTAATAACCGTCTTAAAAAACAAAAAGAAACTAACGCTCCGCGTTTAATTACTAAAAATGAAAAACGTATGTTACAAGAAGCAGTGGATGCTTTACTAGATAACGCTAAACGTGGATCAAAAGTAGTAGTAGAAAGAAATCGTCCACTAAAATCTTTATCAGATTTATTACGTGGAAAACAAGGACGTTTCCGTCAAAACTTATTAGGAAAACGTGTTGATTATTCAGGTCGTTCAGTTATTATTGTTGGTCCTGATTTACAAATGTATCAATGTGGAATCCCACGTGAGATGGCCATGATTTTATTCAAACCCTTCATTTTAAGAGAACTTCAAAAAAAGGAAGGTATTGAAAGAAAAGCTGCTAACAATAAATATGATCGTCGTGACGAAGACGCTTGGAATGCCTTAGAACGTGTCGTTAAAGAGCACCCAGTTTTATTAAACCGTGCCCCAACATTACATAGATTAGGGATTCAAGCCTTTGAACCAAAATTAATTGATGGTAAAGCGATTAGATTACACCCATTAGTAACGCCTGCTTTTAACGCGGATTTTGATGGGGACCAAATGGCAGTCCATGTGCCATTATCACCAGAAGCCCAAGCAGAAGCTAGACTTTTAATGTTAGCTTCAAATAACATCTTAAATCCAAAAGATGGTAAACCAGTAGTAACTCCTTCACAAGATATGGTATTAGGAAATTACTATTTAACAATTTCGGCTTCTAAAAATGCCTTACCGCTTAACTCGAAAGCAAATTTTGAAGAACACCAATATAAGCATCGTAATGAAGGAATGTTTTTCGCTACGGTTAATGAGGCTAAAACTGCTCATGATAATAAAGTAATTGATCTGCATACTAGAATTATTTTTAGGCCACAAGCAGTTAAAAATACTTTTACTAATGAGCAAAATAACCAATATTTAGTTACTACCTTAGGTAAAGTAATCTTTAATGAAATCTTACCACCAACATTCCCTTATATTAATGAACCATCTACTGAAAACTTAGAGGTTAAAACACCTGATATTTACTTTATGCCAAAAGGTTCAAATCCAGCGGAGTTTATTGCTAACTTAGCGGTACCACAACCATTTAAGAAGAGGTTTTTATCACAAGTAATCGCCCAAGTATTTAAGCAATTTCATATTTCAGAAACTTCTAAAATGTTAGATAGACTAAAAGACTTAGGCTTTAAGTATGCTACAATTGCTGGTATTACAGTATCGTTTGCTGATATTAGCGTTTATGAAGGTAAAGAAAAAGAACTTGATGCTGTTGAATTACAAATTAATCAAATTAGTGATTGGTATGAAGATGGTTTAATTACTGATAGTGAACGTAAATCATTAGTAATTGATCAATGGCAAGCAGTCCGTTCAAGAATCCAAGGTGGATTAATGAAGCAGTTTGCTCACGATAATAATATTTATATGATGGCTGATTCAGGAGCAAGAGGTAACGCTTCAAACTTCTCACAATTAGCTGGTATGCGTGGATTAATGAATAACCCGAAAGGGGATATTATTGAAGTTCCCGTTAGAGCGTCTTTCCGTGAAGGTTTAACCGTATCAGAGTTCTTTATTTCAACTCACGGTGCCCGTAAAGGTTCAACCGATACGGCCTTAAAAACGGCTGAGTCAGGCTATTTAACTAGAAGATTAGTTGACGTTTCACAAGATGTTATTATTGTAGAAGATGATTGTGGATCAACGCGTGGATTAAAAGTAACCTCTATCATTGATGATGGTAAAGTGATTGTTCCATTATATGATCGTATCTTTGGTCGTTTTGCGGCAAAAGATGTCGTTAACCCTAAAACAAAAGAAGTGATAGTTGCCCGCAACGAATTAATTACTGATGATATTGCTCACGCTATTGAAAAGTGTGGCATTGAAACAGTAGAAATCCGTTCAGTCTTAACGTGTGATTCATTACACGGAGTATGCGGTAAAGATTACGGTATTAATTTAGCCACCAATAAGATGGTTGAAGTAGGCGAGGCCGTTGGGGTTGTTGCCGCTCAATCAATTGGTGAGCCAGGAACTCAGTTAACGATGAGAACCTTCCATACCGGAGGGGTAGCCTCAGCATCAGATATTACCCAAGGTTTACCAAGGATTCAAGAGTTATTTGAAGCCAGAAACCCGAAAGGTAAAGCTGTTATTTCAGAAGTTAATGGTAAAGTTCGTGATATCGCTATTCGTGGAGGATCACGTTTAATTACAGTGGTTGATGTGAAAAATGATGAATATAAATATCAACTAGATCCAGGAATTGACGCGATTGTGCGTAAGGGACAAGAAGTTAAAGCTGGTCAAAGATTATGTGCTGGTTCAATTTCACCAAAAGAGTTATTAAGAGTAACTTCAACCGAGAAAGCATCCGTTTATATTTTAGAAGAAGTTCAAAAAGTATATCGTGCCCAAGGGGTGGAAATTTCTGATAAACATATTGAAGTAATTATTCGTCAAATGTTAAGAAGAATTGCAGTAGTATTAGAAGGTGATACTGATCTATTACCAGGTACAGAAGTATCAGTAGCTGATTTTGCTAATGCTAATAAAAAGGCATTATTAAGCCGTTCTCGTTTAGCAGTAGGTCGTCCAATCTTACTAGGAATTACTCGTGCAGCATTAAGATCAGATTCATTCTTATCATCAGCATCATTCCAAGAAACGACCCGTATTTTAACTGATGCGGCTATTCGCGGTAAAGTTGATGAATTACACGGTCTTAAAGAAAACGTCATTATTGGTGGTTTAATTCCAGCAGGAACTGGTATCTTAAAAGAAGCATCTTATAAATACTATCACCCTGAGTTAGAAAAAATCGCAGTTAAAAGACAAAATACATATTCACAAGAAGATATCAAAAACATTGAAGAACTACAAAAAGAAGAAATTGTTGTAGCAAGCGATGATCTGATTGATTCAGAATAAATTAATAAGGAATCTAGGGCAACTTGGGTTCCTTTTAATTTTGTTAGTATTTCTCGGTATTATTAGTCTATATTAACGAGTTAATAAGATTATTAATAGAACTTATTTTCTTTTAGTCGTTTATTTAATAGTTTTAGTATTGTTTTTACAAGACATTTTCTATATAATAGTATTAGATAAAAAATTTAGCTAAAAAATTAAAGATATATTCTAAATTGTTTCGGCAATTTTATTAATTCTTAAAGGAGAAATGTTTATGCTATGGGTAAAAAACGAATTAACTGAGGTTATTGAAAAATTAGAAACTAATCCCACTACGGGCTTAACTAATGAAGAAGTAACTATTAGACAACAAAAATACGGACTTAATGAATTTGAGGAAGAAAAAAAGGTTACTTTACTACAAAAGATCTTACATCATTTATTAGAAATACCAACGATGATCTTAATTGTGGCTGCTTTAATTGCGGCCTATGCTGCTATCTTTCATCCACCAACTACCATTGGTCGTGGGTGGCCGAAAGTAATAGTAATTTTAAGTATTGTCGTGATTAATATTACCTTAGGGATTTGGCAAGAGTCAAAGGCTGAAAAAGCCTTAGAGGCCTTAAAGAAAATGAATAGCTTCAAAACAACTGTTATTCGTGATGGTCAAAAACTAATCATTGATGCTAATCAATTAGTGCCAGGTGATATTGTTGAGCTTAATGCAGGTGATGTTATTACTGCTGATGCCAGAATTATTGAAAGTGCTTCTCTACAAACTGATGAGGCGGCCTTAACGGGTGAATCACAACCCGTAGAAAAAGATTTAACTGTAATCATTGAAGAAGATGTGCCACTAGGTGATCGTCTGAATATGGTTTATTCAGGCTGTTTAGTAACTAACGGTCGTGCCAAAGTAGTGGTCGTAGAAACTGCGATGGAAACCGAAATGGGTAAGATTGCTAAACTCTTAAATAACACTTCAAAATTAAAAACACCACTTCAATTAAGACTACAACAATTAGCTAAAAGAATTACAGTAATCGCCTTAGTGGCGGGTGTAGCAATGTTTTTATTTGCGTGGTTTTTACATTCAACTAACCCGATTACTGGGCAGCCACGTGAATTTACTGACGCTTTAATTTTAGCAGTAGCCTTAGGGGTCGCCGCTGTCCCAGAAACTTTACCAATCATTGTAACAATGGTTTTAAGCTATGGAGTCTTTAAGATGGTATTAAAAAACACGATTATTAGAAGAATACCAGCTGTTGAAACAGTAGGTAATACCTCAGTAATCTGTTCAGATAAAACAGGAACTTTAACTCAAAATAAAATGCGTATTCGCTCACTGTGGCATATTAATTATGACCCTGTTGAAACAGCCTTAGGTCTTAATCAAGACCAAACTTATATGGTAGAATTACTAGCCTCATGTAGTAATGCCACCATTGAAGTGCATGAAGATGAAGGGGAGTTTGTGATCGGGGATCCAACAGAGATCGCGATTATTAGATTACTGCATGATATTGGGTTAACCAGACTTGATGCTGAAAGATTATACCCAAGAGTTTTTGAACTACCATTTGATTCAACACGTAAAAGAATGACAACAGTTCATCACGTGGGTAATAACTATATTACAGTAACAAAAGGAGCCTTTGATCGAATCCCAGTTAATTGGGAAGAAAAAGATTTACAAAAAGCTACCCAAATTCATGATTCGTTTGCTTCAAAAGCTTTAAGAGTTATCGCCATTAGTTATAATGTAACTTCTAAAATGCCAACTGATTTAAGTCAGGAAGCACTAGAAAAAGATCAAACATTCTTAGGCTTAGTCGGAATGATTGATCCACCAAGAGAAGAAAGTGCTAAGGCAGTAATGATTGCCAAAGAAGCAGGGATTAAAACAGTAATGATTACTGGCGATCACGTAGAAACTGCCAAAGCGATTGCCAAAGAAATTGGCATTATGCAAGAAGGTGATCAAGCCTTAACTGGTTTAGACTTAAATCATATGGATGATGAACAATTAAGATTAGTTGTTAAAGATACATCAGTTTATGCCAGAGTTTCTCCCGAAGATAAAATTAGAATTGTTAATGCGTGGATGCATCACGGTGAAGTAGTCGCGATGACAGGTGATGGGGTTAATGATGCCCCAGCCTTAAAAGCTGCTGATGTGGGCGTGGCGATGGGTATTACAGGAACAGAAGTTTCTAAGTCAGCCGCGGATATGATTATTACTGATGATAACTTCGCTACGATTGTGGATGCGATATCGGTTGGTCGTTCTTCATATGATAATATTCGTAAAACGATTGTTTTCTTATTATCAGTGAATTTTGCCGAGATATTCATTTTAATTGCGGGGATGGCTATTGTAGGGGTATCACCATTATTAGCTTTACAAATCCTTTTAATTAATGTTGTGTCAGATGGTATTCCAGGATTTTTCTTAGCATTTGAAGAACCAGAATTTAATGTAATGAAACGTGCTCCACTTAAAAAGGGTAGTGGAATATTTGCTGCCGGGTTAGGTAAAAAGATTGCCACAGGGGCATCAATGTTTTCAGTTTTAACTTTAAGTGCCTTTTTCTTAGGAGCATATGTCTTAAATGTGCCAGCTGGTCTTAATAACTATACAGTAGGTATTACTATGGCTTTTGTGGTCTTATCATGGGCCTCAGTTATTAATATCTTTAATGTTAGAAATGAATGTTCAATCTTTAAGAACTCACCACTACGTAATAAAGGATTATTCTTTGCCGCAATGACCACAATCTTATTTACTTTATTTGTAGCCTTAGTGCCACCAGTAGCAGAAATTTTTGAATTAGAGATTGGTTTAAGTTGGTCACATTGGTTAATTATGATTGGTTTAGCAGTGATGCAACTAGTAATGGGTGAAATCATTAAACTAATTAATAGTATTAAATTAAAGAAAAAAGCAACCAAATAACCCTAATATTTAATAAAGGTGTCAAAAAAACACCTTTATTTTCATTTTAGTATTGTGTATCACACACTATTGTGTTATAATTACTACATGGAGGTAAAAATATGGATACACAAATGAAAAAAGGTTTATTAGAATTGTGCTTACTTTGTTTTATCAATGCTAAGGATCGTTATGGTTATGAATTAGTGGAGATTGCTTCAAAATATATTCAAATGAATGAAAATACGATTTACCCAATTTTAAGAAGACTAACGCAAAAAAATATTTTAAGTACCTATTTGGTAGATTCGGATTCTGGTGGGCCAGCCCGTAAATATTTCAAGCTCACACCACTAGGTCAAAAAACATTAGCTAATGGCATTAAAGATTGGCAAGAATTTAGTGAAAGTATTAACAAAATTATCAAAATGAATACAGAAAGGGAAAACAATGAAAAATAAAGAAACTTATTTAGAAAGATTAAAAATATTATTAGAAAGCTTTGATGTTTTAGAAAGTGAAATGATAGAGATCTTAAATGATTATGAATTAATGTATGAAGATGCTTATCAATATAAAAGTAATGAAGAAGTGTGGGAAACACTAGGGAGTCCAGAATCAGTGTTTAAGCAGTTACGCGAAACATTAAAGAAAAAAGAAAAGCGTGCTCGTTTAATTGATGTAACGGGGTTTGTGAGTCTTTTAGTAGTTGGATTATTTTTATTAATTGGTTTTCAGTGGCAAGTATGGCACCCAACATGGTTATTATTTTTATTAATTCCGATGTCAGGGCTCTTAAATAATGATAAATTATCAGCTAAAATTATTAGTTTAGCTACCTTTGGTTCAGTGATTGCTTTTGTGTTAGTTGGTCATTATACAGGAATGTGGCATCCCACATGGTTAGTGTTTTTTGCGGGGATCATTGCTGGTATTATCTTTAATCGTAAAGCGTTATTAGTCAAGTTTATTAATGTATCAGTTTTAATATCAGTGATTATTATTTATGCAATGTTTTACCAAAATCATTTATTCTTATTACTATTTATCATTCCGATTATTTCTTTTATCGTGTGTGGTTATATCCAAGTAGTTTTTGACTTTAATCAAGTGGGGATTAATAAATCTAAGGGATTAGTTTTATTAATTACAGCAATCGCCTGTATTACATTATTTTTAGTGTTTGGGATCGTCTTTCATCAGTGGCAGTCTTCATGGTTATTTTTCTTCATCTTCCCCTTAGTAGCAATGCTTCTTTATAAAGAAAAAGATTTAGAGGCTTATACTTTTATTTTGACAACAGTGGCGTATTTATTAATTGGGTTTTATGCTCAAATATGGCACCCAACATGGTTAATCTTTCTTTTAATTCCATTAGGATCAACCTTATATACTAAAAAAAGAAGAAATGGCAGATCAGAAATTGAAGATGATTTAGAAGATATCATTGATGAGATTGAAGATAGTTTAGAAGACATGATTTATGAAATTGAAGATTATGTAGAAGAAATTGTTGAAGCATCAATTACTCAAAAAGATTAAAAAGAAAAATATTAAAGCCTTTATGATGTAAGTTTTACATTTTAGAGGCTTTTGTGTTAAAATAAGTATATACTTTTTAAGAGGTTCATTATGAAATTAAAAAAACGTGTGATATACATATTACTAGCGGTAATATCATTGATTACTTTATTAGGCTTAGGGTACTTATTTGCGTGGCTATTTACATACCAAGAATTAGGCACTACACTTTTAATATTTTTATTTATTTTCTTTGTAGTAATCCCTTTCATTTTTATGATTGAATTTATTCATAAAAGTATTTTTCCTAATGGTAGTTTATTTGGTTTAACCAGAAAAAATAAAAAAGATTAAAAGAGAAAATGAGGAATAAACAATGATCAAAAACCCCGTACTAAAAGGCTTTAATCCTGATCCATCAGCAGTTAAGGTGGGCAATACCATTTATATTGCCACATCTAGTTTTTTATGGATGCCTGGTGTTAGAATTTATGAAACCACAGATTTAGTAAATTATAAATTTACTTGTGACCCATTAACTAAAATTAACATGGAAGGAATCCCACTTGATTGTGGTATTTGGGCTCCACAAATCTCTTATGTTGATGATATGTTTTATTTAGTTTATACAATTGTAACATCAACTAAAAGACCATTTAAGGATCAAAAAAACTATTTAATTACTGCCAAAAATATTAAAGGCCCTTGGAGTAAGCCAATTTTATTAACAGCCTCAGGTTTTGATCCTTCATTTTATCATGAAGGTTCTAAATCATATTTATTAAATACCTTGTGGGATTACCGCCTACAAACGCCTAATAAATCAGCTGGTATTGTGATGCAAGAATATGATCGTAAGACTCACCAATTAATTGGTGAATCTAAACATATCTTTAATGGTACTGCTGCGGCCAAAACAGAAGCTAGTCATATTTATAAGTTTAATGATTACTACTATTTAATCACCGCCGAAGGTGGTACAGGTTCTGATCATCAAGTGACAGTTTGTCGTGCTAAAAACATTTGGGGACCATATGAAGAAGATCCTAAAAACCCTATTTTAACTGCCAAGGATAATCCTGATCTATTACTACAATGTTCAGGTCATGGTTCAATTATTGAGTTTAATAATAAACTATATATGTATCATTTAATGACAAGAGATTTTTTGGGTCAGAAATCAATGTTAGGCCGAGAATCGGCAGTGCAACCAATTGTCTTAAAAGATGATTGGATTCGCTTAGATTCGCATAACGCTGATCCCTTAGTAGTTATTAAAGGCGACTTCGCTAGAAGAAAGCCAACAAAAACGCACTTTTATCAAGACTTTTCTAAAAAGTTATCACCAATTTTTAATACTTTACGTAAATATGATCTTAAAAATTGGACTGTTAAAACAAACGATGGCTTAAAAGTGTTATCAGGTGAATCAATCCAATCACAGTTTAACCTACATTTATTAGGTTACCGTCAAACATCATTTGAGTTTGATGCTTACACTAATGTAAGTTTTATCCCTAACTCATTTAATGATATTGCTGCGCTTTCGTTATATTTGAATGAAGAAAACTACATTCATTTTATGATTACTAAAAATAATAATGATGAAATAATTGGTGCCTTACATTATAAGGTAAGAGGTGAATCGATAGTTTCTACACAAACTATTAAAATTAATCAATTTGCTGATCACGTTATTGAAGTATCGGTTAGACAAAATATGGCCACGTTTATTTGTGATGGTGTGGTATTCCCACAAGTCATAGAAAGTGGTTTCTTAAATACAGGCTTTACTGGTAACTTTATTACCTTATCAGTTCATAACCTAAATTACTTTAAGTCATCAGCAGCAGTGTTTAAGGATTTTTATTATCAAGAAGTAAGCAAATAATCTATTAATAAAATAATTGCGATATAAGAAGAGTTTATTATTCATTAAAATAAATTCTTTTTTCGTTATAAAAAGCATTACCTTTTAGTTTTATTTTATTACTCTAAACTAAAAAGATGCTAATAGACCTTTTGGCTGCCTGCTAACATCTTACATTTTCAAAGTATTAAGTTTAAGTGTTTATTATTGCCTTAAAAAATTATTCAGTAATAATATTGATTGAATCAATTAATATTGTTTCATTACTTGTAAAACTAAAATTAAGGCGAATTAAATGGTAATATTTTGTTCTGGGTATCTTACCACTAGCAACCCCAAATGAAAAGGCATTTATTATAATGTAATCGCTACCATAACTAACGATGTCGGTACTAAGAAAATTAACAATATTATCAATAGTAGTATTAAATATATTGATATTTATATTGGTAGTATTTTGGCCAAGATATACCCAATACTGAATTGGAAAAATGAAAAATACTGTGTTATCTATATGTAAAGCCATTGTTAAATTAGATATTATATAGCCGTGTTCAACGCTATAAATTAAGAAGAAAGCATTATATTGATCACTAATATAAGATATTACTAACCTATCAGTACCATTTATGTGATGCATTTGTGTTGAATAACCTTTACTTTTAATTATTAACTCCATATCAAATATTGAGTATTCTGTATCAAAGAAAATTTCATCACCATACCAAGAAGTATTTACTACATTTACCCAAGAGAGTACAAAGTTATGATTATCATGGAAATCCCACAAATCGTTTCTATTAATAACACATTTTCCGCCACAGCCAGTTAAAATTACTAGTAATAGTGCATAAAATAGGGTTAATAAAAACATTTTTTTCATAAATAATTCTCCTTTTTAATATATACCATTATATCATATTTTAATCTATAATAGAAGACAAAGCAACGTTTCTGTATGTTTTTAACAAAAATAAACAAAATTATAAAAAAACATTGACAAACATATAAAACATAATGTATAATATAGACATAACCAAAAAGGAGATTAAAATAATGGAAAAACAATTTAGTGTCACCATCAATGAAAACGACTATAACGAAGCCATGGATATTTTAGAAGACGTTGGCTTAGATTTAGTGAGTTTTACGAAGATGGCAATTAAAAAACTACTGAAAGAAGAGGGTATTGACTTCTTAGTTAAAAAAGACATCCCGGGTCGCCACCACGAAAAAGATAAAACTTATAAGTGGAATATTAACTTAGGTGATAGTCTTAAAAAGGGAGCTGATGTTATTGGTGATGTTAATGATATTATCTCAAATGTTTTTGATGTCATGAAAATGACTAAAACAAAAGCCCTGCATTTATTCAAAGTAGATGATACCGATATTTTATTTAGTAAAAATGTTACGTTTGCTTCAAAGAATCAAGCGGCAGATCATTACTGGGCTAACCCCAATATTGATGTTTTAGAAGAAGATTGGTATTTAATTCTTAATGATCAAATAAACCGCCACTTATTTTTATTTGTTATTGCCGAAGATAGTTTAACGGAAAGTGATTTTGTAAAAAGAGCTGATAATGAGAATCTAATTGATTTACAGATTGCTTACGACGATCCAACATTTACGGATAAAAGAAGCCACGTAAGTTTTGCTAAATTCTTAGCTAAAACGACCAAATACTAAAAATAAAAACGTTTTCACACAAAAAAACATTAAGATTTTAAGTTTATTAGTTTATAATATATAAAAAAATGAAAGGGAAATGAAATGATAAACAAAAAACAAATTCAAGAGTTATTGAACCTTTCTTTAAGTACGGGTGCTGATTTCGGCGAAATATTTTTAGAAAATACAATCAATCAAGTCATTAGAGTAAATAATGGCGAAGTTTCTGCGATTAACAACGCAAACATTCACGGAGTAGGAATTCGCTTACTTCAAGGTTTAGATGAAGTCTATGGTTATACTAACGATACTTCATATGGGGCAATCTTAGCCTTACTTAAATCATTATTACCAAGTTTTAGTGCCACACCACAAAAGGCAAAACCACTAGGTGATAAAAAAGCATTCTCAATTGAAGAAAAGATACCTTACACTAAATGGAGCACAAAAGAAAAGTGTGATCGCTTAGTAGAATTATCTAATTTAATGAAAAGCGAATCACCATTAGTGGTTCAAGCCATGGCCCTTTTACTTGAAACAAAACAAGAAGTATTAGTCGCTAATACTAATGGTATTTATCAAGATGATGTGAGATTAAATGTTAGAGTGCCCCTACAAGCAGCAGTAGCTAATGAAAAAGGGATGTATGATATGTTTGAAGGTCCTGGTCGTAGTTGTGGTTTAGAAATCTTTGATTTAATTGATCTTAAAGCGGTGGCCAAAGATGTTGTAAAATCAGCCATTACTTTATTAAATGCCGATGAGATGGAAGCCCAAGTAATGCCAGTAGTCATTCATAATGGTTTTGGTGGCGTTATTTTTCATGAGGCTTGCGGACACCCGTTAGAGTCATCAAGTATCGCCAAAGGCTTAGGACCATTTGTTGGTAAAGTTGGACAGAAGGTTGCTAGCGACATTGTTACAGCTTATGATAAAGGAAATATCCCAGGAACTTGGGGATCATTAAATTATGATGATGAAGGTAATCCAACCCAAGATAATCTTTTAATTGAAAATGGTGTCTTAAAATCATATTTAATTGATGAAAAAGGTGCTCGTCGTATGAATACTAAATCAACTGGTTCAGGTCGTAGACAAAGTTATAAGTTTGCCCCAACTAGCCGTATGAATACAACTTATATTGCCCCAGGTAAAGATAAATATGAAGATATCATTAAAGATACTAAGTATGGATTGTTTGCTAAAAAGTTAGGTGGCGGTTCAGTTCAACCAGCCACAGGTGAGTTTAATTTCGTGGTTTTAGAAGGTTACATGATTGAAAATGGTAAGATTACTAAACCAGTTAAAGGAGCAACCCTTATTGGTCAGGGTGGCGATGTATTATTCAAAATTGATAAAGTGGCGGATAATTTAGAGTTAGGCCAAGGTATGTGTGGTGCTTCATCAGGAGCATTACCAACTGATGTGGGTCAGCCAACAATAAGAGTTTCAGCAATGACTGTTGGTGGAGCAGGAGGAAAAACAAATGTTTGAAAAATGGATTAAACAAGGTATAGCAAAAGGTCTAACGGATATAGAAATCTTTTCAACTACCGCTAAATCTTTACAATTAACAGTTTATCAAGGTAAAACTGATCAACACGTTAAATCAAAAGTAGAATCAATCAGAGTTAAAGGTATTTATCAAGGGAAAGCAGCTACTGTCACTCTTGAATCACTTGATGATAAAACAGTTGATGCGATGCTTGATCGTTTAATTGAATCGGCTAAAAACATTACTGCTAATGAACCAGCCTTAATTTTTGAAGGATCAAAAAAATATCCAGTAATTGATACTAAGATATTTGATTTTGATAGTGTGCCATTTGAGAAGAAGAAACAATTACTAGTGGATTTAGAATCAAAAGTTTTAGCCAATGAATTATGCTTACAAGTCCAAACTTCACAATACATTGAAGTAGCGGGTAAAACCACTTTGGTTAATTCAAAAGGCTTAAATCTTTCAAAAGAGTTTTCTTACGCCTATGCCTATGCAGTAGGAGTGTTTAAGAAAGATAATGATGTTAAGGCTGAATATGAAATATCAGCAGTTAAAGACTTTTCTGAGTTTAATGTGGATAAGGTTGCTAAAAAGATTATTGATAAAGGGGTTGCTGCGGTTGGTGGCAAATCAGTACCATCAAGTTTATATAAAACAGTCTTTTCAAAAGAAACCTTTGCTGATTTAATGGCAGTATTCTCATCAATTTATTCAGCAGAAATGGCTTTTAGAAATATGTCACCACTAAAAGAAAAAGTAGGTCAAAAGATCGCTGTTAGAGAGTTTAGTTTAATTGATGATCCACTAAATAAAGGAGCCTTCCAACAAAATTCATTTGATGATGAAGGTGTGGCATGTCAAACTAAGCCAATCATTGAAAATGGCGTATTTAAGGGATTTTTACACAATCTAAAAACTGCTGCTATCTTCAATCAAGATCCAACTGGTAACGGCTTTGGTGGTTCAATTAGTCCATCAAATATGTATGTAAAACCAGGGGTCAAATCATTTGACCAAATTATGACGGATGTTAAAGATGGTATTTATATTACCTCACTTGCGGGTCTACATTCTGGTGTCAAACAAGTATCAGGTGACTTCTCACTGCAAGCTGGTGGCTTTAAGATTGAAAATGGTAAAGTAACTACCGCAGTTAAAATGATTATTGTTTCAGGTAATTTATTTACCATGCTAGGAAACATTAAAGATATTGGTGCAGATTTAGAATTTGGTATTTCAGGTTTTGGATCACCAACTGTCTATGTTGGCGATTTATCAATTGCTGGTGAAGAATAAGTTTTAAGGGACAGAAATTCTGTCCCTTTTTTAATGAATAATCGCACTATTAAGATATTTATTAAAAAAACTAAGACTCAATTGAATCTTAGTTTTTATTATTGTTAATTAGAAAGCTTCTAATGTTAAAGCGGTGAAACTTCCTCTGTTAGTTGGTGCCATCGAAGGAATTAAGACCGTTACGAAATTACTTGTATTAAAACCAGCAATGTCTAAGTTAAGTGGTAATGGTAGAAGTGTTAAACTCGCTCCTGTGCCTCCCCCTTGTCCTGGTGGGGCAATAACGCCTGGATCATAAACCCAGATTTGGTTATTAAAGACCACTAGTGGTGGAACGGCATGTGGTGGTATTCCTAAGAAGAATTGGAATAGATTAATGTCACCCAAGCCCATGGCTAATAATTGCGGATTAGGTGCATTGAAGAAATCTAAATCAAAGTGATGTTGTCCAGCAATTGAAAACGCTCCACCGATGGCTGCATTTTCACCATCAAGTCCATTAGCCATTGATAAATTAATTCCATTCATATGACCAGTCACATTAGTAATATTAGCATTTGCATATGTACGTAGTAACGGTTGTAAGACTTGTAACATCCAAATTAATGGGGCAGCTCCTACTACATTAAACCATGGCTCCATCCCCACAATTAGATTTTCAATAACAGTTGAACGATTATTAATCATATTTTGATCAATGATAAGATTACTTGTATCATCTCTTGTACCAGGTGGAACATGTGGTTGCGCTAATGAGACAGCATCATCAGAGTCCATAGAAATAAATAATGGACCACCTGATTCTTTTAGTTCTGAACTATCAATATGAACGGTTGAATTCCATAACTGAAACATTTGATTAAAACTATCATATGATCTAATTGAACGCATAAAGTAGTTTTCTACATCATTTGATCTTGGATGCTGTACAAAGTGAATTGAAGAAGAAAAGCCAGTAATAATTAGGTTATCAAAAGTTGTATCACGTCCTCCAACGTCAAAAGCAATCATTCCGCCCATACGCTCTAAGTGTGCCGTTGATCTTGAAGCATTACCATACATCTTTAAGTTTTCAACGATTAATTGACCAAAACTAAATATATTATTCGGGAAATCATAATAATTAGCATGTCCGCCCGAAGAACCACCAGCTCCAAAAACAGAAGGAGTAGCAGGTACAGCAGCAGTCAAGTTTTGAATTAAACTAACATCATCCATTATCCAACCAATTTCGTCATCCCAACGATCAGGTGATAAAGTACGTATTCTATGAACGAAACGGTTAATTAAAGTTGGGTCAGTAGCATCAATACTGAAATAGTTACCGCTAATAATAAAAGTTGCATCAGGATGAATTTCTCGGACAAATAAAGATGAATGTGGTGGAATACCAGTTTGTCCAGCGATGGTCACAAAGAATGTACGTGGTAATTGTGCATTAGTAATGGTAATATCGTTTTGTAAAACCACACCTAGTGCACCTGAGTTTTCAAAAGCATATGAATGATCATAGTTATCAGCTTCTAAACGCCAATTAACCCACTGATCGTACATTGTTCTAAATGAATCAAATGCAGGGTTACCACCTTGTGAAATATGACCGTTACCCGACCTATTATCAAACGCAACTAAATCATTAATAGAATAAGCATTCCAAAGATCAACAACCCTTACAGTGAAAGTACGAGTCATACCATCAATAACACTTTGTGGCAGATTGCCAAAGAATTGGC
>Ga0209755_10001725_pt1 | contig 32788 bp, 26 predicted proteins | sample TergutCo191P1_FD_187301 | JGI IMG/M metagenome (GOLD analysis project Ga0209755, IMG submission 187301) | Cornitermes sp. P1 segment gut microbial communities from Petit-Saut dam, French Guiana - Co191P1 (SPAdes) (version 2) | ecosystem: Host-associated > Arthropoda: Insects > Digestive system... | reverse complement strand
CTTCCCAGCCGAGCCATGCACCGGGCGAAGGAAGAGGATCTCCGATAGACGTCATGAACTTGATAGCGGCTAAAGAACAAATTTCGATGAGTAGAACTCAAAGGGAACTAATCAAAGCTGAAATCAGAAAAATGAACGCCGACACGGAAATGTCTCAAGAACAGGTCAACTACTTCCGGGGAGTATCTACAGCACGTACTGAAATCGAGTTACGCGAAAATCGTATGCAGCAAGCACTCGAAAAAACAAACATCGAATACCGTATCGAAGAGCTTAGAAATTTAAAAGCTGAAACACGAGGTCAAGAATTAGCTAACATAATCCACGAACAAGAAAGAGAAATGAACGATATTCGTAAACAGTTATTAGAAGCAAACGTTACCGAAGCACAACAAAGAGCAATAGCACAACGTGTTAACGCAGAGATAGCTCAAGCAACAAAAGGCTTTAATATTCAAGCCGCAGAAAGAGCTATTATCACCGCAGACGCACAAATAGCAGCAATGAGACTTGCATACAAAATTAATAATCACGATTATGAACTTTCAGACTTAGCTGAAAAAAGAACTACAGACAAAATTAATGGTAACGTTATTTTTGACAACGCCAGAGAAATGATTTTATTTATAAAAGGAATTATAGGAAAATGAATACTTTAAATAATATAATCAAAATTTTAATAATAATATTTTTAATCATACTTTTAATATCATTCATAGTAGTTATTATTATTGTAATTATGTTTATAAAAACTAAAGTTTTTTCATAAAAGGGATCTTTGAAAACATAGGGAAGGGTGCTAAGTAGTCCACTTCAAATTTGAAGTGTATATTCTGTCTACTAGGAATACGGTATTTACAAAGTAAGAATTTTTACCACGAACCACACAAATTATACGAACCATTGTAAGATATGATTGTTCGTGATGTTCGTGGTAAAATCTTGTTTGTTTGAATCTTTAGTTTCATATATTTATTTATACAAATAATGATAAACATCAAAATACGAAGCCCATTCGTTTGTGTCGTCAATTATGTTTCGGGCAAGGACTTCATGACGCGTCAAGTCAAATACTGTTTTACAATCATTTTCAAGGCGGCTGGTTTTGTAAACCTTGTGTTTTTCAGAGTTAACAAAATCAATTCCGTTGACTCCCATATATGCAAAACCCCATAATAATGATGTTAACGAGTGTTTTTTCTCTCCGGAATTTATAAGAAAAATTTCAGCGCGATTTATAATAATACCTTCAGGTAAATTTGTATTTAGATTTGTTATAAACAAATCTGTATCAATCATTTCATTAAAATCGGCAATCGCGATTTCATTCTCAGCGCTGACCCCTGTTGATAAAGGCGAAGCAAATTCCAGCTTAGCGAGAGGATTAAAGCCTTCGGTATATTTTACCGGGATGCCCGCTCTTCTGAAAGACATTGAAAATATTTCTATCAGGCTTAAATGCCCATGAAAGACAGCGCTTCCTTTCTTTGTAAAACTGAATAATACCCTGTAAATCGCGGGATCGGTCTTCTTCTCACTCTTTTCGTTAACCTCTTGATATTTATGGTTAACAAAACTGGTTAAATCTGTACCTTCTGTATTTATATCCTTTTTGATATGAGATAGTTTTACATCTCCCTTGCAGACCCCGCAAAAACAGCACCTGTCCCTGCATGAAGGTGTCCGCTCACATCGTTTGGATTTTTCATGTTCGTTTTGAAGATAATCATCGGTCACCTGTGAACTTATTTGTGACCACGGCAGGCAAGAGGTTTTACCTGAAAAAATTTCATTAACATAATCTGAATTGTGTTCAAGTATTTCCATCCATTTATCTTTATTGATAAACTCATCCCACGCGTCAAGCCTGCTGCCGCATTGCCATGCTTGCTCGCAAAGATAGCCGGACTTCTCTCCTCCTCTGCTTAATAAACCTTCAATCCGTGAAATCAAAGGATCGGAAATACTGACCTTGTGCCCCATTGGTTTTAATTTGGATCGAATAAAAATGAGTTTTTTTTGCGCCGTATCACTCTCAAGCTGCGAAGCCCATTGATAAGGAGTATGTGGTTTTGGAATAAATATCCCCACATTGATATTAAAGTGCATCCGCGTTCTTCTTGCGACATCAATCACAAAATCAACAATTTCCTCTTCCTCAGTTTTTAAACCGCTCTCTTTATTCTCTGTTCTCTGTTCTTTGTTAACTGTTAACTGTTCTTCGTTCTCTGCTCTAAGTCCAATCATAAAATAGAACTTCGCACCTTTCCACCCGCGATTTTTCGCTTCCTGAATAATTTTAACGACAGAATCACGGGTAACTTCTTTATTGATTGCCATCTGCCAAGCTTCAAGCGGCGTTTCCACGGCAAAGGTAAGTCCGCTCTTTCTGGTAACAGAAATCTTTTCAAGAAGAGAAAGCGCGAAACTCGATACCTTGAGAGACGGCAGTTGAAAGGAAACGTGTTTTTCTGTAAACAGCGAATTTAAATTTTCTATTAGATTATCAATGCCTGTAAAATCACCGGATGAAAGTGAAGACAGGCTTATCTGCTGCCAGCCGCCTTTTGTAACAAGTTCATTTACCTCTGAGATTATTTTTCCGTTGCTTTTCTGTCTTGCAGGCCTGTACCAGAAACCTGCGTGGCAGAATCTGCATCCGTTAGGACAGCCGCGCATAATTTCTACAGCGCCGTGATTCTGAACAATTTTCATACTGGGAACCGGGTACACAAGAGAGGGAATATTTTCTTTTTCTGAAAATCCTGAGTAAATAGCGCGTAACGCGTATTCTTTACCGCTTGTCCAAACATTCGAATGAGAAGTAATTTTATCAAGCAGTACTGCTCTACCCTTCCCTCTTTTTTTTAATTCAGAAAGTTCAAAGACCAGATCAAAAAAGCCGGCCTCCGCTTCTCCAATCCAAAACGCGTCAATAAAAGGTGAGTACGGCAGAGGATTTGAAACAGCAGGTCCTCCCGCAATTATAATCGGGTGCTCCTCTTTTCTCTGTCCGCGTCTTAAGGGAATCCCCGATACGTCAAGCATGGTTAAAATACCGTTAAGACCAAGTTCGTAGCCAAGAGTGAACATAAGTACATCGACATTTGCAAGACTAATGCCGGTATCAAGTCCGTAAAGGGGGATATTTTTTTCGCGTAACAATTTTTCAAAATCGGGTGCCGGTACAAAAGAGCGGTCGCAGATAATACCGGGGATATTATTCAAATAATTGTAAATGATTCGAAGCGCCTGATTTCCCATCCCAATCTCATAAAGATCGGGAAACGCAATCAAAGTTCTGAAATAACCATTTTCATTGTTTTTTTGTTCTTTGATATTTGCCAGCCGTCCAAACTCACCGCCTGTATAACGCGCCGGTTTATCAATACTTAATAATTCTCCTCCCAATAGTCTGACAGGATCAATATATTGTAACATAAGAAAAGACCTCTTATTAATATTTTTTAATTGTTAGCTGTAAATTGAATTCTCATCTGTTGTGCCGCCTGACATAAATGCTTAAAGCAATGCCGATGCCGCTCATTGACGCGAGAATTGAAGAGCCGCCGTATGACATAAAAATAAGTGGAAGGCCTGTAATCGGCATAACGCCCATTGTCATGCCGACATTAATAATAAAGTGAAAACCTATGAGACCTGCAAGCCCGGCGCAGAAATATTTAGCGAAAGGATCGGTATTTCTTTTAATTGAAAAAAGCAGCCGATTTACAATAAGCAGAAAAAGAGAAAAAACAATAAGCCCTCCGATAAAGCCCGCTTCTTCGGAAAAAATTGAAAAAATAAAATCCGTACTTTGCTCAGGAAGGAATCTGTAATGGCTCTGCGTTCCCTGCAAATAGCCTCTGCCTGTTATTCCGCCGGCTCCGATAGCCGTTACCGATTGAATAATATTCCATCCTGCGCCTCGCGGATCAACATAAGGATCCATGAAAACGATAAGCCTCATTAACTGGTAAGTTTTCAGCACAATGCGGGCTCCATAGGAAGCTCCCAGAGAAAATATCACTATTGCTGACGAATAAACCATCCAGAAAAAATATTTCTTTTTAAATTTTAAATATCCAAAAAGCGCAATTGCCGCTACAAGAGCAAAGAAAAGAACAGTAATAATTACAATTCTGATATTTGTTAGCAGCGCAAGAATCGGAATTGATCTTTTATAAATATAAGTCTGCCAAAGAGGCAAAACCAAAAATATTCCGGTAAGGCCAAGGCATGCTAACATGAATATCATATAACGCGTTGATATTCCTGCAAAAAACATCATTGTAATCATTATTGCGATATAAGCAAGAGCGGTTCCAAGATCAGGCTGAAGCAAAACAATAACCATCGGAATAAAAACAATTATGCAGCTAACAAAAAAACGTGAAAACGCTTCTCTGTTGCGATCTGTATCGGCAAGAAAACGCGCAAGAAGAATTATTACGGTTAATTTTACAAACTCCGACATTTGGATTCCAAAAGAGCCTATTCTTACCCAGCGAGATGCGTTTGAAATTACATAACCGAATAAAAGCGTATAAACAAGAGGAAGCAATGAAAACAAATATAAATAAATAGAAATGTTATAAAATCTTCTGTAATTTATCATCGAAAGAAAAATAGCCGCGGAAAGACCGACAGACCCCCAGATAATCTGCCTGACATATTCGTTCGATACCTGCACTCCTTCAGAAGTTATTCCTGATGAATAAATAAATAATACTCCTAAAACTATTAAAGTTATGACAGGAAGCAATAATAAATAATCAATTTCAAGAAAACTTTTTAACCTCATTTAATTTACTCCCGCATCTTCTATATTCCCAAAGCCCTAATCGCTGCATCATATTCCTGATTCGCGAAATATCCCTGAAAAATTATCGCTGAAACCACCGACGCTCTCCAAACCTGATATTCAGACGCTTCAATTATTACAGTTACGACAATTTGCTCTTCAGGATTTCTTGAATTGTAAGGAGCATACGCTGTAAACCATGAATGCCAGCGGTCGGCAAGTCCTATTTCCGCAGTCCCGGATTTTCCCGCAATTTGTACGGTTCTGATATTCAGAGGATATTGAGCCGTTCCCGTACTTACAACACCTCTCATATCCTGCCGCACTTGCTCAAAAATTGATTTATTTATATTACTTTCACGCAAAACTTCAGGAAGTATATTCTGTTCGATTTCGTTTGTAACAGGATCTCTCACTTCCTTTAAAACATGCGGTTTATAAATTTTTCCGTTATTTACCGTCATACTTACCATATTGCACATCTGAAGAGGCGTTACAAGATTGTATCCCTGTCCTATAGACATATTCATCGTGTCACCTAACTGCCATCTTTCATGAAAACGCCTTTCCTTCCATTGCTGTGTAGGAATAAAACCTGGAATTTCCCCGGGAAGATCAATGCCTGTGAGATCTCCGTAACCGTATTCTTTCGCATAATTCACAATTCTATCAACGCCTAAATAATCTCTTCCGACAGTCATATAATAAATATTGCATGATTGTCCCAGCGCTCTTGATAAATTCAATCTTCCGTGAGAGCCTGAGCCTCTTATTCTGTTGTAAATATGGCAATGCCAGTCGCGGTTACCGTATCGCATAACGCCTGAGCATAGAATAGTTTGTTCAGGCGGGAAAACTTTTTCAGCGAGGAGTCCTGTCGTCATAATTATTTTAAAAGTAGAAGCAGGCGGATAGTTCGACTGTATAGCGCGGTTTAAAAAAGGCTTGTTCGGATCATCTGCAAGAATTCTGAAATTGGAAATATTTCCGTCTGTAAAGATATTAGGATCGTACCACGGATACGATACCATTGCCAATATTTCGCCGGTTGAAGGGCGCATAACAACAGCCGTCCCTATCTGTGAGCCTAAAGCTTTTTCCGCAAGCGTCTGAACTTTTGCGTCTATTGTTAAAACAAGATTCTTCCCCATTTCCGGCGGAACAATTGTATTATTTTCACGCCCTGAAATTCTCCTTCCTCTTGAATCTACGGTTCTTGTTTCCCATCCCTGTCTGCCGCGCAATAGTTCGTCATACTGCTTCTCAATTCCCATTTTTCCGATAACGTCGCCCGGCTGATATCCTGAATTATAAAGGGTTGTCAGCTCATCACGGGTTATATCACCTACATAGCCTAAAATATGAGAAAGACTTCCCGCATTTGCGTAATTGCGTACAGCTTTGATATGCCATGACACACCCGGAAGGGTATTTTTTCTTTCCGCAAGAGCGGCTATTTTTTCGTACGGAACGTTAGCGGCAATTTCAAGAGGCTGATAAAGCTGCAAATACTGATTCGGAAGGCGTTCTCTTATATCATTTTTACTAATGCCTAATATTTCTGAAATATATGTTAAAACATCATCCATACTGCCGTGAGGCACTTCAGACGGCGTAATTGTTACAGCAAAAGAATCTCTGTTAATTACCAATGGATCTTTAAAATTACGATCGTATATTTCACCTCTTTGCGCCGGAATAATATAAGTACGCTGCGCTATATCCGTTGCTATCCCAAGGTACATATCACCTGAAAGTATCTGCAAAGAAAAGAGCCTTAACGCATACGCAAAAACAACAAGAAACATTAATATTCTGAATAAAATTATTCTGTTTGAAGTTGATTCATTCACGTTTTTATCTCCGTCCGGGCATTATCGGTTTAAAATGTTTTAAAGCTAAAAATAATAACGGCGCCAATGCGCAGTTAAACCCCAGCTCTATCCAAAGCTTGGATGTAGTCAGTGAATAAGCCGGAACCGCCTCAGGTCCCATAATAAGATGAAGTATAAAAATGATAAGAGCTTTTACCAATGTAGCGATTGCGCATAACAATACCGGCATAAGAAAAATATCAAGAAAAAACGCCCCTTTAAATATTCCTGTCAGAGCCCCGATTAATGTGCGAACAAGACAATTCATTCCGAGCGGAGCCGCTGAAAGAAAATCAATCAAAAGCCCCGATAAAAAACCTGATACCTGACCTGTCATAGTACCGTTTACATAAGCTGAAAAAACCACAATACACAGAGCAATATCCGGGATAACTTTCATAAAAGGAATCATGCCGATCAGCGTAGACTGTAAAATTGCGGCGATTATACTGAAAAAAACTGTCCAAACAATAGTTCTAATCATTGAAATTTCCTGTTTGTGTATTACCGGAGTCGGCATCGCCTGTTTCCGCTTCTATGACAAAAACATATTCAAGTCTTGAGAAATCAATCATCGGATTAACTTCAACTTCCAGGGTTGTTTCGTATTCGGGAACATTGACACCTGCAACTCTTCCTATGTTAATACCGGCCGGATATATGCCGCCCATACCGCTTGTTACAATTATATCTCCGATATTTATATCTTCTCTTGCCCTTTTAGGAACAAAACGCATTATCAGCGAAGCTTCGGTATTTCCCTGCCCTTCAACAATTCCTTCATAACGCGAAACTGAAAACCGCGATGAAACAAGCGAATTAATATCAAACACCGGCATTACAATGCTTTCAAGAATGCCTGCCTGTATTACTTTTCCTACTAACGCCTGAATTCCGTTTTGCCACGCTACAACCGTCATGTTATTCGCGACACCTGAGTGACTTCCTTTGTTTATCACAATCGCCGAAAATAAATTGTCGGGATCACGTCCTGAAATCTGCGCAGGAATCCTTCTGTATCGCAGCGTTCTTGAAAAATCAAGCTGCTCTCTTAACCGTATATTTTCCTGATAAATTTCCGCGTTGCTTCTTTCAAGCTCCTGAAATTTGTCAAGCTGCTTTAGTAAATCCGCGTGTTCTTTTCTTAAATTGGAAAGTTCTTTTATACTTAAAATCGATCTTTCCACAAATGATGTTACTTCGTGTATACCGCCTCTAACTCCTGAAAAAAGCGATAATCCCGCGTTTTGAATATCAAAAATAAAATTTCTTGATGAAAGTAAAAGCATTACAGAAGAGATAATAAATAAAAATACAAAAACAAAAACAGTTATATTAGACGACGCTCCTCCAGAAGATCTGTCGTCTGTTTTGCGAAGAAAACCAAATAAACTGTTTTTACTTCCGCCCCTCCCCATATCATTCCTTTATCCGTTTAATCTGTCATAAATATTCTTTGTAAGGTCTGCTCCCTTAAGATATTCAAAATACTTACCGGCTCCAAGCGCAACGCATAGCTCGGGATTTTCCGCTATTATCGCCGGAACTCCTGTTTCTTTTACAATGAGTTTATCCAGCCCTTTCAATTTTGATCCGCCGCCTGTCATTACAATTCCGCGGTCCACGATGTCGGCAGCAAGTTCGGGCGGAGTTTTTCCCAGGACGGATTTTATTTCGTCAACGATTTGCGTTATAGGATCTTTTAACGCTTCCCTTACTTCAACTGAATCAATTTCAAGCCTTCGGGGAAGACCTGTTATCGCGTCATTTCCTTTCACTTCAAGTTTTTCGATATTTTTGTCGGGAGAGGCGTTTCCTATTTCGATTTTGAGCTTTTCCGCCATTTGCTCGCCGATTATAAGGTTGTGCACGCTTCGAATGTGTTTGATAATCGATTCGTCAAATTCATCGCCGCCTATGCGAATCGCCCGCGTTACTACCATGCCGCCAAGCGATATAACAGAAATCTCTGTCGTCCCGCCGCCGATATCGCAAATCATGTGACCCGCAGGCTCATTGATCGGAATGTCGGCGCCGATAGCGGCTGCAAGGCTTTCTTCGATTACGTGTACTTCTCGCGCTCCAGACTTGTAAGCGCTTTCTTCGACAGCGCGTCTTTCAACTTCCGTGATGCAGGACGGAACTCCGATTACCATGCGCGGTTTTAAAAACCGATAGCGCGGATAAACCCGGTAAATAAAATAGCGGATCATTTTTTCAGTTGATTCGATATCGGCTATTACTCCGTCTCTCATCGGTCTAATAGCAATAATGTTCTCAGGTGTTTTCCATAACATTCTTTTTGCGTCAGAGCCGACAGCTACGATTTTCTTTGTTCCGCGTTCAACCGCGACAACCGAAGGTTCGTTTAAAACTATTCCTTTGCCCTTAATGTAAATAAGCGTATTACAAGTTCCTAAATCAATACCAAAATCCGACGATATACTGCCAAGCATGCTTCCCTCCGATAATTATCATTAATTTAGACGCGACCTTGCTTTTGTATGAAGCGGATCTTGTCTATATGCGGTTCTCCATTCTGAACGTGCCCTAGTTGAATCACCCTGTAAATTGTAAAGTTCACCTAACTGAAAATGAACTTCTGCCGTCTCTCCTGTCTCTTCTAAAATGCTTAAATATTGTTTTTCAGCGTTTGCGTAATCTTCCAGTTCTCTGTAAATTTCAGCTAACATCAGCTTGGAATTTACAACAGAATTGGAATCGTTGGAAACAGAAACACAATGCTGTAAATAACTTATCGCCATATTATATTCTTCCATTGCCATATAAGATCGCGCAATTGCGATTAAAAGATTATCTGTTGGAAGCTGATCCGGATTCAGCGCACGGGAAAAAGCTTCAACGCTGCTTCTGTAATCATTTAACGCCGCGTACGCGATGCCTAAAAATTGCGGTATGTCCGAAGCATCGCATGAAAGCGCGTCCGCCATTTCAAGATATTTTACCGCGAGATCGGCGTATTCATTGCCTTTATATCCGTAAGCTTTTCCAAGAACGTAATACAGATATCCGAGTTCTTTAACTTTTTGAGGATCTTTTTGAATAACCGCTTTTGCTTTTCTTAATGAAAAAATACATTCGTCAATAAATTGAAGAGTACTTTGATTATTTATCTGCGAGATTCCTAATTGAAAAGCGGAAAATCCATTAACGGAAAGTAAAAAATAATCAACCGGCTTTTCTTCAAATAGTTGTTTACTGATTTCGTAGGCTTTATTATAATCACCGTCATTCCAAACCTGCATCAATTCACGTCTTTCGCTGCTTCCCCTGTCTCTTACCCGAAAAATTAAATAAAATGATATAATAATTATTAAAACAGCGATAAATATTACCCCAAAAATGCGAATTTTATTGAGAAGAATTACTTGGCGGCCATAATTTGACCATGATTTGTTTGCGGACATCTTTGTTAAGGGAATTCTATAGAAATTTTGATTTTATGTCAATTATTTTTGGAAAAATCCCTTGAAATTCATTGCAAATTTGAAGTAAAATGCAAGCGCGATGAACCGTGCTGCCGCTCTTGGTAACCTCTTATAGTTGCTGAGGGAGGAAAGTCCGGGCTCCGCAGGACATGATGCCGGGTAACTCCCGGGTCTGATCGCTAAAATCCACTGAATTTTAGCGGTTGGAACAGACAGCGCCACAGAAAACAAACCGTCCGGCTGTTAAAGTCGGATAAGGGTGAAAAGGCGGGGTAAGAGCCCACCTCGGCATTGGCAACAATGCCGGAAACATTCCGTTTTACACGGGAAACATACTGTTTTCCGGCGAAAACGGAAAACGGCAAGCCTCATCAGGAGCAAAGTCAAGCAGCGTTCGCAAATTTTGCGCCGGCTGTCCGCCGGTTAAGCGCAGGTAGACTGCCAAAAAGAGCCGGAAACGGCTGTTTTAGACAGATGGCAGCAGCCGGTTCGCTTTCAGCGGACCGGAACAGAACCCGGCTTATGGTTTATCGCTTTTTTTACTCCTCTGAATCAATATTAATGATTTCCTCTTCATCTTCGTCATCTTCGTACTCTTCCTCTTCCATATCGTCAAGATCAGAAAGAGCGCCGGTATCCTCAGTATTGAAGAAATCTTCATCGCCTTCGGCGGATTCTTCGTAATAAAGGATGCGCGAACAATACGGGCAGAAAACAAATTCTTCGCCGATGCGGACTTCGTTGGCAAACTGAACGGGTAAAATCATATGGCATCCCATGCAGACATTGCCTTTAATAGCGACAATGCCGATGCCCATTTTATTTTTAATAATTCTTTCAAATTTAAATACAACTTCGTTGTCAAGATTATCAGTGAGTTTGCTTTCTTTCTTACGCAATGCTTCGAGTTGTTTTTGCTTGTCGGAAATTTCAACTTCGATTTTTTTTCTGCGATCATCAAGCTCTTTTTCCTGCTGTTCAATCAGCAATGTATGCTCTTTTATTTTAGTTTCAAGCTCTGATAAACTTCTTTCTCTCTGCTGGATATCCTTGCGGTATTGCATTTCCTTGTCCATAGCGTCTTTTATTTCTTTATCCAGAGCTTCAATTTCTCTTTGAGTTGAAACAACATCCATATTTTTTTCGGATCTTTCCCTTGCTATTTCAGTTTCAAAAAGTTTGTTTTTCAGGTCAATTTCTTCCGCTTTGATTTTTTCATAATCTGTGTTTTTTTCGATAAACGTTTTCTTTAACCTGTTTAACAGTTCTACCTGAGTTTCCAAAAGTTTCGGTATTTCCAGAATATCCTTTTCAAGTCCGAGTTTTTCATAAATAATTTTCTGTAATGTCCTTAATTTTTCCAAATCGTTTTCTGTTACCATAATATCCTCCTAATGATCAAGATAATCCTTTAGTTTGCGGCTTCTTTTTGGATGCCTCAAGCGCCGGAGCGCTTTTGCTTCTATCTGCCTTATTCTTTCACGCGTTACGCTGAAAAACAAGCCTACTTCTTCAAGAGTAAGCGAGTAATTGTTATCAAGTCCGAAACGCATTTTTAATACTTCCTGCTCACGCGCAGGCAGCGTTGACAGAACGCTCTCAATTTGTTCTTTGAGCACCTTAAACGCTGTCTGATTGGCGGGATTTTCAACATCCTTATCTTCGATGAAATCGCCCAAAAGGGAATCTTCTTCTTCGCCGATCGGCGTTTCAAGGCTTATCGGCTCGCGGGCTACATTTTTAACAGTTTTTACTTTAATCACAGGCCAGCCAAGTTTCTCGGCGATTTCCTCGTCTGTCGGCTCGCGGCTTAATGTTTGAAGAAGCTGTCTTGATTCGCGCACAACTTTGTTGATTTGCTCAATCATGTGAACAGGAACGCGGATTGTCCGCGCCTGATCGGAAATTGAACGGGTAATATGCTGTCTTATCCACCATGTCGCGTATGTCGAAAATTTAAAACCTTTTTGGTATTCAAATTTTTCTACGGCTTTGATAAGACCGATGTTTCCTTCCTGAACAAGATCAAAGAAGTGAAGCCCTCTGTTTGTGTATTTTTTCGCGATGGACACAACAAGGCGCAGATTCGCCCTTATCAGCTTATCCTTCGCGTCTTTCATCATTGTTCTGCCTGTAGAAATTTCCTCAGCGTTTATATTGATGTTATTAATATTTTCAAATGTTTCCTCAAATTCTTCCGCAAGCATTTTTAGCTTTTTGTCCGTAACCTGAATGAGCCTGATTTTTTCTTTGATTTCATCTGCGGAAAGCCCCAGCTCGTTTTCAAGTTTTTCTCTTTCCTCTTTGATTGTTAAAAGACGTCCAAGAGTGCGGAGTTCTTTAAGCGAATCTATTTTTAAGTGCTTTTCAAGCCTTTCCTTGTCTTTGTAATAACATTTAATTTTTTTGGACGCCTGAATAAATTTATCGGAGAACGCCTGAATTTCATCGGGATGAATCTGAGTATTTTTGATAGCCTTCATTATTTTATTGCGGATATTTATGCACTCTTTATTTTCAAGATAATCTTCGTCTTTCGCGATTAACTGTCTTTTTAGTTCCATGTAATTTTTCAAATCGCTTTGTATTGTACGTAAGGTATCTTTATAGAATTGAGTTAATCTGCGGTATTCTGTCATGTATTCAGTCATTTCTTTTTTTGAAAGATTTTGTTCCTTAAAATCTCTTTTGGAAAAAGTTTTTTGCGCGATGTTGTAAAGCTCAGGAATTATCATTCCCGATTTTTTAATTACTTTGATGACGGTCTCTTCGCCTTTTTCCATCAATTTTGAAAGTTCAATTTCTTTCTCCGCTGTTAAAAGCTGCTCTTTTCCTATTTCGCGCAGGTACAATCTTATGGGATCATCAACAAGAGAAGTGTCTTTATCGGTGGAAGACGCTCTTTTTTTGTCATTTTGCCGGTTTTTACGGTTTTCATTGTCGTCATCTTCGGCGATGTGGTCTTCTTCTACCAACTGTACATTATGAGTTTCGAGTAACGTAAGAACAGGCTCAATCTTTTCGGGATTGTTTACGATATCTTCGGGAAGAAAATCGGAAAGCTCATCGTATGACAGGGGTGTCTTTTTTAATTTTGCGTATTCAAGAAGTTTGATAATCGCGGGATCCAAAAGAGCCGTTTGATTAATTTTTCCATCTTCACCAGGAACCTGAACAATTTCCGGCACCGCTTTTTTTCTTTTCGCGGGTTTATACACTGTTTTTTTATTGAAAAAAATTACAAGCGGCGATACCTTCTTACTTTTTAAACTGATACGGTTTAACATAGAACTCCTTAAAATTTACTAAATTTTTTTCTCAAGTTTGCGGATTAGAGAATCAATGGCGCTTTTTTCATCAAGCAGTTCATCGATTAAATTTGACCCTTCCCCTCTGCGCTCTGTTTCGCGCATTTGGGCATTTATTTCCGCAATCCTTTTTCTATACTTTTTTATTTTAATCTCTGTTATTCCATCCTCCATAAATTTACGGGCAGAATTGCTGCTGTACTCGCCCGAAGTTCCCCTTTGCGCGACATAATTGCGCAGATCATCATCTTTAATTCTTGACAGAAGATAATCAATGCCGTTTTCATCGTGCTTAAAACATTCTTCCAACGCTATAAATATTTCTTTTGCGGCCATGTCTTCAATCTCTTTTATTTCAAGAACAGCCCGGAAATCTTTATAAAATTCCATGTTAACCGCGACATTTGTCAGCAGGCTTAGTTCCATACATCTTTTAATTTGTAATTTTGGAACTTCCGCAATTACCTGCCCGCTTTGCATATCTCCTGTATTTCGGAATGTCCCTCCAATTCGTGTTTTCCAGTCTGAAAAATCTTTTTGTACCGCAATACGCTCAATTTTAAAAATATCAGCAATCCGCGTCACACTGTCGGCACGGTCTACTTCGGAATCCAGAGCTTCAAGATAAGGAAACATGAATTCCGCCGCGCCGTTAATATCGCCGTTCTTCGTAATAAATTTAGCTTTTCCGCGATTAATTAAGTACTCAAAGTCATTTATAACGAATTTTAAAATATTTTTCAATATATTTGAACCGAATTTTTGAAAAATTTCGGCTACATCCTTTAAATTCCCGATTTCTGAGCCCTCAATTTCAATTTTTTTGCTTTCAACCTCGTTTTTTACACCGTTTTGGACGTCAGCGATCATACAAGTTATTCCGTTTTTCCTGCACGTAATAATTGCGTTATAAGCCGCTTTTTGACCCGCCTCGTCATTATCAAAAACAAGGATGACTTTTTCTACCCATCGATTCAGCCACCCTGCCTGCTCGTCCGTAAAAGCGGTTCCAAGAGGCGCAATAGTATTTGAAATGCCTGCCTGATGCATCGAAATAACGTCCATATAGCCTTCAACGATGTAAACAGTTTTTGTCTGGCGCATAGCCGCTTTTGCCAAATCGATTGCGAAGAGGGTCTGCCTTTTTTTGTAGATTTCCGTTTCAGGGGAATTAATGTATTTCGGCGGCTCTTTGCCGTCGCTTTGCAAAACTCCGGGCAGCGCCCTTCCGCCGAAAGCGACTATCCTGCCCTGCCTGTCCGTTATTGGAAACATCAATCTTCCCGAAAACATCGGAATAGTTTTATAGTTTGATGAGAACAGCCCTGCCCTGCCGAGAAAATCTTCCGAGTAACCTTTTTGCTTTAAAAAATCAAACAAAAAATTGCGGTTAATAGGAGAAAACCCAAGTTTAAACAATTCGATCATTTCCTGATTTATACCGCGCTCTTTTAAATAATTTAACGCTCCCTGTCCTTCAGGTTTTTCTTTTAAAAAATACTGAAAGGTTACTGTTGTCCTTTTGTATAAATCATAAAGCTGTTCTTTTATTGAATTATCCTGATCGCTTTCCGCTTCGCCTGAGTTTTGATCATATTGAATTTCTACGCCGGTTTTTCCCGCCAGATTTTTTAACGCTTCAGGATAGGTTAGGTTTTCCATCTCCATTACAAAGCCGATAACGCTTCCGCTTTTTTGACAGCCAAAACAATGATACAATTTTTTGTCGGAATCAACTTTGAAGGAAGCGGTTCTTTCCTGTCCGCCTGAGTGGAAAGGGCATCTTCCCCACCAGTCTCTTCCTTTTTTATCAAGACGTACAAATTCACCGATTACGGTGATCGCGTCAAGTCTGTTTTGAATTTCATCAATTGTAGATTTTGATATCTTTGCCATTATGGTTTTATTAAAAGCTGACCTGCTCCGATATGCTCGTCATGTGTCCTTGAAAAATAATGTTTTCCGCTTGCCGGATCTGTCAATCTGAAATATAAAAAATTTGTCGTTTCAGGAAAAATCGCCGCGCGTAACGCGGTATTTCCGGGAGCGCATATCGGACCGGGAGGCAATCCCGGATACATGTAAGTGTTATAAGGATTAACAACTTCCAGGTCTCTGAAAAGAAGAACCGAAGGATGAGGCTTGTTCTGGATTTCCGTCATAATATAAACGACTGTAGCGCATGACTGAAGAGCCATATTGATACGAAGACGATTTAGAAAGACACCCGACATGAGAGGAGCCTCTTCGCTTATTCTGTATTCCCGTTCTACGATAGACGCGAGGATTACAATATCGTTTAACTCCTTAGCCGTCATATTTTTAACCGAGGGAGAAATAGTTTCAATTCTTTCGTAAAAGTTATCCGCCATTTTTCTTACTACATTTTTCGCCGGGTATTCTTTCGGGAAAAGGTAAGTATCGGGAAAAAGATAGCCTTCCATTGTGGCGTTTGGAATATTGTAATGATTGATAATTTCTTTGTCTCTTACAGCCGCTGAAAATTCGTCATAGGAACAGATGCCCGCTTCATTTAGAATTGCCGCTATTCTTCTTATTGTAACGCCTTCGGGTATTGTAACGCTGTATAAAATTTGTTTACCTTCGATAAGCTGACGGAGAATTCCTATTTGATTCGCCGGCAGATCAATTTTATATGTTCCGGTTTTTATATAGTCTTTTTCAAAACGGCACAGAATATTCCAAAAATACCTGTTTTTTATCAACCCGGCTCTTTCAAGGCGAAGCCCTACCGATTGAGATGATTCTCCCCTGCGGACATCAACATAATAACCGCCGTCCTGTGAAAGCTTTATGCCTTCGATATTTGATAAATCAATATCGTCGTTAACTGCCTGCACAGGATAATTTATATATAAAACAAGAAAAACCGCAACAGGTATTACCACAAGACAAACTGCGATAATCACGGAAAAGATTTTAGCTATTACTTTAAAAACATTTACTTTTTGTTTAACTTTTTTAGTTTTAGTTTTTGACAAAACCGCTCCTTAAATTATCTATATTGAAATTTCTAACCCCTCATACGCAAGGGTCAAATCAATTCCTTTAAAATTCATTTTTTCGATATACCATCTTGCAGACTGAAGAATGCCGTACAGCTTATGATCGTCATAAGTCGGATCATGATGGAACATTACCATGTGTTTGATGCCCCAGTTAGCGGCGAAATCTACCGCCATACTGAACGCGCTGTGCCCCCAATTATATTTTTCGATTGCTTCTCCAAGTGTATACTGACAGTCAATTACAAGTATATCCGCATCTTTAAAGAATTCCGTATTCTCATCATTTTTTTCAAAATCACCGGAAGTAAGCTCGGTATCTGTTGAATAAATAAAACGTTTTCCGTTTTCATTAACACTGTACGCGTAAGAACCGCCGGGGTGGTTCATTTTTTTATGGCTGATTTCGCATCCGCACACTTTTATATTTTTATCAACATAATGATAAGTTTTCTTAGATCCCATAACATCCATTGTTACGGGAAAATACGGATGCACCATCTGACCGCCTAAAATTTTTTCAAGGCCGCCTACAGGTGAATAAAAATCGAGGCTGTTATTGGGGTTATACGCAGGTCCAAAAAAAGGAAGTCCCTGCAAATGATCCCAATGAAAATGAGAAAGGAAAATATTATATTTTTTTACTCTTTTGATTTCGGTTTCAGAAGACATACCCATTTCCCTAAGACCGGAGCCGCAGTCAAAAACAATACATTCATCGCTGTTGTCAAATGTTAAACTGACACACGGACTGTTTCCTCCTACCGTTCCGAAAAGCCAAGGCGGAAGACCAGCAAGAAAGCGTTCACGGCTTTCCGGGCTGACTATATCATCCGGTGTAATCTGCTGGATTACAGCCGATATTTTGCTTTTAACCCGTGAAGGAGACGCGGGTGTCGGAATTGAACCTCGAACTCCCCAAAAATGTATCTTCATGTTTCTCCTCCTATCTTTTTTATAACCGGCTGACTTAGCCGTAACCTTAAAAATTCACTAACCGCTTCTTTTGAGTACAGCGTACCTGATCCGATTCCGGGACAGCCTGTTCCTGTATTTTTCCACGCTTCTTTGGAAACTACAATCGATTCCCAAAACGGAAAGGATACGCACTGAAACGGGCGCTCATTGTAAACAGTACACCCGTTATCCCATAAAATGCAGTCTTTATTAGATTTTTCTTTTAATGAAAGCGATTCGTCTCCTTTCCAGTCTGTTACCCATCTGCAATATACAGCCAAAAGGCTTTTTCTGTCCAAATTTAACGCATTTTCCAATTTTTTAAGGTCTTCCTCAGAAAGAAACACAAAGCCTGGCTCATACCGGCAGCAGGCAGAACAACGTTTGCATGAAAAATTAAGACCGGACTCATAAAAAAGCGTTTTTTCCATGGATAGGGATTTATAACATATTTTGATAATTTTGAAAAGCGGGGCACGGCGCAAATTCCTGATATTTACCACGAACCATCACAAACCAATACGAACCCTTACTTTGATATCTTAATAAATAACATCAAATATTCTTTTATTAAGAAAGCTTGAAAGTAATAATGATTTCAAATAATAAGTTCGCATCAGTTCGTGTGGTTCGTGGTAAAAAATCCTTTCCTTATCATGTATCAAAAAGTTGTGCGTCATTATTGACCTGTTTAAGCCCCAAATGCCCGTACGTTAAGCTTGTTACCACCCTTCCCCTCGGAGTGCGCTGTAAAAGCCCTGCCTGAATCAAATACGGCTCATAATAATCCTCCAGAGTTTCAACAGACTCGCCGATTGTTATTGCAAGATTTTCGGCTCCTACAGGACCGCCTTTATAACGCTCAATAATAATTTTTAAGATTTCCCTGTCCTGTTTTTCAAGGCCAAGCTCGTCAATCTCAAGGCGTTCCAGCCCTGTGCGGACGACAGCCTGAGTAATGGAAGTCTCTCCGGCAAATTGGGCGAAATCCCTCATGCGCTTTAAAAGCTGGTTTACTACCCGCGGCGTTCCTCTTGAGGCGTTTGCTAAAAGCGCCGCGGCGTCATTCTCAATTTGAATATCCAAAAGCCCCGCAGAGCGCCGGACAATCGCCTGAAGATCATCCTGCTCATAAAAAGAAAAACGGCATGTAATACCGAACCGGCTGATCAAAGGGCCTGAAACAACGCCGGCCTTTGTTGTGGCTCCTACCAAAGTAAAAGGTTTTATCGCAATTCGGATTGTCCTTGCCATCGGTCCCTGCCCTACAACCCAATCAATACCGTAATCTTCCATCGCGATATAGAGGAGCTCTTCGATGGCAGGTTTTAAACTGTGAATCTCATCAATAAAAAAAACATCGCCTTTTTTTAGGTTTGTAAGAAAGCCAACCAAATCTTTTGGTTTATCAAGGGCGGGAGCTGTTGTCTGCACAAAGCCGCCTTCCATTTCATTCGCGACAATTTGAGCCATCGTTGTTTTGCCGAGTCCGGCAGGGCCAATCAAAAAAAGATGATCAAGGCTGTCGCCGCGTTCTTTTGCAGCCGTTATAAAAACATTGAGATTTTCTTTCATTGCCTTCTGCCCCAAAAATTCATTTAAGGTTCGCGGGCGGAGAGCGATATCCTGAGAATCCTCTTTTAATTGATCCGGCCGAACAGGGCTGCTTTTAAACGAGCTCTCCTTCTTATCCATAAAAATACTCCCGATAATGCACTCTACTCTTTTCCGTTTTTCATGCGCCGCTTAAATAGATAATCGCTTCTTTGAAAAGCAGTTTTTCTTTTTCGTTTTCACTGATGCCGTCCCCGATTGCGCTCTCGGCTTTTTCCAGCGCCTGCGCGGCTTGCCGCCTGTCATAACCCATGCCGACAAGCGCTTCGACAAGATCGTTATAAGCAGAAGATACCGAAGAAATATTTTGATGAGAAACCAATTTACCCTTTAATGATAAAAGCATCTTCTGCGCGGTTTTTTTTCCGAGACCGGGCACAGCTTCAAGCCGCGCAAGATCGGCTGTATCAAGCGCTTTTTCAAGGTCATCCTGACTTATGCCGCCCATTATTTTTACAGCGCCTTTCGGACCGATACCTTCAACTTTTAAGAGTTCCAAAAAAGTGTTGCGCCTCCTGTCATCGGCAAAACCAAAAAGCTTCATCTGGTCTTCCCGGTGATAAAGCCATGTTAACACCCTACACTCATCATTTAAAGGCAAAGCCTGAATATCATTTACAGGCATAGCAATTTCCCATTCAATATCGCCTGAAAGGAGATAAACTGATTCAGCCCCTTTTGCGGAGATTTTTCCCCGAATACTGTTAAACATTAGATGAGCATATCATTTTTTTGAATAAAAAGTAAGAATTCTCTTGACAAAATTGAGGAGGTGATTTATATTGTAGATATATGACTAGTCTGACTAGCCAAATTTTAAAAATCAATAGGAGTATATAATGGAAATAATTAAATCAAGAACAGACTGCCAATGGCAATTACAGGAGGCAAAAGCCATGTTCAGCGATGTAGTAAAGGCGGCATTTGTAAAACCGCAAATAATCACAGTCCGTGGGAAAGAAACTGCCGTTATCATTTCCTACGAACAATACAAAAACCTGACAAACCCCAGGGTATCATTCTTCGATTTCATCCAAAAATCACCCTTGCGTGATTTAAAACTTGAACTTCCAGAACGTACAGCAGAACCAATGCGGCAGGTGTTTTTATGAAATACCTTCTGGATACTAATGTAATATCAGAGCTGCAAAAATCAAATTGTAACCAGAATGTAAAAACCTTTATTGAAAGCCTGCATTGGGAAGATGTTTATCTTTCATCGATTACCGTGGGGGAGCTCTGTTACGGAGTTGAAAAGCTTCCTCATGGAAAAAAGAAGCACGATTTGTCAATCTGGCTGTATTCACAATTGCCGGAATGGTTTAACGATCGCATCATCGGGCTTGATACCGAAGTGTTTATTGAGTGGGGAAAAATCCGCGCTGAGGTTCAAAGAACATTGCCGGTAATCGATTCCTTGATCGCCGCTTCCGCGATAGTTAATTATATGTTTTTAGTAACCAGAAACACAAAGGACTTCGATGGTATAGAGGGAATAAACCTGATAAACCCCTGGGAGTTTTAAGAAAGCTATTCTTTTGATTTAATAAGTACCGCGCAAGCGGCTCTCCGCCATCATCCCCAGAAAAACTCAGAAGGAGCCTGCCTACGAGCCATGACTTTAAAAGCCACGCAAATTTAAAACACTTTTCGTATGCATCAGAGCTCGGCAGCATACGATTAGTGTTGTACTTTACATCACAACATAAAACTTGGTAGAGATGTTGAACATAAAACATTTTATTAGTATGTCTCTGTCCCATATCCATGTGATAATGCAAAGTACAAATTTCCTTGTCCATGCGCAAGCAGGCTGGCGGGAAAGACATGGCGGTGACATACGGCGCGGGTAAATTAACGCCGCTATATCAAATAAACATTTTATGAGCTACCACAGCGCGTGAATAAACTCAAGCCGTTCGGAACCGCTATGGCTTTCCCGCCAGTAAGCTTGTGCATGGACAGAGAGCTTTTTTACTTTACATTACCTCAGCGATAAATCCTTGTTTAATGCAAAAAATTTTGGAACAACCGCAGTTTCTTTATATTTTTATTGGACAAATAACAAAAAACGTGCCATATTTAATATATCTGTGAAGGAAAAAAATTATAGCCCTAATTTTGGTCTAATTCCTTATAAATCGTGCTTTTTAAGGAGGAAAATAATGAAAAAATCATTCATTATCGGACTAACCGCGATATTGGCTGCGGTTATATCATTCGCCGGATGCGAACCAATCGAAAACAGTTCTCAAATACCCCAAACAAATGAGGCAAAAATTGAAGCGGCAAAGGGCGAGCTGGCAATCCCGATGGAAACAGACCGAGACCTTGACTTGCCTGCGGTTTTGAACGGCGTGGCGATTAGCTGGGCTTCGTCAGACGAAGCCGTCATTAGCAGCACAGGTCTTGTAACGCGGCAGTTTTACGATGCGGAGGCAACGCTGACTGCTACGCTGGCGTTGGGCAGTGTGTCAGACACTAAAGAATTTGAAGTTACAGTACCCGCAATTGTTTTTGAAGAGGAAGAAGCGGAATTGGTTGAGTTGACAGGAAGCATGGGTTTATCCAGCACTTGGTCTGAGTCGATACGAATGAAGTATATGGACGAAAATGTTGTTTTTGTTTGTTCTGTTGATAATGGCTATTTTAACTTCCCTGCTGATGCCGGAGGAGAAAGAGGTAAAATTGTAAATGCGCGTACAGGCATCAGAATTGGATGGATTCCTCGTGAGCTAGACAGTAGTACGTCAGTGATTTTACAAGCATTCGCTGAAATTGTTTTAAAATTGGAAAAAAATATAATAGGATACGCTGTTATTGATATTTTTAATGCTTCTGGTTTATCGGTGGAAAATAATTCGGTTATTTTAAAATCCGTTATTTTCCCGCAAGTAGACGGCAAATACCAAAATATAAGCGAGGAGTACGTAAAAACGGCTATTGAAAAAGTTAAAGCCGAAAACAGTGACGAAAAATTAGTCGCGGCTGCAAAAGAAGATCCAAAGCTGATATTAATATTTTGCTCCAATCCTGATTTTCCTCCTGCTGGTATTAATAGAGTTTACATGTACACTAGGTGTCACTGTAACAGAGTTACTATTAGCTGGGCTTCATCTGACGAGGCTATAATAAACAGTAGCACCTATGTTGTAACCTTACCTTATCCTGAAACGGAGGTAACGCTTACAGCAACACTAACACGGGGCAGTGTTGTTGATACAAAAGAAATTACCCTTTTGGTTTCTCATCTAAGAGGCGTTGCTATAAAAACCGATAACTAAAACTTTTACTATTTAAATTTATGTTAAAATAGAGCTTGGATAGGAATATGTAACATTTTAATTCACGTGGTTTTTATAGTCATGGCTCGTAGGCAGGCTCTTTCTGAGTTTTTCTGGGGATGATGGCGGTGAGCCGCTACCGTGGCACTATAGATGCATACGAATAGCGCTTTTACTTTACATTACCTCTGCGATAAATCCTTGTTTAATGCAAAGAATTTTGGAACAACCGCAGTTTTTTTAAATTTTTATTAGACAAATAACAAAAAACGCGCCATATTTAGTATATCTGCGAAGGAAAATAATTATAACCCTATTTTTGGTCTTATTCCTTATAAATTGAGTTTTTTTAAGGAGGAAAATAATGAAAAATTTGTTCATTATCGGACTAACCGCGATATTGGCTGCGGTTGTATCATTCACAGTTGCTTGCCAAAGCAACGGCAAAGAGAACGAAGACGGCTCGCGGGTTACCCAAACCGGAAATGGAGAGGAGGAAAACGTGGGCGATTTTATTCTGACGATTTCAGTGGAGAAAACGACATTGACAGCAGGTGAGCTTAACTACAAGTCTTTTCAGGTCTATCCTGAGCTTAAGAACCTGAGCGGTCGGGATTTAGAGATTACTGTTGATATACTTTTTTGGCCAAGGATACCAGGCTGGCGTAGTAATGAAAGCATTATGGATATGCCCATGGCGCGAACAATACTTTTCCCAAAAAACGGTATAATACGATGCGAACCATATACACATGGGAGTCTATATGGTGAACCAATCGCATTTGGAGTCGGCGCTGAGGAGGGGAATAATTTATCAGTTGGTACACACAAATTAAATTTTGGCGCTGGTTTTATTTTAGAAGGTCAAAGAATTGGCGTTGACTCAAACACCGTTATACTAACGGTCTTGCCTTGAAAAAAGGAGGCTTATCTATGAAAAGAAAAAGTTATGTCAAGAAAAACGGAATGAGATTTCTGTTCGCTTCACTAATCGCGGTTATTTTTTACGCGCTTACATTTAGCGCATGCAGTGATCCATTTGTGGTACAAGACAATACAAGTCAACACAGTGACAGAAATTTACGCAGTTCTGAACCCTTGGTTTTGGGTCGACATTCAATTGAAGACGGCACATCTATTGACGATATTCGGCGGCGTTTGAAAAATGGAGAACAAATATATCAGAATATTCGTGTGCAAAGCGATACAGAGGGGACAATGACATATCAAGTTCCCATGACAGACAGCGATGTTAGGTATTTGTTAGAACCGCCAAATGATGTTGAACCAACGCGCTCGTCCTCCGCATTCGAATATACAAGAATAAGGACAAGCACGCTACCGAACGGCACACGCCGTCCGAATGCGGACAGTATAGTTATTGTCCTTTTGGGAGATGGATTTACTGCGGCGCAGTACGCCCCTCAGACAACACAGGGAACAGTGTTGTGGCATGCAGATCGTGCCATAAGCGCTCTGGAAACAACACATCCGTTTAGTCTATTCGCGCATCTGTTTACAGTATATGTAATTCATGTTGATACGCCGGTAAATCAAGCTGGATTTTTAAATACCGTGACGGCTCCGATAACAGATGGAGGCGTCACGGGTAGAAATTATCGTGGAAATATCTTTACTGCTATCGAAGCAAATCATGTAAGAACGCATGCGGCAAGCCCTAGCGACCTTAACGCTAATGACATAACAATGATACAAATATTATGCAATGCCCTAGCTAACACAGGTCAATCGCAAATGACATGGGATTATGGGCTGAGAACACCAATAAATGTTGCCCGAACATCTTTACGCACAAGCACTCAAGGCGGAGAAAATGGTGTGTGGCATCGGGACACTACTGTACCGCTACAGTATAGTGGCACTGCGTGGCACGGCACAATTATTCACGAGTTCGGTCATTCCTTTGGTCAACTTGTGGATGAACATGACGATCGCGATAAGGATGGTAAAATTATTGCAACTCGAGACGAACTGCGCGCTAATTCTACAAAAGCAGCAGATGCAAATGTAAAATGGCGGCATTGGTTTGGTCACAGAAATGTTTTATCAACTCCTACACGTTTTTCTGATGGTTGGGCTGTGCCGGCAGCTGTAAGTGACTTTTCTGGGCTAAGCGGTTGTTTAATGCGTGCGTCTTGGGGGAATCGCAACTTTTGCGGTGTTTGCAGGGCGGAGCTTACACGCCGAATGGCTTTGATCTCAGGAGAAATATTTCACGGCAGGAGTCCAGTAACTACAGATTCATCGCCAAACACACCAACTGTTACAATACCACAAGGCGTGGCTAGAATATTGGATTCTGCATTCCACGGGAACACATCTCTTCAAACTATCACAATCCCTGCTTCAGTTACTGCAATAGGCGATTACGCGTTTTTAGGCGCAACGGGACTTAGATCAATAACAAATAACGCGACAATACCCCAGCAGGTTAACTATACAACATTTGCGACAAGCGGTGTTACAGGCGGCATTCCAAATCAGCTCAATCGAGCGCTTATAACAGTAGATGTTCCAGCAGGCACATTAACAGCATATCGCGACGCAGGATGGACAGACTTTAATTTGGTGGAAGCTGTTTTCCAATTTGAGCAGATTGGAACAACAAATAACGCGAAGATAAGTTTAAGTCAAGCAGGAAGAAATAAGACAGGAAAAATTGAAATTCCTGCAACAATATTTTTAAATGGTTCGGTGCGAAACGTGACAGAAATCGCCGCAAGCGGGTTTGCGAATGCAAGGTTTAATGAAGTAATAATACCCAATAGCGTTACCACTATCGGTTACGGTGCGTTTTCTAATAACTCAAGTTTTGAGCGTGTTTGGATACCGTCAAGCGTGACTGTTATTGACAGTATGGCATTTTCCAATTGTTCGTTATTGACTATATACGCGCAAGCTGAAAACAAACCAAGCGGGTGGAATGCAAGTTGGAATTCCGGTAACGACCCTGTTTGGGGCAGTCCTGAAGCATATCTAAAACCCATAACAAATTCAATAATCTATGAAGTGCCTGTTCCGGATCCGGGAACAGTGCCGATGACGACATTCAGCTCAAGCCAATACTCCGGTAATGTAACGTGGGGTCATAATCATAATGTTTTTCAGGCAAATTTCCATTACACCGCCGTTATTACCCTGACAGCCAATACGGGTTACAGCTTAAAGGGACTGCATGAAAACTATTTTTACGTTAACGGATCAACATCAACAACCAGTACTGTAGTCTCCGGCACGACAATCGTGGTGACAGCAAACTTCAAAGCTAAAACAGTTATTAATACTGTTATACAGGGTGTTAGGGTTCCGTCAACAGGCATTGTGTCTGTAACGACAATTAACGAACTTCAGTACACCGGTAATATAGTGTGGAGTCCTAATGACCCTGTTTTTTATGAAGGAGTGCGGTATACCGCAAATATTTATCTGTATCCTAAAGCAGACTATACTGCCTATAGCATAAGCGCTAACTCCGTATTAGTGCCAGGAGCCAGGGAAACTTACAATCATTCCTATAACGGCAGTTTTTTATACGTACAAGCGGTATTCCAGCCAACTCGCTCTATAGTCGGCTCCTTTGACATAATTTTTGACGAGTATCCATCAAGAAAAACGCCAACAAGGAGCAGAGGTGTAATAGGTAAATTTGTCCTTTATGGAGACGATAGCTGGGAAATTGAGAGATATGAGGTTCCTTCGTATTTGGTTACTTTTGATCCAGCTCAAGATAAATTTGCTGATTTTCTGGAATGGAATGTTCCCTCTGAAATTACCAACTATATGGCGCGGAATGGCAAGATAGCCGATGTTCCCTTGACTGTGGAATTTCTTGCTTATGATAGTACTTATACATACTCGTCAAGTGCATTATTTTACGGGGCATTTTCTATGGATATGAGGGTATCATACAGCGGAGCCAGAATAATAAGCGAGAATGATTATTTGGTTGTGCTTGATAATGAACAAATAAGCTATAGGCCGTACCCCATTTCGGTAGTGCCTGTAAGCGGCAGCTTAATACCGGTCTCAAGTTTTTACGATGGGGATGGAACTAAAAATTTCCCGTACCTGATTGAAAACATAACGCATCTAGGAAAAATCCAAATGTATGACTCCAGCACCACCTACTTCAAGCTGATAGATAATATTGATCTAACCAATGCATGGACATTTTCAGTCCAGCTTCCTTTACCGCACTTTTACGGTCATTTTGACGGAAACGGAAAGACTATTTCCAATCTTTCAGGCTATTCACCGCTTACCTCTGGAGGAGGCTTTGGGTTATTTGAAGAAAACTCCGGCACAATCGAAAATTTGAATGTTACAGGATGGATAGGGGAAACCGAAGAAACTCGTACGGGACTGATTGCAGGCATAAATCACGGACTTATTAAAAAATGTACAAGCAGGCCCAGTTCCAGATACAATATGATTTATGGTACCCAAGGATTCAATTCTTATGCAGGGGGAATAACAGGCTACAATGCAGGTACTATTCAAGAATGTATTAATTACGGCGGAGTACAAGGTAAAAACCATGTCGGCGGCATAGCAGGGAGCAATTTTAATTCAGGCATTATAGTGCAATCTATTAACTTCGGCTCTGTTCAAGGCCGCTCTAATACAGGCGGTATTGTAGGGAATAATAACGGTTTGGTAGCGCTCTGTTATAACACCGGCGAGGTCTACGGCAACAATGAGAATTTCGGCGGTATTGTTGGGATTAGTGTATACGGCAGTGTAGAAAACACTTACAATACCGGTAATGTTTCCGGCGGTGAAAATGTCGGCGGTATAGTGGGGCGTAATGAATACAGTTCAGTAGACTACTCATATAATACCGGTAATGTTTCCGGCGGTAATTATGTAGGCGGCATAGTAGGGGGGTATTCATATTCGGTGTACAATTGTGTGTCGCTGGGCAAAGAGATAAGCGGCGCGGCAAATGTTATCCGCGTGAGTGTTAGCGGATATCTTTATAACAACAAAGCCCGTACCGATATGATTTTAACCGCTAACAGCCCGGTAACTATTACTTCACACCCAAACGGCATACATGGTGAGAGCATACCGCTGAACACACCATTGTCTGCTGTGTTCAGCGGTTGGGATACGGGTGTTTGGCACAATCTCGGCGGTAACCTGACTGTAAACGGCGCATTGCCTATATTGCGTGATATGCTTTTTGTAGAAATACCGAAATTGCCGTAAGATACAGAAGGCTTAGATTTTTTTACCACGAACAAATACGAACACTCATACCTTCAGGTTCGTTATTGTTCGTGATGGTTCGTGGTTAAAATAAATATCTTCGCAAAAAAAAATCTTCGCATTAGATCAGATAATTACCTCAACGCTAAATCAAGAGGGGAACCTTCGCTCGTCTGCGACTTGCTCGGTTGAGGTTCCGTATTTACAATACAAATCGCCGCTGCTAGCGCGTCTGCCGCGTGATCGGATTTCGGCGCTTTTTCCAAGCCTAAAAGAATTCTTACCATTTCCTGAACCTGCTTTTTGTCGGCGGCAGCGCTCCCTGAAACGCCCGCCTTGATTGAATTGGGAGTCAGTTCGGTAAGCGGAATACCCTTCTCCGCGACAGCGGCGGAAATAACGCCGCGGGCTTCGGCGACAGGGATAGCGCTGGATACATTTTTTCCAAAGTAGAGGTTTTCGATCGCCGCATGAGTAGGTTTGTATTTTTCAATTATTGAACGAATCGACTGCAAAATAAAAAAAAGGCGATCAGCCCTAAGCTGATCCGCCTTTGTCGTTATTATACCGTGATCGATATATCGAATGTTTCCGCCGTCTTCATCCAAAACACCCCAGCCCGTACTGGCAAGACCGGGGTCAATACCCAATATTCTTCGTTTAGGCAGCTTCGAAACCATCCGGGATAGCGATGTTTGTAAAAACATTCTGGACATCATCGTTCTCTTCAAGCTTATCAATTAATTTTAAAGCTTTGGCGGTTCCGTCATTATCAAGCGTTACTTCAGCTTCGGCGACCATACTGATTTGCGCGCTCATAGTTTCAAATTCTTTTGCCTGAAGGGCGTTTAATACACTTTCAAAATCTCCGGGAGCTGTTGTTACTTCTATTATCCCGTCGGATGACGCTACATCCTCAGCGCCGCTTTCAATCGCAATTTCCATTACCGCGTCTTCAGTATATTTTTCACCGTCGAGAGTGATTACACCCAAACGTTTAAAAAGCCTTGAAACAGAACCGGAAGTAGCAAGCTCACCGCCTGCCCGTTGAAGAATGTTGCGGATATCCGCAGCCGCGCGGTTTTTGTTATCGGTTAGAACCTCAATAAAAACAGCGACACCACCCGGAGCGTAAGCTTCGTAAACAAGTTCTTCGTAGTTTACGCCTTCAAGCTCTCCCGTACCTTTTTTAACCGCCCTTTCGATATTATCCCGGGGCATATTGGCGGCTCTTGCTTTAAGGACAGCAGTCCTTAAACGAGGATTTCCGTCGAGGCTTCCGCCGCCCATTCGGGCCGCAATGGAAATCTCTTTAATCAATTTAGTAAATACCTGACCGCGTTTCGCGTCCGCGGCTCCCTTTGCGTGTTTAATCGTCGCCCATTTACTGTGGCCCGACATACCGTCTCCTTAATTTATAAAATGAGAAATCAATTGAGCTATTTCCAAAACTCGGTAAGTTTTGGAAATAACTCTCGAAAAATCGATCTAAATCCCGATTTACTTACTCTTTACTGCATTTTTAGCGAATGTATCACACATTAATTTATCATACCATTCATAGGAAAACGGATCTTTTGTCCTAATGATTGATCTTACCTGACTTTCCATAACTTCTTTGCATGGCTCACAAACATTATGTGTCCCATAATAGAAAAATGTACGACCGGTGAAAGAATCCTCAACTTTTTTCTTACAAATATCACAAGTAATCGTTTGCATTTAAGACCTCCTGAGTCTAATATAGAGTATAGTATATAAAAGTAATTAAGTTATGTCGAGTACCCAATGAATGAATTTGAGAAAAAAATCGCAGCTTTAATAATTGCAGAACTTGGCACTTCCCACAACGGAGACATTCAAAAAGCCAGGGAAATGATATCAGCTGCCGCCGCTGCCGGAGCAGTCTGCGTAAAATTCCAGATTGTCTATGCTGATGAGATACTTCACCCAAAAACAGGGGAAGTTTTGCTTCCGGGAGGCAGCATCAGGCTCTATGACAAGTTCAAAACCCTTGAAGCCCCCCCCGAATTCTACGCAGAAATAAAGGAATACACCGAATCCAAGGGAATGTTGTTCCTTTGCACCCCCTTCGGCATGAAAAGCGCCTCGATTTTAAAGAATCTCCGCCCAAAAATGGTGAAAATTGCCTCTCCTGAGTTAAATTACACGAGTTTACTGGAAGAAATCGCATCATGGGGATTGCCGGTTTTGCTTTCTTCGGGGGTTTCGAGGCTTACAGACATAGAAAACGCTTTGCAAACGCTGCTCCCCACTCCAAACATATGCCTGCTCCACTGCGTAACAGCCTATCCCGCTCCGGAGACCGATTACAACCTACGGCTGTTGCCCAACCTGTCCGCTATTTTCGGCGTTTCTGTCGGGGTGAGCGACCACAGCACCGACCCGGAACTTGTTCCCGCTCTTGCGGTAAGCATGGGCGCGTCTGTCGTTGAAAAACACTTTTGTCTCTCCAGAAAAGATCCCGGTCTTGATGACCCAATCGCTCTGGAGCCGGATGATTTTTCCAAAATGGTTAAGGCGATTCATAATGCCGAACAGCGCGGGCGTGAAGAGACAATCGCTCATTACAAGAGCGAAAGAGGCAGCGAACTTATTGAGCAAATTTTGGGCTGCGGAAAAAAAACGCTTGCTGCTTGTGAGAGAGCCAATTATCGTTTAACAAACCGTTCGATTCACGCATTGAGGGATATCGCCGCCGGTGAGGTTTTAAAAAAGAGCGATTATGCCGTTTTAAGGACTGAAAAAATCTTAAGACCGGGGCTTGAGCCGCATTGGGAGAAAGCTCTTGAAGGAAGAATTGCACGTAACGCAATCCCTGATGGAGAGGGAATACGATTTGAGGATGTATAACTTTATGAATTTAAATCACCGCAGAGTGGCCGGAAAGCTGCGTTTAGTCGATGAAAAGGGAAATCCCATTTCAAATCAGGATGTAAAAATAGTACAAAAGAGCCATCAGTTTTTGTTCGGGGTCGGCGGCTTTGAAGCTGTAGAACTTGCGGGGAAAAATCAGGACGGTGAAGAGCCGGATGTGTCAAGAAAAGCGCACCTGCGTGAAAAACTCGATAAACTTTTCAAGTTTAACAATTACGCAACGCTGCCCTTTTATCTCGGGCGCTATGAGATAAAAGAAGGCAAGCCTGATGAAGAGCGTCTGAAAACAGCGGCTCGTTTTTACAGGGAGCGGAACATTATGACAAAGGGGCATCCACTCTGCTGGCATACAGTCTGCGCTCCCTGGCTTTTGAATTATTCAAACGCTGAAATTCTAAAAAAAGTAATCGCTCGCATTGAGCGCGATGTATCTGCGTTTGCGGGAATCATTGATATCTGGGACGTGATAAACGAAGTAGTCATTATGCCGATCTTTGACAAATACGACAATGCCGTTACGCGAATATGCAAAGAATACGGACAGGTGCGGATTGTAAAAGAAGTATTTGAAGCCGCAAAACGGGCAAATCCCAATTCGGTGTTATTGCTCAATGATTTTGATGTTTCACAGGATTACGAAATTTTGATTGATAAATGCTTACAAGCGGGAATCCCGATTGATGTAATCGGTATTCAATCTCATCAGCATCAGGGGTATTGGGGAGCGGAAAAACTCAACGATGTCCTTGAACGCTTCTCACGTTTCGGTTTGCCTTTGCACTTTACGGAAAACACATTGATCTCAGGCGATTTAATGCCGCCTCACATTGTCGATCTTAACGACTGGCAGGTCGATGAATGGCCGACCACTGTCGAAGGCGAAGAGCGGCAGGCTCTTGAAATAATTGAAATGTACGATATTCTTTTTTCCCACCCAAAAGTTGAAGCCATTACAACATGGTCAAGCGGAGATAACGCATGGCTGCACGCGCCGGCCGGATTTCTGCGCGTTGACAACAGCGAAAAACCATCATATAAAGCGCTGCAAAACAAGATCGAAAGAGAATGGCATACAGAACTATCAGAACATACAGACGCAGACGGTTATATTAACATAGAAGGTTTTAAAGGCGGCTATGAAATTTCATGCGCTGGTAAAATAGCTGTATTTACACTGGATGGAAAAGAATCTCACACGGAGGCACAGAGGCGCGGAGAGATTACTTTGATTTAATATTTTTATTCAAACTACCATGTCTCCATCGCTGCTTTAAAAGCCGCGCCTGAAGCCTTTATAATCTTTTCATCAACACAATAAGCAAACCGTACCCACCCCGCTTTTCCAAATCCGGAGCCCGGTACTCCTAAAATCAGATGTTTCTTCAAATGCTCAATAAACGCCTTGTCATCTCTCTCTTCTTTGCTCTTTCCTTGCGGCACTCTGCAAAAAAGATAAAACGCTCCTTCGGGAGACGCATAATCAATGCCGGCTTCATCCAGCGCTTTTTTAAAGGCATTCATTCTTCCCGCGTAAATTGAAACGTCAACGCGCTCATCGGTAAGGGAGGCGACTATCCTTTGCATTAAAGCCGGAGCGTTGACAAATCCAAGTATCCTGGTTGAGTAGATTAAAGCGTTAACAAGATCATCCTTATCGGAAATATCAGGGCTTACAGCGATAAAACCGATGCGCTCACCCGGAAGAGAAAGGCTCTTTGAATAGGAACTGACAACAATCGATTCGCTGTAGCAGCTTAAAACAGGAGGTACTTCTTTGTTATACGCAATTTCGCGGTAAGGCTCATCCGATACAAGATACGGGAACCTTCCTGTTTTTTTTCCGTGTTCGGTAAGGACAGATGAAAGAGAGGAAAGAATTTCAGCCGGGTAAATCTTGCCTGTCGGATTGTTAGGTGAATTGATAATAACAGCGGCTGTCTTCTCATTGAGAGCGCAGGCGATGGCGGCAACATCCAAATCAAAATTGTCAAGAGAATCGACTTCAACAAGTTTCGCTCCGTGATTGGCTGTATAAGGCCGGTACTCCATGAAATAAGGGCGCGTCACGATTACTTCATCGCCCGCGTTGCAGATTGTTTTAAAGACAGCGTTAAGCCCGCCTGCAGCGCCTGCAGCCATAACAATAAACGAGCCGTCAATTTTTACATTCTGCTCCCTGCAAACTTTTTTCGAAAGAGCCTCTCTTACAAAAGGATAACCCGCGTTTGGCATATATCCGTGAGATCCTTTCCCGTCTTCATTTGCAAGTTTTACAAATAATTCATGAAAAGCAGCAGGCGGCTCAATATCGGGGTTTCCGAGCGAAAAATCAAAAACTTTAT
>Ga0209755_10001724_pt1 | contig 32791 bp, 27 predicted proteins | sample TergutCo191P1_FD_187301 | JGI IMG/M metagenome (GOLD analysis project Ga0209755, IMG submission 187301) | Cornitermes sp. P1 segment gut microbial communities from Petit-Saut dam, French Guiana - Co191P1 (SPAdes) (version 2) | ecosystem: Host-associated > Arthropoda: Insects > Digestive system... | reverse complement strand
TGCTTCCGCCTGAAAGCGCTAAAGCTCCTGATCTGCAAAGTTCGTGTATGCCGATCGGTTTGCATTTTTCGATCAGCTCCTGAATGGTGTCGGGGCTTCCTGTAACATCCGCAAGCATGAAGTCCGCGCCCATATCAAGCACCTTTCCGCCGTATTGGTTAATAAGCGAATTAATTTCCGCGTTTTTAACATTGCCTGTTTTCAATTTGATCAGCAAATGCTCAATGGCGGCAGAGCCTTCGCAGTCGATCAATATTGCGGCTTTAACATCAAGCAATTTTTTTAATTGACGTATCATCTGCGTCTTTGTGTACGCGTCGCCAGTCGATGCAATTGTCATTCTTGACAGCGCTGGGTCTTCGGTTTCGCCGACTGCGAGACTGTCGATGTTATAACCGCGCTTATTGTACAAACCGGCAATGCGGTGCAGGACACCGTGTCTGTTACTGACCAATAACCCGATAATAAATCTTTCTTTCAATATATACCTCCTTATCCTATGCGAATATCTCTGACGCTTCCTCCGGGCGGAATCATCGGGAAAACTTTTTCATCCATATCGATATGACAATCGATCAAAAATGGTTTATTATCAGGCAGCCCTGAATCTAAAACTTTGCGAAGCTCTGCGATGCTTGTAACTGTTACGCCGTCAGCTCCGAATGCTTTTGCGAGAGCAGGAAAATCTGTTTTTCGATTGAGAGTTGTGGATGAATAATGCTCTTCATAAAACATTCCCTGCCATTGGCGAACCATTCCAAGAACGCCGTTGTTCATAAGTACGATTGTAATCGGAAGCTCCTGCGAAACAGCCGTCGCAAGTTCGTTCAAGTTCATTCCGAAACTGCCGTCGCCAGTAAAAAGAACTGTCCGCTTTTTACCGCAGGCAATACAACCGCCTATTGCCGCTCCCAAGCCGTAACCCATTGTGCCCAAGCCGCCAGAAGTCAGCAGAGTGCGAGGCTTTGCAAACGCGTAATTCTGCATAACCCACATCTGATGCTGCCCTACATCCGTTGCGATTATCGTATCATCATTTGAATACTCTCTGATTGTATGGATAATATTTTTCGGCGAAAAGCTGTCATCATCTTTACCAACGTCTACCTGTAAATCATTTACTATTGTTTCTATCCATTCATCGTTATGCTTCTCGTCAATTTTTTCCAGAATGGCGGACAAGATTTGCTTTGCGTCTCCGCAGAGTTCAATTATTTCCGGGACATTTTTTCCAAGCTCGGCATGATCAATATCAATATGAATGACTCTGCAATTTTTTGTGTATTCGCCGATGTCTCCAGTCGCTCTGTCTGAAAAGCGCACTCCAACAGCGATCATAAGATCAGACTTTGACTGAGCGACAGAGGCTGCGTACTTTCCGTGCATGCCGCACATTCCAAGATTAAGCTGATACGAGTGCGGAATCGCGGTAAGCCCCATCATGCTGAGCCCGATGGGCGCGGAAATTTTTTGCGACAAAGCAAGAACTTCTTTTTCAGCTTTGGCTGCGATAACGCCGCCGCCTGAGTATATGTACGGCTTTTTGCATTTGTTAATGGTTTCAATCGCTTCTTTTATGTTTCCCATTATTCGGCTATTGTCTTGCGCAGTCTCGCAGGATTTATATTCGCATTTTGCTTTCTGCACATCTTTTGGAATATCAATAAGCACAGGCCCTCTTCTTCCCGACAGAGCTACCTGAAAAGCGCTTGCCAATTCTGAAGCGAGGTCTTTTACATCACGGACAATGTGATTATGCTTGACAATTGGCTGAGTAATTCCCACGATGTCAACTTCCTGAAAACTGTCTTTGCCCAATAAGGCAGTCGCGACATTGCCTGTAATGACGACAAGCGGAACGGAATCGAGGTAGGCGTTTGCAATCCCCGTAACAAGGTTTGCCGCGCCGGGGCCGCTTGTCGCAATCACAACGCCTGCCTTGCCTGTAACCCTTGCGTAACCGTCTGCTGCGTGAGCCGCTCCCTGTTCATGCGCGGAGATAACGTGACGAAGCCGCGCTTCGTTTTTGTATAGTTCGTCGTAGATATCCAGCACCGCTCCGCCTGGATATCCGAATACTGTGTCTACATTATTGCGGACAAGTTCTTCAATTAAAATCTGCGCTCCTGTCAGAAGCATGGTCTTCTCCTTACTATTTATCGTTTCTTATAAAACAAAAAACCCGCAGCCTGCGCTGCGGGTTAGAGTATTCTTATAACTCTTATCCTTTGTCAGCGCATAGCCAAACCGCCACCAATAATGATGACGTTAATAATGACGAATACGCTGTTAAGGCTAAGCCTGTTCAATTTTTTCTCCTAAAGTGATAATGGCACTCTAACAAATTATAAAAATTATGTCAATACTAAACTTTAAAAAAATTTGTTTATTTTTAATTTCGGTACAACACTAGACAAAAAGAGTGCCTGCCATTATGCGTTTCCAATTTAATTTATTTATTGAATATTTTTTCGCATTGTTCTTTATATTCTTTGTAATTTTTACCAACTAAATCACTTGCTTTATAATCATTGAATTCTACGCCTTCACCGTTGATATACCATTCTATTTTATGTTTTTTTCTCCATTCGTTATAATAAACAAATAGCCAACAAAAAGATTCTGCATATGAGGGCAGGCATTTTTTATCTGTGATGAGCATTCTTAAGTCTCTGGTTTTTTGGAAGTATTCTATGGGGAATGTAAAATATTGCCAGAATGTTTCTTTTTCAATTTCATTTTGTTTCATTAAACTTCCTAGTAATTCAAAAAAATAATGCACTTGCCTGAAACTTTGATATTTTTCTAAATAATATTCTTTATTAAATTCGGATAGATTATTATTTTTTATTCCTTTTAACATAAAATCTAACAATTCTTGTGATTGTAAATAAGCTTCACTTAATAGGTTCATTGCTTTTTTATATTCATCGAGTAGATTGGTTAAACATGATATTGTTTTTGCTGTTATGCTGTCTCTGTTTGAAATTCGATTAAATTGTTTACTTAATTTAATAGCAAGTAATGTTAATATAATTGTAGCAACTATCCCTAATATATCAGCAATGGCGTGAATAGATTGTAAATCAGGTTTCATGATTATTTTTTAAAGCCGAACCGCTGTTTTATTAGCGGTTGAGACTTTCTACCTCCTTACGGCACTATCGCCGATTTTATTTCCGACCACTGACCGAGTATGCCTCTTTCGTTTTGCCAGGCGGCGGCGACATAGACGGTTTTTCCTCTTTGGGATTCTTCGAAATGTAATGCGAAGGGGGTGCGGCTTGCCATTGTGTGGTGGTTTAAGACGTCGGGGCTTTCGGGGGGTGTGTCCATTAAATCCCAGACGATGACTGCTCCGTCATAGCCTACGGGTTTGGCTTTGTGGGAGGCGCCTTGCTGCCAGAAGTCTGCCATTATTTCTCTGATGTTGCGCAGGTGTAAAACGAAGTCTACCATTTCTCTTACGACTTTGTGATCGGTGCGGATGGTGTCGTGATTGGGTACGCCCATTTCTACTCGGTCTACATTTGTTACGGGCGGGAAGCGCAGGAATTGATTGACAAATCCTCTTATCTCCCTTGTTGCGGCGGCTTGGGCTTCTTGTCGGGCTAGTACGTTTCCATGTGTGGGGGTTTCTAATGCGGCGGTGAATGCGGCTCCGAATACGCCGAAGCTGTTTGATAGGGCGGTTACCCGATCCTGCGGTATGTGCGTCCACACGAGGGGGGTGACGCTCATTTGACTGCTGACGTACTGGATCATCTGACCCATAAATACGCTGAATTGGGCGGCGTTTGTCGGGATGTAATCCCTGTTTGAATTTGCCATAAATTCGCTCCTTTTTAGGCTGTTTGCCAGAATCTTCGTTTCCAGCCTGCCTTTTTATCCGTTTTTTCCGATCCAGCATACGCCGTATTCGTTTTTATTTCCCTATTTTCAACCGCATGAGCGGTTAATTTGATTGAAAAAAACCGCTAAGCGGTTTTTGTACGCTCACAAAATGTTTTTGTACACTCACAAAAAGTTTTTAAACACCAAGAAAATCCTTTTGTACACCAAGAAAATGTTTTTAAACATGAACAAATCCTTTTTAAACACCAAGAAAACCCTTTTGTACGCCAAGAAAACCTTTTTTGACACCAAGAAAATCCTTTTCGGGGTGTCTAAAAACCGACGCTCGCTTAAGCTTTAACAATATATTGGATTATCCGTCTGTTTGAATAACACCGCCTACATATTGTCAATTGCAAAGTTGTAGAATGAGGTTGCAACAAACGAAACAAAATCTGGATGATTGAATGCGGCAATGGAAGCTTCAATAATCCATTGTCCATTTTCCTTTTTGACATCTTTTATATCATCCCAGCCAGGGATTATACGGATAACCTTGACATTATTTTTTGCATAATTTGCATATTCAATAAATTGTCCAATATAATTTTCTAGTTCAGGATAATCTCTACTCCATGATTCCATTTCTTCAAAAACTGCATTGATTTTGGTTTCAACTTGTTTGCCAGTTATTATTCCATAAGGATTGCCTGTATGAGGATTAACAGTATCGCCAATTCCGTCAGCAATTTGAATTTGCGTCCCTGTTGACATTGTTACGCCGTTAAACGCGTTTTTGGTGCAGCAATCGCCAATGTCGCAACATTCATCTTCGGTTCCATGAACCTTGAATTCGCATTGGCATACGGGGTCTGTCGGTGGGTCTTTTTTGTCGTCATCGCAAGAGGTTAAAACGAGGATTAACGCTGTGAGGATTGTTATACTAGCGATCAGTAACGGAGAACGGAGAACGGAGAACGGAGAACGGAGAACGGAGAACGGAGAACGGAGAACGGAGAACGGAGAACGGAGAACGGAGAACGGAGAACGGAGAACCGCTTTTTAATTTTCGCATTTTTTTCGCTCCTTTGTATAGGGGTTTGTTTGAAACTGTTGTTTCTATTTCCTTTTTTATAGTTTAGCGTGCTTTTTGGGGTGTGGCAAGGGGTGGTTTGGGGTTGTTTACAATGGGTGTTACGGGATATTTTGAATATTTTGCCTGTTAAACAGCGTTGAAAAGTGGTATATTAGAGGTAGGGGTTATCGTCTCCGCTATGCGGAGCCGTTCGATTAAACATCGCCGCTTCGAACTGAAAGTTCGCCGTGGCTTATAATGGAGTTAGAAAATGAATTTAACATATACTTTTTGGGAAGCAAAGGAAGGCGGATATATTGGTTTTATCAACCAATTTCCCGATTATTGGACTCAAGGGGACAGTGTTGAAGAATTGGAAAGTATGCTGTCTTCGCTTTATGAAGATATAATGCAATTTGATGATATTCAATCCGCTGTTCCTGAACGCACAGGTCAGCTTGCTGTTGCTGTATGAAACGGCAGGAGTTAATTCAAATCATCGAAAAAAACGGCGCTGTTCTTGTACGTCATGGAAGCAAGCATGATTGGTATAGAAACAAAGAAACAGGCGTATCTGAATCTATCCCCCGTCATCGTGAGATTAAAAATCTTTTAGCGGCAAAAATAATAAAAAGACTTTCATAATTTATGCAATGTATTATGTAATAAAATGTTAATTGTAAGGTGCAAACGACACACAACAAACGTTACAAGGGGTTTTGCTTAAAGAAGCGGTTTTTTAATGCTTTTTCGGCAAAGGCTTTTTATATCTCGCTTGCAATTAAATCGCCTGCTTCCTTTGTACCGATCAAGGTCTTGCCGTCTGAGTAAATATCGCCGGTACGGTAACCTTTGGCAAGCACGGCTTTAACGGCGCGTTCAATTGCTTCCGCTTCGCCGGAAAGCCCGAAAGTATAGCGAAGCATCATTGCAGCGGATAAAATTGCAGCCATCGGGTTTGCTTTATTTTGTCCTGCAATGTCGGGAGCGGAACCGTGAACAGGTTCGTACATTCCAAAATTGCCTTTTTTTAAACTTGCGGAAGGCAGCATCCCGATGGAACCCGTGATCATACTTGCCTCGTCCGATAAAATATCGCCGAACATATTGCCAGTCACGATAACATCAAATTGACGAGGATTTCGCACAAGCTGCATTGCCGCGTTATCAATGTATAAATTTTCCAATTTTACTTCTGGATAACTCTTCGCGGTTTCGGCAACGACCTGCCGCCAGAGTCTTGAGCTTTCCAGAACATTCGCCTTGTCAACGCTGGTTACTTTTTTATTACGTTTCATTGCCATATCAAAGGCAACGATTGCAATGCGGCGCACTTCTTCCTCGGCGTAAATTTCTACGTCGTAAGCGGCGTGTCCGAGCGGCGTATCTTTAAAACCTTTTTCGCCGAAATAAATGCCGCCTGTCAGTTCGCGGATAACGACTATATCAAGACCACCGTTTCCATCAGGATCGTATATCTCTTTTTTTAAAGGACAGGCATCGGCGAGTTCTTCAAACATTAGCGCAGGGCGGATGTTGGCGAAAAGACCAAGTTCTTTGCGAAGACCAAGCAGCGCCATTTCGGGGCGTTTATCACCGGGCAGCGTGTCCCATTTCCAGCCGCCGACCGCGCCAAGAAGAACGGCATCGCTTGCTTTACACACGGCGATTGTTTCATCGGGAAGACAGTTACCTGTAGCGTCGATCGCAGCGCCTCCTGCCAACAAAGTTTTATATTCAAATTTATGGTTATAAACATCTTCGATTTTATCTAAAACTTTTTGCGCTTGTTCAGTAACTTCAGGACCTATTCCGTCACCTGGGATAACAGCGAGTTTTATATTCATTTTGCGGCATCCTTTTGAATCGAGTTAAGCAATCCACCTGACGCGATTATATTTTTTATAAACTCAGGAAACGCGGCTGCTTGAAACGACTCGGATTTGGTTATGTTTGTTATAACCCCTGTATCAAAGTTAATTTCGACTTCATCCCCTGCGGCGATTTTTTCACCAGCCTGCTCACACTCTAAAATAGGGAGCCCTATATTGATCGCATTTCGGTAAAAAATCCGCGCGAAGGATTTCGCTATCACGCACGAAATACCCGATTCTTTTATAACGATTGGCGCGTGTTCGCGCGAAGAGCCGCACCCAAAGTTGGAACCCGCAACCATAATGTCGCCTTTTTTTGCTTTCTTTACAAAGTCAGCATCAATATCTTCCATACAATGCGCCGTAAGTTCCTTATGATTTGTCGTGTTTAAATACCTTGCGGGGATTATAACGTCAGTGTCTACATTGTCACCGTAGCGGTGAACGATTCCTTTTGCTTGCATGATTTGCTCCTTATCTGACTTAATTATTTTTCAGGCCCCGCAATCTTCCCCGCAATCGCGGAAAATGCCGCAACCGCAGGTCCTGCTAAATAAACTTCCGATTTGACATGACCCATTCTGCCGACAAAGTTGCGGTTGGTGGTTGCGACGCAGCGTTCGCCTTCGGCGAGAATGCCCATGTGTCCGCCGAGGCAGGGACCGCAGGTCGGCGTTGAAACTGCGCAGCCTGCGTCAATGAAGATGTCTATGTATTTATTTTTTATGCATGCTTTATATATTTCCTGTGTCGCAGGGATGATAATAACGCGGACATTTTTGTGTACTTTTTTTCCTTTAAATATTTCCGCTGTGGTTTTCATATCCGAAAGCCTTCCGTTTGTGCAGGAACCTATAACAACCTGATCAATCACAATGTCTTTACATTCATCGATAGTGCGCGTGTTTTCCGGCAGATGAGGGAAAGCGACGGTTGGTTTGATCGCGCTAAGATCGATTTGAATTGTCCGAGCGTAAACTGCGTCTTCGTCAGCGGTAAAAATTTTGTACGGTCTGCGGACTCTGCCTTTCATGTATTTGATTGTTTGATCATCTACAGGAAAAATTCCGTTTTTTGCACCGGCTTCAATTACCATGTTCGCCATGCAAAAGCGATCGTCCATGCTTAAGTTTTTGATTCCGCTTCCGGTAAACTCCATTGACTGATAACGCGCGCCTTCTACGCCGATCATTCCAATTATGTGAAGAATTACGTCTTTGCCGCTGATGTACTTTGAAAGTTTTCCCGTTATGTCAAACTTTATCGCCTCGGGAACTTTAAACCATGTCTGCCCTGCCGCCATACCTGCCGCCATGTCCGTGCTGCCGACACCTGTAGAAAAAGCGCCGAGAGCGCCGTAGGTGCAGGTGTGCGAGTCCGCGCCGATTACGCAATCTCCGGCGGCGACTAATCCTTTTTCGGGAAGCAGGCTGTGCTCTATGCCCATGCTGCCGACATCGAAAAAGTTTTCTATGTCAAAGCGTTTCGCGAAAGTTCTGCACTGTTTACATTGCTCTGCCGCTTTTATATCTTTGTTAGGTGTAAAATGATCCATGACCATCGCGACTTTGCTTTTATCAAAAATATTTTCAAAGCCTGCTTTTTCAAATTCATTAATTGCGACAGGAGATGTGATGTCGTTGCCAAGAACTAAATCGAGTTTAGCCATGATAAGATCGCCGGGTTTTACGGAAAAAAGTCTCGCGTGAGCGGCTAATATTTTTTGCGTCATTGTCATGATTTTTTACCCCACTGTCTGTTAAGCGCGCTTACAAGCGCTTTAATCGAAGCGAAGATAATGTCCTCGTGGGTTCCAACACCCCAAAAGTTTTTGCCTTTGCTGTCCGCGATTGCGACATATGCCGCCGCAAGCGATGTTGAATCGCTTGAAAGCGCGTGTTCCGAATATGTAACGAATGTATAATCAAATTTGTAAGGACTTGTTTTTAACGCATTGCTCACAGCATCAAGGCGGCCGTTTCCGTTTGCGCGTAACGAATATTTTTGCCCGGAAATTTCCACATCGATAGAAGCGGAAAAACCGTCACCGGGGTGACCGGGAGAAAGTTTTTCAAACACTGCATCTGCAATATCGATTGGGGACGCACGGTTGATGAATTCTTTTTCAAATTCGCCGAAAACCGCTTCCGGGACAAGTTCTTTTTGCTGACGGTCGGAAATATCCTTTATAAAATAGCCGACTTCTTCGCGCATTTTTGCGGGGAGTTCGTAACCGAAGTTTTTTTCCAAAATATATGCGATTCCGCCTTTGCCGGACTGACTGTTAATTCGGATAACATCAGCTTCATAATCGCGCCCAATGTCACGCGGATCGATTAGAAGATAGGGGACAGTCCACTTGCTATCCTTGTTTGTTTCGCGCCATTTCATTCCCTTCGCGATCGCGTCCTGATGAGAGCCGGAGAAGGCGGCAAACACAAGCTGTCCGCCGTAGGGTTGGCGCGGATGAACGGGTAGGTCGGTGTATTTTTCGTAATTTTTTACGACGTACATCATGTTGGAAAAATCAAGATTGGGATTAACGCCGTGCGAAAATAAATTCATCGCGAGCGTTACGATATCGACATTTCCTGTGCGCTCTCCGTTGCCGAAAAGCGTGCCTTCGATTCTATCCGCTCCCGCAAGCAATCCAAGCTCGGCATCTGCGACTGCGGTTCCCCTGTCGTTATGCGGATGCAGAGACAGGATAACATTTTCGCGATCGTGCAGATTATTACTCATGTACTCAACTTGGCTCGCGTAAACATGAGGCATTGACATCTGCACCGTCGCGGGAAGATTGATGATAACCTTACGTTCTGCCGATGGTTTCCAAATATTAATAACTTCGTTGCAGATTTTCAGTGCGAAATCAATTTCTGTTCCAGTGAAACTTTCAGGAGAATATTCAAACCGAAATTTGGTATCAGCCATTTTTGCCGCGTATTCATTAAACAATTGCGCGCCCTCTTTCGCGACTTTAATTATTTCTTCCTGCGTCATTTTAAAAACCTGTTCGCGCTGAGCGACAGACGTTGAGTTGTACAGATGCACGACAGCGTTTTTAATCCCTGCAAGAGAGTCAAAAGTTTTTTGAATTATATGAGACCTTGCCTGCGTTAAAACTTGAATTGTAACATCGGAAGGGATCATGTTTTTTTCGATAAGCGTACGCAAAAAAACAAACTCCGTTTCAGAAGCGGCGGGAAAGCCGACCTCGACTTCTTTAAAACCAATTTCCAGAAGGAATTTAAAATATTCAATTTTTTCTTCGAGGTTCATGGGAACGATGAGCGCTTGGTTTCCGTCACGCAAGTCAACGCTGCACCAGATTGGAGCTTTATCGGCGTATTCTTTTGCCGCCCACTTCATACTCGGTTCGGGAGGCATAAAGTAACCGATTTGATATTTGTCTGCGTTTTTCATAGTAACTCCATTATTACACTTTTATTATTCTGATACAACACACCATGGCGTTAATTATTCAACTATAACATCCAATACTTCCGGTATGAATGTTAATTGCGCAATGAGTCACTTCCAATTTTCTATGTCTGCCGCACTGTTCATTCTATATTGGGATGCTGGAAATACATAGTATTTTGGAACGGAAACTGGAACAGTTGAAAAAAAAGTAAGTCTTGGCTTACAAATTGTGATAAATTCTCAGCTAACGACGGTAGATAGAATACATGTGTTATGCACACAAGATGATACCAGCATTATCATCAAAAAATTTTTCAATTAATTTGGGAAAATATCAATATAAAAAATATATTGAATGATAACTTGTTACTCTCCTGACGCCTTCTTAATATCAGGTATCACCGCCCCCGCTCCAAAAACCCTCTCCATAAACGCACAATAAGCATCCATTGCACCTAACGGCAGATAAACCTGTACAGTCCCCGCAAACCCGCCGCCATGCACTCTGCAAGCGCAAACCTTGTTTGTGCTAAAAAGTTTTTGTTTGCGGAAAAAATCTTTAGTCAAAGCAAGCGCTGTAGAAATTCCCTGCTGTTCAGGAGAATGAGGAGAATAAACATTCTGTAAAAGTTTCCAAGAAGAATCGCCTGACTCATTTACCAATTCCAAATAACAATTAAACAATTTCTCTTTTTCTGCAACTGTAACTGCGCTTTCCATTTCCAAAAGTATAGAGGTCATCTTATCTACACGCTCATTCTCATCAAAAAAGTGAATGGCGCGTAACAATGCTCTGTCGCCTAACGCTTTGCGAATTTCGGCGGCGTGCGAGAGGACGGTCTCTTTATCCAGCTCTCTTAATACTGACTTTCCAAAAAAAGCGGCAACCGCTTTCATATCAGCGGGAATGGATGCGTAATCGGCGGTTAAATCTGCGTGGCTGCCACCTGTGTTCACTATGCAAAGAGTGTAACCGGCAGCACTCGGATCAAATTTTATTTGTTTAATAATGGGGTTTTTATTATTTACAAAGTCAATGGATACAGCTCCCTTTGAAGCGCAGGCGATTTGATCCATTAATCCGCAGGGTTTTTCAAAATAAATGTTTTCTGCAATTTGCCCGATTTGCGCGGTTTCAAGCACGCTCAACTTTTCCTCTCCGTACAATGAATCAAAAATGCGGACTATCAGCACTTCTAAGGCGGCGGAAGATGATAAGCCCGATCCGGGCAGTACATTTGATTCGGTGTTTGCGGAAAATCCGCCGATAGGGTAGCCGCGTTTTTTAAATTCTGCGGCGATTCCTCTTACAAGCGCGTTTGTTGTTCCTGTTTCTTCCGGTTTTGGATGTAAATTATCGTTTCTTTTATCGTCTTTAAGTTTTACTATTACGTCAGGAAAACCTGCCGAATATATTTGCACTGTGTTATCATCTTTTTTTTGTACTTGGGCTGTTATGCGCAATTGAATCGGCGCTGCCAGTACTTTGCCGTTGTTGTGATCTGTATGATTGCCTGCAAGTTCTGTTCTTCCGGGTGCTGAAAATTCATGAATACAGTCTGAATTATTCATTTGCTTCGCCGGTTTTTTGATATATCAAAAGATAATCGATAAATGAAACAACCGAGAAAATTACAGAAATAATAAAAATTATCAGAGCGCCTGTTTTAAAATACGGTAAAAGATTTCCATAGACAGCAAGACGTTCAAAAGTAGCAACTAAGAGGGCTGCGCCTGCTGCAATTATATATAAAACCGTTTTTATTTTTCCGAGTATTCGTGCGCCGAGCGTGATATTTTTTTTCAGCATTAAATTGCGGATAAAAAGAATTCCAAATTCACGGTATATAATTATTAAAAATAAAATGACAGAAAAAATACCTGCGTTCCAAATATCGTCAATTACAAAACATAAGAAATAAGTGAGCTGTACCAGTGTGTCAGCAAATGGATCGAAAAGTTTGCCGAAATCGCTTGTTAAATTTAATTTGCGTGCAGCTAAGCCGTCAAAATAATCCGTTATTTCTGAAATTAAAAAAATCGCCCATAATACGGGGATAGTCCAAAATGAACCGTTTGAAAAAAATTGAGGGAAAAAACGCGGTAAAAGATATATAATAAAAAAAAACGGAGCGGAAATTATACGTGAAAGTGTCAGTGTGTTTGCAAGGTTCATTCTTAATTTTGTCTTTTTATCGCAGATATGTCAAGTTATGAAGGTTTAGTTCTTTTTTTGTCACCCGATGAGCTTTTCATCTCTACTATTACAGGAATCATCGAGAAGCCTAAGTCTTTGCGGATTTTATTTCGCAAATATGCGATGTATGAATCGCTTACCGCCTGTATGCGTGATGCGAAAAAAATAAAATGAACGGGGTTTGACGATTTTTGTATTCCGTATTTTATTTTAAATCTTGTGCGCGGTCCTGTCGGTGTCGGGTATTCATGCAGCCATTTTTCCAATGCCTGATTTAACTGCGATGTTCCTATTTGAATGTTAAGCTGTCTGTACATTGTTATCGCTGTATTTAAAAGTTTATCTACACCTGTTCCGTTTTTCGCGCTGACAGGTATAAGGGGCGCATATTCCATCTGCCCGAAAAGAAAACGTATTCTGTCAGCAACTGCGTTAAATGTATTTTTTAACTGAGGCATAGTATCCCATTTGTTAAGCGCCATGATGATGCCTCTGCCTTTGTCATGTGCAAGAGCTGCAATTTTTTTATCCTGATCAGTTAACCCTTCGGCGGCATCTATCATCAATATGATTATATCTGAATCATCTATTGTTTTGATTGCGCGGTTAACAGAATAGTATTCGATATTTTCTGTCACTTTTGTTTTCCGCCTGATGCCCGCTGTGTCAAGGATTACAAATTTTCTTGATTTCCACTCAAAACTTCCTTCGACTGTGTCTCTTGTTGTTCCAGGAATTTCACTCACTATAGATGCATTTGCTCCTGTAAGACGGTTTGCCAATGTTGATTTGCCTGTGTTTGGTTTTCCTAAAAGCGCGATGCGGATCAATTGCTCTTCTTCGCCGCTTTGTTCAACTTTAGAAAAGTCAAGACGTTTTATAATTTCTTGTTTCAGTTCTCCGATATTGTCACCGTGTTCTGCGGATATCATTAAAACTTTTTCAAAACCGAATGAAAGAACGTTCCACGAATCGGCTTCATACCTGCCGCCTTCTGTTTTATTTACAACGGCAATTACCTTTTTCCAATACGGGCGAAGCAAACCGATCAGCTCTTCGTCTTCGCTTGTAATTTCTCCCGCTTCAAGAAGCAGAATGATAAGGTCGGCTTTTTTTATCATGTCTAAACTTTTTTCTATTACCAGTTTGTCAATTTCATCGCACTCTGTAAGTTTGAATCCTCCCGTGTCGATTAGGCGCAGAGGTTTATCATCAATAAAACAATCTGCTTCAACAGGATCGCGTGTTACGCCCGGCGTTGGGTCTGTAATCGCTCTGCGTTTACGGAGTAATCTGTTAAACAGCGTGGATTTTCCTGTGTTGGGTCTGCCTGCGATAACTACAGCCGGAAGATTGTAAGCCCGGTTTGCGCGCTCATTTTTTATGTTATGTGTCATTATTTTTTACACTCTTTTTCTTAATTATATTTATTATGGAGATAAAATTTTGATCTTTAATAATAGCGAGTAAGGCGATTCCTATTATAAAGAAAAGAAAAGCGTTTATAATAAGAGGAACACCGTTTGAAATAAACCGTCCGTTATCTGCAAATATTTCTTTAAGTATAGGAGAGAGAAAAATAACGGGAATTACAGCAATCGCAGACAAAACAATCATCTTAAAAAGATAAAGTAAAATGTTGCCGATGTAAGAGTTTAATTTTATATCAGGATTTTTTCCAAGAAAGATTAAAAGAAAAACAGTGTTTATTGCGCTTGCAAAAGAAAGCGCGAAAGCGATGCCTGCTCCCCTAAAAGGACCTACTAAAACCGCTGCAAGTAAAATATTGATAGCAAAAGAAATAACCCCTGCTATAGTCGGAGATTTAGTATTGCTTTGCGCGTAAAAAGCAGGGGCAATTATTCTGTTAAGCGCAATAAATAAAAGTCCAGGTATGTGAAACATAAAAGCTGTAAGAGTTAAAGCGACAGATGTTTCATCAAAACTGTGACCTTGAAAAAGCAATCGTATAATATTCTGTCCTTGCGCCATAGAAAAAAATGTAACAGGAATTGTAATAAGGGCGATAATATTAATTGATGAGCCAAGACGTTTATTAAACATTTCCCAGTTGGAAGTTTTTGCATATTCAGTCAAATTGGGAAGCAAAACTGTCCCTATTGAAACCGCAAAAATTCCTAAAAATAATTCCTGAAGCCGCAGAGAATATTGCAAACTCGATACAATTCCTTCTCCTGCTCTTCTTGCCAATGCGGTAGAAACAAGATCGTTTAATTGATATGCTGCCATCCCTATTATTGTAGGGCTAATCAATCTTAAAACTTTTTTTGTTCCCGGATTGTTTAATGCTCTTTTAATCCCAGTAATAAAAAATGTTTGTCCGTGTTTTAAAACAAAGGGCAATTGAATCGCCGCTTCTAAAAATCCGCCGATTATAATTCCGATTGCCATTGCACGCGCAGGATTTTTTGTGAACGGACTCAGCGCGTAAGCGCAAGCTATCGTTACTATGTTAAGCAAAATCGGCGCAAGCCCTGAAGGTGTAAAAATGTGAATGCTGTTTAAAATTCCCTGAAACAAAGCCGCTAAAGAAATAAGTCCGAGAAACGGAAACATAATCCTTGTTAAAAAAACTGTTTCATCAAATTCATTCACTCCGAAAATGCGGACAAGAAAAGGAGCGGCAAGTATGCCGATACAAACAGCTGACGTTACAAAAAATGTTAAGAATGTGAACATGCAAGATAAAAACTCGCGCGTTTTATCTTTGTTATTTTCCAGTAAATATTCTTTGAATGTAGGAATAAAAGCAACAGTAATTGAGCCTTCTGCAAAAAGGCGGCGGAATAAATTCGGCAGCAAGAAGGCGACAGAAAATGCATCTGAAAGAGCGGTAGTACCGAGAAATCTTGCTTTTGTCATTTCTCTTAAAAGACCTAAAACCCTTGAAATTAATGTAAGCAGGGATAAAATCGATCCATGACGGACTAAGGTTGCCGCTGTTTGCGCAGTGTGCGTTTCTGAAGAAACGTGCGGATTTTTATCGGATTTTGCTTCAGTGTCTTCGCGGACGCAGTTATTTTCCATTGCTTTTTTAGTTTACACTAATAAGCTTTTCTTTCAAACCATTTATTATTAAATTTGATTAATAGTATGTTTTGCAAAAATTAGTTTTCAGCAGGGTTACGGTAAACATTTAGTTTTTTTAGTTAAATATACTAAAAGTGAAGCGAAAGTTTATGGTTTTCCCCTGTTTTTCTTCAATTCTTAAAAATTTTTTAGAAAAACATGGAAAATTTAACGATTCCATAGTATATTTAAGAGGTTGTATTTGTTTGATCTGAAGGAGAATCTGTGACTAAGTTAGATTTCCCCAAAATCCATTTTTATGATCAGGATTTTGTTGATATTTATGATAAAACATGGGCTTGGATTGAAGATTGTTGGAAGAGCGGGGGCGATAAAAGCGGTATAGAGGGCAAATTTTTCTCTTATCCCGAATCCCAGACAGTTACTCAGGCTGATGCTATCTTTTCCTCATTTTTTCTGGTTTATTCTAACCGAATTTTTCAGGCTCATCCTACATTGGACCTTTTTTATAGCCGCCAGGAAGCAAACGGCGCAATTAGAAACGCTTATGATATTAAAACAGGCGCGCCCGTTCTTGAACGCGAAAATTCCGAAGGTTTAGGGATGCCCTTATTTGCCTGGGTTGAGTTTAATATTTATCATAAATCAGGAAACAAAAAACGTATTAAAGATGTCCTGCCGATTTTATGTAAATATACAAGCTGGATCGATTCAACTTTTAAAAAAACGAACGGGCTTTATAAGACTCCGTTATGTGCAACAGGTATGTCCAATTTACCCAGAGGGGACGCATATTTTGCCATGGATTTTAACGCGATGATGGCTATCAATATGCTTTATTTATCGGCTCTTGCAGATATTTTAAATGACAAAGAAACAAGTTTTATTTATAAGCGTCAGTATTTTGCTTTAAAAACAAGAATCAATTCATTGATGTGGAATGCGGCTGACGGTTTTTATTATGATATCAATAAAAGCGAAAAACAAGTTCAGATAAAAAGCCTCGCCGGTTTTTGGCCGCTGTTAGCCGAAATTCCTAACGGTGAAAAAGCCGAACTTATAATCGAAAAACTTTCCGATCCAAAATATTTCGGAACATCTCATCCTTTCCCTTCTCTTGCAGTATCCGAAGAAGACTTTGATGAAAACGGAAGAGGTTACAGAGGTTCTGTTTACCCGCATTTAACTTTTATGGTTATCAAAGGTCTTGAAAGATATCAGCGGTGGGATTTAGCAAGGGAATGTGCAATCAGGCATGTATATTATATGTTAGATTCGATGAGCCCTGACGGCAATCACCACAGGGGAAATCTTTGGGAAGCATATATGCCGACAAAAGAAGGACCTGCCAAATGGTCAGGCAAACCTGCTTTTCCCCGCGCTCAGTATTTAACATACGATGCGCTTTCCACTATCTGTTTAACTATCGAAAATATTGTAGGGCTTTCAATTTCTCTTCCCCGCAAAACTGTTGATTGGGTTATTCCCAATATGGAAATTATGGGCGTTGAAAATCTTTCATTAAAAAATAATATGATCAAAATACTTTCCAATAAAAGCGGCAGAGGCTGGGAAATCCAAATGGAAAGCGAAAAACTTTATTATTTTACAATTAACATATTAAATGTTAAAGAGAGAACACTGCCGATTCCTTCCGGTAAATGTTCAATCCTGATTGACAAGCTGTAAAGTATGAGCGTTACCCTTATTGCAATTCTGGAAATTGGTTCCACCGGTATAAGGCTGCAAATCGCGGAAATTCATACCAATGGAGATTGGAATGTGTTAGATCGTGCCGTACGCCCTGTTTCTTTGGGGCGCGATGTATTTACATCAGGATTGCTTTCAAGAGAATCGATGATGGAATGTCTTACAGTTCTTCAGAATTACAGAGAGTTATTGGCAGGATGGGGCATTGCAGATAACAATATGTATGTTATTGCAACAAGTGCGATACGAGTTGCACGTAACAGAGATGTTTTTATAGATCGTGTTAAGCAGGAAACAGGATTTAAAATAACGATTGTAGAAGGCATCGAAGAAAACAGATTAATGTATCTTGCTGTCCGTTATGCTTTAAAACAGGATATCCCTCTTTTCGGGCGCGGTAATTCAATGATTATCGAAATAGGCGGCGGTTCAACAGAAATCATGCTGCTGCGCAGAGGACAGATGGTTGCGGCGCACAGTCTTAAAATGGGAACGATTATTATCGATCAGCATTCGCGTCACGGTTTTGGTGCCGGTATTTTTTATGAGCGCTTTTTAAATGAAAATATAAGAAACACTTTGGGTATGCTCAACATGGAGATGGATCTTGCCCATGTTAGAACTATGGTTGCCGCAGGCGCTGATGCGCGTCTTGCAGCAGACAAAGTGGGAAAAGAATTAAATGAAAATTGCCGTATTATTGAACGCAATGAATTTATTAAGTTTGTAGAAAAAATACGCAATTACAGTATCGAAGAATGTATAAAACAATTTGGAATTACTTATGCCGATGCAGAAGGGCTTGTTGCAGGTTTATTGGTATTAAAACTTTTTCTGGAAAGAACAGGCGCTGCAAATGTCGCCGTTCCTCTTGTTACAATCCGAGACGGTTTTCTGCTTGATCTTGCTTCCGGTATCGACTCTTCGATGCAAGATGAATTCTTTTCGCAGATTATCGCTTCCGCTGTCAATCTTGGGCGCAAGTTTCATTTTGACGAGCCGCACGGGCTTCATGTCGCGCGTCATTGCTTGACAATTTTTGACGCTCTTTTAAAAGAGCACGGTATGAACCGCCGTCAGCGGATAATGCTGGAAACCGCCGCTATTCTGCACGATATCGGAAATTATATCAAACCTTCCGCGCATCAAAAACATGGTCAGTACATAGTTGCAAACTCTGAAATTTTCGGTCTTCATAACGAAGAATTAAAAATAATCGCAAATGTAATAAATTATCATCGCGGCGATCCTCCTTCCAGTTCGGATATTGAGTACGTTAAACTTCAGCGGGAAGACCGTATTCTTGTATTAAAAATGGTTTCCATCTTAAGGGTTGCCGATGCTTTGGATTGCGGTCATACTCAGCATATAAAAAAAATAAGCGTGGAACGCCGTCTTGAAAGCATTGTCTTTCATGCTGATAAAGCATATGACCTTTCTCTTGAATTGGTCAGTCTTGAAGAAAAAGGCAAGATGTTTCAAGATGTATTTGGATACAAAGTTGTTTTAAATTGACATTCTTTAAAGTTTAAAATAACAGGCATCAAAATTAAATATTAATCTTATATAAGGAGAGTAGGTTGAATGAAAAACAGAAATGAAACAGAAGGGCAGCTGCCTTTTTTAAGCCGCGATCTTTCCTGGATAGATTTTAATGAACGCGTTTTAAAAGAAGGCTTACGCAAAGATATGCCGTTATTAGAGAGACTAAGATTTTTATCAATCGTCTCTACAAATTTCGATGAATTTTTTATGGTCAGGGTTGCCGCGTTAAAGCGTCTTTTAAATGCAGAAGCAGCCGTTGATGTTTGCGGGCTTACCGCTTCAGAGCAGTTAAAAGCAATTTCCGAAAAAGCTCATTCAATTATTGAACGACAGACTGCTTGTATGCGTAACGAGATTTTTCCCGGTCTTGCAAAAAACGGATTATCTTTATTACGCCCTGACGGATGGTCGGTTCCCCAGCTTGATTTTTTAGATTCATTTTTTGTAGGTCAAATATATCCGGTGCTTACTCCGCTGCGTCTTGAAGATGAAAAGCCGATGCCCTTTATTAAAAGCAGTTCGTTAAACGCCGCTTTTTTGCTTGAAGCAGAAACTCAAGAAGCGGAAGAAGCGAACCCTGTTAGTGAAGGCAAAGCGTTAAAAATTATCGTTCCCGTGCCTTCGGTTTTAGACAGACTTATTTGGCTGCCGAACAATGAATATGTTGCACCTAACGGGGATGAAGAAAAAGAAAACCTTCCGCTTGCTTTGCTGGAAGACATTATTGTTACATGGGGCGCGTATCTTTTCCCCGGTTACCGGGTTAAAGAAAGCATGATGTTTAAAATAAACCGCGACGCAGATTTTTCTGTTGACGAACACCGTGACGAAGATTATGTCGAAGCGATGGTTGAAGTTCTTGAAGGCAGGGGAAAATCTGATGTTATACGCATGGTTTATTCTCCCGGCAGCGAAAAGTTAAAAGATGAACTTGCACGCCGTTTTTCTCTGGAAAGCGATTATCTTTACGAAGTGGACGGTCCGATCAATCCGATTGATTTTATGGAGCTTGCCAACGTAGTAGGTCTTGAAGCGTTAAACGAAAAAACGTGGAAGATTTATAAATCGCATGACTTTCATGAAGAGAAATCTGCACAAACAGGATTTACAGAAACATCTGTGCCTATATGGGATCGTATAAGTCAGGGTGATGTAATTCTGCATTTGCCTTATCAATCTTTTGATCCTGTAGTTAGATTTTTTCAGGAAGCGGCAACAGACCCTCAGGTTATATCGATTAGAACAGCTCTTTACAGAACAGGCGGGGCAATTCCCGGTGTAGGAATCCAATCAGGCTCTTTGGCGAAAACAGAGTTTACATATTCTCCGATTGTAAGAGCGCTGGAACAAGCGGCTTTGAACGGCAAGCACGTAACGGCTGTTGTTGAATTAAAAGCGCGTTTTGATGAAGAGCGAAATATTTCTTGGGCGAACAGGCTTGAAAAAGCGGGTGTAATTGTTGTATACGGTCTGTCGCGTTTAAAAGTACATTCAAAAATAACTTTAGTTATGCGCCGCGAAAACGATCGTGTAAAGCGTTATGTGCATCTTTCTACAGGCAATTATAATGACAGAACGGCAAAATATTACGAGGATATCTGTCTTTTTACCTGCCGCGAAGATATAACCTATGATGCAGGATTAATTTTTAATATGCTGACAGGATATTCCACAGTTCAATCAATGATGAGGTTAACCATTGCCCCCACCGGTCTTAAGCGCCGTTTTCTGGAATTAATTGAAAGGGAAGCAAACAGGGCAAGGCATAAATTTCCTGCAAAGATCATCGCTAAAATGAATGCGCTTACCGATATCGATATTATCAAAGCTTTGTATGAGGCATCGCAAGCCGGAGTAAAAATATCTCTTTGTGTGCGCGGTATTTGTACATTGATTCCGGGCATTCCCAAAGTTTCAGATAACATCCGTGTAATCAGCATTATTGATCATTATCTTGAACATTCAAGAATATATTATTTTTCCAACGGAGGTTCTGACGAATTGTATCTTGCAAGCGCAGACTGGATGCCCCGCAATCTGGACAGACGCGTGGAAATTTTATTCCCTGTTCTTGACGAAAAATTGCGTGTGCAGTTATATGACATTTTAAATGATTATTTCCGTGACAACTGCAAGGCATCAATACTTAACAACAACGGCGAATGGTCGCAAATAAGCCCCGCTCACGGTGAAAAGCCTTTCCGTGTTCAAAAAGCGATGCATGAACGCGCCGCTAATGCAAGTAATATTCCCGAACCTGCAAAAATGGAGTATACTGTCAGAAGAAGCCCTCCGGCTATAAACGGATAATATTTTAAAAGAGGTGAAATATGGATTATTATTATTTAATTTTGGTTGTACCGACACTCATTCTTTCTATGATTGCTCAGTTTTTGGTAAAGTCTACGTTCTCAAAATATTCTAAAATACCAAGCAAGAATGGTACAACAGGTTTAAAAGCTGCAGAAATATTATTACAATCGAATAATATCAATGATGTAGGTGTTGAAGCTGTCAAAGGTTCTTTAACAGATCATTATGATCCTTCAAATAAAAAACTGCGTCTTTCTGAACCCGTGTACAATCAAACATCAATTGCCGCGATAGGCGTTTCCGCTCATGAAACAGGGCATGCCATTCAGCACGCAACACGCTGGGGGCCTCTTGTGCTGCGAAGCACCCTTGTCCCTATAGCAAACATAGGCTCATCGCTTGGACCGTGGATAGCGATTGCAGGTCTTGCTATTCAAGGAAGCGCATCTTACGGCTCTTATGCACAATTAATATTTAACATAGGGATTCTTCTTTTCAGCGGCGCTGTGCTTTTTTATGTTATAACACTGCCTGTTGAGTTTAATGCGTCTAACAGGGCAATCGCAATTTTAAGAGATAACAATGTTCTTGATGCAGACGAGCTAAAAGGAGCAAGAAAAGTGCTGAACGCCGCCGCAATGACCTATGTTGCATCCGCTCTTACAGCCATAGCAAGTTTATTACGATTGATACTGCTCTCAAAAAGAAGAAGATAATATTAATTCTTAATAATCAGCATGTGCCGTTCTTCATTCAGGAACGGCACACTGTAAGGGATTACCTCCCATTTTGTTCTCTCCAGAAAAGACATCTCTTCTTTTATTTTTTCCGTCTTTCCTTTATAAGCAGCGATTATACCGCCTTCTTTGCAAATGTTAAACAATGTTTTTAATAATTTCTTTTCTATCGGTTTAAAGGCGCGAAAGGTAACAAGATCAAATTTGTTATGCGCTATTTTTTCAAGTTCGCTCTCTTCTACAGTAATGTTAGTAAGAGAAAGAACCGCCTTTGTGCCGCATAAAAATCCTGCTCTGCGCCCCATGCGTTCAATTAGCGAAAAATTACATTGCGGCAAAGTGATCGCAAGCGGAATGCCCGGCAATCCTGCGCCCGACCCCGCATCGGCAATTTGAAAAGTAGTGCCGGTATCATTTGTTGTGTTTAACATTTTTAATAAACGGGAAATTATCCCTAATGGCGCGATTGAATCCAAAATATGTTTTATTACCAGCTCTTCTGCGCTGTCTGTTCCAACAAGACCGTACGCCTTATTAAACAGTTCAATTTCTTTTATATAACGGTCAAGCGTTTGGTTAATTTCTTCGCTGCGTGGCGTAATAAGCGAATCAATATCGCTGTCATTTTTGCAAAGTGTTTCTATACCCTGTGATAATAGCGCAAACTCTGTTTGTGTCATCACTAGATATAATGAACAAGATTCTTTTCTTCGATAAATCCGTTCATCCGCGCAAGAACATATGTTCCGAAAGCGTTAAGCATAATGTCAATAAAAGTGCCGACTGCTATCAGATAAAAAGCCAATGGTTTTAAAATCAGATACCCTGCGCGGTATTCGCCGCCGCCGTAAGCAAGACAAAGTGCGGCTAACGCGATGTAAGCGCCTTCTCCCGGATGGCGTGCAAGAAGGAAAGAAATTAAAAGAGCGTGCAAGCCGATTAAAAACAAATCTGCCGGGGCAATTCTTAAATACGAATAAGATTTAATAATGACGATAAAAGCCGCAGCCGCCACCATCGCGCTGCCGCATCTGCAGAAGGTTGAAAATAATGCAAGAGAAATAGCGCTCGATCTTCTGCGTATACCGAAATTTTCTTTTGTGTGTCTTGATAGCACCGGAATTGAAAAATTAACATCTCCTGAAAAGAATGCCGCAAAAGCAGGACCAAGCAATCCGTAAAGAACGCGCCAGGGATTAATTCTGGGTTTTAAAAAATATAATGATAAAGGAAGAATTACAAAACAAAGGATGACACTGAAAATGCCCAGCAATAAAATTAAATCTTTAAAGACTTTTGCCTGCAATACACTGTTAAAACGTACCGCCCAAAATGCGGCAAGAACTATCAATACAAATCCTAAAATTTCTGTAAAGAAAGACGCGATATGATAAAAAATTCTAGAAAGCGCATCGATCTGAGAAATTATCGGTTTGGAATAATTTCTGTCGTAATTTAAACCAAGTCCCAGAAAAAATGCAAAAATACAAACAGGAAAAAGATAAGAACCTGAACCTGCCAAAACACTGAACATATTGGAAGGGAATAAATCATGTACGTTTTCAGTTATATTGATGCCTAATACTTCAATTTGTTCAACCGTTTCTATCGGGATTCTTCCCGGTGAAAATATCGATGTAATAATAATACCGGAAAAAATAACAAAACAAGAAGCGGCGATTATTAAAAGCATATTTTTTAAAATAATGGACCAAAATTGTTCATCCATACGAAGTTCATAAACTGCAATTGTCAGTGAAAAAACCAAAACAGGTATTACTGCATACCTGCCTATTCCAATAGCGAGCTTTTCAAGCCAAATTAACGATGAGATTACGCTTTCCGTGTTCGGTAACAGGAAACCTATAACCATTCCAAGTATTGAGCCTATTAATAATTTTATCCAAACTTTCATGATGCCTCTTTTAATTTTTTAAGTTTATTAAGTCTTTTATAGAAGGATAGCTTATTATTTACTGTTAGGCTAGTAGCTCTATAAAGTGCTGTTACTAATCAGTTTCCATCTCGACAAAAATCAATTTTTTAGATAAGCTTACAAAAACACCTAATAACAGGAGTGATTATGCGTATTTACAATTTTTCTCCCGGACCTTCGGTTCTGCCGTTGCCAGTTCTTGAAAAAGCCGCTTCGGAAATGACAGATACAAACGGCACAGGTCAATCGGTTATGGAAATGAGTCATCGTTCCAAAGATTATAAACCTATTATCGAAAAAACTGAAAGTTTGCTTCGTGAATTAATGGGTATTCCTTCAAATTATAAAGTTCTCTTTTTGCAGGGCGGCGCTTCGTTGCAATTCTCTATGGTTCCGCTTAATCTTGCCGCAGGTGATGTGCCGGGTAAAGGAAAAAAAGTCTCTATAATTGATACAGGTATTTGGGCTGAAAAAGCGGCAAAAGAAGGAGCAAAATTTGCCGACATGCAGGTTTTGGCAAGTTCCAAAGATAAAGCGTACTCTTATATTCCTGACGCTCCCCCTCCTGCTGCGGGCAGCGCTTATTATCACATAACGCTTAATAATACTATTGTCGGCACAAAGTGGGCTTCGATTCCCGACACAGGTTCTGTCCCGCTTGTTTCGGATATTTCAAGCTGCATACTTTCAGAGCCTCTTGATGTAAGCAAGTTCGGTATTCTTTATGCGGGCGCGCAGAAAAACTTAGGACCTGCAGGAACTACGGTTGTTATTATCCGCGAAGATTTAATCGGTCATGCACCCGCATGGACTCCTGCAATGCTTCGTTACGATATTCATGCAGGCGAGGGATCGATGTATAATACTCCCCCGTGTTACGGTATTTACATAATCGGTTTGGTTTTGGACTGGTTAAAAAAATTGGGCGGCGTTGAAGCGATTGCAAAATTAAATCGTGAAAAAGCAGACCTTTTTTACAATTATCTTGAGAAATCAGAATTGTTTTATTCACCTGTCGAAAAACCTTTCCGCAGTTTGATGAACATCCCCTTTGTTACAATGGCGGATAATGATGCAAAGAAAACCGAACAGGAAACACGTTTCGTAAAAGAAGCGGCGGCGCAAGGGCTTGTTAACCTCGCAGGGCATCGTCTTGTAGGCGGCATGAGGGCGAGCATTTACAATGCAATGCCGATTGAAGGTGTAAAAGCGCTGATTAGTTTTATGGAAAAATTTGAAAAAAATAAATAAAGGATAAAAATATGTTTCGTATACAAACACTAAATAAAATTTCACCGATAGGCTTGGATATTTTTCCAAAGGATAAATATGAGATTGCAAATGATATTTCTAACCCTGATGCGATAATAGTACGCAGCGCGGATATGAACGGTATGGAGATACCTTCTTCTGTTTTGGCGATTGCAAGAGCGGGAGCGGGTTATAACAATATTCCCGTTCAGAAATGCAGTGAAAAGGGAGTAGTGGTATTTAATACTCCGGGTGCAAATGCAAATGCTGTTAAAGAGCTTACAATCGCTTCGCTTCTTCTTTCTTCGCGTAACATTATCGGAGGTATTAATTGGACAACATCCGTTGCCTCAGATCCAAAAGTATCAGAACTTGTAGAAAAAGAAAAATCAAAGTTTACGGGCCCTGAAATTTTCGGAAAAACCTTAGGTGTAATCGGGCTTGGAGCGATAGGTGTAATGGTTGCAAATGACGCTATGGCTTTGGGAATGAAAGTTATCGGATACGATCCTTACATTTCAGTTGATGCCGCATGGAATCTTTCAAGCGATGTCGCACGCGCAGAGAGTCTTGAAAGTTTGCTTTCAAAATCCGATTATGTAACATTGCATATCCCTCAAAGCGAAGCGACAAAAGGGCTTTTAGATGCCGATAAATTCCGTATCATAAAAAAAGATGCGCGTATTATTAATTTTTCCAGAAACGCGCTTGTAGTTGATAAAGATGTAATAGAAGCTTTGGAAGCAGGTGTTATAAGCTGTTATGTGACAGACTTTCCTTCGCTTGAATTATTGGCTTGCAAGAAAGTGATCGGTATCCCTCATCTTGGCGCATCAACTCCTGAAGCGGAAGATAATTGCGCGGTGATGGCGGTCAAGCAGATCATTGATTATCTTGAATCGGGGGAAATCCGCAATTCAGTTAATTTTCCAAAATGCAAACTTGAACAACGTTATCCGCACAGATTGCTTGTTGTAAACCGCAATATTCCAAACATGGTTGGATCGATTACAACAAGCCTTGCATCTGCAGATATCAATATTCAGGATTTAATTAATCATCATAGAGATGATTATGGTTTTAATGTTATTGATACAGAGCAAAAAATACCTGAAACAGTCCTTGATCAGATTCGTAAAGTGAACGGGATAATCAGAGTACGTGTTATCGATTAGTAATTACTTAGATTTAAAGAATCCGATGGAAGATGCGGAAATAAGTTTTCGCAGAATCAAATTAGAATTGGTACTTCCTGTATTTACAGGAATGATATGTACTCTTTTTGTATGCACATTTATCGGTATAAGTTACGGCTATTTTTTAAAACCTGCCGTACCGGAAGTAATTGAAGAAGCCGCAGAAGAGGAAGAAGAAGTTTTTCTTTTTGCGGCTACAGAAAAAGTTCCCGATCCTGTTTTAGAATATTTCCGCAATCCTGATTTTAAAAAATGGGTAATCGATTTTTTTACCGGTATAAGTTTAAACAGCGAAATAGCACAAGCAATTCTAAGCAATGCGGATCATTTTAACGTATCGCCTGCACTTGCCTTTGCATTATGCTGGGAAGAGAGCAGGTTTAATCCGCACGCAGTAAACCGCTCAAATCGTGACGGCAGCGTAGACAGAGGATTATTCCAGCTTAACAACCGCTCTTTTCCCAATTTAGAAACCTCTGCCTTTTATGAGATTGAAACAAATACACGCAACGGCATAGGGCATCTTCGTCATTGTCTCAATTCAGGCGGCACAGAAGTTGCCGCGCTTGCAATGTACAACGCAGGGACAGGCAGGGTAAGTTCGACAGGCGCCCCTCATGTCACATTAAATTATATCAGCCGCATTTTAGATAACCGCCAAAAGATCGAAAGCCGTTTTCATTCAAGACTGATTAGGGAAGAGGAAATACGGATGAACGGGTTGGGGATTCAATAATCTAGGAAAATCTGGTTTTGAAAAAAGCCAATGCAATGGCAGCAGCCGCTTTAATTTCAAGTTTAAATAAATTAAGTGAATACGTATAACTGATGAATGTCGTAATAAAAACGAAATTCGTCTACAGGGAGTTATGTGCCATTGGTTTTGAAATGGTCTGGAAATTATTGTAAATAGGGAATAAGATTTATATTTAATGCGCCTATTGCGCAGTAGATAAAAAAATATATTTCAAAAGGTTGTTTTTAATTATTACATGGTATATATTATTTATATATTAAAGGATTGATTTATGAAGGTAAAATTCAGTTTTCTTGCTTTTTTCGCAATTATTACATTGTTGTTCACAACCATGTTATTGACAGGGTGCGACCTTTTCAACGGTGATGACGACAACAATGGAAATGAAACAAAGACAGGCGTTGAACCACTATTAAAAACAAAATGGGGGCAAGGAACTCCGTATAATAGCATGTATCCTGTAGATGGCGATGGCGACCATCCTCCCACCAACTGTGTGATGACTGCTGTTGCACAGATAATGAAGTATTACAATCATCCGAAGCAAGGCAGTGGGCAAAGCGAACCTTTTACGTACAATGGAGTAGCATATCCGTCTGTGAATCTTAATGTTAATTATGAATGGGGTAATATGCTCAATACATATACGAACAGTGCTACCATGAAACAACGAAATGCCGTAGCCACGCTAATGTATCATGTCAGATCAGGACTTAGGCCTGGTATTGACATTCATGAAGCAATGACCACATATTTTGGGTATGATAGAAGCATTCAAAAACTTTATCGTAGATACTACAACGATACCGAGTGGGAAGCCATTATTAGAGAACAATTAGATTCCAATTTGCCTATAGCATACAGTGGAAATGGTTCTGCTAGTCATGAATTTGTAATAGATGGATATGATAATAACGGAAAATTCCATATCAATTGGGGATGGAACGGTTCTAATGACGGTTGGTTTTCTCTTAATGCACTAAACCCAGGAAATTATGATTTCAATGATAACAATGATATGTTCATCAATATCAAACCAGATAAAGGCGGTACTCCAACCCCTTATGAATTTGCATTAAACAGTTTTACTGTAAGCAAAACATCTATCCAACAAAATGAACTATTTACGGTTACATCACAAACGAGAAATCTTAGCACTTTTGATATATTTCCCGGTGGTCAGTATGGAGCGGCACTGGTAGATAATAACGACAAAGTTGTAATAGTAATAGGAAGCACAACCGCTTCTGAACGCAGACCACAGACAAACTCTGCTACTTTCACTTTAAACTGCTATGTGCCGGGATTAATACAACCAAAGCAATACAAACTAAAAATGGTTGCAAGACCTGTAGACGGCGAATGGAAAATCATTAAAAGATCGGCAGTTCGTGAAAATGTTCCCAACGTGATTAATTTCACAATTACGGCAGGAACCGCAGCTTTGGAAGGCGGTTATGGTTTAGGGTTAATGAATTTTTCATCAAGTATAACTACCATATCAAAAAATGAAGCATTTATTGTTAATTATCAATTCAGGAATATGGGTTCTGAACAGTTTACCGGAGGCGAGGCGGGAGTGGCTTTAGTGAATGATAATGGTATTATTATTGCATTTGCCGGAACCAGAAGCGCTGGTTCGCTTAGTGCGGGATCAAATGGTTCGCAAAGAGAATTGAATTGTAAGATACCCGATGAGGTATCTCAAGGACAATACCAATTAAGGATTATTGTCAGAACAACCGGCAATGAATGGCGAATAGCAACGGATTCCTATCAGGGTAGTCCCACCAGCATTGATTTTACGGTGCAGTAAAAATTATATGTAAATAATTATAGTGTAAAACATTTATTGTGATATAAAGCAAAACCAACGGCACATAACGAGCCTGGAGAAAAACCGCAAAGTTGCACCTAACAAAGAAAGAAAAGATCGACAGAAAGAATAAAAAATGATAAAATAACAATATAATGGCAAGATATAAACAAAGCGAAGTTGCGCAAGGGCAGTTCATAGCGGTAAATTTAAGCGAATAGCTGTTAACCGGAACGTTTGAATGGACGTTAAATTATTTAATTGATAAAAAACTAGACTTAAGCATATTCGACAGCAAATACAATAACGATTTAACAGGAGCAACAGCAATAGAACCTCGTATATTATTGAAAATAATCCTGTATTGTTACTCTTTAGGCGTAATAAGTTCAAGAAAAATAACGAAAATGTGCGAAACTAATATAACAGTGAAAGCGTTAGCCGAAGATACAGAACCGCACCACACAACAATATCAAACTTCGTGTCAGGGATGGAAAACGAAATCGAGAAAATATTCTGCGAAACGCTTTATGTGTGTAGCGAAATGAAACTGATAAAAGGGAAAATGTTCGCGGTAGACGGTTGCCGGCTTCCGTCAAACGCGTCTAAAGAGATGAGCGGGACGCATAAAGAGTTAGAGGAAAAAGTAAGTAAAATAAAGAAAATAATCAGAGAAATAATGAAAAAACACAGAAAGAACGACAGGATAGGGAAAAAAGAAAAAGAAGCGGATAGAAGGAAAATAAAAAAGCTCAACAAACAAGCGGACGCGATACTGGAACATTTGAAAACCCATGAAGACCGAAAAGGCAGCAGGGGCGAAATAGTAAAATCAAACGTAACGGATAATGAGAGCGGGAAGATAAAAGGACCTCACGGGGTGATACAAGGGTATAACGGGATAGCATCAGCGGACAGCGAAAACCATGTAATAATGGATGCAAACGCGTACGGAACGGTAGCAGAAGGCAGGTATTTTACAGAGATGCTGGAAGCGATGGAAAGCAATTTGCGTGAGGCGCAAGAAGGGGAAACCCCGTTGGAAGGCGCCGTGATGTTAGGCGACAACGGATATTTTTCAGAAGACAACCTTCAAGCGGCAAAGAAGAAAGGCATGACGGCTGTAATTCCTGACGAGCAGTTCAGAAACCGTGACGCGCAAATGAAAGAAGGGCGGAGGCGCAAAGGGAAAGAAAGGTTTGATATAAGGCACTTTAAATATGTAAAGGAAGGGAATTATTTTATATGCCCGAACGGGAAGAAGCCGTTTTACAAAGGCAGGGTAAAATTAAACAGCAACGAAGGTGATAAATACCAAAGCAAAACCGGCGGCTGCACCGGATGCCCTTATGCGGATAAATGCGTTCAATCGAAGAGGAGCAAGAAGAAACAGCGCACGTTATATATACCCGTATCAAAGTATGAAGAAAACCTCTCGCAGAAGATGAGGGAGGACATAGACAGACCGAGATACAAAAAATTATATTCGCACAAAGGCTGAGGATAATAGAGCCTGTGTTCGCGAACATAACATACTGCAAAGGGATAACGCGTTTTACGCTGAGAGGGCGCATAAAAGTGAATATCCAGTGGAAACTGTATTGCATAGTGCATAACATGGGGAAAATAAACAGGGCGGAAAGGAAAAAGATTGCGGTTTAGATGGAATGGGAAGAAAAGAGCGAAGGTAATAAATTAAAAATCATCTGTTACGAGCTATAAAAAATAATTGTTGAAACAGAATCTTAAATGACGTGTAACATTTTTTGTTTTGAGCCCATAACTAAATTTGTGTAAAACGCTATACTACCAAGGAGGATAGTATGGCGATAACAAAAGAAATACTGGATGAATTACTGAAGGATTGCAAGGGTCCTGACGAATTCTACGGACCAGACGGGCTTGTAAAACAATTAAGCAAAGCTCTCATTGAGCGAATGATGCAAGCTGAATTAACGGATCAACTGGGTTACGAAAAAAGTAAATCAGGCGAAAAACAAACAGAAAACAGACGCAACGGAAAAACATCAAAGACATTGCGTACGGACCAGGGTCCTATGGAAATTGAAGTTCCAAGAGACCGTGACGGCGAGTTTGAACCGAAAGTAGTCCCAAAACATCAAAGAGAATGGCGGGGGTTTGACGATAAAATCCTGTCGATGTACGCTCTGGGTCTGTCAACAAAAGCGATACAGGAAAATATAAAAGACATTTACAATGTCGATATATCGCCAGAACTGGTAAGCCGCGTAACCGATGAAGTGAAAGGTTTGGTAGAAGAATGGCGGAACCGGCCGTTAGATCCGTTTTATCCCGTGATATTCTTTGACGCGTTACGTGTCAATATCCGCGACGAAGGCCATGTAAGAAAAAAAGCGGTATATATAGCGCTGGCTATACGTCTTGACGGTCAGAAAGAAGTTCTGGGGATGTGGATTGAGCAAAACGAGGGCGCCAAGTTCTGGATGGGGATAATGAACGGGCTTAAAACCCGAGGCTTACAGGACACATTGATAGCCGCCGTTGACGGGCTTTCAGGATTTCCTGAAGCGATTAACGCCGTTTTCCCTGACGCCGAGGTTCAACTGTGCATGGTTCACATGGTTCGAAATTCAGTCAAGTACGTTTCATTCAAAGACCGAAAAGAAATCACCTGCGGCTTAAAAGAAATTTATTTAGCCCCTTCTGCGGATGCCGCCGCAGCTGCTTTGGATCGATTTGCGGAAAAGTGGGATAAAAAATATCCTGCTATATCAAAATCGTGGCGTAACCGCTGGAGCGAGGTTATACCGTTTATGAAGTTCTCGCCTGAAATACGAAAAGCCATTTATACAACTAACGCGATTGAATCTTTGAATTACAATCTTCAGCGGAATCTCAAAACCCGCCAATCGTTTCCCAATGACGAAGCCGCGATGAAATTGATATTTATGATCTTGCGAAGAATCTCAAAAAAGTGGACAATGCCTATCAGGAATTGGGGTGAGGCGTTAAACCAATTTGCGATCATTTATGGGGACAGAGTCCCGTTATGATAATTTGCGTTTTACACAAAAAATATTATGGGTTCTTTGTTAAAGAAATATGTTGGCAAATAAATGACTTTTTCTGCAACCTCAACAAACAGTATGCGCTACGGGTGCTGTTCGCGCCCTCGGGGTTCGAAAAACCGCAGTCGGCTACGCCTTTGTGCGGTTTTCTCTCACCAACATTCCAGCCCACCGCAAACCTGCGGTTTGCTCTATAAGGTGGGCTGGAACGTCGCCTAATTAGAACGTCTATGAAAAAAGTCAAGCTACAATATTAAAGTTATGTGAAATAATATTTTCCCTTTCCAAAAACTTTCTATATTCAGACATTTTCTTCTCATGCAATACAGGATTGTAAAAATAATGATATTCTTGTTTTTTCAGCATCTGGTATATTTGTGTTATCACCCTGCGGCATAAAGCCATCCTCACCACCCCTTTCTTCTTAAATATCTTCGCTCTCTCATAAAAATTACAGAGATTCTTGTTTGAATCCCTGAAATGATTGAGTGATTGGGATAAAAGAGTAATAGACAGCTTCCTTCCGGCTTTATTAGTACTTTTTATTATAGTTTTATCATTTGAACTCTCAACCCTAGGGGCACTGCGCAGATAAGAAGCGAAATGTTTAGAGTTTCTGAATCTTGAAATATCGCTCACATCGGCAATTACGGCGATAGCCGTAATAACGGAAATACCTGTCATACTGGTCAAAATCTCAATTTGAGACATGAAAACCGCGCCCGCTTTTTTAATTTCATCAATTAGTTCATCAAATTTTTTCTCCATGTATTCAAGGGTATCCATGAGCATATTGATCTGAAAAGATAACGTGATATCACGGGAAATATTTCTGATCTCTATTCTGGATTTCTTACCGAAGATATATTCTTTGGTAAACGGAAAAAGATTTTCTTTAAGAAGAGAATGGATACGGTTCTTTGTTATTCCAATCTCCTTTCTCAAAATGCGGTAAGTGGCGAAAAAGTGCGTTTCTAAAGAACCGCGCCCTTAAATCCCTTATTTCTTTCGGAGGGACGGTA
>Ga0209755_10001723_pt1 | contig 32802 bp, 32 predicted proteins | sample TergutCo191P1_FD_187301 | JGI IMG/M metagenome (GOLD analysis project Ga0209755, IMG submission 187301) | Cornitermes sp. P1 segment gut microbial communities from Petit-Saut dam, French Guiana - Co191P1 (SPAdes) (version 2) | ecosystem: Host-associated > Arthropoda: Insects > Digestive system... | reverse complement strand
CTTGCCCTTGCGGTTCTCCCAGCTTTTCGATCCCACCGTGTCGAGCCGGGGGGGGGATCCCTCGCTGCCGATGTAACGCTGGACAAGATCCACCTGCTCCACCGGGACAAAGACTGTCTCCTCGCCCGCGTAGCCGAGTTTGATGTAATCCCTTTCGTAACCCAGCGCGTTGATCCGCTCGATGCCCTTAAAGAGGCCGATTCCGTGGTTGACGTGGACGACGTAATCGCCGGGGTTAAGCTCGACGAACGTGTCGATCGGGCTTGATTTCGCGGTCTTGAGCGAACGCGGCGGTCTTTTGCGGCGGCCGAAGATCTCGTTTTCCTGCACGACCATGAGCTTGATATCGGGCAGCGAGAAGCCCGCGGAAACGGGGGCCGCGATTACCGAAAGCGCGGGGTGCGGGGCCAGCACAGTCCTTATGCGATCGGCCTGCACGTCGGATTCCGCGGCCACGGAGATCTGCCAGCCCGCAGCGAGAAGCGAGGCGAACTCGTCCTTGAGGTACCCGATGTTGCCGAAGAAGCTGCGCGAGGGATCGCAGGGAGCGGCGATGCGGTGAACACCAGGTTTGGGTTCGCCCTTCATCGACATGAAGGAAACCAACCTGCGATCCGGGGAGTCGCTTCCCCCAAGCAGATCCTCGATGTCCAGCAGCAGGCGTTCTGGAAGGGGATACTCGCGCAGGGCCCTGTCCCCCGCGCCGTGTTCCGTGGTCTCTCTGCGGGAGCGCATGTACGAGTTGCGGTACTCGCGTTCGAGTATCCCTTGGGCGTTTTCCAGCCTCTCCTTTTCAAACAGCACCAGCGTCCCGGTGTCGCCGAGGTAGTCCATGAAGCTGGCTGGGCTATCGAAGGCGAGCGGGTAGAACATCTCCTCGCCCTCGGCGCCGCGGCGGGCAATCAGTTCCTCGACAAGGGCCTTGCCGCCGTCGGAGAATTCCCCCAGTGACGCAAGGTTGGCTTCCAGCGCCTCGATCCTGTCGTCCGTCCAGATCACCTCGCGCATGGGGCGGATTGTCAGCGCGGCCAGACTTTCGCGGCCGGGGCCGCCGCCCTGCATCATGGGATCGAGTCGCCGGATCGATTCTACGCGGTCGAAGTCAAAGAGCACGCGGAAGGCGTCCGGGATTTCCCCCTCGCCGGATTCGCCGCCGGGAATGCCGTCGTCGCCCATGAAAATGTCCAGAATCTCGCCGCGCAGGGCGAACTCCCCGCGCATCTGCACCCGGGGAACCCTGGTGTATCCGTAGGAAACCAAGACGCGGACAATATCCGCGGGATCCGCCTGTTGCCCGGGTTTTATTCCCACCAAAAGGCCCTGGACGTAATCTGGGGGCGGCAGGGGCGATAGAAAGGCCCGCAGGGGGATGATGACGATGCCGGGCCTTCCGGCGACAAGCTCTCCCAGCACCCTGACCCTCTCGCCGAAAACCGCGGAAAGGGGGGAGATTTTGCGATACGGAACCGTGCCCCACCACGGGAATTGCACGCAGGGCAAGCCGGCCGCGGTCAAATCCAGGGCGAGATCGGCGGCGTCGCCCTCCTGCGGGACGACGGCGAAGTACAGGCCGGGCTTTGCCGAAAAGAATTTCGCCAGCAACAGGGCGCCAAAAGCCCCCTCGCAGCCTTCGACCTCCAGGGGGAACTTCCCCCCGGCGTCGGCGGCAGAGGATGCGTCGGCAAAAGCCGCGACGCAATCGCGAACTGGAATGGATTTGTCGATTTTGCGTAAAAGCTCAGAAAATGATACGGTGTTCATGACAATCTGCCGATAATTATAATGTAGAACTAGGCTCTTTTCATAGCCGTCCAACGCGGCATGGGCGAGCGTCCGTCCACGAGGGTTTTGGTTTTTACGAACAAAATGGCATATACTTGAGGTACAAGGAAGTTTAGGGAATGAGCAAACCGAGATTGAAAATATCCGCATATCTGTCGGCGGCGTTCAAAGTTGCGATTTTTTGCGCCATGGTTTCCGGGGTCGGGGCGGCACATGCCTTCGCGAACGAGGGCATCGACTTCAGCATCCGATTCTTCGATCGGCGCATCTACCACGTCGCGGACGATCCCATCAACATTCAGGTAACGATTACCAACAACAGCCCTTTCACTTACAGGTTCAAACTCGCGGACGACCGCATGTTCTCGGTGGACTTCGAGGTAAGAACGGTGACCAACCGCCTGCTTGAGCCGGCGGACGAGCTGGTTCGAAGGCGCAGCCAGTCCCGGCAGGTCTTCTTTAGGGAAGTCGCGGTGGAGCCGGGCGAGTCCTTCTCGTTCGTGGAGAACCTGCGCGACTACATACGGCTGGACACCCCGGGTTCCTTCATCGTAAGGGCTTTCGTGCACCCGGAGCTGTACCGCCCGGAGTTTTTGACGGCGAATGTCAGATCGGATCAAAGGGCGACGGCTCTCTGGGCGCCGCAGGAAAGGCCCCTTACCGGGGTGCTGGCATCGGGCCGCCTGAACCTGAACATCCGGCCCCCCGTCGTCGCGGGCCCGGACGGTCTGCCCCGCGCAATGGACGTTGCGACCGGCGCGATACTCGTGCGGGAACGCCTCCCGCCGGATGAGGTGGTCGAGTATACGATAAGGGCGCGGCAGAGGTCGCAGTGGGAGAGGTTCTTCCTGTACCTTAATCTGGAGGAAATGGTCGCGCGCAACCCGGCGCGGCAGAGGGAGTGGCAGCGCGAGAGTCAGGAAGGCAGGCAGAGGATGGTCGAGCAGTTGCGGCAGGAGCTGCGGCGGCCGGCGACCACCGAGGCGATTTCCCTTATCCCGACCGATTTCACGATCGAGCGGACGCAGCACACGAACAACGAGGGAACCGTTACCGTGCTGAAAAGGTTCAGCGGCCCCCACTTTACCGAGATCAAACGCTACACATATTACCTGCAACGAAGGGACAACGTTTGGAGTATCGTTGACATCTCGGTCATCAATCTGGGGGCGGAATGAAGCTGCTTCTGGTTCTCGGTTCGGATGACAACTTCGACGTTATTTCCAGATCCATTCCGCCGCTGGGGTTCGAGATTATACGGTACCGCCATGTGCTAAAGGCGATGGACAACATGGACGAAGTAAGCCCTTCGGCTATTCTGGTTAGTGCGAGGGATTTTCCCCGGCACTGGAAAATACTCGTGCAGTTTGTCCGAAGCGAGCGATCGAAGGAGTCGTGTCCGATTCTTCTTTTGAAGGGCGGCACCTTCAGCACCGAGGAAACGTCAAAAGCCTTTTTCCTGGGCGTAAGCGGCGTGTTGGATGACGCTCTGGAAAGCCCCGAAAAGCTGGATCGCTTGCAGAACATTCTGGGGCGTTATGTGCCGGTGCACGAGAAGCGGAAACACCACCGTTATCTGGTGGAGCCGTGGCACCGCATCGCTTTTCTTGTGGCGAACTTTTCCGGCAAATCGATTGTTGCGGGATCCGTGCAGAACCTTTCGATCGGGGGACTGTCTTTCGCCCCCGCCAATATCGAGCCGCTGGGGAACGACGCATTGAGCAAGAGATTCACGGAGTGCAGTCTTAGGGTCGGCGACGCGATTCTCTCGCCGACCTGCCGGATAGTGCGCAACGGACAAATCGTCTCGATGGAATTCGTGTCGTTCCCCAAGGGTGAGCAACGCATACTGGAACAGTACCTTGAGGAATTCCCGCTGTTGGATTATGGATACAACGTCGAAAAGATAGCTTGTTAGGAATGTCCGCGGCTGGCTCAGGATGATATCCCGCCATAAAAGGCTCCCCCTCACGCGTCCTCGAACCGTATGCCTTCCCCCGCGGGAATGAACCGCCGGGCCGTCCTGCCGACGATCAGATCGGCCCACGAGGGGGGAAGGCCGGGGCGAAGGATCTTCTCGGTGCGCAGGACGGCGAAGTCCCCCGCCGCGATGGTTTCCCCGGGGGAGATGTCCCGCAGGGCGTGCAGGGAGCGGTTTGTGCGGGAATGGTTTTCACGCTCCGATGGGGCCAGCGTTTTCACGCCGTCGCCCAGGACGGCCTCGATTTTCGCCGCGCCGTGTTCGCGGCGCAGGCGGGCCAGGGTTTCCTCCGGGTCTGCGTCGCAGGCGCGGCGGACGGCGGCGGACATGCGGGCGAATTCCCGGGGGGGGAGGGCGATGGGGTCGTCAAGGCCGGGGTCGTCGCGGGAAAGGCAGAAGTGCTTTTCTATGGCGGCGGCGCCTTGGGTGACGGCAAGGGCCGGGACAAGCTCGGGGTCGAGGCTGTGGTCGCTTACGCCCACGGGGACGCCGAAAACCGCGGCCAGGCTGCGAAGGACTTTCAGGTTGTAGTCCTCCTCCGGCGCGGGGTAGGCGGTCACGCAGTGCAGCAGGCAGACATTCCCTCCGCCAAGTATCCCAAGGGCATCTTCTATGTTGCCAAGGGTCGAAACGCCGCTCGAAAGAAACACGGGTAGATTCCATTCGGCGATCTCCCGCAGAAGGCCGGTAAAGTTAAGCTCCGGCGATGCTATCTTGACGGCCTCTGGACGCAGATCCCGCAACAGCCCCGCGCTTTTAAGGCCGAAGGGCGTGCAGAGGAACATCAGGCCCAGCGATTCGACGTGTTCCTTTATTTCGGCGTAGAATTCCAAAGGCGCCTCAAGTTGGCGGAAGCGGTCGTAAAGGCGTATCATGCCGCCGGGCAGGGGAACCTCGCCGGTGTTGGGGTGGAGGATCTCGTCGGCGAAGACCATCTGGAATTTCACGCAGTCGGCCCCCGCCTCGGCCGCCGCCTCCGCCATTACCCGCGCTTTGGCGGGGTCGCCACCGTGCGAGGTGCCCAGCTCGGCTATCACCAAGGGATTTTTCGGGCCCCAGGCCCTTTCCCCCACAAAAAAATTCCCTTTTTCGGCGTCTTGCATACCTAGGGTACTATACATTTTTTGCGGCCCTGGTTACAATGGCGACATATACCAGAAGTAAGGAGACACCATGTCGGGCCACAGTAAATGGGCGACTATCAAACACGCTAAAGGCGCCGCGGATGCGAAACGCGGCAAGATATTCACGAAGCTGATCAAGGAAATCTCGATCGCGGCCCGTATGGGTGGCGGCGATCCGGAGGGGAACCCCAAGCTGCGCAGCGCAATAATCAAGGCGCGTGGCGCGAACATGCCCAAGGACAACATCGACCGCGCCATCAAGAAGGGTACTGGCGAGCTTGAGGGCGTGAGCTACGAGGAGCTGACCTACGAGGCCTACGCCCCAGGCGGCGTGGCGCTTTTGATCGAGGTGCTGACGGACAACAAAAACCGCGCCGCGGCGGATGTGCGCAGCGCGCTCACCAAGGCCGGCGGGCAGCTCGCCACTTCAGGTGCGGTGTCCAGACTTTTCAAACGGCAGGGGATCATCACCCTTGACGGCGAGAAGTACACCGAGGATCAGGTGATGGAGATCGCCCTTGAAAGCGGCGCGGAGGATATCGTGGCCTCCGACGGCATAATCGAGGTGAACACCGCGCCCGAGGATTTCGAGGCGGTGGTGAATGCGCTTCAAGGGAAGGAATTCGAGACTTTGAGCGCGGAAATAAGCATGGTCGCCGAGACCGAGGTTGAGTTGGACAAGGACGCCGCGGCCAAGGCGATGAAGCTGATCGACAAGCTCGAGGACAACGACGACGTGCAGAACGTCTACTCCAACATAAGCCTTCCCGAAGGTTTTGAGGGGGAATAGCCCGGCCGAGGAAGGTTGCCGCCGAGGTCGCCGCATAATCGGCATCGACCCTGGGCTTGCTTCCACGGGCTGGGGCGTGCTCGACTGCGATGGCGGCAGGATTCGCCACGTCGGGCATGGCACTATCGAGACGAAGGCGGGCCGTCCCATGGCGGAACGTCTTCTGTGCATCATGGAATCGCTGCGCGCGGTTTTGGATGCCCACCAACCCACCGAATCCGCGGTGGAGATTTTGTATTTCGGAAAGAACGTCTCCAGCGCGATTCCCGTGGCCGAGGCCCGCGGGGTGGCCTTCGCCACGCTCGCCGAACGCGGGTTGCTGGTGGCGGAATTCAGGCCCAATGCGATCAAGCAGGGGGTTACCGGGGTGTCAGCGGCGAGCAAGAAGCAGGTTCAGGAGATGGTGCGGATCATCCTTGGGCTTGCCCAGAAACCCAGCCCCGACCACGCCGCGGATGCGCTCGGCGTGGCAATCTGTGCGGCCAATCACCCTGCTGGGGGCCCCGCGGTCTTATGAAACGCCTGGACATCGCTTACGAGGATGACTCGTGCATCGTGGTCAACAAGCCCGCGGGCCTTGCGGTTCAGGGTGGGCGGGGGATTGCCGTCTCGCTGGACGGCATTCTGGCCGCATCGTTCGCGGAACGGCCGCTTCTGGTGCACCGGCTGGACAGGGATACCAGCGGGCTGGTTCTTGTCGCCAAGAACAGGCCCGCGGCCGCGGCTTTTTCGAGGCTGCTTGGCGGAGGGGGCAGGGGAGTGGTCAAACGTTACCTTGCCGTCTGCAAGGGCGCACTGGAACCGGCCGCAGGGACGATACGGCTTGACCTTGACGTGCGCGGCACGGCCAGGAAGTCCGAGACACGCTACCATCTTGTCGAGGAGCTTGCTGGCGGGGAATTCTCGCTTCTGGAACTGGAACTGGGAACGGGCAGGATGCACCAGATACGCCGCCACCTTGCCATGACGGGAACCCCCGTGCTTGGCGACGACAAACACGGCGACTTCGCCCTGAACCGCGCCCTGCGAAAGACGCACGGCCTGCGGCGGCTTCTTCTGCATGCGGCGCGGATTATCGTCCCGGAAACGCCCAACGGCTTGCGGGTGGATGTCGAGGTGCCGCCGCCGGGGTATTTCACGGGTTTTTTGGATGCGGTGAAAGCGGGGGAACCGCTTGACAATGGGCGCATAATTCCCGACTAAGGGACGACAACGAGACTTTTTTTGACGCAATGCTGTCGAAAGAGGCCGATTTAAGGGCGACCCCCGAGGGGCAGGAAATAATCCGGTTCATACAGGCAATCGGGAACGAATAATGGCCGCCAAAGTCGAGAAATTCCCCATTTTCACCACGTTGGACAAGACGACGATTCAGGATATGCTTGCGCGAATGGCAGGTTATCTGCACAATATATCCGACATCATCAAAATCCGATTTATTGCCCCAAATGTGGCGGCAGGCGGTTGATTTTTAGGGCCCGTTACGCTACGTTTATATACGGCTTCAATGAAAAAAGCGCATTCGTTCCCCCGTGGGGGGATTTTTTTAGAAGATGCCACCGTTCCGCAGGGCAATGCCTGCGCTGTGGCTTTCCTGCCCGCCTTGTCGCTTATTCCCCTGATTCAGCATCCGGGTGGGGGGCTTAGATCCCTTGTGTCCGTGGGGGAAAGCGTCCGCGAGGGGATGCTCGTGGGCCGTGGCGGCGGGGTCGTGGCGGCGAACGTCCACGCCACCGTCCCGGGCAAGGTCGTCCGCCACGCCGAATGGCAGGACGGCGAGGGCAGGCACTGCGAGGGTCTGCTCGTCCGCATGGAAGGCTCCTTCGACCGCCTCGGCACGACCGAGGAAGGCTATCTTAACGAGCTTCCGCTGGATCTGATGGGCAGCGAGGAACTTGTCGAGGTTCTTGACGACTGTGGCATCGTCGAGATGGAAGGCTCTGGCAGGCCGCTCGCCGGGGTGATCTCCGGTTTCAGCCGGGCGGGCGGCGCCAAGACGCTGGTCGTCCGGTGCGTGTTCGACGATCCATGGCTGGTCGCCGACTACGTTCTGTGCAGGGAGCGGCTCAAAGCCGTCGTGGAGGGGGCTTTTGTCATCGCCAGGGCCTGCGGCGGCATCGGGCGGGTGGTTTTTACCGTTTCGAAAAAGGAAAGCAAAATCGGGGCCGCCATGCTCGGCGAGGCCGCGGAGTACGGTATCCCCGCGTCGCTGATTCTTACCAAGGGAAAGTACCCCCAGCGAAACCACAGGGAAATGAAGATTGTCCTGAACGCCCATGCGAAAAAGACGAAGGCCGATCTGGGAACCGTCCTGGTGCTTGGGCCCTCGACCCTTGCCGCGGTGTATGACGCCGTGAAATACCGCCGCCCGATTCTGGAGCGTTATGTGGCCGTGGGCGGATCCGCGGTGCGAAACCCCAAGGTCATGCGGATCCGCGTCGGCACGAGGATAAGGGACGTTTTCGAGGAATGCGGCGGCTTTGTCGGCGACCCCCACCGCATCGTCATCGGCTCGCCCTTTTTCGGGGAAAGGGTCAGGTACCTTGACGAGCCGATAACCAAGACGAGTTACGCCCTTGCCGCCATGCTGAAACCGCAGGTGGGAAGCTACCCGATGTGCGACTGCATCTCCTGCGGGGAATGCAGGAAGGTCTGCCCCGTGGGGCTTGATCCAGAGGAAATGTACAAGATGATAAAAGTGCTGACCGCCAGAGACAGCGACGGGGGGCAATCCCCCGGCCATCCCGGTTTTCGGGAGTGTCACGGCTGCGGCTGTTGCGAGGCCGTCTGTCCCTCCCGCCTGCCGCTCCCGGAGGTGATAAGGGGCAAAACGCCGGAGTCCACATATGCTTGACGGAAGCCTGCTGCCCAAACATAAAACCCAGGTTCACATTTCGCGCCCGACGTCCCATAGAATGTGGCTTTTGTGCGGCTTTGCCTTTCTCGCCGTGGTGCAGTCCGCGATCGGGGATTTTGGGATGTCGGTTTATGTGGCCTTGTCCGCCCTTGTTGCGGCGGTTTTGGCGGAGCTGTTCGTGACGTACAGGGTGCACGGCCCCAGAAAGCTTGGCGACGGGAGCGCCGCGGCGTCGGCCATGGTGCTGGCCCTGATGCTTCCCAACCAGATTCACCCCATGCATGCCGCGATGGGCGCGGTTTTCGCGATAATGGTGGTAAAGCACAGTTTCGGCGGCCTCGGCTCGAACTGGATGAACCCGGCCTTGGGGGGCTGGCTTTTCGTCCGCTTCTCCTGGCCCTCGGCTTTCGCCGCGGCGCTCGACGCCCAGGCCGGGTACCCGCATGGGGCGGAAAGCGTCGCGGATCAAGTGGTAAGGAATTTCCTGAACAGGACGGTTTTCACGGTCTTCGGGGCGGAGCTGCCGCCCGGATACATCGACATTTTCTGGCTGGATGCGCCCGGCATCGTGGCCGACCGCGCCGTGCTTGCCCTGTTCGTCCTTATCGCCATGCTGTTCGCCTTTCGCGCCAGCCGGGCGTGGGTTTCGCTCGTGTACCTTGCGGTTTTCACCCTGCTAGTGCGGCTGGTCGGGGATCTCCCTTTCGAGGGGTACCTGTGGGAAGGCAACGTCCTTCTGGCACTTCTTTCCGGCGGCACGCTGGTGACGGCGTTCGTCCTTCTGGCCGATCCGTCCAGCGGGGCCAAGTCGATCCCCGGCAGTGCGGCCTTGGCGGTTCTTGCTGCGGCGCTGAGCGTGGTGTTCCGGTATTTGGGCGGCGAGCTTTACGGGGGATTTTTCGCGGTCGCCTTGGTGAACGCGCTCACCCCGCTTCTGGGCAGGCTGGAACGGCGATTGCTTTACGTTTCCCCCAACGTGGCGCACCTTCTCATCGAGGCGCCGCTGCCGACGGAGCCGCCGCTTCTGGAGGCGCCGGGTTTGAAGGAGGTGCGGTTTGAGTAGCATGATTCCCGCTCTCAAGGACAGGGCGATTCTTGCTGGCTGGATCGTCGGCCTGGTGCTGGTCGCGTCGCTGGCCTGGTCGCTGACCTTTTCCTTCAGACTCAACGTGCTGATGCATGCGACCAACAGGGCGCTCGTCGCCGCAGAGGATACCCGGCGGCTTCTCGCGCCGTTGCCCCGCTCGTCCCAGACTAGGGAGCTTCTTGGCGGCTGGTACGTCCTCGCGGGTTCCGACTCGCTTTTCTTCGTGTTCGCAATCATGCGGGACGGCGTGCTTGTCCCTCACGGCGCGGAGGTTTCCGGCGAGGGGCAAATCGTCGAGATGATCCCCCTGGGCCATCATGCGCGTCATGCCGCGGACAGCATCCCGCGGGGGTTGATTGAGGTCTACGCCCGTCGCGTCGAGTCCGCCTTTGCCGCGGTCGTGGGGGTAAGATGAACAGGCATTTGAAACAGCGTATCCTCTGGGGCGACCTTTCCCCCTTCGCGTATCTTCTGGGCGGCGCGCTTCTTGTGATGGCCTCGGATCGCCTGGCCCATGCGCTGACGGCCTTTGCCGCGCTGGTGTGGGTGTACTGCCTTTCCTCGCTGGCCGCTTTCGGCGGGCAGAGAATCTTCCCCGTCCGCGGCAGGTCGGTGCTGTTCGCCTTCCTGGCCTCGTTCGTCGCCAGCCTGTTCCTTTTGCTGCTCATGATGCTTTTCCCGCTTGGCGCGCTCCAGATGTTCTTTATCGTCGCCTTCGTCCCCATGCTCTGCGCCGGCTCTGGGATTTACCGCCGGATCGAGGGCAGGGGTCTGTCCCAGGTGTTGCGCGTCTCGTTTTCCGAGGCCGTCGCCACCGGGGCGCTGATCGTGATCCTGTCCCTGATCCGGGAGCCGCTTGGTTTCCGCTCGCTTTCCCTGCTGGGGGGGCCGCAGGGCATAATGCTGGTATACCCCTTCGGCGCGGACTCCCCGCTTTTCCTGCGGATGCTTTCGTCTTCGTTCGGGGCCTTGTTGCTTCTGGGTTATCTTCTGGGAATGTATCGGCACTTCATGATGAAACGTTCCGCCGAGGAGGATGATCGATGACCACCTGGCTTTTGATGCTGGCGGTTTCCGCCGGCCTGTCCATGAACCTTGTCCTGCAGTTCGGTTTTGGGATTCGCGAGATAACCCTTGCCAAAAAATCCCAAAAAGGGGACGCCGCGGCGGTTTTTGGCCTGCCCCTTATGCTCGTCGTTTTTTTCGCATCCGTCCTGCTCCTGTGGATGGCGTTTTCGTTCGTCCGGTCGATGCTGCCGCTGGGTTTTCTGGAGTACGTCCTTGTTTTCCCCGTGAGCCTTCTGGTGTTTTCTGGTTGGGAATATCTTTCCAGGCGCCATCTGTCCAAAGGTGCGGGATCCGCGGGCGGCCGCGGTTTCCTGGGGAGCCTGTTCGCGGGGAAACACTCGCCCGGGGACGTGTTCGGCGGCGGCGCGCTGGCCGGGGCCGCGCTTTTCATGACGCTGGTCGTGGCCGGCGGCCTTGTCGATGCCCTGGTGCTTTCCCTCGGTTTCACCTTGGGCACCCTGCTTGCCGTCGTGATCGTCGCTGAAATAAGAAGAAGGGCCGCTATGGAGGCGGTTCCGGGCTGGCTTAGGGGTGCGCCCCTTACTCTTGTGGCGATGGGCCTTCTCTCGCTCGTTTTTTCGTCCGCCGCGATGGTGCTTTTCGAGGTGTTGGGGGGCGGATGAAGACGGCGGCTGCGAAAATAAACCTTATTCTGGGATCCCATGCCCATGTGCCGAACGGCGCCGACGCGGCCGAATTCGAATGTGCGTACGCCAACCATCTGCGGCCCTTTATCACCAACCTGTACAAGTACCCAAGGATACAGGCGGCGTTCCATTATTCCGGGATGCTTCTGAATTGGGTCGAACGCACCCACCACGAGCTTTTCATGCTGATCGAGGACATGGTGACCCGCAGGCAGATCGAGATGCTCGGGGGCGGATTTTACGAGCCCATACTTCCGATAATCCCCCCGCAGGACAAGATGGGGCAGGTCGAGCTTTTGACCACCTATATCCGCAGGCAGTTCGGCAAACGGCCGCAGGGTTGCTGGGTGCCGGAATACGCCTGGGAGCAAAGCTTGGTAAGTTCGCTTGTCTCCTGCGGCATGGGGTTTACATTTCTGAGCGATTGGCAGTTCGCCTTGGCGGACGTGGCCGCCGACGCCCCGTGCATCTGCGAGGATCAGGGGAAGCTGATAACCGTGTTCCCGGTCTCGCAGACTTTGGAATCGGCCCTTGCCGGCAAAAGCATTTCCGCGCTGCTTGAGGATTTCGCCCGCACCCGGGGGGCCCCCTCCCAGGGCGGCTGCGGCGAGATCGTCGTCTCGATTTTTCCGAGCAAGGCCGCGTCGGACGGGGACGGCTCGCCGGACAGCGCGTGGAACCGTTTTTTCGAGGAGCTTTCGCTGTGCGAGCATTTCGTAGAGACTGTGGTACCGGGGAAATTGTTCAAACGGCTGAAGGGGCTCCGCAAGGTGTACATCCCCGATTCGGTGGGGGACAAGGATGCCATGCCCGCCCGCCGTTTCATCAGCGAGCATCCGGAGGCCGGGCGGCTATATTCGAAGATGATGTTCACCAACATGCTGGTGGGCCAAGTCCGGGGCGACAAGGCCCGCAGGGATTCCGCCCACGAGGAACTCTGGAAGGCCCAGAGCGGCGTCCTTTTCTGCCGCGCTGGCCGGCGGGGGATCCACGGCAACGCCCTGCGGAACGTCGCCTACAGCGCCATGCTTGGGGCGGAACGGGTGAGCAGGGGCGCGGGCAAATTCGGGCCGTCGCTTCTGTCGTATGATTTTAACATGGACCGCGAGGATGAATGGCTTTTCCAGGAGGTTAAGCTGAACTGCTACGTTCGGCCCGGCGGAGGGGGTATTTTCGAGCTGGACTATCTGCCCAAGACCTGGAACTACCTTGACACCTGCGGGGACAGGATTGCCTTCGCCGACCGCCTGCTGCCCCCCGGGGCGAACGCCGAAAAACTTGAGATCGGAACCGTCAAAGGGGCGAGGATGTGCCGGGACGAGTTTTACGAGCTTGACGATCTCGACAAGATGCGCCGCCGGCTTCGCCTGGTGTTGCGCAAGGCCACGGCGGGTCCCTTCGCCGACATTGAAATCGAGAAAAACTTTTCGCTGAAAAAAGACGCGGTGGTCGTGAGGTACTCCCTGACCAACCAAGGGGCCGCCCCCGCGTCCTTTTCCTTCGCACCAGAGGTCGATCTTTCCCTTCCCGGTGAAACGCCCGCTTTCGTCCGGTTCTATGCCTGCAATGCCGGGGACGCAGACAAGCCCCTTGCCGGGCCGTCTGCCAAGCCGGGGGAATCGCCGGTTTCGGGAACGGTGCATGACGCGGAAGGCGTTAAGATCCATGACGTGAAGAACGAGGTGCAGATAATCCTTACGGCGAGCAAACCCTTTGACGGGCGGGTTTTGCCCGTGTACGTTTTCGACGATGCGACCAAAGCCAAGCTGTTTCAGGCTTTCTGCGTGATGCCCCTTTTCCGCGTCTCGCTGGCCGCCGGCGAGACCTGGGAGGTCGAGTTCAACCTAAAGTTTTCCCACTGACTTCCTGCCCCGCGTCTCTGGTCACGGCGAGACCTGGAAGGTCGAGTTCAACCTAAAGTTTTCCCACTGACTTCCTGCCCCGCGTCTCTGGTCACGGCGAGACCTGGAAGGTCGAGTTCAACCTAAAGTTTTCCCACTGATTTCCCGCTGTTTCGTCGTCACTATCGCCCGCATCTTTTCCAAGGTCTCGGCGGAAAGGTGGTGTTCCATCTTGCATGCGTCCAAATCCGCCATCTCGTGGCTTACCCCGATGACGTCGCACAGGAACGATGTGAGCATGCTGTGCCGTTCGCGGATAAGTGCCGCCTGCTTCCTGCCCTCGTCGGTCAGGAGCACCGTGCGGTAGCGTTCGTGTTTGATGAGGCCTTGCCCTGCCAGCGCCCGCAGGGCGGTAAGCACCGAGGGTTTCGAGACTCCCAGCCTTGACGCAATGTCCGTCACCCGGACGGGCCCTTCATCGTCAAGGAAACTGACCATTTCAAGATAGTCTTCAAGTGACTGTGTCATAGCCTGCTTATGAGCATAGGGTCGATTCGGCGGGCTGTCAAGGGGCACCGAGTTGCGCATGCAGGCGAGAGTCGTTACTTTATCGGTGGTTTTTAAGTTTATGGGCCGCCAAAAAAAGCAGCGCGCCTGAGATGAGCAACGCCACGGTCAAAATTATCTGCCATGCCATTTTCAGCCTCCTAGCCATGTTTTTATTAAGTCAAAAGCCGACAGTATCCCTAAAATCGTTACCCCGGTTGCCGCACCGTTTATTACCCTGACGAACAGCGAGGTCGGCTTGCCGGCTATTTCCAGCAAAACAATAATCCTATCCAAGCGTTCAAAAAGCGCTTCTTCGTTCATAACCATGGTGCTCCACGTTGAGGGGGATGCTTTCCCCTCTGCAAGAAATTCCTGCTTGTAAGTATCGCCCAAAAAAGGGCAGTTGTCAATCCCCCGCCGGGGTTTTCCCCACTTCCGGTTGCAGTATCCGCTCCACGCCGTCCGAGATGCTGGCTATGATGCGTTTCGCCAGTTCCCGCCTTTCCTGCGTGGTTAGGCGTTCCAGGTAGCTGTCGGCTTCTGGGGTGCCGCCGTCGGTACAGTCCTTGTCGTCCACGAAAAGTCTGAAAGGTTCGATTTCGAGGGCTTCCGCTATCTTTTCGACCATCCCCATAGAGGGAACTTTTGCGCAGATCTCGATTTCACCTATGTAGCTGGTGGTTGTATCAAGTATATCTGCCAGTTGTCTTTGCAGGAGCTTTTTTTCCTTGCGATACTTTTTCATGTTATAGGCAAAGACCCTCATCATATCCATGCCTTGTATGCTAGGAGCCGATAATCCGATCTGGCAATATCGCTGTTGACAAATATGGCAAAAACGTGGTATATACTTTAAGCGAATAACCCAATTCTTGGAAAATGAACGGCATTGCACGGGCTTTCACGCTCCTGTCCGTATGGGCGGGTAAATCAAACAGATTGCCCACCAAAGGGGTGAGCAATCAACAAAGGGGAGACATATGGCAAAAAGAGGTTTGCTGGTCTTGGTTTTCGCGGCGTTTGTCGCAGGAGGGGCTTTCGCCCAGGTGCAGCTAAGCGCCGGCGGTGGTTTCGTGTTCGACGGGGGAAGGGTCGGGGGTCTGAGTTTAGAGGCCTTCGGCGAGTCGTTCTCTGAGCACATAAACCATTTTGGATTTGGCGGATTTGCCTTCCTAGATGCAACGTTTGCCGAGCTGTCATTCGGGTTTATGGGCGGTCCGGCTCGATTTGGTTGGGAGGTATCCTGGCCTGGAGGTTCCGAAAGCGATACCATGAGCGGCTCGTTCCTTGCGCTGGACTTCAGTCTGCTGGGGAAATTCCCCATCGTGCTGGGCGGGGGGAACATGACGTTTTTCCCGATGCTAGGCATAGGTTACAACGTTGTGCTTTCCTCGCGAGACGAGGACGGGAACGACAATTTTGAGCGTAGCGACGACAGCGCAACCGAGTTGAATACCTTCAGAATCCAGTTCGGTATTGGCGGTGACATCGATCTTTCAGACACCGTGTTTTTCAGGGGATCGATTCTGGGGCAATACCGCTTTGCCCCCAGTTTGTACAGGGACATTGCGGATGGGAGGAGTGTTGTGCCCGGCTTAAGCGTGGATCACCACGGCGGTTTTGGCGTAAGCGTAAGGCTCGCCATCGGGGTTAGGTTCTAACACTGGTACGCTGCGCCATGGTTTGGCGCGGCGTTTTTCCCCCCGTGTCTTTTGGCCGGCAATCTTTTGGCGAAGCGGGCCAAAAACCTCGTCGCGGGAAAGGCTCATGGGGTTTGAACGTGCCCCGGCTTGGGCTTTCGTCCGCTTTTGGTAAATCTCGTTTTAAAAATCTATCTCTTCCAAAGTTTCCATGCCCATGGTCACGATAGTTATACCCGCAAACTAAATCTGCGAGAAATTGGATATCCTAACGTCCCCGTCGGGAAACCTGGCGATGATTTCAAGAGCGCCGCCCATGGCCCTGATATGGCTTCGTAGTGTTGATATGTACATATCCGTTCGCCTTTCCATTTTCGCTATGGCCGGTTGCTGAATGCGAAGGGCCTCGGCAAGCATTTTCTGGTAAAGACCAAGTTCCGTCAAGATTTCGCAAGCCGCGCCTTTATCTGTTTCATCATCTCCTCCGCCATCGCCTCCTCGTCGGCGGGGGAGGTCGGCGTGGGCTCGTGGTGCTGGATTAGGTGTTTGGGGATTTCCTCCAGGAAAGGGGAGGGGGCGCATTCTGCGACGCTTTGCTGGCGGCGGCGTTTCTGACAGCAGGTGATGTACAGCTTTTCCCTCGCGCGGGTGATGGCGACGTAGAACAGCCGCCTTTCTTCCTCGATGTTCCCGGCCGCAGCTTCCGCGTCATCCGCATCGTCGATGCTGCGTTCGTGGGGGATAAGCCCTTCCTCGGCGCCGGCGATAAAGACCACCGGGAACTCAAGCCCCTTGGCGGAGTGGATTGTCATGAGGCTGACCTTGCCGAGCGCGTCGTTCTCCCCGTCGTCCTTGGTGATCAGGCTTATCCGGTTGAGCCAGGCGTACAGGCCCGTGTCTAGGTTGTCCGAGTCTCGCTCCCAGTTTTCGATCATCCTGATGAAGTGTTCGATGTTGCGGAATTTCCACAGGGCCTTTTTCTCCTCTTTCTCGCCCTGGCCGTGCTCGGTTACCAGATAGCCCCAGTAATCGATCTTCTCGACCATGGCCCTTGTCTTGGCGGACAGCGACCAACCCTTGCCCGTGCCTTTTTCGCCGGCCTTTTCCTCGGGGCCTTTTTTCTCGAACATGTCGGCCCTTAGCGTCTCGACAAGTTCCATGAATTCCTCAAGTTCGGTCTGCGTCTTCCTGTCCTGAAACAGATTCTGCTGGCCTTCGGTGCGGGCCTGGTTCAGGCGGCCAATTGCGTCCCAAATCGAGGACTTGTTTTTCTTGGCGATTTCGCTGAGTGCGGATACCGTCGCCCTGCCGATGCCGCGCACTGGCGTGTTGATTATTCGCAGAAGGCTTAAATCGTCCGCGTCGTTTGCGATTACCCGCATGTAGGAAATGACGTCCTTGATCTCTTTGCGCTGGAAAAAGCTGGTGCCGCCAGACACCTTGTAGGGAATGTTTTCCGCGAGAAACGCTTCCTCGATGTTTCTTGCAAGCGAGTTGGTGCGGGTCAGCACACCGAAGTCGTGGTACCTGCGCATCTCGGATACCATCATCTCCCTTACCTGCGCGGCTATGAAATCCGCTTCGGCGTTTTCGTTTTCGGGGTGGTGCAGCTCTATCGGCTTTCCCCCCTCTTTGCCCGACCAGAGTTTTTTTTCCTTGCGGCCGGTGTTGTGGGAAATCAGGCCGTTCGCCGCCTCCAGTATCGTCGATGTCGAGCGGTAGTTCTGCTCCAGCTTGATTTCCGTCATGCCGGGAAAGTCCTCCTCGAACATGATGATGTTCTTGAAGTTCGCCCCGCGCCATGAATAGATCGATTGGTCATCGTCGCCGACCACGCAGACATTTGCGACCCCCTCCCCCCCCTGTGCGAGAAGACGCATCAGTCTGTACTGGATGATGCTTGTGTCCTGGAATTCATCGACAAGGATGTAGCGAAAACGCCGGCGATACTCCGCAAGGACTTCCGGGTGTTCTTCGAAAAGTTCGAGCGGCAGAACCAGAAGGTCGTCGAAATCAACGGCGTTGTAGACCTTCAGCCCTTGCTGGTATGCCTCGTACACCGGCTGCAGATCAACGCTCGCGACGTTCGATCCGGTTTCCCCCCCCCTGTTCCATGCGCAAAGCCCGACCTTGATGTTCGAGAAAACCTGTCCCAGTGCGTAAAGGTCAACCTTTGTCGATGCCATGCGGCATTCCCGCAGGCTTTCCTTGATCAGCGTCATGCGGTCGGTCTCGTCGTAAATCGAGAAGTTCTTGCGATAGCCCAAAAGCTCCGCCTGATCCCGGATGACCGAAAGGCCGAACGCGTGAAATGTGCTGACGGTAAGGTTCTGCAGTTTTTTCCTTGTCAGTTCTTTTACCCGCGTTTCCATTTCCTTGGCCGCCTTGTTGGTAAAGGTGAGCGCTAAAATCGCGCTCTGGGGAATTCCCCTTTCCAGCATGTAGGCGATGCGGTAGGTGATGACGCGGGTCTTGCCCGAACCCGCCCCGGCTATGATCAGCAAGGGCCCTTCTATGCTTGTCGCCGCCTGTAGTTGCGGCCCGTTGAGTTGGTCTTCTATTCCGAGTTTTGACAAAGTTGCTCCAATTATTGGCTGCGAGTTGCGAGGCTACAAGTCCCTTAGCATTTCGGCGACGCGCATCCCCGCCTTGCCCCGGTGGCTGATCCTGTTTTTTTCCTCGTCGGAAAGTTCCGCCACGGTGCGCCCGAGTCTGGGGATGAACAGAATCGGGTCGTACCCGAACCCCCCGGTTCCCCTGGCAAGTTCGGCGCTTTTGACGATTTCGCCCTCGAAGGTTTCCTGCGCGACGAAAAACCTGTCCGGGGCAAACAACAGCACCATCGCGCAGACGAAACGTGCGCTCCTCACGGGGCTGTCCCCCAGTTCCGCGAGCAGCAGGGCGTTGCGCTCGGATGATTCCAGCTCGCGCCCCCCGGGAACCTCCGCGCCCGGCGCTCCGGCGTACCGCGCCGAGAGTATGCCCGGCCTGCCGCCAAGGGCGTCAACGCAGATGCCGGAATCGTCGGCGATTACCAAGTCGTCGTCCTCGAAAAGGGGAGGGCGATTCGTGCGTAACAATTCGTGCAGAGCGTTTGCCTTGAGCAGCGCGTTCCCGTGAAAACTGTTCTCGGTCTCATCCGGGCCGAAATCCAGGCCGGCATCTCTTGGTATGCAGAGCCGATGCTCGCAACCGTGGGCGGCTAGAATTGCGGCAAGTTCGGTTTTCTTGTGGGCGTTGCCCGAGGCGAACCACAATGTCATGATTGTTGCCCCGCGTATTTCCGCAGGGTTCGGGCCACCGCGCCGGGGCCTTCCAGCAACTCCCCGAAATACGCCTCGATCCGGGTACCCAGCCCGGCCTCGTAGAGATTGACTGCGAAAATTTTAGCGTCCGAAAGAATCGGCTCCAAGGCGGCGCGGAAAGGCCCTTGCTGCCCAAGGCTGAGTCCGGAAAGCCGCACAGCAAGCGTGTCGTACAGCGGGTCGGGGCTCACGGCAAAGGGTTTGCCCTCGTCGTCGATCCCCAGAAGATAGCGCAGCCATGCGGCCAGCACCAGCGGTATCAGCGTCAGATCGTCCACCGACAACTCGGGGCTTTCCATGTACGCCCTTATCGTCCCGCCGAACCGGATGCCCACTTTCTGCGACGTGTCCATCGCGATGCGCTGCGGCGCGTCCGGCATGAACGGGTTGGGCAGACGCACGTTGATCACCGTGTCGATGAATTCCCTTGGGCTGATCACCCCGGGATCGGTCACCACCGGCAACCCCTCCCTGTAGCCTATTCCCTCGATTAACCTTACGAGGTCCGGGTTTTTCATTTCCTCGCTGATCCTGGTGTACCCAAGAAGGCAGCCGAAGACGGCCAGCGCGGTGTGCAGGGGGTTAAGGCAGGTGCAGACCTTCATCCTTTCCACTTTGTCCACGGTTTCCCGGTCGGTGAACAGCACCCCGGTCTTTTCCAGCGGCGGCCTGCCGTTTGGGAAGATGTCCTCGATAACCAGATACTGGGTTTCTTCGGCGTTGACGAAAGGCGCGGCGTAGGTGTTTTTCTCGGTCGCTATGCCCTGCATCTCCTCCAGACCCGCGGCGGCGAGCATGTCCAGCACGCCGTCGTCGGGCCGCGGGGTTATCTTGTCGATCATTGTCCAGGGGAAGTACACTTTTGCCCGGTCGCGCACATAGTCCAGGAACCCGGCGTCCGCTTTGTCGTTCTTGACCCATTCCCGGGCAAAGGCTTCCACTGCGGCGAAAAGTATGTCCCCATTGTGCGAGCAGTTGTCCATGCTGACCATCGCCAGAGGGTTCGCCCCCCGCGCATAGCGTTCGTAGCAAAGCGCGGCGATACGGCCCAGATAGCTTTTGGGATCGGAGGGGCCGGCCCGCATGTCCTCGGCTATGCCGGGCAGGAACGCGCCGTCGGCGCCCTTAAGACTGTAGCCCTTTTCGGTTATCGTGAAACTGGCCATCTGTAGGGAAGGTTTCGCGAAAATGTCCCTTAGCGCCTGAAGATCCGTATCCATCTTATACGCCGACGCGACCGACGCGACGACCCGTTTTTCCGTAGTTCCGTCGGCCTTTAACGTCACCAGAAGGGTAAGGTTGTCGAAGGGGGTGAAGCACCTGTCGATGATCTCCCCGTCGTAGCCCTCGGCGACAACTATACCAGTTTCGGCAAGGCTCCGTTCCAGCAGCGTCTGCATCATCGCGGCCGGGAAAGCGCGGAAAATGCTTCCCGCCCCGAAGTGGACCCACACGGGGGCTTTTTCGGTGGCGGCAATCATGGCCTTTCTGTCGAACTGGGGCAAAGCCACCCCGGCTTTTTCCCATTGGGCCTTGTCGGCCAGCTCCATGTCGTTCAGACGCATCTTCGGCTCCTTGTGGCTTGTTTCCCCACTGTAACATGCGGGTGGGGTGGGATGTCAATGCGTCCGCCTACCGCCTCATGGAAATCAATTTTCGCATGAAAGTGAAACAGGGGGGAAGGTTTAGGCTCGAGCCGAAAGCTCCCTTTTAAGGTCTTCCATCGTATACCCTTGTTCGATAAGAGCAAGCAGGTCTTCCCTGTATTTTTCCCGGCCCTCTTCCCGGCCCTCCTCACGGCCCTCCTCCCAGCCCTCTTCTCGGCTGACTTCCAACGCCAAATCCTGATCCCAGTCGCCTTCAAACACGCTCATATCTTCCTCCGACATGCTTTTCCAATAATCCATAAGATAACCCTGCGCCTTGCAGTCCTGAACCGCCTTCCGCATCGCCACCCGTATGACCTCGGCCTCGAACGCGGTCCTGCGCCTTCGCTTCTCCGCCTCTATGTGCCACCTGGCCCGAGCCACGAAATAGGCGTATTCCTTCAAAACCGCGCAACGGGCCAAGATTTCGGGGTTTTGGCCCTCGTTTATATTATACACCATAACCTCCAGTTCCAGCTTGATCTCGTTGAACCCGGGAACGTCCATGAAGGAATCCGACAGGCGCATCACTTTGCGATCGGGAAACCGCCCGGGGGCGTTGATCAACGCGATGAATTCCGGCCGCGGAAACTTGAGAAGTCTCTTCCTGTATATGGTCTTTTTGTTTGGAATGCCGTTTTCGAATATCCGCGAGATCGATTGCAGGAAGCGGAAAGGCAGGTTCTCGTTGACCGACGACTGATGCTCCAGCATGACGACCAGCCTTCCGTCGAGCGTGAAGGAGATATCGTTCTTGCGCCGCGACACCAGCGTCTCGTTCAATGTGTTGATGGTGATTTCGGCGTCCCCTTCGCGGTGGTTGGTGCCGCATAGGGCGTTGTAGAGTTCCAGCAGCGACGTCTTGTTATTGAACAGCGAACGGAACATCGTGTCTTTGTATGCCATGCGGAAAGGTACTATTTCGGCGAACGTTTGGCAAGTGGGGCAGGGGCTAAGGAACCGCTGATTAAAGCGGAAAATGGATTTCTGTGCCGCAGCCTTGTTATGTCAGCAAAGTGTTGAGATTGTTAAAAATACCCGAGTATTGTTAAGAATGTGTAAAACTGCTTGTCATGCGCTGACCTGAAAAGTTACTCTGTGGCATACCCTGCCGGGCAGGGTGAAATTTCCATGAAGGAGAGACAGATGAAAGTGAAAATGGTTTTTGCGGGATTGTTGCTTGGGGCGGCGATGGCCGCGCATGCGCAGGTGACTTTCGGCGGGTCGGTTGATATGTCTATCGTTCCGTTCCAGTTTGTCCAAGGTCTTCATCGCTATATCTATGTGCCAGGAGAAGATGATGCCCCTGGCACACATGTGCGTGGTGACGGCAGGCATTCGAACACGATGGGTGCTGGCATAGGGGGCGTCAACAACGACGGCGGGCCAAGGATAAGGCTTGACGCACGGGCGGTTAACGCTGAGCACAATATTGGGATGAGGGTGCGGTTTCAGGCCCGTTCACATCAGACTGGCACCTCCGCTAATGTCGATCTCAACGTGGAGAACTTCCTGCAGGCATGGTGGAGTCCGCTTGAGCAACTGCGGCTCGACGTCGGACGTTTCGATGACGACCGACTGCGCGGCAGGATCGGCGACGATGAAATGGGCATGTTTACAAACATGATGTTCCACCAAGACCAAATTTTTAGCCGCTTTAGGGTACGGAACGGGTTAATGGTAAGCGCCACCCCGATCGAGGGGCTTTTGATTGCCGCTGCGCTCAGGGAGCTTGTCCAATTCGAGACCGCCACAACGACCCCTGGTGGCGTCAATGTCGTAGCCAACCGGCACGTCAATGGCGATGCCTGGCGCAACATGACCTTTGGGGTGGGATATACCATTGAGAATATCGGTCTAATCAGGGTGCAATACATTGGGGACGCTACTGGCGGGGCTGCCATTCAGCAAAACAACAACCTTGAGTTTGCCTTTGCCCTTACCGCCATTGATAACCTGCTCCTGGATCTGGGTGCCAAGCTGCACTTCGTGTATGCCATGGACGACCCGAATTTCGCTTTTTCCCTTGGGGCCAGGTTCCGGGCAGACGCTCTGGAACTCATCGGACGGGTGGATACCCAAATCGGGCGTACGGGTCAAACCGGTGAATATGCGCTCAGCAACAACCTTCTCCGCCTGAATGCGCATATCTGGCCTTCCTTCCAGTTGGATGCGGCCAGGGTTGTCCTCAACTTCGGCATTGACTTCTGGGAAATGCCTGAAGGTACGGATAATCGCACCGACATAGGCGTGGGCCTTTCGCTGCAGAGGAACTTCGTTGGCAACACTCGGGTAAGGGGCGGCGTTGGGGTTGCCATCCCCACGGACGACAGCAGGCCGATGGTTTTCAGCGTCCCGCTGTTCTTGGAGTACTCGTTCTAAAACCGGGTATCATCAAGGTATCGCAAGGGAAGCGTTGATTTGTACGAGAACAAGTCAACGCTTCCTTTTTTTTGCGGTTGTCATGTCCCGAAGAAAACACGTTTTGATAATCCATGCGAGAAAGCCCGCGAGTATTTTTTGCTGTTTGGCCAGGTATTCCGCGGTCAAAGAATAGTCGCCGTGGTTGAAACGTATAGGCTCCGCTCCGATACGGGCTCATGCAAACTTAACCGCATCTGCTGATTATTCAGTGGTTCCCTGGGATTCATATTCATACTTCCAGCCTTCGTTATGCGGTAATGGACAAGACTTGTTGCACGCAAAATAAGCATGCCCACCACAGGCACCCTACGCCATGTAGTAGCTTGGGAACCGCTGATTAAAGTGGAATTCAGCGGTTCCCCTGCATCTGCATGGCGCAGATGCGGTTAAGTAGCACTGATTCCGGCATCGTAGATGCCGCATCCCCATTGGATTTAATCAGTGCTTCCCTTGATTTCTGGCTTGCACCACAAGTTTGGTAGTGGTCTGGACTTGTTGTGGGCGATGAAATGTGTTAGAGTATGAAGCAAAGCCCTTTGGGAGGAAAAACATGGTAAACATACCGTTGAAATGCCCGCACTGCGAAAGCACCGACGTGGGCAGACACGGAGTCAGTGCGGTCGGCAAAAAACGTTACGCATGCCGAAACGCAGGCTGCGGAAAAACGTTCCAAGAAGACTATTCGTTCAAGGGATACCAGCCCGGCACCCGCGCCGAGATTTATTTCATGACGATAAACGGCAACGGCGTCCGCGCAACGGCGCGGATCCTGGGGATATCCAAAGACACCGTGATAGCGACCTTGCGCAGCTTCGAGCCGTCGCTGTGGTACGTGAACCATGGATATCTTGAAAATCTCCACGGCGAGGGCCTTGAAATCGAAATCGTGTCCGGAACCGAGGCTGAAATGGACGAGATGTGGAGTTTCGTCCACGACAAATCGCAACAGTACTGGCTTTGGTGGGCGATAGAGCACAAGACCGGCGCGCCTTTGGCGTTTTGCTTCGGCACGAAGGAGAGCAAGAACCTGGACGGGTTGCTGGCTTTGCTGAAACCGTTCAACGTGACGAAGGCGTATACGGACAACAACCCCGCCTATGCGTCACATCTTCCCGGCGACGCCCTTCAGACGGGGAAACACGATACGCAGAAAATCGAGCAGAAGCATCTGTCGCTGAGGACGTGGTGTTCCCGTTTGGTGTGTAAGGGTATAAGGTTCTCCAAAGAGGCATGACATGCACAGAATAGTTGTCGCCTTGGTTATCAACTTTTGGTTTTTCGGCAGGATCTTGGCTTGATCAACAAGTTTAGCCCATCACCTGAAATCGGCCTAGGATGTCTGTGGAGGGGCGTAGAGCTGCGCCTTTTCTGCATTCAACAAGTCTTGCCCATTACCCTCGAGCCCGATCCCGCCCCGAAAGAACGACACTATTCTGCCCGCCCCGCCTTCTTCCCTATGTGGCGCATCCGCTAAGATTTATCCGCCCAAACCTCAATGATGCTGCTCCTGAAGAAACTTCGTGTACTTCGACTGCATCACAAGGTTTATATGCCCCACCGGCCCGTTCCTCTGCTTCGCGATGATAAGCTCGACGGGAATACCTTCCTGGGGTTGTTCCTGCGCTTCTTCGCCGTCTTTTTTCCCCTTTTCTGGCGGTTTTCTATGAAGGAACATCACCAGATCTGCGTCCTGCTCTATGGAACCGGAATCCCTGATGTTCGCAAGGGTGGGCGGCTGGCTATGCCCCGAACGCTCCATTTCCCGGTTAAGCTGGCAGAGAACCACGATGGGGATTTTCAGTTCCCGCGCAAGACTTTTGATGTTCCGGGAAATATCCGATATCTGCTCGTGGCGCGGCAACATTACATTTTCGTGGCCTATAAGACCAAGATAGTCGATGAAAATAATCTCCACTTCTGCCTTGGAACGCAACTTGCGCGCCTGCGTGCGCAGATCGCGGAGCTTCATGTTTGGCTCGTCAACTATGAAAAGCCTGCTCTCACTCATAACCCCAACGGTTCTCAGGATATTCCTGAAATCCTCCGGCTTGAGAAAGCCGTTCTGCATCTTCCTGCTTTCCACCATAGCCTCGCTGGAAATAAGACGCTGGGCAAGGGCTATGTCGGGCATCTCAAGCGAAAAAAAACCCACCGGCCGATTCTTGCGGAACGCGATATGGGAAGCAATGTTGAGGGCAAGCGCGGTTTTTCCCACCGAAGGACGCGCCCCTATGACTATGAAGTCCGACGGTTGGAAACCGGTGGTCATCTCGTCCAGCTTGTCAAAGCCGGAAGAAAGACCGGTGAGCGGTTCCTTGGTCTTATACACCGCCTCAATTCTATCGAACGCCCGGTTCAGAACCGCGCTCAAGGTATCGAACTTGAACGCCTGCCTTTTGTCCCCCAATTCGAAAAGGGTATTTTGTATCTCGTCGAGTATCAGAAACGGCTCTTTGGATTCGTTGTAGGCCTCCACGCCTATTTCCGAGGCCACCCTCAAAAACGACCGCCGAAGGGAATGATCCAGCACCGACTTAACGTAGTATTCGATGTTCGCGCCAGATGGGATCACCGAGGTCAGGGAGGAAATATACGCCGCGCCGCCAGCCTCATCCAGCTTTCCCTGGGTCTTCAGCTCCTGTATCACGGTCTGTATGTCGGGGGTCAGACTTCTGTTGTCAAGGCCGATGATTGCCTCGTAGATCCTCTTGTGCGGCCCTTTGTAAAAGTCCTCCGCGTTAAGGTGGTTGTGGTTTGCGACCTCCACAGCCTCGGCATCGAAAAGCATGCTGCCAAGTGCGGCGCGCTCAAGCTCGTCATCGTGGGGAGGTGTTTTTTCCAGTGTCCTTGCCATTTTCTCTCGAAAAATCTTCTCGACTCGTTATGGCGAGATACTCCCGCAAAACCCCGGAGCGCAAATCCCCGGCGTCATGCGGGATACCCCGACTACCCTATCAGGCTTCCGCAACTTTCCCCGGCTCAGCCTCGGAACCCGCCTCCAGTGCCGCGATCCCGGCAACCGCCTCCGGGGAAACGGCGGAGTCGGACACCGCGTCCGCCTCCGTGGGAGCAGCGGTTTCCGCGGAAGAGTCCTGCTCCTCGCTCCTGCGTCGGCGCGTCGGCCGGGCCTGGGCGCGGGGGGACTCGGTCTTTATTTCCTGACCGATAACCGTGATCTGAATTTCCGCCTTGGAGCTCTCGTAGAGCCTTACGACGGCCTTGTATTTGCCGACGACCTTGATGCTCGTGGCGGCAAGATCGATCCTCTTGCGATCGATATCGAAACCCTGTTTCGCAAGTTCGTCGGCCACGGTCTGCGGGGTAACCGCGCCGTAAAGTTTCCCGTTGGCGCCGGCCGGCATGGTAATCGAAAGCTCCAGAAGTTCCAGCCGCTCCTTAAGCCCCATCGCATCTTGCCGTTTTACGGCCTTCCTTTCCTCTATTTCCCCCTTTCGAGCCTCAAACAGTTTGACAGTCTGGGGCGTGTACGGAAGGGCAATCCCCCGGGGAAAAAGGAAGTTCCGGGCATAGCCCTTCGCGACGTCCTTTACGTCCCCCTCCTCGCCAAGGGTTGACAGATCCTTGTTCAAAATAACCTTCACACCAAGCTCCTTCGGGAAACCGCCGCAAAAGGCCGCTTCCCTAAATTAGTTTTCAGCCGCCAAACGGCGACCGTATTTTCGGGCGCCGCACAAAGCGCGGCTTCCGGCCCCGGAGTAGAGGCCGTCCCGTAGATCCATAATGGAGTTCTTGCGAAATTTCAATTTCGCAAGAACTCTAATCAGCGGTTCCCTAGGATGGCGAACCCTGTTTTGCCGTCCGCATGGGCAACCAGTTTTCGGCGATTCCCAAAACCAACAGCGCACCCAAGACAAAAAAGTTAATGCCCGGGCTGAACACCAATATCACGAACAACACGCCAAGAAGCATCCTGAGCAACCATGGCACCGGCCGGCGCGCAAGATGAAACAGCACGACACCGCCGCCCTGCGCAAGAAACATCAGGCCACACATGACCAGCGCATTCCACGCAACAACCTCGATGACCTGCATGGAAAACGTCCTGCCAAGAAAAACCATCAGAAGGCTCAGGGATAAAACCCAGATCGCCCTTGGGGGAACAAAAAACCCAGCAAGATCCCCTGCGCCCGCCTCCCTCTTACGGAACAACCTCGCCGCAAGAAAAGCCATCTTCCGACTGAAAAACAGCAGGAAAACAGCCGAAAGCAACGCGCCACCCCTGAGCGTCAACATCATGACCGTTTCAAGGATCCGCTCCGGGGTAAGGGCGTGCTCCAGAACCGACTGCCTGACGGCATCCCCGCCCGCCATCGAGGAAATGTAGGCCGAAAGAAGCGGCTCAATCCTAGGGGCAAACTCGGCAAAATCGTTCAACCCAAGCCAGTAAGCCGTGCCCAGAAACATCAGTGTCGCCATAACGGAAGCGGCCACAAAGCGGAAAAGGGTACGAACCTGGGGAACGGAAGGCACAGCAAACCCCAGCGGTTCCTGCCCCGGAAACAACCGCCTAATCACCGACTGTCTTAGCCAAGGCGGGTTCCCGGCCATCATCCAAGTAAAACCGCCGGCAAGCACGGTAAAATACAGCATGTCCATGCCGACACCAGCCAGCCCAAGCCCGTTTCCAAGCGAAACCGCAATCGTCAAAAACCCGTTGCCAAACGCAGCCATGGCAAAAGCAAGCCAAGCCACGATAGCGCCGTAAACCACCGCGGAAAAACCCAGCGGCACAAGAAAAAACAGGGAAAAAAGCCCAACCCGCGTCATGAAGACACAAATCCCCGCGCAGACAAGAGCCCGAACAAAAAGCATCCTGTTGTCCCGCAACAAGGATACGGCAGGGCCTTCCCTATACATTCCGCAACTCGACGCTTAATCCGAAACGAACGGAAGAAGGGCGATCACCCTGGCCTGCTTTATAGCCATGGCCAAGGCGCGCTGATGCTTCGCACAGGTTCCGGTGATTCGTTTGGGAAGTATCTTTCCGCGTTCGGTAATGAAACGGCGCAAAGTGTCCGCGTCTTTGTAATCCGCCTTGAGCTTCTGGACACAGAACCTGCACACCTTCTTCTTAAAGAAAGGCTTGCCGCCCCTTCCGCGCCCCCCCCGATCTTCGCCGTCGCGTCCCTCGCGAACGTCCGTCCCGTGGTCGCGGCGATAATGAGGCCGCTCGCCATCCCCATTCTCCCGGCGGGCGGGCCTTTCGCCTTCCGCCACCTGCTCCTGGTTTGAAGGCCGTTCGCCTTCGATATATTGCTCGTCAGACATAATCATCTCCTCGTAAAAGTTAAAGCGGAGCCCTTGGCCCCATGTTAAAACGGAATGTCATCGGCGAAGCTGTCCTCCGCCGGCCCCGATGTGTCCCTGGACTGCCAACCCTGCCCATGATCCCGATCCTGCGAAGGCGCGGAATTGTATCCGGAACCGCCGCCGCCGCCACCCGAGGATCCCGGGCCGCCGCCCAGAAGCTGGATGTTGGTCGCGACAATCTCCACCCTGGAACGGTTCTGGCCATCCTGCTGCCAGCGATCCTGGCGCAACTCGCCGTCAACGCCGACCGTTTTCCCCTTGGTCAGATACTGATGCAGAGCCTCTCCGCGCCTGCCCCAAAGGACAACATCGAAAAAGCTCGCCTCTTCCTTCCATTCATCGCCGCTTTTTATGGCGCGGTTGACGGCGATACCAAACTTGCAGACCGCCGTACCGGTCGATATGGACTTAAGCTCGGCATCCCTGGTCAGCCGCCCGACCAGAGTAACGCGGTTCAGATCGGCCATGGCCTTACTCCTCGATCCTCACAAAGAGGTACTTGACAAGACCCGGGTTGAGCCTGAACGCCTTGTCAAAAAGGGTGATCTTGGCGGGATCCGCCTTGATCGTGAACAGGGCATACTTCCCCCGTTTTCTTTTCTTGATTTCATAGGCAAGATCGCGGTCGCCGAGCTCATCGGTCTTCTCGATCTCAACTCCGTTGGCGGCAAGGTCGCCGAGCAAACGCTCGCGCCCCGCGGTGTGCTGGTCTTCCTCCAAGGGGAAGATGACCATCAACTCGTATCGTCGCATAGGTCCTCCTTATGGACTGGGTTGCCAAGACGGACTTTCCGCAAGGCAAAACTAGGATTTTCCCTGTCCGGCACCATTCAGCGCCGGAAAAGAGGTATCTACAGGCTAGCAAAAAGGCGATGAAATGGCAAGCCGTTTACTTCCCATGACAGTGCTTGTACTTCCTTCCGCTCCCGCACGGGCACGGCTCGTTCCGCCCAACCTTGGGCTGGCTTCTGACCACCTGCGCCCCCTGCGGGTTGCTCGCATTGCCCATCGGCGAGCCGCCGCCCCGCGCCCCGCCCCCAAAGGCGGCCGCGCCAAACGAGCCCATGCTGCTGTGGCTCGCCGACTGCGAAGTTGCAATCGTCCTGGACGGCCTGCGGGACTGGCCCTCGCCGGGCGGCCCTATCTGAATGCGAATAAGGTGCAGACGGGAGGCAATCTCCTGGCGAATATCATCGATCATTTTGTCGAAAATCTGGAAACCCTCGATCTTGTACTCCTGCAGTGGGTTCTTCTGGGCATAGTGGCGAAGGTACACCGCCTCGCGCAGGGCCTCCATGTTCTCCAGATGATCAAGCCATTTGCGGTCAACCGCATGCAGATAGTTGTCCCTGATTATCAGGTTAAGATAAGCCGCGCCTATAAGGGCTTCCTTGTCATCGATGTCCTTCTCCAGATCGGCAAGGACGCGCTTCTCCAAGGACTCCGAGTTCTGGGTGTTGACATCCGCGGGAAGGACATAGCCGAATTTCGAACGGAGATTGTCGGAAATGTTACTCACGGCCACAGTCTGATCCTGCCGCTGGTTCCGGTTAAACTCGTCGATGAAGTTCCCCATCATGAACGCGGTCGCATCATTGACCCGCTTCTTCAGATCCTCGTCAAGCAGAATTGCGTCACGCTGTTCGTAAATGAATTTTCGCTGTTGGTTCAGCACGTCGTCGTACTCCAGAAGGTGCTTGCGGATATCGAAATTCCGCTCCTCGACCTTCTTCTGGGCGTTCTCTATGCTCTTGCTGAGCCAGGGGTGATAAATCGGCTCGCCCGGCTCCATGCCGATCCGCGTCATCAGCCGCTTCATCTTCTCGCCGCCGAATAGCCGCATAAGCTCGTCGTCCATAGATATGAAGAATTTCGTCCTGCCGGGATCCCCCTGCCTGCCCGAGCGCCCGCGCAACTGATTGTCGATGCGGCGGCTTTCGTGCCGCTCCGTGCCTATGACGTACAGACCGCCGAGGGATTTCACCTCCTCGTAGTCCTTTCGCCACTTGTCGTATTCCTCGCGGAAAATCTCGGCATATTTCTCGGGGGGCGCGTCGGTGCCGGCGCGCTTTCGGGCGCGGTGTTCCGGGTTGCCGCCCAGCTTGATGTCCGTGCCGCGGCCGGCCATGTTCGTGGCGATGGTGATCGCACCTTTCGAGCCCGCCTCCGCGATGATAAGCGCCTCGCGGCCATGGTTCTTGGCGTTCAGCACCTCGTGGCGCACGCCCCGGCGGGTCAGCTGGGTGGAAATCTTCTCGGACTTTTCTATCGAAACCGTGCCGATAAGCATCGGCTGGCCCTTCTTGTGAGCCTCGGCGATCTCGTCGCACAGGGCCTTGTACTTGTCGGCCTCGTTCAGGTAAACCACGTCGTTCTCGTCAAGGCGGGCAACGGGAAGGTTCGTGGGGATCACCACGACCTCCAGCTTGTAGATCTTGGTGAACTCCGCGGCCTCGGTGTCCGCCGTGCCGGTCATGCCAGAGATCTTCTTGTAAAGCCTGAAGTAGTTCTGGAAGGTGATGGTCGCCAACGTGCGGTTGCGCTGGGCGATCTTGATCCGCTCCTTGGCCTCGATCGCCTGATGCAGGCCGTCCGAGTACCGCCTGCCGTGCAGGATGCGCCCGGTGAACTCATCGACAATCTGCACCTGCCCGTCCTGCACCACATAATCCACGTCGATCTGGAAAATCTTGTGCGCTTTCAATGCCTGTGTGAAGTAATGGATGTACTCGAAATTCTCCTCGTCAACGATGGCACCCTTGATCAAGTTCCGCTTTTGCAGAATGGTCTCGATGGTGGCAAGCCCTTGGTTGGTGAAGGAGATATTCTTGTTTTTCTCGTTGATTTTGTAATCGCCGACAATTTCCTCGCCCTTGGTCTCGTCCGGATACTCGCCGTCCTCCTTTTTCTGGACCTCCCGCAGGCCGCCCAGCAGCCGGTCAACCTCGGAAAACTTTTGGGTATCGTCCTCCGCCGCGCCAGAGATGATCAGCGGGGTGCGCGCCTCGTCTATGAGAATCGAGTCGATTTCGTCCACGATGCAGAAATTGTGCGCCCGCTGCACGCGGCTTTCCATCTCGCGGTGCATGTTGTCGCGCAGGTAGTCGAAGCCGAACTCGTTGTTGGTGCCGTAGGTGATGTCGCAGGCGTAGTTCTCCTTGCGCCTCGCATTGTCCATGTCCGAGAGGATCTTCCCCACGGTCAGGCCCAGATAGCCGAAAACCGGCCGCATCCATTCCGCGTCGCGGCTTGCCAGATAATCATTTACGGTGACAACGTGAACCCCGTTGCCCGGGATAGCGTTGAGGTAGGCCGCAGCCACCGACATGAGAGTCTTGCCCTCCCCGGTCTTCATCTCGACGATTTTGCCCTGGTGCAGGACGATGGAGCCCAGCACCTGCACGTCGTAGGGCCGCTCCCCAAGGTTCCGCCGCGCCGCCTCCCGCGCAAGGGCGAAAGCCTCCGGCAGAAGGCGATCGAGGGTCTCGCCGCCCTGGAAACGTTCCCGCAGCGCCTCGGTCTGCTTGGGGAACTCCTCGGCGGGCAGACCCACGGCCCAAATCTCTTTTTCGTTTACCAGATGCAATATAGGCAACAACGCCTTAAGATCCCGTTCGTGCTGCGAGCCGAACAGTGCCTTGATGATTTTGTCTATCATAGAGTGTCATGATAGACAAAAAACGGCGGTTTTACAAGCGGCGTTTTCCAGGGGCTCCGCACAAATCGGGGGTAACGAACTCGGGGCCTAAAAATTGTCGGATACAAATATCCAGCCAAAATGCGTGTAACGCTCTGTTGATCTTTTGCCCAACCTGTGGCAAAATGGATGCGGGTATAAGGGACGCGACATGAAAACGAGCTTTCTTGCTGCCGTACCACTTTTTGACTACTTTGCTTTCGTGCGGATGTGCTTTCATACGAAATTCAAAATTTGGCGTGTCGCCATTACCAATGGCGCATGCCTAGCTGAGAGCGAAATTTACCCACCATCACTCTTCCCCATCTTTTGGAAAACGTCTCCGCATGTTCATGCGGGGCTTTTCATAAAAAATTGCAATTGCAAAGGAGCTCGACATGAAAAGAAGACAAACGGTTGCCAGTACCGCGGTGTTTCCAGATGGCGATGGCGTTTCGTTCAGGTTTGACAACGTTCCCCGCAGAACCCACGCACTGTATGCGTCATGGCAAGGCGCGCGGCGAAAATACAGAATGCGAAGTATCGGAGGTATCGTATGAAGAAAAGCATCAAAAAGACGTCTCTTACCGCAAAGATCACCGCGATATGCCTTGTCATCACATTCCTGTCCTCCGTCATACTTTCCGCCGTGTTTATCGTTAATGCCAGAAGCATTATCCAGCGTCAGGTGACCGAAGGCACGATGGATAACATCAATGCCCTGCGGGATCAGCTTCTTGCGCGATTCGCCGCATGGGACGCGCTGATGAAGTTTACCGCGGCCAATGCGGCTTCGATTTTAACTCAGGGGCCTTTCGACGCACAGGCTATACACGCCATGCTTAGGCGCAACGCCGAGATTCAGCCGGTGGCGCTGGCCCTGTTTACCACGAGCAACATACCGTGGTGGTACGAGGATGGCTGGGCCATTTCCCATAACCAGCCCCTTGAGTGGACTCCGCAGCCGGACTGGCACAACTGGGAGCGCCCCTGGTTTCTCGCGGCGAAGGCGAATCCCGGGAGCGTCGGGTACGCGCCGCCTTTCTTCAGCGCC
>Ga0209755_10001722_pt1 | contig 32814 bp, 29 predicted proteins | sample TergutCo191P1_FD_187301 | JGI IMG/M metagenome (GOLD analysis project Ga0209755, IMG submission 187301) | Cornitermes sp. P1 segment gut microbial communities from Petit-Saut dam, French Guiana - Co191P1 (SPAdes) (version 2) | ecosystem: Host-associated > Arthropoda: Insects > Digestive system... | reverse complement strand
CGACCCGGCGGCCCTCGAAAAGCGTGAACCTTTCCAGCGTGCCGGGGGAGGTGGGCATGACGGCGATTAGTGTCGTCGTTACCCTTGCGTTGTCCGTTATCAGGTAGTTTACGCTTCGCTGGATAAACCTGATTCCAAAGCTTGCCCCCACCGCAACCGCCGTTACCAGAATCAGCAAAAAGACCATTCCGGCTTTGCGTTTCTTTTTTTCCTGCGCCGCCAGTGCTTCGGCGTTTTCCATTTCGTCCGTCGTTTCTTCGTCGTACATGTCGTTTTCTCTCCTTCGTTTGCCTGTATTTCCCATGGCGCAGATCCTCCCCGTTGGCAGGAACAGAGACATGGTTACAAATTTTATTTCAACAATTTAGGTCGCCTGTTTTCCCCGTCACACGGGGTTTTCAACTCTCCATTTCATCCTCGTAAACGTTGTACTCGTCTTTCAGCAAAAACGCCGTCAGCATTTCAGGGGTGGGCGCAACGAACCGGTCTTCATTGCCCGGCTTCCAAACGCTGAGTCCCAGTACGGTGGCCTGAAACAGGTGGGCCATGGCTTTCGCGCAACCCTGCCTAAAGCTTCCGTCCGCCTGCCCTCGCTCAATCAGGCGCACGATGGCATTCATAGAGGTTTCGTTGAGTTCCAGCAAGGCCGGCTTCGTATGGGACAGGGAAGGCGGATTCTCGTCCAAGACGCGGGCGAACAGTTTTGGGAAGAGGCCGACCTTGTCATCGTTTTTGAGTTGTTCGATATTGCCGGCGGCCAGTGCCCTTAAAAGAACCGCGGGAGGTATGTCTTTTTCAAGCACCTCGTTGAATATCTTCATATCGGCTATGGACTTTTCCGCCAGCGCCGAGAAAATGTCCTCCTTGGTCTTGAAATGGCGGTACAGCATCCCCACGCTTAGATCCGCCATGTCCGCAATCTCCTGCACTCCGGTTCCGGCGATCCCCTTCCGCGCGAACAGCGTCGTCGCCGCGGAAAGGATTTTTTCCCTGGAGGCGGCCCTTCTTGCCGCATTTTTGTCCTCTGCTTTTGACATCCGTCTCTCCTTCGTGCCCATATTGATGAGTGAATAATTACTCATCGAGTGAACATATACTCAATATACTAGGGGTCGCAACTTCTGTCAAGGGGAAATCGAAAAAAAAATCGCATTTGGGGCAAAAAAATGGCGGGGGGTGAAAATTGGGTTTAAAGCGGTTGTTTGGTAGTTTTTGAAAGGGGGCTATTGTCGAATATGTTAGAAACAACAGCAAGTCCCCTGGATCAAGTACGAAGAGGGAGGGATCAGGGACTAGCTGATATAAATCCTTTGGCCCTGTCGCATCGCGTTTTTTACAACCTCGCCTGGTTCTATCTAAAACATTTCCTCTTTACCGTATTGCTATCCCTCCTTTAAAACGGATACAATGGCAAGCCCCTGGTTTCGAAACGCGCCGCGTGTCGCGCGGGTGTCCGGGAAGACTGGTTTCGAGCTGGGGGCTTTGCCTCCTACAATGTTTTCATATTACCCAATGTGACGATCAAGTCCGATTCGGAGTTCTTGCAGTAATTAACCGAGTTTTCGCAGTAATTAATAGGCCGCTCCTGGTTCCGCCACCCGTTTTTCGCTGTTCACTGTAAGTCGTTTATGATAAAATCGATACCATGGTCAAGGTTGCTGTATGCGACGACGAAAAAGAAATAACTACCGAACTGAAGCTTGCACTGGTTGATATTTTCGATGGACTAGGCGTCGTTTATGAAATCGACGGGTTTTTTTCCGTGAGCGAGCTGCGTCGCTCGTTGAAAGCTGGCACGTGCTACGATTTGATTTTTCTTGACATCGCGTTTTCCGAAAACGAAATCAACGGCGTGGAGATGGGTTGGCTGATACGGGAAGTCTTTAAGGACAATGCTGTTTCCATAATTTACATTTCGTGGGTGGAAAGATACGCCGTGCATTTGTTTAAGATACGCCCGATAGATTTCCTGATAAAACCACTGACACGCGAAAAAGTCAAGGTGGCCGTTGAAGCGTATCTTAGAATCGCTGGTCCGCTTGAAAGGGAATTCGCCTACAAAAAAGGGCGCAGTATGCACAGCGTGAGAACAAAAGACATCGTCTATATGGAAGCCCGCGATCGCAAAGTTGTAATTCATTTCTGCAACGGCGAAAAAGACGATTTTTACGGCGCGCTGAAAGACGTGTACGAAAAGGATCTGAAAGAGCGTGATTTTCTTTTTGTCCACGCTTCCTTTGCCGTCAACTGTGACTATGTGGCGGCAATAAAGTTTAACGACTTGCATATAGTGGGCTGGTCTTCACCCCTGCCCATAAGCCAAAACAGGAAAAACGAGGTACGGGAACGGTATGCTGCGATTATGAAACGGCGAAGGGTCCAATAGAATGGGTTACGTGGCAATATACTTCATCGGCTCGGTATTCGTTATACCGGCCATTCATACCTATATGCAGGTATTTTTTGGCATAAAAAGGACGCCTTCTCGTGTAAGGACCCTTTCATATTGGGTGTATCCGATTGCCTTGACGATCTCTTTTGCCTTATCCGGACCGCCTGTACTGGGCGCGTTGATAGCTTTTTTTTCGGCATTCATGATATCGATTAATTACGAAGCGCCATGGACAAAAAGGGTTGTTGCGTCGGTTTCCATAACAGCTATTGGGTTGACAATTTATTACACGATTGCGATTGCGTTCGGCATTGAGCTAACCTCGGCCTTTGCCCCTTTTGCCTCATACAGAAGCATCAACGACCTTTTTTTGATGGAGATGGTTCTTTTCCCCGTTCTTTCCCTGATGGTGGCTTTGTTGTTGAAAAATTTTACGAACATCAGGAAAAACGTGCTTGTCCTGCCGATTTTTTGGGTTTCCGTTTTTGTAATCCCACTGTCATCAATTTTAGTGCTGTTCATAATCGTATACGCGACAGGCTTATCGCTCTTCGCTCAAATTACGGTACTTTTCATTTTGGTTGGGATAAACATTCTTGTCTTCTACCTGCACGACATCCTTTCCTCGGCGTACGAAACCAGGTTGAAATTGGAACTTCACGCGCAGGAAAGGAAATATTACCTTTCGCAATGCCAGATGATGCAGGAATCGGTGGAGCAAACGAAGTCCGCTCGGCACGACATGGTTAACCATTTTGCCGTGCTGAAGGGGCTCGCCGAGGAAATCAAGGCGGATAAAATCGTCGAGTATCTTGACAGGCTGCTCGACGACGCAGGAAAGGTCAAAACGTACAGCGACACAGGAAACGTAGCCTTTGACAGCATCATTAACTTCAAATTTAGAAACGCTAAACGGGACAACATCAAGCCGAACATTCGCCTTCGCATTCCCCCGATGCTGAACGTCGAAACGTCCGATGTCGCGGCTATTCTTGGCAATCTTTTGGACAACGCCCTTGACGCGGTGGCGCGGGTCGAGGAAAAGACGATTAGGCTGGACATCGACTACAGTCGCGAGGCCCTTTTCATCCTGATCGAAAACGCTTTCGACGGCGTGGTTGAATACGCGCAGGAAGGCGGCGAAAGGGAAAAGCGCCTGGTCACGCGCAAGTCCAGTGGCGACCACGGGCACGGGTTCAGGAACATTCGCCGCGCCCTGGAGAAGTACGACGGGTATATGGGAATCGCGATTGAGGGGAACGCTTTTTCGGTTACGGTTTTGCTTTACGTGGACGGGGGGTAAAGATGGGTTTTTGAATTAGATTCACTCGCCAAACGATAGCATATTCCTCGCTGTGGGGCTGTTGATTATCCCTGGAAAAAGATGGACTATGTATGAGACTGGAGGTTGGCGATGATAAAAACCATTGTCTGTTTTACTTACGTGGTTCTTGGGATTGTGGGCCTGGCTCCCTTTGGCTTGCTGGGTGTTTTGCTTGGTTTTGTAGGGCTTCGTAGGCCCATGTCGGTTTTTATTTACCGTATCGTCCAGGGCTGGGCGCGGGGCTTGATTGTTCTGATCGGCTGCAAAATGACCGTTGTTGGCAGGGAAAACGTGCCACGCAAGGGGGGGATCTGTTTCGTCAGTAACCACGCCAGCATAACCGATATCCTTATGCTGCTTGGCTATGCGGGTAGGCCCTTTGGCTTTGTCGCGAAAAAGGAACTTATGGGCATTCCCCTTCTAAATATATGGATATCCGTGCTGGGCGGGCTGTTCATCGACCGCAAAAGCCCCCGCAAGGCGCTTAAAACCATAAACGCTGGCATCAAAAGGATTAAGGCTGGCGGTGGCATGATTATCTTTCCGGAGGGCAGTCGCTCCCGGGGCAAGGGCCTTCTACCGTTCAGACCTGGTTCCTTCAAGCTGGCGGCGCAGTCCGAGGCGCTCATTGTTCCGGTCGCGATTGCCGGTACCTACGATGTTTTCGAAAGAAATTACCGAGCCAATTCCTGCCCCGTCAGGATCACGTTCTGCGACCCAATCAACGTCGCCGACATCCCCGCCGAGGATCGCAAGATGGTTCTGGCGGATCGCGTCCGCGATGTTATAGGGAAGGCTTTGGAAGAGGGCAGCGGGTCCGTGGCATAACTGGAGGTTGCGATGGGTGCGCCACAGCCGTGTTTCATCCATGCGGATATCGACGCTTTTTACGCCTCGGTCGAGCAGCTTGACCGGCCGGAGTGCCGTGGAAAGCCGGTAATCGTCGGCGGGCTGCCAGGGGATCGCCGAAGTGTTGTCTCGGCGGCTTCCTACGAGGCCCGGCGTTTCGGGGTGCATTCGGCGATGCCCGTTGCACAGGCCGTAAGGCTTTGCCCGGACGGGATTTTCCTTCGCGGGAACATGGGGCGTTACCGGGAAAAATCGGACGAGATCATGGCGATATTCGGCGAGTTTTCCCCCAGCGTCCAACAGCTTTCGATAGACGAGGCCTTCATCGACGTCACCGGCACGGAGGGGCTGTTTGGGGCGCCGGAAGCGGTCGCCGGGAAGATAAAGAAGCGGGTTTCCGTGGAGGCAGGGGTGACCGTCTCCGTCGGGGTCTCGTCCAACAAATACCTTGCCAAGATTGCATCTGGAATGTCCAAGCCGGATGGCCTGTACCTGGTTCCCCCTGGTGGTGAGGAGGCCTTCATGCGCGCCCTGCCTGCCGAAAAAGTATGGGGAACGGGAAGCGCGACGCACGAGCTTTTTAAGAAGCACGGGATCAGGACTGGGGACGATCTTTTCCGCCTTTCCCAAAATGCCCTCGCCTCGCTTTTCGGGAAGGCCAAGGGGCGGTTTCTGTACCGCGCCGTGCGGGGCGAAGGCGCGGCTTTCGAGGAGGAAAGGGAAACCCGTTCGATAAGCACCGAACGGACCTTCGCTTTTGACTTGCACGATGAGTTTGCCCTGGAGAGCGTTCTGTTCGACCTATGCCAGTCGCTGATCTGGCGTCTGCTGGAAGGCAAATGGCAGAGTCGTACGGTCTCGATAAAGATTCGCTACGGCGATTTTTCGACGGAGGGCGCGCGGGAAAGTCGTTCCGGCTATGTCGCCTCACTGAATGATCTTTACGACAGGCTTCTTGGCCTGTTCCGCAAAAAATACCTAAAGGGCAGGGGGGTGCGGCTTTTGGGCGCGGGTCTTATGAATCTGGAAGACGGAACCGAAAGACAGGGGGAGCTTTTCGGCGAGTCGGAAGAGAAGGACCGGCGGCTGGAGGTGGCGATCCTGGACATCAACAAAAAATTCCCCGATGCCGCGCTGCGCCGGGGGCGTTCATGGTTGGCGGAACAGTAACTTACCTGGCCAGGGACCCCTCTTAGGTACGCGCTTTAAAAATGTTTTACCGGTGGCTTGCCATTTCCCAGGCTTTTTGGTAGCCTTTTATATACCTCTTTTCCGGCGCGGATAGCGTCGGACAGGGAAAACCCTTTGTTTTGCTTTTCGGGGGCCCCCTTTGTGGGACGTCCGTTTGCAGACCCAGTCCACAAGGAGGACCTATGCGACGATATGAGCTGATGGTTATCTTCCCCTTGGAAGAAGACCAGCACACGGCAGGTCGTGAGCGCTTGCTCAACGACCTTTCCGCCAACGGGGCGGAGATCGAAAAAACCGACGAACTCGGGGATCGCGATCTCGCCTATGAAATCAAGAAAAGAAAACGGGGAAAATATGCCCTGTTCACGCTGAAGGCGGATCCCGCCAAGATAGCCAGTTGTGACAAGGTGTTCAAGCTTAACCCGGGTCTCGTCAAATACCTATTCGTGAGGATCGAGGAGTAGGGCCATGGCCGATCTGAACCGTGTTATACTGGTCGGCCGGTTGACCAGGGATGCAGAACTCAAGTCGATAGCGAGTGGCACGTCGGTTTGCAAGTTCAGTATCGCCGTCAACCGTGCCATAAAAAGCGGTGATGAATGGAAGGAAGAGGCAAGCTTTTTCGACATCGATCTCTGGGGCCGGCGAGGCGAGGGTTTGCACCAGTACCTGACCAAGGGAAAAATGGTAGGCGTTGACGGCGAGTTGCGCCAGGATCGCTGGCAGCAGGACGGGCAGAATCGTTCCAAAGTTACGATATTTGCGAACAATATCCAGCTTTTGGGCGGAAGCCCGAGTGGCGCGGGCGGTTCCGGTTCCGGCTACAGCGCGCCCCAGGCGCAAAGCCAGGGGCAGGGTTGGCAGTCCCAGGGCGGATCGGGGCCGGCGGAGGACAATTTCGCCGACGATATTCCGTTTTAGCGACGGGCTTTCGAGGAAAGGCCCGACTTTAGCTTATTGCAAGGAGAGCAGTTATGTCTGACGAAAGAAATATTGAAGGCGAAAGGCCTTTAAACCCGGAACAGGCGCCGGAGGGCGAAAGGCCTTTCCGCCGGGAGCATGGGCCTGAAGGCGATCGGCCCTATCGCCGTGATCATGGGGCGGACCTTCGCGAGGGTCGTGACGGTGACGACAGGATGGGCCGGGGCGGACGGGGTGGCAAGCCCTTCTTCAAGAAGAAGGTGTGCAGGTTCTGTGTCCAGAAGCTCAGGGCCGACTACAAGGACGCGGACACCCTTCGCCGTTTCATAACCGAGCGTGGAAAGATACTTCCCAAGCGAATCACTGGGACCTGCGCGAAACACCAGCGGGCCCTGGCGGTGGCCATTAAGCAAGCCAGGGTAATCGCCCTGCTTCCATTCGTGTCGGATTAGGCGGATGTACAGGGAAGGCCCCTCCGTATCGATGATAAGGGACAACCTTGTCCCTGCCCTTGTCTGTGCGGTAGTTAGCGTCATAATGATGCGGCTTGGGGTATTTTCCCTGTTTTTTCTTGTTCCGTTGGGGTTTTCCGCGGTGGCCTACGGTGCCACCGTGGCGTGGGTCGCCTTTGTTATGGCGGCGTTTGGCTACGGGGTTTTGACCATAGTGCTTTCCCTGGTCGGCGGGGCGGGGCTGACGAGTGCTGGTCTTGATTTGCTTTACTTCGTCGTGCTTGCCAAGGGGTTTACATGGATAATGGCGGGCAACCCCCCTTGGGTTGGGCAGGTTTCGTCTGGACAGTTGCTGGAAAAAAACGCGATGCCGTCTTTTGCACGGGTCCGTACGCTTTTTAGGCTTGTCATCGCTTCCGCCGCGGTGGCGTTTATGTTTCTGGGCACGACGCTCTGGTTCGGGCGGGACGGATTTTCCGCGCTTGCCCCCCGTATCGAGCCGCTGATTTCGGCGTACATAGCTTCGGTGGCTGGCGGGGATGCTGTCAGACAGTCTATTCTGGAACAGGCGCTCAGCGCGGAACGGGTTATCGGGATGGTCGTGGCGATAACGCTTAGGGGAGGGGCGCTGTTCTCGGCCGTTTTTCTTCTGTTTTTCAGCCGGCAGATGGCTTTTGTCATGGCAAGGCTGTTCCGCAGAAAGGCCAAAGGCACTGGGGATTTATCGGGGTTTTTCGCCCCGCGAAGAACGATCCTGTTCTTTTCCCTTAGCCTTCTGGCGATTTTGCTCGGCAGGGTGTTGTCCATGCAGGTGATGGAGATTGCCGCGTGGAACCTGCTGGTTATGTGCGCCCTGATGTTTCTTGCCCAGGGGGGCGGGGTGGTGCTGTTCAACCTTGCCCGCAGGCCCATGCCTCTGTTGCTTCGGCTGCTTCTTGGCGTGCTGTTTGTCATCGTGGTGTTCAGCCCTGGCATTAACTTTATAGCCTTGGGTGCGTTGCTGGTTCTTGGCATTGCCGAAAACTGGCTTCCCCTGCGTCTTAACAAGGGTACAGTGGAGTGAGTTACCGGGACGGCCCCTACTCCGGGGTCGGAAGCCGCAGTACGCGGCGCCCGAAAACACGGCTGCCGTCTGGTGGCTGGAAAATAAATAGTGGAGGTTGGCTTTTCGGGGCGGCTTTCCAAAGGAGCTTGGTATGAGTGTGAAGGTTATTTTGAACAAGGATCTTGCAACCCTCGGTGAGGAGGGTGACGTAAAGGACGTTGCGAGGGGTTATGCCCGGAACTATCTTTTCCCAAGGGGAATTGCCCTTCCGTACACGCCCCAGACGATAAAACTGTTCGAGGCGCGAAAGGGGGAGATAGAGGCAAGGAAAACCGCCAAGCGGCAGGACGCAATGGGGATCAAGGAACGGCTGGAAAATCTGGAAATTTCGGTGACGATGCCGGCCGGCGCGAACGGAAAACTGTACGGTGCGGTTACCCCCCAGACGGTGGCGGACGAGCTTGGAAAACAGGGTTTCGACATCGATCGCAAGAGAATCGATCTCTCCGCGACCAGCATCAAGGTTGTTGGCAAGTACAAGGCCACGGTAAGGCTTTACGAGAATTCCAAGGCGGAAATTCAACTTACCGTTATTGGCCAGGAAATAAAGACCGAGTCTTCCCGTACCCCGGCGCGGCCGATGCGCCGTCGCAGGGATGAAGGGTCCATTGAGGAAACCGTATCCAAGGAAGCTTCGGTTTCTGACGCCCCCCCCGCTTCTGACGAAGCGGTTGCGGAAGCGCCGGAAGCCTCCGGGGCTGATCCGGAAAAAGAGTCGGCGGAAGCATAGGGAAAGACGGGGCACTGGCCTAACGGTTTTCGGGGAAAATGGCAAAGACACTGGACAAAACACCTCCGCATGACGATGAGTTGGAACGCGCGGCGTTGGGCAGTATGCTTTTTGACGCGGACGCGATAGAAGTCGCAAACCACAACCATCTGAAGGCGGATGATTTTTACTCAAGGGCTCATCAGCGGATTTTTGAGGCGATTCTTAGCCTTGACACCGCATCCGAGAGAGTCCGCCCGGACATGCAGACAGTGGTGCAGGAGCTGAAAAAAGAGGGGAAACTGGACGAGGCGGGAGGCGCGGCCTACGTTGCGTCCCTTACTTCGGTGATTCCCTCCAGCGCGAACATAGAGTACTATATCCGGTCGGTGCTGGACCATTCCCTTCGGCGATCGTTTTTAAGGGTGGCTTCGGAGATAAACGTGGAGGCCTACAACGAGTCCAAAGAGCCGTTTCTGATACTCGATGAGATACAAAGCAAGCTTTTTGAGCTGGGGGACAAAAGACAGGCGTTCAAATACGAGGCGTTAAGCAAGGTTCTGGGACGCACGTTCGACAGAATAGAGGAAGTGTACAAGACCAAGGTGCCACTTACTGGTCTTCCCACGGGTTTTGACAAACTGAACGAGATGACCACGGGTTTCCAACCGTCGGATTTTATCGTTATAGGGGCCCGCCCCTCGGTTGGTAAAACGGCACTTGCCCTTAACATGGCTTCCCACATAGCGTTCAGGGAGCAGCGCCCGGTGGGTTTCTTCTCGCTGGAAATGCCCGATATAGCCCTTGCCCAGCGCCTGATCTCTAGCGAGGCCATGGTGGAAAGCAAGAAAATGCAGAACGGCTTCATCAAACCGGAGGATTTCAGGAACATATTGAGGGCCGTCGGGGTGATGAGCGAGAGTAGGCTTTTCATCGTTGACGAGCCAAACATGAAGCTCCGCGATCTTCGTACGCAGGCGCGCAAATTGCGTTCTAAGGAAGAAGTGGAGATCATTTTTATCGATTATCTCGGCCTTATAAACCACGGGGATAACAGGCTGCAACGCCACGACCAGGTATCGGATATTTCCCGCAACATCAAAAGCCTTGCGCGGGAACTGAAAATCCCCATTGTGGTCTTGTGCCAGCTTAACCGGGAAATGGAACGTTCCGGGCACAGCCAGCCGCCCACCCTTGCGAACATTAGGGATTCCGGTTCGATAGAGCAGGACGCGGATCTGGTTATGTTTCTGCACAGGAAGCCGCCCGAAAAGGCGAAAAAAGAAGGCGAGGAGGAACAGGTGCAACCCGTGGACGGTGGCGTTCCCGTGGAGCTTATCATAGCGAAGCAGAGGAATGGCCCGGTGGGGCACATAAATCTTGTGATGCAGTCGAAATATACGAAGTTTCGCGAGGAGGAACCACAAAAACCGCGTTGAGTTGGCAGGTTTTGCGGTGGCGACAAATTGAAAAAAGGTGTCGCCCTGTATATAATTATACTAGTCGGAGGTATACATGGCATTTGCGGATAAGTACGATTTTAGTCAGTTGAAGAACGAGGCTGAACAGCTTGTGTTGCAGGAATTGGAAAAACAGCTTGCCCTTCAGGAGGACGTTGACGAAGAGGAATTCTGCCGTTGCAATGACTGCGTTCTTGACATGGCGGCCATGGCGTTCAATTCGGTAAAACCCATATACAGGTTTTCGCTTCTGGGGACGCTGTATGCCGCTCAGGCAATGAGCGACCAGGAATACGCCGAGAGCGTCCAGCAGGCGGTTGCCCAGGCCATCGCCAGGGTAAAAGCCAACCCGTCGCACGACTAGCGGCGGCGAAGTCCGAAGCCCGGGGCTTTACGGAAGGCGTAGCCCTTATATTTTGTCTAAGTATTGACATTCCCCTGGGTTTCGGATAGCCTCATAGCATAGCCGGCCAGCCGGCAAGGAGAGAACCATGGCCCAGGCCAGTAAAAACAGCCGAACTTCGAGCGCGTCCCAGAAATTTTTCTGTTCCTGTGGAGGCGAAGTCAAAATGAAGGCTCTTTTTGAGAGCGGTAAAGTGAAAAACGTCGCGGAATGCGAGAAATGCAAGCGACTTGAGCGACGCCCTTCGGATTTTAAGTAACGGATTGTAGGTTTAGGCTGGTAGGCCGTTTCAGCCTGCGGACAGGCTAACCTAGTTTCGAAAGTTTTCATTCTCAAGTGAAAGGCCTGCGGTGAGTGCGGGTTAGTAGTGAGTTTATTTTGGGGGTTCCCTTTGGCAAAGAAGAAGAGTTCGGCGGAAAAGCGTCACCGGCAGAGCGAGGTCCGGAGGATGCAGAACAAGGCGGTAAAGAGCGCGGTAAGGACCAGCGTCAAGAAATTTGTCACGCTGGCGCAGAGAAAGGATATGCCGGAATCCGGTATCGCCGAATCTGAAGCCGCTCTTAAGGAAATGGTCAAGAAAATTGACACGGCGGCGCGGAAAGGCATCATTAAGAGAAACGCGGCGGCGCGAAAAAAATCGAGAATGCAAAAATTCTTCAATTCCCTGAAAGCGGCGCAGTAGTTGCTAAGGCAAGGCGTTTTCGGTGCCTTGGCTGGGAGGGGGTATGGCGGTAAGGAAATTCACCAAAGCCGATCTCGTTAGCTCACTGTACGGCAAGACGGGGATGAACCGCAAGGAAATCGGTACGATGCTGGATCTCTTCGTGCATGAGATTAAGTCCGCCTTAATGCAACATTGCGTTATAGAGCTTAGGGGCTTTGGCACGTTTGAGGTAAAAGTACGGAAGGCCCGTTCTGGCGCGCGTAACCCTAAGACTGGCGAGGCCGTTTCTGTGCGTTCACATGGCATTGTGTCTTTCCGTCCGGGGCGCGAGCTGAAACGGGACGTGCGGGGTATTGTGGATGGTGATACGGGCGTGGCCACTGGGGATTCCGGAGGGTTTCCCTCCGCCGTATGATTAAGTCGTTTTTTGTCGGCCTTGGGCTTACGGCCCTTGCCACCCTGCTTTTTGCCGGTTCCTTTCCCAACCCGTTAATCGAGAACGGTGTTCCTTTTCTTGCGTGGGTTGCCTACGTTCCCGTTTTTTTTCTGTTGTACAGGGTAAGCCTAGGAGCCTCCGCTTTGTGGGGGGCCCTGTACGGCTATACTGCATACCTTCTCTTTAACTACTGGCTTGCGGACTTTCATCCGCTTGCGGGGATTATTGTCCACGGCATCTACATGCTGTACATGGCCCTGCTGTTTTTCGTGTTGAGGCTTTCCATCGTGTTCTTTCCCCGGAGGGCCTACCTTGCCCATTGGGTAATATGGCTTGCCTATGAGTATGTCCGTACCCTGGGTTTTCTGGGCTACCCGTACGGGATAACTGGGTACTCGCAGTGGCGAATGCTACCCCTGATCCAGATTGCCGACATTTTCGGCGTGTGGGGGGTTTCCGCGCTTGTGGTGTTTCCCTCAGCCTGGCTGGGGGCGGCCCTGGGCCAGGGTTCCGGGAAGGGGTTGCCTGTAACGGTCGCCGCGCTGTTCAGGAAAGCCACGTATAAGGTAGTGGTTTTTTACCGCAGGGAAAAAATTGCCTCACTCGGCTGGCTGGCGGCGTTTGTCGCCACGTTGTTTTACGGCTTTGTCGCCCAGTCGGATTTTTCCGACGCGCCCCATACGAACATCGCCCTTATACAGCACAACACCGATCCCTGGCGGGGGGACATAATAGCGCGTCGCGAAAACTTTGAAATCCTTACCCGCCTTTCCGACGAGGCCCTGGCGGCCTACCCAAGGCCGGACATGGTGGTCTGGTCCGAAACGGCCTTTGTCACCTCTATTCACTGGCACCAAACCTACCGACTGCACCCGCAGTCGTGGCTTTTGGTAAGGGATCTTCTGGACTACCTTGCCCTACAGGACGTGCCCTTCGTAATCGGCAATGACGACAGCCGCAGGGATCCCGTGAGGAACCCAAATCCGCAGGAAAATTTCCGCGTCAACTACAACGCCGCGGTACTTTTCGAGGGCGGGGAGATAACCGCGGTTTACCGAAAGATACACCTGGTGCCCTTTACCGAGCATTTCCCGTTCCAGAATCAGCTCCCGGGTATTTACCGTGCGCTAAGGGAAGCCGATACCCATTTCTGGGAACGAGGAACCGAGTTCACCGTGTTTTCTGGGCCGGGCTTTTACTTTTCCACGTCGATTTGTTTCGAGGATTCCTACGGATATCTTTCAAGGGAGTTCGTGCGGCGCGGGGCGGAGGTGCTGGTCAACCTTTCCAACAAGGCCTGGGCGTGGAGCCTTTCGTCGCAGAACCAGCAGCTTGGCATGGCGGTATTCCGCTCAATAGAGAACAGGCGTTCGGCGGTCCGCTCCACGGCGTCCGGACAGACCGCCGGCATAGACCCGAACGGAAGGATCATCGCCATGGCACCCCCTTTTACCGAGGCGTGGCTTACCGTTTCGGTTCCGATTGTAAGGGATCGGACCACGATATATACCCGTTTCGGGGATTTTCTGGGGGTTGCTTTTGCTTTGACCGCGACACTGTTATTGATCATCGGGGCCATTTTGTGTATAATAAAAAAGCCCTCTGAAAATCAAGGTGTGGTTTTCGAGTCTCCTGGCCGGGAAACTCGGGAAAGACGCTCTAATGCGGAAGCTCCGCAAAGAAGGAAGAGATGAACGCCCGAAACAAGATATTGATTATCGACGATGATCCGGTGAACCTGGATTTTTTCCAGCTCATGTTAAGCAAGCTTGGCTTTGTCGTGGGCGAAGCCACCGACGGGTTGGACGCGCTGGAAAAGCTGAAGGACTTTTATCCCGATATCATTCTCCTTGACAATATAATGCCCAAAATGTCGGGCTGGGAACTGACGAAAACCCTGAAGGAGGACCCGAAATACCGGGACATTCCCATCATCATGTTTTCGGCCCTTGATGACGTAAAGGACAAGCTGGCTGGTTTCGAGCTTGGGGTTGACGACTACATCACCAAGCCCTTCAATTTTTCCGAGGTGCTGGCGCGGATAAAGTCGATACTGCGGACCCGCGAGCTGTTCGCCCAGATTGCGATGCGCGAATCCCGCCTTAGCCTTGCCGAGGAACTGAACCGTGACATGCGACAGACCCTTTCGGATTTCGAGAAGGGTATAGACGATCTGGAAGAAGGGGCCCCGGCCGACATTCTGGACAAAACTGGGAAAATCCGCGGGCTTATCAGGGAACTGGATTCCAAGGTCAGCAAGATGGTTTCCGAGTGGGAAAACCTCAAAAAGAACGAAATCGGGCTTTCCACGCTGGAAAAAGAGGCCCTTAAGTTTCTGCGGCAGGAACAGCGATAGCAATGTCCAGACAGGAAGGCAGAAGAAAGGATACCCTGGTGGTAACCCTTGGAAAACGGACCGTTTTCAGGGGACACATAAAGTTTAGCAAGACGCTCCATGTGCGCGGGAAATTCGAGGGAACAATCGAGGCTTCTGGCGCGTTAATTGTTGACAAGGATGCGGTTGTGGACGCGGATCGTATCGAGGTAAGTTCTCTTACCGTGTACGGTACCGTTATAGGAAACGTTGTCGCCCTTGACAAGGTTGACATGATGAGCGGGGCCACGGTACAGGGCGATGTTGTCGCGGCCAAACTGCGGATTGCGGACGGGGTTCTGTTCCGTGGCCAATGCAGCATGACTAACGCCGACGCCGAACCGGAAATTTTTTCCCGCCCTGTAGGTGAAATCAAGGCCGAGCTGGCGCGTACGGGTGGCTAGCCTAAATGCTTGGGGCGGAACCGTTAAAGAATTCGGAGGCAAAGGCCACAATGATGGCGTTGCGCCTTGTCGAGGTTCTTACCCAAAGTGGCCATACCTTAGTCCTTGCCGAATCCTGCACGGCTGGCCTTGTGTCGGATCTTGTGGCACGGGTAAGTGGGGCGTCGGCGGTACTATGGGGATCGTTTGTGTGCTATTCCCCCAAGGCAAAGGAGCTTATGCTTGATCTTGACGGTGGCCTTATCGCGCGACATGGATTGGTAAGCAGGGAGGTTGCTGGGGAAATGGCCGTTCGGGCTTTGCGAAAGGCTGGCGCGTCGTTTTCCGCCGCGGTCACTGGTCTTGCCGGGCCGTTGGGAGACGGCGGTGCCATGCCAGTAGGAACGGTTTGGATGTCGTTTGCGGTTTGGGACAAGCCAGTTGCGGGGGAAGAATCGAAAGCCGTGCTGGCGATGGAAAGGAAAATATGTTTCCAGGGAAGTAGGGCGGAGGTACGGATGCAAGCGGCCGCCTTGACATTGGAGGAATTGCTTGCTCTCGCGGTTCGTGCCGTGGATTAAAAATTGTCGAATGGGTGGAAACTACGGTTTAATGCAATGTCAAAGACGGAATTAGACTGCCAGCCCCTTGACAAATTGTGGGTAATGGGCTATGATAAAGCATCAATCCAGAGAAAGTACTTTGGTTCAGTGTCTGGCCTTTTGTCGAGCCTGTTAATCATAAAATGCTAATCTTATTGTCCGTGTGCGCACGCATGGCTGTGCATAAAACGGCATCCATAAATAGGTGGTTTTAACAATGGGAATGATTCGAAGGGGTAGAAAGCCCAAATTTACGGAAAACGAGGAAGTTATGAATCCTGAAGAGATGGCGGGGGAAAACGGGGACGCGCAGAATAGCCTCCCGTTTGCCTCGGAAATGGAGGCTGGTGAAAGGCCGGCCCGTGTCGTAGTGCGAAAAACAAAAAGGCCACCCCCCTCGCATGAGGCACGCAGGGGTCGCCAGGCGACTTATTCCATGGAAGGCGGGTATGGGAACAGGGCCCACGGTAGGCACTCCGCCGGTGGCAGGACCAGCACTGGAATGGAAGTCCCCGTTGGCGGCGGGGATATCGCCGAACCTGCCCCCCAGGGCGATTTTGTGGAGCGACCATCCGACGAATCCTCGTTGTCGCTGTCGACCTTCCCCAAGCTCCCCTCCATGCCGAACCTGTACGGCAAGCCAGAGCCAAGGCTTGACCAGGACAACGGGAAACCACGGCTGACAATCAACGAGCTTATCCGGCTAAACATGAAGGACTTGCGGGAGCTTGCCGTCTGCTACGGCATTTTGCAGGACGACATGGTTGCCATGAAAAAACAGGAGGTCGTCTTTGCCTTGCTTAGGGCACATACCGAGCGAGGCGGGATTATATACGCCTACGGCTCGTTGGAAATACTTCCGGACAGCTATGGGTTTCTGCGAAGCCCGCAGAATTCCTACCTGCCCGGCCCTGATGACATTTACATCAGCCCCAGCCAGATACGGCTTTTTGGCCTTAAAACCGGAGACACCGTTTACGGCCAGATTCGCAGCCCCAAGGAAGGGGAGCGCTTCTTTGCCATGCTTCGGGTGGAAACGGTCAACTACGACGATCCAACGGTGGGCCAGACCCGCATTCCCTTCGACAATCTTACACCTCTGTACCCGGACCGCAAGCTGGACCTGGAAACCGGGACCGAGGCGGTAAGCGAAAGGATCATCAACCTGTTCTGCCCTATAGGCAAGGGCCAGCGCGCGCTGATTGTTGCTCCACCCCGCACTGGCAAAACGATCATGATGCAGAAGATCGCCAATGCGATCACGAAAAACCACCCCGAGGTGTACCTTATCGTCCTTTTGATCGACGAGCGCCCCGAGGAGGTTACCGATATGGAGCGTACGGTGCGTGCCGAGGTTATCTCGTCAACCTTTGACGAACAGGCCACCCGCCACGTTCAGGTAACCGAGATGGTGCTGGAAAAGGCCAAACGGCTTGTGGAACACAAAAGGGACGTGGTAATCCTTCTGGACTCCATCACCCGACTTGCCAGGGGCTACAACCAGACCGTCCCGACTTCCGGCAAAATACTGTCTGGCGGTGTGGACTCCAATGCCCTGCACAAGCCGAAACGCTTTTTCGGCGCGGCCCGCAACATAGAGGAAGGGGGCAGCCTTACCATTATATCCACCGCGCTTGTCGAAACCGGAAGTCGCATGGACGAGGTCATTTTTGAGGAGTTCAAGGGTACTGGCAACATGGAAATCAACCTTGACCGTCGCATTTCCGACCGCAGGTTGTTCCCGGCGATCAACATCAAGAGATCCGGCACGCGCAAGGAAGAGCTTTTGCTTGGCGACGACGAACTGCAAAAGATATGGGTTCTTCGCAAGGCAATCAATTCGATGGACGATGTCGAGATTATCGAGTTGCTGGTTGACAGGATGAAGAAAAGCAAGAATAATGAAGCATTCTTGCGTTCCATGAACACTGGCACTGCTGGGTCGGACTGAACCAAGGACTGATAAACGAGGGATCAATAAGGGAAAGATCGATGAAAGATAAGATACACCCCAAATACGAAACGACAACCATTTCTTGCGTCTGCGGAAATGCTATCGAAACCCGTTCCACTGTCAAAGGGCTTAAGGTGGAAATTTGCTCTGCCTGTCACCCGTTCTTTACTGGTAAACAAAAGCTTGTTGACACCGCCGGCCGTATCGAACGGTTCAGGAGAAAGTACAACATTAAGGAGTAGGCTGGCCTTCGATTACGAAGGCCTTGGGCGTTTTCCTGCCCTTAAAATCCTCATCCACGGTTCTGTTGCTTATATCCGTAACCGTAATGCTAGGGAATCTTTGTGCAAGGGCGGTTTCCAGGTTGCTGGCGCTGCCCTTGAACGAGCGGGCGCTGGCGCTGAACCATATTTTGCCATTGGGGGCGAGCAGAGCTATTGTGCTGTTCAGCAGGTCCACAAAGTCCCGTTGCAGGTCAAAGTCGCCCTGGGCCATTGTGGAATTCGAAAAGGCGGGGGGATCCACAACAATCGAATCCCAGCGAGGCTTTGCACTGGTCGCATTCGCGTCCCGCAGAAACGCCGAGACGTCCGCCCGAATCAGCCTGTGGCCTCCACTGTGGTCACGGGCGAAATATTCCTCTCGCTTAAATATCTCCGCGTTAAAGCCGTTAAGTGCGAAATTGTCCCGTCCCCATCTAAGATACGTGTTGGAAAGATCCACCGAATCCGTCCAAGCCGCCCCGCCACTAGCCGCGTATACCGAAAAGGAGGCGGTGTAGCAGAAAAGGTTTAGCACCCTTTTGCCCTTCGAGTCCGCCATCACCATTCGACGCATGGCCCTGCGATCCAGGAATAGCCCGGTATCAAGGTAATCCGACAGGTTTACACTGAATTTATGCCCGCTCTCATGTATTTTCCTTGTTAGACCCTGCTGGGAAACCCTTTCGTACTGGGCTTGTCCCTGCTGCTTTTGCCTTAGCTTTATAATGACGTCGCCTTTTTCGATTCTCAGGGCCTGTGCGGTAGCGTCTTGCATGGCGTTAAGCCACAAGTTTTCCTCGGCTTCGTCCTTTTCATATGGGCGTTTGTACAACGCGCCGGAAACGGCGCTGCCGTGAAGACTGTCGGTGTAAACGTCCAGTACCAATGGAATTTCTGGTATGTCGCGATCGTATAGTCTGAACGCCCCGGTACCTGTGCGCCTGGCCCATTTGCCAAGATGGCGGAAACGTTTTTTCAGGCGGTTTGCTAACATTTCCGCCTGTTCCGCTGTTTTTTCAGTTCCGGTAAAACTCGACATTTGATATATACTGGTTTTACCAGGGGAACGGCGGAAGCGGGGGCGGTTTCGGCCAGGGTATTGGATCGGGCATTGCCTGGAACTGTTCCCGTACACGCTGTATGTTGGCCAGCTCCCTGCGGATCGTCCTTCCGTAGTTGAGATCGCCTGTCTCGATTCGGTAGGCCGAATCCACCCAAAACTGCACCCTGGGTAGCTCGATAAAGCGGAAACGTCTGTCCCGTGCCAGAGCCGCCCATCTCTGCGCGGCTTCCCAATAGTACATCGCGGCGTGGAAGGTGTTTTCGGCTATCTCAAGGCTTTCCAGATTCTGGTCGCGCCACGGGGCGTTAAAAAAGAAGGCCCGCCTCTTGTTCCACATGTTTCCCAGAAAAAGGTACTGTTCCACCATCTTGACGTTCAGGTGCATCATGAAAAGGTAACGGTACAGTTCCCACTGTATCTCGGTCTCGATTAGGGCCAGGGCGAACATCGGATTGGCGAAGTCGGCCGCCAGGGCTCTTTCCAGCCAGAAGATGTTTTCGATAAAGTTGTCCGGATCGCGGGTCAGGTGCATGTGGAACAGCCGGTAAAACTGCTCCTTGAAGGTGACTGTATAGGCCTGGGCCGGGATCGCCGCCGAAAAAAGCGCGAGGCATAAAACGGCTGTCGCGACGTGTCTTTTACGCATCCTCACTGGACTCCTTTTTTCATTATCGGCATTTCCGAAATGGCCCTCCATACGTCCCGGGCGACTTTTTCCGGTTCCCGCGCCGCGTCGATTATTTCCACTGTGCCCCCTTCGGCAGCCACGGCGTTCCGGTACTCGTCCAGCAGAAAACGGTAGCGATCCCGTACCTTCCGCTGGAATTCGAGGTTCTCGAAAATGTCCAGGCTGTCGCGGCCCTTCATCCGTTCCTGCGCGGCAAGGGGGTCAAGGTCAAAGAAAAGGAGCAGGCCGGGCGCGGGGAAGCCGGAATTCAATGTGCGGGGAAGCTCCTCGCCGCAGGCTATGCCCTGATAGGCAAGCGAGGAAAGCACGTAACGATCGCAGACGACGATCTCTCCGCGCCGGCAGCGTTCGCGGATACCGTCGGGGGCGAAAAGGTGCTCGTTTCTGTCGGCGGCGAAAAGCCCGGCCAGCGTGGCCGGTTGCAGGGCGGGGCTGTTTTTCAGTGCAAGGCGGATCAGCCGTCCGACGGCCCCGTCGGTGGGTTCCGCGGTGGGGAAAAATGCGGGGATCTGGGGTTCGCGTTCCGCAAAACTCCTGCCAAGAAGCCCGATTTGGGTGCTGGTTCCACTCCCGTCGACCCCCTCGAAGACGACGAAATTGTCGAGTATTTCGGTAAACACGGCAACAGGCTAGCGCGGTTCCCCGGAAAATTCAAGGCTGCATTCGTCGTTGACACCATTGTGTGGAACATGTATACTTACCGTATATTAGACAAACGTCTGTGTTTTCCTGAAACAAAACCTGTGTGGGTGTGTTATATTGTGGTAGGTATCGTTTGCTGATGCTGCCGCCCGGTTAATGGAATGGCAGCCCGGGTGTTTTTACGGGGAGAGCAGGTGGAAAAAAAGCAATTTCCCTTTCGCCTATGTTTCCAGGTTCTCATCTTTCTGGCCTTTTTCGGGCTTGCCGTCGCGATTCTGCTTCCACTGTGGCGGGTAGTCAGTGTCGGGATGGCCAGTATCCGGGACGACCTCATCGGGCGGCTGGAACAGGAACTTGGCAGGGAAATTCGGTACTCCTCGATCAGCCCTTCGATATTTGGTGCTTTCGATATCCGCAATGTCAGCGTGGCCGGGGGCGGCGAGGCCCCGATTCTTACGGTTTCCCGCTTCCGGCTTGCCTATTCCTTCCCGGATCTCCTGTTCAGAAGAACCCTCAATGTCCGCTCCTTGATCCTTGACGCGCCGGTCATAGACCTGTACACGGCGCGGGACGACGATATCCTAAGCTTGCTGGATTCCCTTATCGGCTCGAACGGGCGGAACGGCGATTCCCGTTCCATTGGCCTCACGTTTCCCGGGGATATTACCGTGCGGGTGCGCAACGGCACCTTTGTGGTCAGGGGGGGGAGCGACTGGCTCCAAGTGGACACCTTTAACCTTAATTCAGGAATTGACGGTTCGCGGGTAAGCCTGGATGGCAGGTGGAACGTAAGCGTGTCGACGGCGCAGCCGATAGGCGCGCCCATTGGCGTCCAGTTTGGAATGCGCCTTCACGGTTCGGGTTGCGTTGATTCCAGGGATGGCGAAGGATTTTTCACGATACCCGCCATCACGGGGGATGCCCTAAGCTCCAGCCCGATGAGCTTCTCCATTGCCTTGCGGGATGGCCAGCTTGCCATGCGGAAGGTGCCCGACAGGTTCCCCTTTGATATGTCGCTGGAATACAGTTTCTCCGACGGCGGCATTGATGCCAGCGTGGACGCCTGGAATTTCAGGCTGGGCGATTTCGTCCAGCTTTCCGGGGGGCTGGAGCCTTTCCGCCAGGCCGCGGACATCGAGATTTCTGGCAGGGCTTCGCTGTTGCGGGGACAGTACGGTGATCTTGACTATTCGGTGAATTTTGCCGGCACATCCCGCGAAGGCTTTTCTGTGGGTTACCCTGTAGGCTACCCTGGAGAGGCGATATTCGAGGTAAGTGCCTTTGGTGACGAAAGCGGAATCCACGTGAACACGCTTCGTCTTTCCCTTCCCGAAACGGACGATCTGGACACCCGTTTTTTTGGCAGTATCGCCTTTGTGGGAAACGCCACCTTCAATTCCTTTGCCGTTGATGGCGCCCTTTCGCTTGACGGTTTCAGCGTGGCGCAGATGCGGGAACTAAACGCGGACATTGCCATACGAACCAAGGGTGGCGAGATAAGCCTGACTACGGATGCCCTGCGGGTAGGGGACACTGGTACCGCTGTTCTGGGCGCGACGTTCCGCCCCCGTGATGGGGATGTGGGTTTCGGGGCTTCCTTGCTGTGGCCCGTGGCCAACGGCCTTGGAAGGCCCGGATCGATCCTGTTGCAAGGCTCCCTGAACTCCGAGCCACAGGGTATCGATGCGACCGTTCGGGTGGATTCGTTCCCGGTACGGGATATCGTCGAAATGGCCATGCCCAGGGGCTCTTCCCTGCCGGTGCCGGTCAACGCCCTCTTCTTGAACGGCACCGTTGTCAGTACGGAGGTTCACTTTCACACGGACTTTTCCGGGTTGTGGTACAGTGCCGACGCCGTTGTTTTTTCCGGCGGGGACCTGGGGGGGACCATCTCCCTGTCCGGGACGGAGAGTAGCCTAGGGTTTGGCGAAAGTAGCCTTGTGTGGAGGGACGAAACCTTTATATTTTCGGGCAACGCCGAATTTGGCGCTCCGGCTGCCGATGCCCAACGTGTCGTAAACTTTTACCTTAATGCCGGTTACCGAAATCTTGGGTACTTTGTCGAGGGCACCTTTAACGGAAATACCATACTCATAAGCGGGTCCAATGGTCTTGACATAAACCTGGCCTACCAGGATGGCGGGAAATATTCCGGCCATATCCGGGCGGACGAGTTTCCCATACCTTTCCTTGGGCATCCGGCCCTGCTTTCCGTGGACGCGCACCTGGATTTCGACATGTCGGGCCTGTGGTCGATGGGGTTGGAACATCTGGAGGTGTCCGATATGGCGGGCCCCGCCGGGCTGGCGCGGATTCTGGTTTCCGGCAGCGCCAATGAAAGGGGCGCGATTTTCCCGGTGCTCTTTTACGAGGACGCAGTCGGCCCGCTTTCCGGCAGCGCGGATTTTTACTGGCTGGGTGGCTTCTCCGGTGTCACGGGAAGGTTCCTGGTAAACGATGGGTCTGAATCCTACATGGCGACAGGGGCCTTTACGGATGGGAAACTGGACCTTGCCGTTTCCGGGCATAACATGAGAATGTACCGTTTTTCTGGTAATTTTCGGCACACCACCGCCAGTGGGGATCTCCGCCTGGAATGGGATTCCTACGATACCGATTCTTTCAACGCCGAACTGGACCTTTTTTCGGTAAACGGAAGGATTGGTTCCGAAAAATTTACGGCAAGTGTCCGTGCGGGGCTGGATAACAAGAAATTGACCCTAAACGATCTGCGTTTGAATCTTGCCGAGCTTGAGGGTAGCGTACCCGCCTTTACGTTTAGTCGCGCGGAAGGTGCCATCGATGCATCGATGGAATTCGGCGGAGCGTTTGGTGGCAGGCCGGTTAGGGGTACTGTGTTGTTTGACGCCGGCTTTGGTTCCTCTGAATCCTGGCTGGAAATGGGCAATGCCCTAAATTCTTTTTCCGGGAGGGCCCGGGTTAGGGGATTCAGCTATGGCGTTGGCGCGGAAGTGCAGGACTTCGACTTCGTGTTTTCACGGGACGGGGCTGCGGTTTCCGTTTCCGGCGGGCCCCGTAATATGCTTCGCTTTCAGATGGACCAGAACGACAACTTCTTTCTGGCCCTTTCCAGCCCCTTCCCAGTCCGCGGATCCGTCATCGGTACTATAAGGGATAACCAAATCAATGCCCGCTGCAACGATCTTTTCATCGACCTTGCGGGGCTTTTTGCCATCCTTCCGGTAAACGAGGAATTCTTCATAAGCGACGGCTATGTGACTGCATCCATAGACATACAGGGACCCCTTAGCGATCCGGAGTTTTACGGCCAGGCCAGGGGTACCGGTGTGCGCATCCACATACCCCAGGCCATACCCGTGGAACTGCGCCCCGTTCCCTTTACCGCGATCTTTGACGGCGACGAGATTCGTTTTGGCCCGGTGCCCACGGCGGTGGGCACCGGTGCGGGCACCGTTACGGCTAGATTCAGCTTCGAACGCTGGATACCGGGCGTCTTTAGCATAGATATAGCCGTTCCAAGGGAATCGCCGATTCCCTTGGACATGAATGTGACTGGCTTTATGGTCAACGGCGATGTCGCGGGCAGGTTCAATGTTTCGATGGAGGATCGCACCCTTTCCCATTCCGGAGATCTGTGGGCCAACAATGTCCGGATGGGCGTCGATACCGACGAGATTGGGCATGGAAGGGAGCCTTTTTCCAATGTAAGGATGCCACTTGTGGCCAACGTGACGGTTACCACTGGCCCAGTCGCGGAATTTCTTTATCCCTCCGCGCAGTTCCCCATAGTCAGGGCGACCCCTGAAATGGGCACCAGGATCTATGTAACTGCCGATTCCATGGCGCGGCAGTTTTCCGTGACGAGCGATGTCAGGATACGGGGTGGCGAAATTTTCTATTTCCAGCGGAGTTTTTACATAAGATCTGGTTTGTTGGTATTCCGGGAAAACGAGATGAGTTTCGATCCCCTTATTACCGCCCGCGCCGAGATACGGGACCGCAACGAAAACGGCCCCCTTACCGTCTCCATGATCGTGGACAACGCGCCGTTGACCTCGTTCACCGCCCGTTTCGAATCGTCACCCCCGCTTTCCCAGGTGGAAATTTTCACGCTTTTGGGGCAGAATATTGCCGGTCCTGGTGCCTACGGGACCGACGGGATCGATCCAATGCGGGCGTTTTTGGTCACTACATCGGATCTTCTGGCGCAGTTCACGTTCGTAAGGACGGTGGAACAGTATATCCGTAACTTTACGCGGCTGGACATGTTCAGTATACGAACGCAGGCACTGCAGAACTTCTTGTTTACGCAGACGGGGGTTATGCAGCCGCATGTTGACATAAACGGCAGGTTAGGTAACTATTTTGATAACACTACGATTTTCGGGGGCAAGTACGTTGGGCAGAACATGTTTGTGCAGGGCATGCTTTCAATGCGCCATGACGCAAGCAGGACTGAGTGGGGTGGGCTTGTCATACAGCCAGACATTGGCTTTGATTTTCAGGGGCCTGTGATCAACGATTACAATCTCCGTATGCGCTGGGATTTTGTCCCGACGTCCCCGGAAAACTGGTTTGTCAACGACAACTCTATCACCCTCACTTTGAGTAGGTTATTTTAGGAGCTTTGATGCGCGCCCATTTACTTCGAACGGTTTTTCTTGCACTTGTTTTGACATTTACGGCTGTAGCGGTTTTTGCCCAGGAGGAGGAAGGGTGGTACCTGGGAAGGCCAATCAGGGACGTTGTTTTTACGGGCCTGCGGAACGTTAGGACCGCCGATCTGGAGGGGGTTATAAACCCTTTCAGGGGCCGTCCGTTTGACTATTCGCTTTTCTGGGAAATGCAGGGGATGCTCTGGGCCCTTGAGTATTTTGACATGATAGAGCCCACCCTAAACCCCGTTGGCAACGACGTAATAGTTCGTTTTGCCGTTACGGAACGCCCGATCGTCGATAGGATAAGCTTTATCGGGAATTCGGCTGTCAGGCGAAACGCCCTTCTGGACACCATTTCAACTAGCACAAGGGATGTCGTAAACCATGTCAGGATACACCTTGACGAACAGGCAATCGTCAACCTGTACCTTGAGAGGGGCTTCCCGGACGTGCAGGTCAGGTCGGAGCTGCAGGAAGTCGGTGGCAACACCGTTCTTGCCTTCCACATTACCGAGGGCGAAAGGGTAACCATACAGGAAATAAGGTTCGAGGGCAACAACACCTTTTCCGACAGGACCCTTAGGGGGCAAGTTTCGCTTAGAACCAGGTCCCTTCTTAACGACGGCGCGTTCAACGAGGCAAGGCTTATAGCCGATCGCGCCACGTTGGCAATGTACTATCATGACAGGGGCTTTATTGATGCGGCGGTGCTGGACGTAACGCAGGAAATTGTCAGGGACGCAAGGGGGAACAACAATCTTATCCTGACCTTCCACATAAGCGAGGGGCCGCAGTACACCTTTGCCGGCGTTACCTTCGAGGGCAACAGGATCTTTTCCACCGAGACTCTTTCGGCACTGATACGGTCCAGGCCGGGGGAGACGGTCAATGCCCGCAGGGTGGTGTCGGATTTGCAAAGGGTTGCCGATCTTTACTTCGAGAATGGGTATATCTTTAACACCATAAGCACCGACGAAAGAAGGGACAGGGTGAACAACACGGTTGCGTACCATGTTTTCATCGTCGAGCGTGGCAGGGCGCACATCGAAAACATCTCCATTGTGGGAAACGAGAGGACCAGAACCGACGTTATACTGCGCGAAATTCCGCTTATACCCGGGGATGTTTTTTCCAGGACCAAGGTCGAGGAAGCCTGGCGCAACCTCATGAACCTGCGGTACTTTTCCGTGGTTATGCCCGAAACGCCGCCTGGCAGCGCCGAGGGCCTTATGGATCTTGTGTTCGTAGTCGAGGAACAGCCTACCACGGAAGTGCAGCTCGGCTTTACGTTTTCCGGCAGCGCGGAGCCGGACACGTTTCCCATTTCCGCCCTTATCAGGTTGAACGATATCAACTTCCGGGGATCGGGCAACCAGTTTGGCTTTGACGTTAACGCCTCGCCCCAAACGGTGAGTTCCTCTATTACCTATCACCAAAGATGGCTTTTTGGGTTGCCGCTTTCCGGTGGGTTCGATTTTTCGGTTGACTGGTCCAGACGTCTTGCGGCGATGAACAACAGCGCGCCGTTTTTCCACGGCAACGAGACCTTTGCCTTCCCCGACGGCTTTGCCTCTTGGGAGGAATTCAGGGACGCGGGCAGGATGCCCCCCAGGGAATTCCTTATGGGTTTCCAGCGAACCTATCTTTCCCTTGGTTTTTCAACCGGTTACCGTTGGTTTACCCCTTTGGGGAACTTTTCAATTGGTGGCGGGGTAAGGGGCGGGCTTATCAGGATCTCTTACGACGAGGCCATATACCGTCCTTTCGATCCCGCCCTGCGCGAAGGCAACAACAGGTGGACACCGATGAATTCGGTCTGGACCTCGATTGCGCTTGACCGGCGGGACCTGTTCTTCGATCCTTCCAGGGGCTACTACCTGCTTGGGCGTGTAGCCATGCATGGCCTGCTTGGCACCGAGCGTGAACACTACATGCGAAGCGATACCAATGCCCAACTTTTTATACCGCTGTTCAACGTCCCGGTTTCCGAAGGCTGGAGCTTTAGGATGACGCTGGGTATGCACACGGGACTGTCCTTTATCTTCGCCCAGCCCGGTGGCAGGGATCTGGTCGTGGAGGATGCCAACAGGCTGGCCCTGGACGGTATGTTCATTGCCAGGGGCTGGGGTTCGGAGTTCCGCAACAAGGGGCATACCCTGTGGAACAATTGGGTGGAGCTTCGTATGCCTTTGGTGCCTGGCCTTTTGGCATGGGATTTTTTCTTCGACGCCGCCGGCGTGGCTGGTACCGAGGAAGGGCAGGAACCTCTTTCCTATTTCGGGGGGGGGAACTTCGGCATCGAAAACATGCGTTTTAGCCTGGGTGGCGGTTTGCGGTTTACCATTCCCCAGTTCCCGTTCCGGCTTAGCCTGGCTAGTCGTTTCAGGGTGCGGGATGGTAATGTCGAATGGCAACAGGGAACCCTTTTCAGGGGGAGCAACTTTGACCCTGATACTGGTAGGGGCGGGTTCCCGGGCTTGGATCCCGTGCTTTCGATTGCCGTTACGTTTTAGGGGGTTGGTGTGAAAAAAGTTATATTTGCCGTTTTACTTGTCTGTGGTGCCGTCGCCTCGATTCCCGCCCAGCAGCTTACCCGTTTTGCCGTGGTGGATCTGACCAGGGTTTATTCGGTCTTTTTTCTGGAGTCCGGTCCGGTGCGACAGCTGGAGCAGGACAGCGCGGCGGTTCAGGCCGAGATAAACAGGATGACCCAGGAAATACAGGGCATGAATTCCCTGCGCGTGGGCGCGATTGCGGCGGGGGATCAGCTCCAGGCCCTGCGCCTGGAAAACGATATTCGTGGCAGGACGGAATTCCTTCGGGAATTCCACGCGGTTAGAACCGCGGAGCTTGAGGCCAGGCGCAGGGCGCTTGCCCATTCCGACGAGTTTCTGGGGCAGATATACAGCGAGATTCGCTTCGTCGCCGAAAGGGAAGGGTTTACCATGGTGCTTAACCTTAACGATAACCCCAGCATTCTTTGGCACAGCGCCACCGTTGACATCACCGACAGCCTGATCGACAGCCTTCTTGCCAGGCGTCGCTGATTTTTTGCCGACGAAGTTCCTTTAGGGCTGTATTTTCCCTTTTTTCCCCTTGCGAAGTCGTCGGATTTCTTTTACGCTGACGGTAGCCTGATTCCAGCGCGCAGGAGTGTCTTGTGATGTCCGAAATCCGTTTAAGTCCCATGTTGGAGCAGTACCGAGCGATAAAGCGGGAAAACCAGGAGAACGTGCTGTTCTTCCGGCTTGGCGATTTCTACGAGATGTTTGCAGAGGATGCCAAGGAGGTTTCCGCCCTTTTAAACCTGACCCTTACCAGTCGAAACGGGCTTCCCATGTGTGGCATTCCCTATCATGCCGCGCATTCGTACATTGGGCGGTTGTTGAGGCACGGGAAAAAAATCGCCATCTGCGAACAGGTTTCCGACCAGGTTGGCAAGGGGAAAAAGGTTATGGAAAGGCGGGTGGTCGAGGTGATCACCCCCGGAACCACCGTGGACGAGGATTACCTTGACAGGGAACAGCCCAACTATCTTGCCGCCCTGTCCGTTAAGGGATGGTTCTGTTCGTTTGCCTATATCGATCTTTCCACGGGTGGCTTTTACGCGACCTCGTTCCCCTTTGGGGATTCCTCCCCGGGGTCGCCCGACCTTAGATCGGTAGATCGCCTTGGCCAGGAACTTGAGCGTTTGCAGGTACGGGAAATGCTGGTACAGGAATCCCTTTTGGAGGAAAACTCCTTAGTTGCCCGTGCCCTGTGCGATCGCCCGGGGCTGGTGCTGAACCGTTGGGCCGACTGGCTTTTTGACATGGATGGGTCAAAAAAAAGGCTTGAGCGCCAGTTTGCCGTGGCCAGCCTGAAGGGCTTCGGCCTGGAGGACGAGAGCCCCGAGATCCTTTCCGCTGGCGCCTTGCTTGAATACCTTGACGGCACCGCAAGAAGCCTGCTTCCCCATGTCCGTTCGATAACGGTGTACCGGGACAGCGAATTCGTGGGCATAGACGAGTCCAGCCAGCGAAACCTGGAGCTTGTGCGAAACCTTCGTGACGGCTCTGTCAAATTCACGTTGCTGGAGGTAATGGACGAGACCCGCTGCGCCATGGGGAAACGCCTGTTGCGACGGCGTATCCTGCACCCATTGCGTGATCTTGGCAGGATTCGCGCAAGATTGGACATGGTGGAAACCCTGTACCGCGAACAGGGAAACCTTGGCGTTCTGCGGGATCTTCTGGGGAAAACCCCGGACCTTGAACGCCTTTCCTCGCGGTTGGCGATGGACAGGGCGCATGGCAAGGACATGCTTTCCATCAAAAACGCCCTGGTTTCCTGCAAGGACATAAAGGATCTGCGCGACGGCCTTAACATGCGCTGCGAAATGGATTCCGACACCGGCGGAATCCCCGCGTCCAAAAGCTTCGCCAGGCTCATGGACCTGCGGGATCTACTGGAAAGGGGCATCCACGACGATCCCTCCATCATCCTAACCGAGGGGAACCTGATCCGCGAAGGTTACAGCCCCGAACTTGACTCGCTGCGCGTCCTTCGCGATTCCGGCAGGAAGCTTCTGGAGGCGTATCTGGAAGAGGAAAAGTTGGCGACGGGGATTCAAAGCCTGAAGATACGGTACAACAGGCTAATCGGCTACTTCTTCGAGGTTACCAAGGCGCATCTTTACAAGATTCCAGGGCATTTTATCCGGCGGCAGGGCGTCGTGGGCGGGGAGCGTTTTTCCACGGAGCGTCTTGCAGCCCTTGAATCCGATATTAACGGGGCGCAGGATAAAATCTTTGATCTTGAGCGCAGGCTTTTCATCGAGATAAGGGAGAACGCAAAGCTTGTGCTTGGCGAGATTTCCGCCGAGGCTTGCCGTATTGCTGAACTGGACGTGGCGCAGTCCCTTGCCAGGGCCGCCTCGCTTCGTGGCTGGGTGCGCCCGGATCTAGACGATTCCACCGCGCTTGAAATCCACGCCGCCCGCCATCCGGTGGTGGAGGCGCATCTTGGCCACGGTGAATTCATTCCCAACGACATAGTGCTCAACGTCGCGCCGGGAGCCCCTTTCTTCGCCATGATAACCGGCCCGAATATGGCGGGAAAGTCCACGTACCTTCGCTCCGCCGCGCTTATCGCGCTTATGGCCCAGATGGGAAGCTTTATCCCGGCAAACGGGGGCAGGATTGGCCTCTGCGACAGGATCTACTGTCGCGTTGGCGCGTCGGACAACCTTGCCAGGGGGGAATCGACCTTCCTTGTCGAGATGAACGAGACGGCCTGCATCCTAAACACCGCCGGCGAAAAAAGCCTTGTAATTATGGACGAGGTTGGCAGGGGTACGGGTACCAATGATGGGCTTTCCATAGCCTGGGCGGTCAGCGAGGAGCTTCTTGGCAGGGTTGGCTGTCGAACCTTTTTCGCAACGCATTACCACGAGCTTTCCATGCTGTCGCATCCCCGTGTGGTAAACCGATCGATGGAGGTACGGGAAAAGGATGGGCAGATCGTTTTTCTGCGAAGGCTACGGGAGGGCCCCACCTCGGAATCCTATGGCATACACGTCGCCCGTCTTGCTGGGCTTTCCGATTCGGTGCTTCACCGGGCGCAGCAAATAATGTCACGACTTCGCGAAAGGGATGCCGGCTTAAAGGAGGCATTGCCCTCCATAGCTGCCCCGCCTTCCAATGTGGCTGACGCCTCTAGCGGCCTCTCGACGGAGACTGTCGCCATCCTGGGGGAACTCTGCGACCTTGACCCGAACCTGATGACCCCCATCGACGCTCTTAACCTTTTGGGCGAATGGAAGCGACGCCTCGCTCCGCCCGTACAGGTTTTGAAACCCCGTGGTGGCGGGCAGGCGGATACAACCCCGTCGCTTTTTGACGAATAGGGCTAAAGCACGCAAGCAAAACGCGGTTTTGCGCCATATATAAGGTATGACGAAAAACTGTTTTTGCGCGTTGTCGCATGGTGTTCGCCACGCGGCTTTTTTTCTGCGGGAATACCTTTTCCCTTTCGGGTGTTCGGTTTGTGGCGTGGGCCTTGTCGGTGCCTCCGAATCCTGGTACGGTCTGTGCGGGGACTGTCGCGCCGGGATGGAACTTGAGCTTAACGAAAGCCTGGCTGGAAAAACCTGTGCCTACTGTGGCAGGCCCCTTGTGTCGGAACGCGAACTCTGCCTTTCCTGCAGGTTGGACAATGCCAGGCTGGGCCTGGACCGTGTCCATGTCCTGTTTCCCTATATGGGAAAGTACCAGAAATTGCTTTCCGCGTACAAGTTCGGCAAGAACCTGGCCCTGGGGAATTTTTTCGCGGAAAAAATGCTGGAACTACTAAGGGGCAATGCCCTTTCGCAAATTTCCGTGGTGCCGGTTCCGCCACGCCCTGGCAGGATACGCAAAACGGGCTGGGACCAGATCGAATACCTGGCGCGTCTTTTGGAAAGGAGAACCGAAGGCGAAGGCAATTGTCGTGTAAGCCGTTGTCTGCGTCGCCTGCCTTCGGAAAGCCAGAAGGAACTTGGGCGGGAAAGCCGGAAGACAAACCTGCGCGGGCGCATCGTGCCCTTGCGCCACACGCCGGAAACCGCGCTTATTATCGACGACGTAATGACAACCGGTTCCACGCTGGAGGCCTGCGCTGTCGCACTTAAGGAAGGTGGCACAAAGACCGTTTTTGGGCTGTGTCTGTTTTACGATTAGCGGTTCCCTATATCCCTTTCTACCGCGACCTTCTCCTGCCTCTGCCACCGGCCTCGGCAGTTTCAAAAAGTTCCAAGGCGAACCGGTTTGTGGGGTAAATTTCCAATGCCATTTCAAGCCAGGGTATTGCGTCGCTGAAATTCCTCTGCTGGACGTGCGCCCAGCCAATTGACGAGGCCACGTTGAAGACATCGACCTTTCCCACGTCGGCATTTTCCAGGATTGCTTCCATCATTTCGATCCCGCGCCTGATGTTGCCGAAGGGGCGCGGGGCGAAAACCCAGCGGGCGGCCAGGGTTTGCTGGGCCACGGCGTTTCTGGGGTCAAGTTTCAGCGCGTTTCTTGCGAACCTTTCCACGTCAAGGCCGTTCGTCATGGCGAAAGTCGCCCTGCCATCCGCCTGGATAAGGTGGCCAAGGTTTTTCGACCGCAGAACCCAGGCCTCCGCGCTGGGGCTTGTTTCCGCAGCGAGTTCGGCAAGTCGCAGGCCTTCGGCGAAGTAGGGGCGGGCTTCCGGATTTCGCTCTTCGAAAAGCAGGGCACGCCCCATGAAGAACGAGGCTTGGGAAAGGGCCAGGTACTGGTTTGTACCAGAAGTGTGCTGTCTTGCCGCGGCGTTTGCGGCAAGGTACAGCGGTCTTATTTCCTCTACCGTAAGCACCTGTTCGAAAATGGCCTCCCTAAGGGGGACCATCCATTCGGGGAGCCTTTCTGCCTGTAACACAAGGCCTGCCGTCAGCAGTATTATCAACGAAAATACCTGGCTCATTTCCCCATATCATACTACATGTATTCAAGGGACGCAAGGCAAAATATTTCAATCAGCGTACTTGCTGTAACAGTATGAAATAATCGTCGATGCCGAAGAAACGTTAAACCCAAACAAAAAAACCCCGCCCTGGCAAGCAAGGCGGGGTTTTCTTCGCCAGATTGCCCTGGCTACTTCTTCAGGTTGTAAAACGCCTTCCTACCCGCGTACTCGGCCACGTTCTCCAGCTGGCCTTCGATGCGCAGAAGCTGGTTGTACTTCGCGACGCGATCCGTGCGGCTCATGGAGCCGGTCTTGATCTGCCCGGTTTCCAGCGCGACCGCAAGGTCGGCGATAAAGGTGTCCTCGGTCTCGCCGGAACGGTGCGACATGACCGCGGTGTAGCCCGCGCGCTTGGCCATCTCCACAGCCTCGTAGGTCTCGGTAAGCGTGCCGATCTGGTTCACCTTGATCAGTATGGAGTTACACGCGCCCATCCCGATGCCCTTCTCAAGTCGCTTGGTGTTGGTGACGAAGAAGTCGTCCCCCACGATCTGTATCTTCGACCCCAAGGCCTTGGTCATCTTGACGTAGCCGTCCCAGTCGTTCTGATCCAGCGGGTCTTCAATGGAAACAATGGGATACTTGTTCACCCAGCCGGTGAAAAGCTCGATCATGTCGTCCGCGCTGAACAGCTTGTCCGGATTGGACTTCCAGAACTTGTATCCCTGCTTGCCGCCCTCGTCGAAAAGCTCGGAGCTGGCGCAGTCAAGGGCAATCGCCACCTGCTCGCCGGGCTTGTAGCCGGCCTTCTCGATGGCCTTCATGATGTAGTCCAGGGCCTCCTCGTTGC
>Ga0209755_10001721_pt1 | contig 32819 bp, 34 predicted proteins | sample TergutCo191P1_FD_187301 | JGI IMG/M metagenome (GOLD analysis project Ga0209755, IMG submission 187301) | Cornitermes sp. P1 segment gut microbial communities from Petit-Saut dam, French Guiana - Co191P1 (SPAdes) (version 2) | ecosystem: Host-associated > Arthropoda: Insects > Digestive system... | reverse complement strand
GTCTGCATTTGTGTATTCGGGATGGGCCATGACTGCAAGCCCTCCGGCCTTTTTTATCAGCGAAACCGCCTCTTCCGAAGTCAGGCCCTTCGGGGGGCAGTATGCTGCGGCTCCTTCTTTCAGGTAACGTTCAAACGCCTCCTGAAAAGAGCTTACTAACCCGGCTTCTAGCATAGCAGAAGCGACATGTGGCCTACTGATGCTGGCTCCGAAACATTGCCGTTCGACTTGTTTGTAATCAATGTTAAGTCCAAGATTGCGCAATTTTTCAATGATTGCTCTAACTCGGTCTTTACGTTTTTCGCTCTGGGATTTAAGCGCCGCAAGGAGTTCTGTGTTTTGAATGTCACAAAAATACCCCAGTATGTGAATGTCCCTTCCATCGCTAACCGAACTTATTTCAATACCGGGTACGAGCTCCACCCCCAAGCTCTCCGCAATTTTTGGAGCAGTGGCATAAGCATCAAATGTATCGTGATCCGTTATGGCAACGCAGGTTAAATTTTTAGACAGAGCTAAATTTAAAAGAGCCTCTACCTCAAGGGCTCCATCCGAATGAAGGGTGTGTAAATGTAGGTCTATATTAGGCAAATACCCTCAAGGGGAATTGAACCCCTGTTCTGGGATTGAAAGTCCCATGTCCTAACCTCTAGACGATGAGGGCAATAAACAAAGCAAAAACAAATATAGCAATAAAAAGGAAATTTGTCAAGGGGTTTTCAAACCCTTGCAAACCGGTTTAAATTTTACTATATTTCATCACATGAAAGCTGAACATATTAATCCGTTCCTTAAATCAACCATAGAGACATTCAAGACTATGGTGGGTATCGCAGTTACACCCGGCAAGCTTTATTTGCGCAAAGAACCCAACAACGCAGACATCTCGGGCGTTATTGGGCTTTCCGGTGACATAAGAGGTGCAGTCGTTATGGCCTACCCTCTAGCCACGGCTCTAAAAATATGCTCCAAATTTTTGGGAGAAGAAATAAAAGAATTGAATGCTAGCGTTGCCGACTGCATCGGCGAAATAGCAAATATAATAACAGGTTTTGCAAAAAAAGATTTGCAAACACTACACTTGTCCATATCCTTGCCGAGCATTGTGCGCGGACAAGGACATGTGGTTGACATGCCAAAAGAAGCCCCGGTTATGTGTATCCCGTTTGATACCGAAATCGGAAGTTTTGTTATGGAAGTCAGCATGGTTGACAAATAATTTTCACCAGTGAGGTAAAAAATGAAAATATTATTGGTTGATGATTCCTCTACGATGCGCCGCATTCAAAAGAATACGCTCGTAGGACTTGGCTATACAGACGTGATTGAAGCGGAAGACGGAGCGGATGCTCTTGAAAAACTCCGTGCAAATCCAGATGTTCAGCTTACGCTTATGGATTGGAACATGCCGAATATGACAGGCATTGAAGCTCTGAAAGCCATAAAGAACAACCCGGCTACCAAAGCTATCCCGGTTATGATGGTGACATCAGAAGCGGAAAAAAGCAAAATAGTTGAAGCCATTCAAAACGGCGCTTGCAATTATCTGGTTAAGCCTTTTGAAGCTGATGCTCTCAAAGAGAAGATCGAAGGGATAATTAAATAAACTCCCGGAGACCTTATGTCTTATGTCTATATAGACGGCACATTTTATGAGAAAGAGCATGCCAAGGTTTCGGTGTTTGACCATGGCTTCCTTTACGGAGACGGTGTATTTGAGGGGATCAGAGCCTACAACGGCATGATCTTCCGTTTAACCGAGCACATCGACAGATTGTTCGACAGCGCAAAGGTTATAGCGCTAGCACCGCAAGTTTCCAAAAAGGAAATGGAAGACTTAATCATAAAAACATGCATCAAAAATAGCATAAGAGACGGCTATATCCGTGTAATAGTGAGCCGTGGAGTCGGAGATTTGGGGCTCAATCCATATCTTTGCAAAAAATCCAGTATTATTTGCATAGCCGATAAAATCTCCCTTTATCCCAAGGAAGATTACGAAAACGGTTTGAAAATAATAACGGTTGCAACGCATCGCAATTACAACGAGAGCCTCAACCCTAGGGTCAAGTCTTTAAATTATCTTAACAATATCATGGCGAAAATAGAAGCTGTTCAGGCAGGGGTCAAGGAGGCTTTAATGCTGAATCCTCTCGGCTACGTAGCCGAATGCACAGGTGATAATTTGTTCATAGTTCGCAAGGGAAAAATTTACACGCCTTCGGTGCAAAGCGGTTCTCTTGACGGAATAACTGCCGCTGCAGTTACAGAGCTTGCCATCAAAAGAGGCTATGAAGTGATCTCCGGACTTATGAGTCGTTTTGATATATGGACTGCAGATGAATGCTGGTTAACAGGCACCGCTGCGGAAATGATTCCTGTTATAAGCCTTGATGCTCGCCCAATAGGTGACGGTTTGGTTGGTCCTATATTCAAGCAACTGCTCACAGACTTTAAGCATTTGACTGAGACCACCGGAACACCGATTGCTTAAACCGAACTTTTTCTATATTCTCTCCTAATCAAGCAATAAGCCCTCCACAATCAACAGGAGGCTTTTATGGCTATTCCAGCATATATGAAGATAGACGGCATTCCCGGCTCGGTGAATGTCTCAGGCAGAGAGGGCTTTGTTGAAGTCCTTGAATTCAACCACAGGGTTTATGTTCCCACAGACAGGGACGACGGCTCGTTAACAGGCACTCGCAAGCACGATTCTCTCGTGTTTCACAAGGCTTTTGACAAGGCGTCTTCTTTGCTTTACCAAAAGGTTTGCACTGGGCAAACTGTGCCGAATGTTTTGATTCGGTGGTACAAGATCACAGACCGAGGTGAAGAGGTTGCATATTTTGAGCACAAGCTTGAGAAGTGCAAAATAGCAAGTGTGCGTTCTTATATGCACAATGTGAAGGATTCCACAAAGGAGCAGTTTGTGCACCAGGAGGAGGTAACCATTCGTTATGAAAAGATAACATGGAATTTCCTAGACGGCAATTTGCAGCATACGGATCAGTGGAACCAAAGGTAAGCAGCATTTTCTATATTCAGCAATGTCATGCGTGACATTGCTTTTTGTGCTATAATCAAGGATGAGGCCCGTTATTTGGACGAGTGGCTTTCATATCATTTTTTAATTGGAGTTGATCATTTTTACATAACGGATGACAATTCAACAGATAATATACAGGAGGTTTTGCAAAAGTGGATAAAGAAAGGGCTTGTGACATACATGAAAGTGGATGAATACTTAAAGACAAGTCCCGTAAGGCAGATAATAAGCAATCTCACTTATTGCGATGTGCTGAAAAACAATTGGAGATACCTTGGCTTTTTGGATGTGGATGAATTTTTTGTTCCGCCAAACGGAAATATAGTTGATTTTCTCAATACGATTCCTGAGGAAATTTCATCCATTTATATTCGCTGGGTGTTCTTTGGGTTAAGCCCTGCGAGCGAAGGCTTTCTCACGGCAAGATGCTTGGACCACACCAACTATTTCACAGGGCATGGAAAAAGCATAGTGAATCCACGCAATGTTGCGATAAATGTCAAGACGAATCCGCATATGTTTCATCCTGTTCCCGGCGCTAAGATTTTGGATTTTGATTTTTCTCCGGCACAGTGGTCGGAGGATTTGTCTTTTTTCAAGGATATTCCCATAACTATGGAGAATGCGAATCTGCCACACATTAACCACTACTTTGGAAAATCGAGGAAAGAGCTTGACGCAAAGCAGAAGCGTGGGCGGTTTAACGCAAACAAGAATGTTTACAGCGTGCATAACTTTTATGAAAAAAAGGAGTTCCCGGAAACTTTTTTCAATTTAGCAGATTATTCAAGCAACATAAGCCATATTATAGGCATTTTGGAAAACGAATTCCCGAATAGCGCAGTGGAAAAGGGCCTTTCTTTTTTGCACGGCGAAGAGCTTATAGCCAGCGCAAAAACGCTCGCTTCTCCCCCACCAAAAACTCAGCAATACATAGTTTCGCTTACAAGCTACGGCAAGCGCCTGCAAATAACCGCACCCATAGCCATTGCATCCATATTGCACGGAAACATTTTGCCAGACAGGATTATTTTGTGGGTGGCAGAAGGAGAGCAAGCTAATCTGCAAGATTTAGAGAAAAAAGGCGTGGAAATTCGCTACTGCGAAGACTTGAAATCCTATAAAAAATTAATTCCGGCATTGCGTGAATTCCCAAATGATTATATAATAACCGCTGACGATGATTTGCTTTACCCTAAAAACTGGCTTGAGCAGATTATGGAAAGCCATAAAGCGCATCCCGACAAAATAATTTGCCAAAGGGTTCATGCGATAAGGGTTGACAGCGAGCACAATTTGCTTCCGTACAAGTATTGGGACTGGTGCGCTGAACCGCAGGAATATGAGAGAATTTTCCCTACAGGCGGTGCAGGAACGCTTTATCCGCCTAATTGCCTGCATAAAGACGTGCTTAACAAGGATTTATTCATGAAGTTTGCGCCTAATGCCGATGATGTATGGTTTTGGGCTATGGCATTGGCAAAAGAAAGCTCATATATTGTTATAAAAAACGGATATTCAAATAACATCATAGATATAGGAATGCAAGACAGTGCTTTGCAACAGAGCAATGTCGTTGAGGGCGGGAATGATGCGCAATTAAAAGCCGTGATTGAGAACTATCCGCAGATTAAAGAGACATTAAAGAAAATCAAGGCTTTCAGCTCCATATACATTGAAACAATCCAAAATGCGCATATTGATTTCAAATCTCCTGAAATGAAGCACCCCGAAGAAAAAGGGTTGATTTCAGTTATAGTTCCCATTTACAACAGCGAAATATATTTGAAGGAATGCCTAGACAGTATTTTAGCGCAAACATTTAAAAATTGGGAAGCAATTTTAGTAAATGACGGATCAACAGACAGTTGCAAGAAGATAATTGACGAATACGCAGAGCGAGACAGACGGTTTAAAGCGGTGCACAAGGAAAACGAAGGCACATTGCTCGCAAGAAAAACGGGGCTGGAAAATTCAAGAGGAGAATACATTGCAAGTTTAGACAGCGATGATTTTTATGAACCGTATTTTTTGGAAAAAATGTTTAGCAAAATAGGAAATGCTGATTTTATCTGGTGCAAAACAAGAGATTTAGGAAAAGCACACATACCTTATGACAGAAATTATGATTGGAACAAAAATAAAGCAGAAGATGTCCTGTCAATTTTTACACCAGGCGGAATAGCCACCGGTTTGGTGAATAAACTTATAAAACGAGGTATCTATGAAAAAGTTAAATTTCCAAAAATGCATATCGCTTGGGCAGAAGACCCCATCCAAACTATGCAAATTATATATCATTCAAACAATATAGCATTTGCCAATGACACATTATATAACTATAGGGTGTACTCTGAACTTTCCACTTGCAAAACTACAAATTTGCTAGGCGAAGAAAAATCAAGAATGCACAAAATTTCTGGAGCTGTCATAATTATAAAAATTTTGCATGACCTGCTTGGAAACTCATTTCCATTTAAAGACAACATAGATGTTTATTTAAGAAAAGCGGTGCATTTTTATAATGCTTTAGACAAAGAAACAAGGGTAAAATACGGCATTGAAGGGTTTATATCAGATCAAAGCCAGCCAGCCGGTTAAACTTGACGCAAAGAAAAACGCACAGCTAAAAAGGCTAAAAAACTGCAGCACAACCGCTACAATAAAAAAAATTCTGTGTATCTCATCAACGGCGAGCATCCTGTAAAATACCAGCGAAATGCTTGCCGCGAAAAATCCCGATGCTGAAAATATCAAATAAAGAGCTCTGTTAAAACCCTCAAACAACAAATTATACGGGAACAGCAAATTGAACCAAAGCAGAAACTGCACCGCAAGGGAAAAAGAAAGTGGAAATATCAAAGGCATTAAAAAAAACATTTAAAAAACCTCAACCAATAATTTAGAATTTTTTTTCAGCAAATTCGACTTCACATACTCCAAAAACTCCATAGAAAGCGGCTCTATGTCGCTTTCTATAGCTTGGCGGGCTACGGAATAAAGCTGAACGCCTAACAGATTCTTAGGGTTTATATCATAAATTCTTTGAACCGCTTGAACATAACTCTCTATTTCCGCCTCGCCTAGAACTTTGCAAAGCATGGTCTGTATTCGCAAAGGAAATTTTGAAACCACAAGCTTTAAATTATTCTCTATTTCAGCAACAGTTATCTTTTTCCTAGGGCGATTTAGAAATTGCAAAAAATCATCGGTACCGGCATCAAGCTTGCCCCATATTTCGGTTAAATGCTCAAGCCCTTCCGGTATTTGCGCCGAATTTGTTATTAGAACAAGTGGCGTATCGCAACACGACCTTACAGCAGCGCACAACTGCGCAAAATGCGGATAAAGAGTTGGCTCACCATCACCGCTCAAAGCAATGTCCTTTAACATCCTGTCTTTTTCTTCAACATCGTGAAAATGCTCGACAAACTTAGTCTCATCGTAAATGGAAAGCAATTCCTTCAATTCCGAAATAATATCAGCCACAGTCGGTTGCTCATGGCGCATGCCATGAGCCTGGCAATAAATGCAATTAAATGAACACACTCCGTTTGGCGTGCAATTTATCCCAATTGAGACTCCCCTTGCTCGCCTTGAAATCACCGGATACACAAACTTGAAACCGGCAAACCTACGGCTATGATCAGCCCAGTGCTCAGAAATTGACATACAGCCTCATCTGAAAAGTATTCAGGCTTTCAAATCTCTCACCACCGGCCTCTTCCCTGCCGGCAGCTATGCGATCTGCAAGTTGATGTTGATAAGAGAATTCCAAAAACCTGGTCAATGCAATGCGCAAATCCGCAGAAAGTTCCTCAATTCTGTAATCGCTAAAACTCAAATTCGGGAAAAACACCTCACCTATCAAATCCAAAGTTACAAACCTTGACAGCAAAAGCCTTATGTTCAAAGAGCTTTCCAAACCGTAATCATAAATATTGTCAGATGCAGTAGTGAACTCGTCCCTAACTTTGGATGGGATCCGCAAATTCCTCCTTATTGTTTGCCTTGCAGCAAAACCCGTTTGCGCAGCTATATCCACAGCATTTGAAGCTACAGGGCGCAAATTCAAACCAAGGCCTTCTCCAATGCGAAGCGGATCAAACGGCGAGCTCAAGCGAATTCTTTCCGAGTTAACATCCAAACTATCTACAGCCCAATAGTATTCAGGAAAAACATGCGTTTTCACATTCACTCTTGTATATGGGCCAATCCACTCTAAAAATCTGTACACAAAGGAACTTTGAAACTGCAGCAAATCCTGAACAACACTCCACTGGGCATTCTGCTTTTCCGCATTCAATAACTGCACATTCTCTCTGGTGTAAAGTTCCGTTAGCCAAAAAACCTTTGGAGGCGAATAAAGCATGCGCAAACGCAAGTCGCCAAGCGCATTCCAAGAGCTTTCTTTTTCTCCGTTTGCGGTTAGCAATGTCGTGTAACTTGCGGAGCCGCCAAGCCTTATTCCATAAGTCCAATGCGAATTTTTTGCCGTATTTATGCGCATTTTATGCACGCCGCCTGCGATTAGCCGCCCGGTGCTCTCTTCAAAAACAAGTTCCACATGGCTCAATTCGCCCGGATTTACCTGCACTGTTATGTAATTCAAAATAGAGCTCACATTTTCACCGCTCCTGGAAATTCTGTACACTTGCGGAAGCAAAATCCAGGTTTTAACATCATTCAACCTCTCTTGCGTTAAACCATAACCTCTGCCATAGCTCTCTCCGCTGTTGATGGCAAAAATCTCATAATTCTCGGAAATCGCTTCGCCGTCTTCATTTATAGTATTGATAACAAGACCACCCCATTCCGGTGGGATCAAAGTTGTTTTTCCCTCTTTAACCTCAATATTGTATTCAAATCGTTTGTCTTTGCTGCCGGAGCCCATAAGAATTTTATACTCTCCATAAGGCACAACCAAACGAATGCCGGGTTTCCCATACCATTCCCTTTCCGCATATTCCTTTGAAAGGGTATCTGTTTTTATAGCCGTATATTCGGGTTCCAAGCGAGCTTCCGTAAAGCGAGGAACAAAAATCGCTCCCTGACCCATTCCTATAAAAGTTTCATCTCTGCTTAACTGCTCTTCCAAACTCGGCGCACTCCAGCCTTTATCATCGGAAATATCCGTATCTTCGCTTTTTTGCACCAGTTTTTTGCTTTGCTCCAAAGCAACCTCAGAGTCTTTAATCTCAACACCGGGAAGCTCCGGAGGGCGCGAAGCAAATGCAATCGCCTGAACCCCTATTCCTAAAATTAACAGGATTTTCAGGATATTTCTCACTATATTTCTCCCGGTGGAGGCAATTTTTCTATTTCAATGGGAGCAGTTATCTCTTTCTCTCTGGGAACAACAGCTTGCGGTTTACGGTTTATTGAACTCATAACGGAATCTATATCGGCAATAGCTTCGTTGTTTATCAACTCCAACAGCTCAGATAAGCCACGCACAACATAAATAGGCTCAAAATTGCTAACTTTTTTGCGATAAGCCCATTCCCTGCTCCATACTATCTTCTTAGTTCTGTTGTCCTGCAAATTCATGTTCATCGCAAGATGCGCATACCACTCATCCTGATTGTCATATTCTTCCAAAGCTCTTACCGTTCCATGTACTGTAAAATCCGGCTCCGTAGCATCTATGCTTCTTCTGACATCTAAAAATATTTTAGATGCATCCAAATGGCGAAAAAGAATATCCGCTATCATATATTCGGGTTTCACAGCCCACATCTCATAATTATAAAAATGCAATTGATACGGAGATTGCCTGTACACAATATTGTTGCGCTTGTAAACCTCGGCAATGTCAAAATCTCTTACCCTTACAGTATACGGATAAACCGTTCCGTTGAGCATTTCTTTTGGAGTAGGTACATAGTCAAGCTGATAATAGCGGCTCTCTATAGCTCGCCCAAAACAACCGATAAGCAATATAACCATTGCGCAAGCCAATAATTTTTTCATCTTATCCTCTGTGATTTTTCTTCGCTACGAATCAAGAGAGAGGGATTTTCTCTGACTTGACGGCTAATATCTTTCATATTTTCCACCGCTTCTCTTAAGTAGCGAACTGTTACGGACAAATCTTCTTGATTGCGATAAATAAGCTGATCGCTTCTTTTTGCCAAAAGCTCTATTGTTTTAGCGGCATCTGTTGCGCTCTTTATGGCAGCCTCCATTTGCAAACTCTGAATTTTTTTATCAGTGCGCATAGCCATAGAATCAACCCTTGCTATAGCAAGCATTGCTCTGCTCTCTATGGCTCTTAACTCCATAGTCGCAGCATTTGCGTTTTCCAAAAGCAACTTTACCTGCTTGGGAAGCTCATTCAGCTCCTTTGAATTTTTTGTCAAAATGTCACTCGTCTTGGCTGTTATGTTGTCTAAATTTGCGGTTATATTCGCTAGGCGATTTTGATTGTAATCGCTTGTGATTGAAAGTAAATTGTTAAGTATGCCTTCAATTTTTTCCGCTATGTGCTCTGCCTGCCCGGTGATCTGTTTTAACCCGCTAACCGAAGATTGTATAAAGCCGCCTCTTAGGGCATCCGGGTCGCTTGGGGCTCCGCCGCTAAGCTCAATGCTTTTGAGACCGGTCAAAGAAATTCCGCCTATCAGGTTTGCAGTCATCGTTGTTTTTACCGGAGTGCCGGCAGCTACCTCAAAATTCACTATTACAGCCGTTAAATCTTCATTATCCACATCCAAACTAGTGACCTGCCCTACCACTATTCCGTTCAGTTTAACTTTTGCGCCCGAGTTCAGGCCATCCACAGATTCCGTAAAGCGAGTTTTATAAGGAGTGTATTTTTCCGTTATTCTTTTGCCTATTAAAAACGCAGCAGTCCCTAAAATCAAAAAAGACATTAGCAGCACAAAAATGCCCAATCTGATTCTCTCCGCCTTGGTAGTTTCCATTATCAAATGAATATAGAAATTATTTTTCTAAATTTAAGCCATAATGAAGTTTTTTCCAATACTTTTTTTAATAGCTTTTGCTTTTGCGCAAGAGCAAAAAAGCGAAGCAGACAAGCGTGCCGAACTGCTTGGAACCATAAATGTTTCCAGAATCCATTCGCTCGATGAAGTTAAAGGTTCCTATAAAAGCCCTCGCAAAGCCATGTTCATGTCTCTGATAGTTCCAGGTTCCGGGCAATTTTATGTTGGTGGGCAGGCACGCTACATAAGAGGAGCATTTTACCTGGCAGAAGAAATTGCCTTATTAACCGGTTTATACTACCATTCCGTATATAAATACGATAATCAGGTGAAAAAATATCAAAGATTTGCAGATGCGCATTTTAGCATACGTGAGTACGAAGAAGCCATGGCCGGAATTACCGTTTTTGACGGAGACAGGGAGGCTTTTCAAATCAATTATGGTTCAGAAAGAGAGAATTATTGCAAGGCTATTTATGGCCCGGCATGGGGAAGCAGCAATGAATGCGTTTCATTTGAAACCGGTTTGAAGTTCTACGAAACCACATATCCAGAAGTCAAGTCTTTTTACGATCCGGCAATGTTTTACAGAACCATTGCAAGCGAATATTTTGTGCTCGGATGGGATGATATTCCTCCTGATAATAACCCGGAAGCTGCAATTGAGAAAGGCGGCAAGCTTGCAAATTCCCAAAATCTCAACGAATACATAGCTTTGCGAAAAAGAGCAACCGATTTGGCAGACAGGCAGGCTATCTTTTTTGGAGCGATTATTTTGAACCACATAGTCTCAGCCATAGACGCCGCACTCTCCGCAAAAGCTCACAACAACAGACTCTACGAAGAAAAAATTTCCTTCATGGATAAAATTCGCCTAAACAGCAACTTCACCGCCGGAGAAAACTTCAGAGCAGAAACTGCGGTAGTCTATGTATTTTAATTCTGTAAATTCTTTAATTCTGATAATTCTGATTCAGACGACAATTTATTCCCAAACCGTTATTTCTATTGATGAAAATTTATCGAGAAACAAGGATAAGAGCTTGGCTTTGTCTTTGGTTGCTTCTGCTGTGCTACCGGGGGCAGGGCATTATTATTTGGGAGAGAAGCCAAGAGGTTACGCATTTTTTTGGGTAGATGCCGCCTTGTGGGTTGCCGCAGGCTCAACCTGGCTTTACGGAGACAACCAATTGGAAAACGCAAGAGGCTATGCTGTTAAGCATGCCGGAGCGGAAGGCGCTCCCAAAGACCTGGATTTTTTGAGCGTTGTTGGGGACTACAGAAGCAGAGGCGGCCCTCTTTACCAAAATTCCAGCCCCGATGACAATGAAGACTACAATCAGGCCATGATCAGGGCCGGGCTTGCCATAGATCACGAATATCCTTATGAAAGAGGCTATATCTGGGATTGGGGTTCAAGCGACAATCCGGAAACCACAGCCAGGATGAACGAATATAATGAAATGCTAAAACGTCATCGCATTGCAAAAATAGCATTCCAGGTTTCGCTGGGAGCTATGGCTTTAAACAGAGTTTTGGCAATTTTAGATGCAATGCGAATTCACAGAAAAACATCGACAAATTTTTCACAACTTCAATTTATTCCGTATGCAACCCCGCAACACTCCGGCTTTTTTGTGAATTATGGGTTCTGAAATTCTTTCCGTGCGCAATTTGTCCGTAGCTTTTAACGGCGTTCAAGTTACAGACAGAGTCTCATTTAGCATTTCAAACGGAGAAATCTTTGCTCTTATGGGCGAGTCCGGTTGCGGAAAAAGCGTAACAGCTATGGCAATTCCGGGCCTTCTACCGTATCCCAGCGCAAAAATAGTGAGCGGAGAAATAATTTTTGAGGGCAAAGCGATTCCCAAAAATATATGCGAAATTCGGGGAAAGAAAATAGGTTGTGTTTTTCAAGAACCCATGCAGGCCTTGAATCCTGTGGTAGGCATAGGAACACAGCTTTTGGAATCCGTTCGTTTTATGCCCAAAGAAAAGAGGCTAAAAAGAATAATGGAACTTCTGGAAAAAGCCGAGTTCAAAGACCCAAAGCGAATTTTGAAAAGCTATCCGCACGAAATGAGCGGCGGCATGCTTCAAAGAATTGTGATCTGCATGGCTTTGGCTCCCAAGCCGGTCCTTGTAATAGCAGACGAACCTACCACCGCACTTGACGCAAACATACAAACCGCCGTAATGAGCTTGCTGAAAAACCTGTGCAAAAGCGAAAACGCCGCAATGCTATTAATAACGCACAATGCCCACCTCGCCGCAGAATATTCGGACTCGATAGCTGTAATGTATGCAGGCCGCATAGCCGAATGCGGCAAAACCACCGATGTGTTAAATGAACCAAAGCACCCATACACCAAAGCTCTGCTAAACGTTGTGCCAACAAAAGGAAAAACCCTTGCAGACTTAAAACCAATCCCTGGCTCAGTCCTTAGCCCAAAAGATTTCGACGATGGCTGCAGGTTCAGATTCAGATGCGATCTCGCAAAAGAGGAATGCAAAACCAGAGGCCAATGCTCTTATGTGTGAAATTCTCAACATTCAAAATCTCTCTGTAACCTTCCGCTCCAAAGGTGGCATAGTTCATGCGCTAAAAAACATTTCTTTTTCCCTTAACAAAGGAGATGTCTTGGCTCTAGCCGGAGAATCCGGCAGCGGCAAAAGCACAATTGCCAATGCGCTGGTAGGGCTTGTGGCCTGGGAGCAAGGAGGTACCTATGAATTGTTCGGAGAAAAAATAAATCCTTATCGAAAAAAATCCTTTGCCATTGTTCGCAGCAAAATGCAAATGGCTTTTCAAGATCCGTATTCTTCTCTGAATCCGAGACAAACCGTGTTTGAAATTGTCGCCACTCCCCTGCTGGCAAAAGGGGCTTCAACCGACAAAGCAAAAAAGATGCTTGATTTGGTGGGTCTATCAAATGCAGACCTGAATAAATTTCCGCACGCTTTTTCCGGAGGCCAAAGGCAACGCATAGGTTTAGCCAGAGCTCTTGTCCTGGAACCTAAAATTTTAATTTGCGATGAAATAACCTCTGCGCTTGATGTTAGCGTTCAGGCACAAATATTGCATCTTTTAAACGACTTGCGCAAAGAGTTAAGCCTCTCATTGATCTTCATTTCACACGACATAGCTGTTATGGAAATAATCGCAAATAAGATTCTGAGGCTAAAAAACGGCGAGGTTTATTCCCGTTTATTCACATGATACACAATAGTGTAAATCACCGCAAATACAACGCAAAATAACCCGGCAAAAATACCAATAAGGCCAACTTTACTAGTTTCAGCCGCACGAGCCATAATGTTAAAATTCTTTTTCATAGGTATAAATATAGAAAAAATCTTACTCCAGATAAGTGTACCCATACAACCCAGACCTGTAAATGCTCAAAAATTCCCTGCCTTCCTGCTTGGAAATCTTGCCATCCTGAATTGCATCCTTAACCCAATTTTCCATTGTGCGCACAAGAACCTTATCCGAAAAATTCACATATTCCAGCACATCAGAAACGGATTCTCCGGCAATTATTTTTTCAATCTCGTAAGAATCCCTTTTGCAGCCTATATGAACAACATTAGTATCTCCAAACAAATTATGCAAATCGCCTAAAATCTCCTGATATGCGCCAACCAGATAAACACCCAGATAGTAAGGCTCATTTTCCTTTAATGTGTGGAGAGGCAAAGTTCTGCTTATTTCGCCACGATTCACAAACAGCTCTATTTTTCCATCACTATCGCAAGTGATGTCTTGAATGGTAACTTCTACTGTAGGCTCTTCGTTCAAACGCTGAATAGGCATTATCGGAAATACCTGGTCTATGGCCCAAGCATCCGGCAAGCTCTGGAAAAGGGAGAAGTTTCCGAAATATTTTTCTGCTAAAAGTTTTGGCAATACCTCAAGCTCGTAAGGAGGATGGCGCATATCCTTTGCAATGCGATGCGCTTTGCGAGCTATGGACCAGAACAAACGCTCCGCAATGGCTCGGTTTTCCAGATTTATTGTTCCCATGCGAAAACTGTTCAGCACATCATCGTGAAATTGAACCGTGTCGTGCCAGCTCTCATTCAAATTCTTTTGCACAAGGCTCTTGTAAATAGAATGCAAATCCTTGAGAACATCTAGGCTTTCACTTGTTATTTCCATTTTTGCGTCTTCAAAATATGCAGGCGCAGTTCGTTCCAGAACATCAAAAACCAGCAAGCTGTGATGAGCGGTTAGTGCCCTGCCAGATTCTGCGATAATATTGGGATGCGCAAGCGAAAGCCTTTCACAAGTCTCGGCAATTGCGTAAACAACGTCGTTTGCGTATTCCTGCACTGAATAATTCACAGAACTTGAATGTGTGCTGTTTGTGCCATCGTAGTCAACGCCCAAACCTCCACCCACATCCACAAACTCTATGTTAAAGCCCAACGAATTTATCTCTGCGTAAAACTGCGCAATTTCCCTGAGCCCCGATTTTATGTGGCGTATATTGGTTATTTGGCTGCCCAAATGGAAATGTATCAACTTAACCGAGTCGCTAAACCCCCTGTTTTTTATATACTGCAAAGCATCTATAAGCTCCGAGCTGCCAAGCCCGAACTTGCTCTGATAACCACCGGATTCCTCCCAGTGCCCAGAACCGCTGCTAGCAAGCTTTATACGAATTCCTATATTGGGCTTCACTTTCAGTCTTTTTGAAAGTTTTATTATAAGCACCAGTTCGCTGAATTTTTCAACAACCAGATAAATCTTTTTTCCCATCTTTTGCGCAAGCAATGCAAGCTCTATAAAATCCTCATCTTTATATCCGTTGCAAACTATCAGCGATTTTGGGTTATCCACATTTGCAAGCACAGCGTGCAACTCGGATTTTGAACCGGCCTCCAAGCCTATGTTAAATTTTTTCCCATGCTGCAACACCTCTTCCAAAACCGTACGCTGCTGATTTACCTTAATCGGGAACACATTGTAAAAATTACCTTGAAACTTATATTCTTCTATAGCTTTCTCAAAACAATTGTTGATCTTCTCAATTCTGGAATCCAGAATATCAGGAAAACGAAGCAACACAGGCGTAGCTATATCTTTGCGTGAAAGCTCTCGCATAATATCTGCCAAGTCTATGGTAGGGCCATCGTCCTTTAATGGAGCAACCGTAGCGTGGCCCAGTTCATTTATGTTAAAGTAAGAAATTCCCCAACCCTTTACATTGTAAAGTTCACGGGAGTCATCAATTGTCCATTTACGCATAGGATAAAGAATTTAGAAAAATTTCTAGATTAGGGTTATGCAAAAACCAATTTTGATAACTATGGGTGATCCTAACGGCATTGGGCCGGAAATTTGTCGCAAACTTATGGCAAATTTGCCTAAGACCAAACATCCTGTTGTTTTGTTTGGCGAACATTTCAAAGGCAAGGTGCAGCCCGGAAAGGTTTCAAAGGCGGCTGGCGCAGCATCTATTGCCTGGGTGCGGCAAGCGGTTGAGCAAGTGATTGCCGGGAAGGCAGCGGCAGTGGTAACGGCCCCTATTTGCAAGGAGGCGGTGGAAAAAACCATCCCAAATTTTCAGGGACACACAGAGTTTATAGGCGAAATGTGCGGCGATAAAGAACCCGTGCTAGCCTTGGTTCATGGGGACTGGGTGGTGGCACATGTTAGCACACACGTTTCTCTTGCCGAGGCCATAAAAAAAGCCAAGCCTGAGCGAATTGTAAAGGTAGGTAAACTGTTGAACGAATTTTTGAAAAAATACAAGGGCATAAAACATCCTAAAATCGGCGTTGCGGGAATAAACCCTCATGCCGGCGAACATGGCTTGTTTGGCAAAGAGGAGATTCATAGCATTATGCCAGCGGTTAAAAAGCTCCGAGCTATGAAAATCGACGCAGTTGGCCCGTTGCCCGCCGACGTTGTTTTTCCGCAGTTGGGCAGCAAAGTTTTTGACGGCGTAATAGCCATGTACCATGATCAGGGGCATGTGGTGACAAAAACGCTTGCGTTTAATTTGGGAGATGTTCGCAAAGTAGGCGGGGTAAACACAACGCTTGGCCTTCCTGTTCTGCGTACAAGCGTAGATCACGGGGTTGGCTTTGACATTGCCGGTAAAAACAAAGCGGATCCCACATCGCTTAGGGATGCCCTTTTGCTTGCAGACAAGTTAGCCTAGTACGCCTGGCCTTTTATAGCGGCTTGTATTTTGCTGAAACCTGCGAATTGCATGTTATAATTGTGCTGAATCTGGTTTTCTGCCATTTTTGCGTTTTCAATGTCTATATCAACATTGTTCACTTCGCCGGGTTTTGTAGGGTCATCTGGGCGAAAAGCGTAGGCTTCAACCTTTTTTATGGAAGCTTTGCGGCCTATTTCCATGTGTTTTTCATCTGTTACCCTTCCTTCAACCTGTTTTCTCATAGCTGCACGTACCTGATCCTCAAAATTAACCTCAACACGGTTATATCCTGGAGTTTGGGCATTAGCTATGTTCTGTGCAATAGCACGCCCACGCATTGCGCTGGCATCCAGGCTTTTATAAACCAGCATGCGGGTATTTGTTTTAAATAACCTGTCACGGGTAGCGGTGGAAATAAGATTATCTGCCATACCTTTGGTTATGCAAAAATCGTGCCGGAAAAGGAGAAAACCAAGTTTTTACGCTAAAATAGCTGATTTTTGCTTGGCACAGTTTTTGTTATTATATTAGTGATGAGAGAGGTTGAGTTTTTTGTATATTTAAAAAGTGATTTGTACGAAAATAATGACCGCATTAGAGTTAGACTGCAATTAGAAAAAGGAAAATTGCTTGATGCCATGCATCAGTATGAAACTTTCGATGATTGCAAATGGCTTGCGGTTGTTAGATTTGACTGCGCACATGGGCAAGGTTTCCATAAAGATTTAATGTATCCAAATGGCGATAAAGAAAAAGCAGATGTGGAAGTTTTTTCTTTGGAAGAATTTTCTTTGTATGCCAGACAAGATTTGAATTTGAAATGGAAGTTATATAAAGAATGGTACTTTAAACTGAAGAGGAATAAAGCATGACAGAAGATGAAGAAGTCTCGAAGAATATAGGTTTGGCTTTTGATTTTACGGATTATCTTATAAAAAATCCGTCTGAAATTGAGCGGCTACCTGATTCTTTTGAAATAAAAGGAGAACTGGAATATTTAACTCCAGAAGAATTGGTTAATCAATTATCGCAATGTTCAGCTGCAGTTGCGTATTGAGCCCCTTTTGTAAAAAAACTGAACTATCCTTCTCTTGTTTTTCTTCACGCTAAAAAACTTTAATCAAGCGAATAATGGTCCAGACAGCTAGTTCTGCAAACACCTGACAGAAAACAAGCTCGCCTTATCGTAATCGTCCCAGTGGGCGATCTCGAAGTAGTAGTCCATGTACCAGTAGTAGGCGTTGTTGCTATCGTGCTCATCGGCACTCCACCAGTTGCCGTAGTCGCCGACATCGTCGAAAGTGCCAAAAGAGTAGCAGAGGCCGCCCGGCAGGGCCGAAAAACCGAAATCGTCTGTACCATTGCCATTAGAGTCCCAGCCACTTTTAGCCTTTAGCTTTAGACCTTCCGTTTTTTCTCCACCAACTGCCAAAGTTAATGTTCCCCATTCCGCCATGCTGGGCAAATGCCAACCATTAGGGCAAGCCGTCTTTGCAGTATTCCAATTATACAAACGACCATACTTAGCGCAATTATCCGGTTTGTTATCATAGCACTTGCTACCACTCGCATGGTAATTTAAATTCTCAGCCATCCACATTTGGTTGCCAATCTTGACTGTTTTGTATTTCTTCCCATCCCTTGCATCAGTCAATACACTAGTCTGCTGGGCAAAAGCTGAAAAGGCAAATGCCAGCAACAAGAAGATAAAATTTATAATTACTACCCCATGCCCTTCTTAAACTTCTTGCTCCACCAAAGCAGGAACGGCGCACTAATGCACAGCGATGAATAAGTACCAACAGCAACGCCAACCGACATGACTATGCCAAAGTCACGAATGCTTGAACCGCCCATAATCGCAAGCACTATGCACACGAATAATGTAGAACCGCTGGTGATTATTGAACGCGACAAACTCTGGTTAATAGAAATGTTAATGCGATCCTCCAATGTCTCCTTCGCAAGCAACTTGTTCTCACGAATACGATCGTAAATAACAATGGTGTCGTTAATGGAATAACCTATCATCGCAAGGAACGCAGCTATCATCGCACCGTCTATCGGGAGCTTCAACAAACTCACAAGACCTATGCAGAATATGGTATCGTGAATCAAAGTGATCACCGAACCAACGCCAAAACCAAGACCCATTTTTCCAAAACGTGCCCAAATGTAAATACTTATGCCAAGCCATGACAAAATAATAGCAAGAATCGCCTTAAAACGAAGCTCACCGCCTATAGTCGGCCCCACAACATCCTGCGCCACAATTACCGGAGAACCTGCGCCGGACAAAACCTCTTTCAGCTTTGTGGTCATGGTATTAACAGCCGCCTCGTCCGTTTGCGAAGTCTGAATACTCAACATATACTGATTCAAAGTTGTACCGCCAAGCTTGCGAATGGTTACATCGCTGAAATTATCCTTGGTCAACGTACCTTTCAACCTGTCAACATGCTGCTCGCTATCGGAATATTCAACCGTATAAACCAAACCACCTGTGAAATCTATGCTGTACTCAAAACCTTTGAAAATCGCAAGCCCAATGCAAATTGCGCATACCGTAATTGAAAGCCTTGCCCAAATTGCACGCTTTGAAACAATCTGGAACTTTGCCTCCTGCAACCACTTTATGCCCCTTCCGATGTTTACACTCTTAGCATCGTGCCTTGAAAGTTTAATGTCAAAAATCGCTCTGGTAACCGTCAATGCAGAGAACAACGATGCCGCTATACCTATCATCAATGTTAAACCAAAACCTTTTACCGGGCCTGTACCTACTTTGTAAAGAATAAATGCTACAAGGAAAGTCGTCAAGTTTGTATCTATAATAGCAGTGAATGCCTTTTCGTAACCCTTTGCCACGGCCATTCTAGCCATTTGCCCGGCTCGCAATTCTTCTCTTATGCGCTCGTAAATAAGGATGTTAGCATCAAGCGCCATAGCCGCTGTTAACAACATGCCCGCAATGCCGGGAAGTGTAAGCGTTGCGCCGAACAACGATAGCGCAGCGCCTATCATAAGCATGTTTATGAAAATACCCACATTTGCCACTAATCCGGCAAAGTTATAGTAGATTATCATAAACACCAAGCATATAGCAAAACCTACCAAAGCGGAACCAAAACCGGATTTGATATTCTCTTCGCCAAGGCTTGCGCCTATGTTTCTAAGCTCAACAATCTTCATGGGAGCGGGCAATGCGCCAGCCTCCAACTGATCGGCTAACCTCTTGGCTTCTTCATATGTGAACGAACCTGTGATACTCGCTTCTCCACCCGGAATGCGATCCTTGATAGTAGGAGCACTCATCACCTGCCCATCCAAAACTATCGCCATCTTTTTGCCGATATTGTTGCCTGTAACAGAAGCGAATTTCTTTGGCCCTATTCCCTTAAAGCGAAGCGATACGCCAACTTTTCCGGCATCAAAACCTTCGGAAAGTCTTTGCGGCTTTGCGCTAGCAATCTCTTTGCCGTCCATTTCAACACGACGCTTTAACAGGTAAAGCATTTTCAGCTTATTTCCATTGTCCTGCACTTCGTAATCATAGCCCCAAACAAAATTCACATCTCTTGGAATTAAAGCCTGCACCCGAGGCATGGCCAAAATTTTCTCCACTCTCGAAACCTGATGCTCTGGAACAGCCAAATCAGAATTCCAATTGACCAAATAACCTGAGAACGGACGCTCCGGGTTTAAATAAGTGCCAACTGCAGCCAGAGAATCTACATCTGTCTTGGCTTTAGCATCAGAAGTATCTGCAGATGCTCTGCTTGCACCCCAAGGATCGCTCTCATCCCACTCGCCGTCTTGTGCCTGCGCCGTATCGGCAACTTCTGCGGTTACAGCAGCAATGGTGTCTTCTTCAGAAGATGGCAGCTCAGTTCCCTTTAAGAAATTGTCTATTAAATCAATGGTTCTGCCTGCAACTTCCGGTTCCGAAACAATGCGGAATTCGAGTTTTGCCACTCCCTGAACAAGCTCAAGAGCATTCTCAACATCCACACCCGCAAGGTCTGCCGCAATGCGGCTTGTGCCTATGGGATAAATGAGCGGCTCGGAGAGACCGTATTTATCAACTCTGTTGCGAATGATCTCCAAAGAGCGTCGCTGCACTCCTTCTTCCTGGCCGTCTTTCAGCTCGCTTCTGTCAATCTCCAGAACAACGCTGGTACCGCCGGCTAAATCCAAACCGAATTTAACAGCGTCTTTCACTACTTTCGGATTTTCCTTTGCAAAAGTCTCCTTTTCCTCTCCCTGTTTGGTGTGGTACTCTATAGAGGGCCACAAGCTATAACCCGAAAGAGCTACAACTATCAATATTATCCATTCACGGAGGCCAAAACCTTTTTTTGTCATTTCTGTGTCCTTTCAAAAAATTTTAGGTGCTCTTAAAATATAGAAAATTATATATTATCCTTTTATGCTTTACAGGATTCCGCTCAAAATTCTAATTATTGCGGCAATAATTTTGCTGGGGGTTTTAATTTTGCTCAATGCAAGAACAATTCCCGTTATAAGTCAGGAGCCTGTACCCGAGGCTGACGAGTGTGATGTTTTATTTTTGAATGAAAATCTCAAAAAAGCGCTTAATGTCCATAAAGAGATAAAGCGGAACCCTCTTCCTGCAGAAGAAATATGGCTTGTGCCAAACGGGTTGTCAATTCCAAATTATATGCTGCGAGCGCAAAGAGAAATTGAAAGATGCAAAGGCAAAGTTCTTGAGATGAGGGAGATAAAAAACGGGCGCGCATTGCTTAAATACGAGAGCGAACAGGGAGTTTACCCATTAACGGAGATTCGAGTAATAGACTCGCTATACTTGCCTAATTCATCAAAGCTAGCGGTTGTTTTTGCCGTTCGTGAACAGAACAAGGTTTTAAAGAATAACACGGAAATGCTGGATAACCTCAATTTCACATATAATCTGCTGATTCCGTCTTCCAGGCCCGAATTTCTGGAAATCGGCAAAAAATTGAATGCGAATATAATACCCTGGATTCCCATGGAAAACAGCTTTTACGCTCCAGAAAAAAAGAACCAAATTTCACTAGGGTTAACCAACGAAAAAGAGATATCCGAAAGACTTGACGAACATCTGAAAAAATTTAACAATGCAAGCGGTTTTGCTGCCTTTTACGGAGAAGAATTCTTAACCCATCAGGCTTCTGTGGAAAAATTCACAAATGTGCTGCTTGCTAAAAAATTATGGTTTTGGGATTTAACCAAAAGAAGAACCGTTAGTTTATCAGAACGAGAATGCGCCAAAAAGGAACTCAGATGCAAAAAAAGCACATTGGATGAAGAATCCGATATTCTTATAACAAAAGCACTGCGAACTGCGCAAAGAGAAGGCAAAGCGATTCTGCTGTTTGAGCTTACGGAAAAAAGCATAGCTCTTTTGGCAAATCTTAAAAGCATGGCAGAAAAACAGGGGACCGATTTGGTTCATGCAGAGGAGGTGTTTTGACAGTAGATAAGCAATTGTATGGACGTGCGTTGCGAATAATTCGCATACTCGCATATTTACCTGTTTTTTATTTTATATGGCAAGACCGCCCTTATTTCAATGAGCTTGCCGCCATAAACATAAGCTTGATTTTGCTCGGCGCATGGTATTTGCATTTTCAGGTTCGCCAGCAGGATATTGAAAAACCATATTACCAGTTGTGGCTGGCATTTATTGAAGGTATTTTTGCATTTGCGGTTATGCTATGCCTTTTTATAAGGGATTCGCTGCTGGAAGACGTGGAACCGGAAAAAATGCTCGCTGTGGGCTGTGTTATGCTTTTAGCCAGAGTTGTATCCAGAACGCTTTACGTGCTTTCAATGCTGCGTGAGGGAAAACCTCTAAGGCCAAGCGGATTCTGGTCCAAAGCGGCAACACTTAGCATTAATGCTACCATGATGGTATATGTTTTGGATTTGGAGCATTACCAGCAAATAAGCATGGGCGCTGCAATGCTTTTGATGTTTGCGTCCGGCGTATCCTTTGGCTATCGCTATTACCGAGACCCGGCTCACCGCAAGCCGCTTTCCGTTTCAAACCAGCTCACCATGAGCCGCATAGTTTTGACTCCGGTGTTTTTATGGGTGTTTTTTTACGATAATAATTTGAACTATCAAGACAACAGCATGATTTTTAAAATTTTGGCTTTGGTGATGATAGTAGCTTTCATGGTGACGGACTTTTTGGACGGATATTTGGCACGCAAGTGGGGAGAGGTTTCCACTCTGGGCAAATATCTTGACCCTTTTTCCGACAAAATATCAAATATGACCGTGTTCCTGTGCTTTTTGGCTTCCGATTACGCACCGGTTTGGATGGTAGCGTTAATTTACTTCCGGGAAGCGAGCGTTGAAACCCTGCGAACTTTGGCAGCCGGCGAGGGAGTGTCCATGCCGGCACGCAGGAGCGGCAAATGGAAAACCGCAATTCAGGGCGGCGGAATTTTAACCATACTCGTAGGAGCGATAATCCCCCTCGACTTAATCCCTAACTGGACACAGATTTGGGAATATTTGCCTTATTCCGTTATGGGAATAATAACATTTGTCACTGTGGCAAGCGGGATAGATTATTTTACGGCAGGGAAAGATGTTTTGAAAAAATATGTATAATTTTCTATATTACACCCATGCGTTTAATTTTACCGTTATTGGTTGTATTTCTCCTCTCCTGCTCAAGGGAGAGCGAAGAGCCTTTATGGGAACCCCAATCGCACTTGGATAGCAAAGTGTATAACGGCGGGCTTTTCCCCGTCTGGATCACTATAAAAGATCCTATTAAAGACACAGATACAAATGCAATAAGCTGGAGAACCGGAAACTCACGCATAGCAAAACGTGCACGGGCTATTGACGCAAACACAAATACCATAAAAACAGACACAGCATTCCTGTACTGGGAAACTCCGCCGCCACGGACCATAGTCACCACAATGATAGACAGCATTAAAACCGATACCGCATATTATTACAGAGATACCATTTTCGCCATAGTCAACGGCTTGGAAAGCTTGCCAATTGTGATTGAGGTGAAAAATATTTTGCCACGCATTACGAGCATCTCCATTAACGGGCTGGAACAACCAGGAGATTCGGTGATAACAATAGCCGCCCACCCAGGCGGAGCTTTGGAAATTTCAATTCGGCTTGAAAAAGTTTTTGGCAATGAACCGCACCCGGATATAATAATGCCGGAAATAATGAGAATGAGCGGCCTTACGCAGAAATTCAGAAGCGACTCGCTTTGGATCTACGAATGGATTCCAAATGACATAATCGCAAATGATGAGCTGCGAATAAAGGACTCGGGCGGCCATGGGGAGAGGCTCTACAAAGTGCGCATTGTTGTGTATACGGAATCCGGTTCTGTTTGGGTTGCATCAAAAAATGAACTAATAAAATATTCACCCACAGGCACGGAAGTTGTCCGAATAAATGATAATTTTGACGATATAAGCGCTCTTGCCATTAATTCAATCGACGGAAACCTGTTTGTGACAGATCGGACAATAAACTCTCTCACCATTTACAACACTTACGGAAAGCAACTGCATAGAAGCACAAGCTTCAAATCGCCAACAGGGGTAGCTGTGAATATAGAGGGCAATAAGGTATGGGTTGCAGATGAATCCGGGTTGCAGAGCTTTCAGCTAGACGGAAATTCGCTAGGCACTGTAGAAACTCCAAACGGCAGCATATCGGGAATAATCAGAGGGCTTGCAGTAGATCAATTTGAAAGCAATTTAACCTGGTTCGCAATTCCTCAAAACGACACAGTTGGCTATGTTAATAACCTCACTTTAAACTACTTGCCAAATATCTGGAACCGCCCCTCCATGGTAAGCCTCTCCGCTACAAGCGGAATCGCATGGGTAGCAGACAGTTCAAGAGTAGTGGCTGTAGACGCCACAGGAAAAGTCTGGGCAAATATAAAAGGCTTTAGCTTTGTAAGCTCGGTATCGGCAAGTGGCGGCAGCGTATGGGTTTCAGACAGAGCAGCGGGAAAAGTTTACCGTTTTTCCGGCCCATTCAAAGGAGGCTTGCAAGACACTACTTTAACAGTTGCAAACGGAATACCGGTCAATTACGAATTTCAAACCCCGGTTTCGATAAGCGCATTCTCCTCTGACGGCGGCGCATGGGTTGTGGATAGAGACGCCGGCAAAACAATTCGGCTAGACAGCCTTGGAAGGATAACAGCTTCCGGTACAGGTTTAACATTGCCAAATTTAAACGTAACCTTACAAAAAGCGGACTAGAATGCCTCCATCAATGCAAGCAGCAAAAGATTTAATAGCGAGCAATCCTTTCTCAAAGCATAAAGACGCCATTATAATTTTCGGAGTTGTTTGCATAGTCCTGATAATGGTGATTCCAATTCCAACAGTTATGCTGGATGTGCTACTAACATTTATGTTTGGCATTGCCCTGCTCGTTTTGATGACAAGCATGATGCTGATAAACGTGCTTGATTTTTCCGTTTACCCAAACATGCTTTTGATAGTGACTCTTTTTAGGCTGGCTCTTAGCATCGCTTCTACAAGGCTTATTTTATCACAAGCAGAAGCCGGGCAGGTAATAGCAGCATTCGGAAATTACGTGACTGCCGGAAATATAGTAGTAGGAACAATAATATTCATAATCCTTGTTGTTGTGCAATTTGTGGTTATAACAAAAGGTGCAACCCGCATAGCAGAAGTTGCGGCGAGATTCACATTGGATGCTATGCCAAACAAGCTTATGGCTGTGGATACCGACATGAACGCCGGCCACATAACAGAAGAAGAAGCCAGAACAAGGCGAGATGACATTCAAAGGGAATCCGATTTTTACGGAGCTATGGACGGTGCTTCAAAATTTGTCAGAGGAGATGCGATAGCAGGCATAATAATAATAGCCATAGACATTATAGGCGGCATTATCCTGGGCGTTGTAATGATGGACATGGTAATCGGAGAAGCGGTGGAAACATATACAAAGCTAACCATAGGAGACGGCCTGGTTAGCCAGATTCCCGCATTGATGATTTCAACATCTTCAGGCATAATAGTAACAAGAGCCGCTTCTAAAAGCAATATGGGCGCAGATATAATTGCGCAATTCACGCAAAGCGCCAAAGCTCTTTCCGTATCTGCATTCGTTATGTTTCTTTTGGGCATTGTGCCGGGCATGCCGACAATTCCGTTTATGGTAATAGGCGCACTCCTAGCATTCACAGCTTACAGAATGGGATTCGGATCAAAAACCAAAGATGAGCTGGAAGAAGAAGCTAAAGCGAAAAAAGCCGCCGAAGAAGCCGCAGCCACGCCCAAAGAGGAAAAAATTGAAGATTATCTTCTGGTAGATCAAATGGAGCTTGAAATAGGCTACGGTTTGATCCCTCTGGTAGATGTTAATCAGGGTGGTGATTTGCTGGAAAGAATAACAATGCTGCGCAGGCAAATGGCAGGCGAGCTTGGCATGATAGTTCCGCCGATTCGCATAAGGGATAACATTCAGCTTTCGCCAAACGAATATCTTATCAAAATAAAAGGAAACGATGTAGGCAAAGGAGAGCTGATGATGGGCTCTTATCTGGCGATGAACCCCGGCAATATCAGCCAGAAAATTCCCGGCATAAAAACAAAGGAACCGGCATTTAACCTGGATGCGCTTTGGATAACAGAAAGCCAAAAGGAAGCCGCCGAGCTTGCGGGCTACACTGTTGTTGAGCTGCCTGCGGTGCTGGCAACTCACCTCACGGAAGTAATCCGCCGCCACGCTGCGGAAATTTTAATGCGCCAAGATGTGAAAACACTGCTTGAAAACGTTAAGCGGAACAGCCCGGCAATTGTTGAGGAACTGACCCCAATGCTTGGTACCGGCGATATTCAGCAAGTGCTGGAAATGCTGCTGCAAGAGAGAATTTCCATAAGGGATTTGGCCAGCATACTTGAATTAATGGCAAATGCGGCAAAGATTTCAAAAGACACCGTATTCATAAACGAGCAGGTCCGGCTCGGCATAACACGGCAAATTTGCAAACCATACATAGCCAACGACAGCATGTCCGTTATAGCCCTTGCGCCTGATTTGGAGCAAATGCTGGAAGCCTCGCTTCAGTCCACAAACAGAGGCCCCAGACTTGTGATAAGGCCGGATTTGGTCGGGCGCATTCTGGAGCGCATGGATGTTATTCAAACTAAAATCCAGGCCATAGGCGAGCAACCTATAATAGTCTGTTCGCCGAATATACGCTATCCTTTGAAAAAATTATTGGAAAGCAGCTTTCAGAATTTAGTAGTTTTATCTTACAGTGAAATTCCTTTAGGAGTTAACATATCAGTAGCGGAGACTTTGGGAACACATGATTAAAACATTTAGAGCTGGTACTGTCAGTGAGGCTCAGCAGCGAGCAAAAGAAGAGCTTGGCTCCGATATCATTATATTGCAAACTCGGGAACATAAACATCCTAAAAATGAGAATGAAAAAGTGGAACTTGTTGTAACTTTGGAGGACATCTCGGAATCTCCTCAGCAACCTGCCCGCAAAAGCAAAGGCACGGAAAAGCTTGCAACATACAACAACAAGGGAATAAGGCCGGTAGAGTGGCAAACCATAGGGCAAACTATGGTACCAAAAGAACACAAGCCTATTGAGAGAAATTTACCGTTACCGCCAAGCGCAAACGACAAGCTAACCGATAACATGGAAAGCATCCTTGAAGAGATGAAAAGATTAAGGGAAGATTTTGCGGCAACCAGAAATGATTTTTTAGAAGGAGTAAGGGTTGTACGAGACAGAATTCCCAAGGAATTCAGTTCCGTTGCGGCCAAGCTTTCCAAAAACGGATTGTCTGCGCAAATAGTTCAGGACTTGCTTGCAGAAGCAGTGATTCTTTGCGCAACAAATGCAAGAGACGAAATATCCGTTAAAGAGCAGATGAAAAAAGTTCTTACAAACAGAATTTCCATAGCTTCACGCCCAAGGCTTCGCAAAGGCAGGCCGCTGGTGCAAATGTTCATTGGCCCGGCCGGTGCCGGAAAATCCGGAATTATATCCAAGTTGGCAGGCAGAGCCACAGTGACAGGCAACCAGAATGTTGCCATAGTGACAACCGATTGCTGCCGCATGGGAGCTTTGGAGCAGATGGAAGCTTTTGCCACAGCCGCAGACATAGAGTTGGAGAGAATCTATTCACCGGACGAAGCTCCGGAAGTTTTTGAAAGATTAAGAGACAAGTCTTTGGTTTTGATAGATACCGCAGGGCGTAGCTTGGGAAACAAAGAGCACGAAGAAGAGATAAAGGCATTTCACGATGCCATTCGCCCGGACGAAGTGCATTTGGTTTTGCCGCTAAATATGCGAGACAGCGATTTGAAAAAATCTGCGGAAATTTATGTTGCCCTAAAAGCGAACCGCATAATTTTCACAAAGCAAGACGAAGCCTGCGAGCAGGGAGCTTTGCTTTGGCTGCCGGCAAAATTCGGAATACCGCTTTCTTATATAGGCAACGGGCAAAGCCCGGACAATATTGTGAGCGCAGAGAAGGAAATTATAGCGGAGTGGCTTTTGAAATAACGGAGGTTTAAAATGGAACTTAGACAAATTACAAATGCAATTACCAAAACCCTTGTGATACTGGCGTTTTGGTCCGTGCTTTTGATAGATTTGATTTTATCACCTTCCATATCATTTCAGGAATTGGCTTTTGCTCTTATAAAAGCCGTGGTAGTGAGTGGCGTTTTTTGGTTATTATTTGTTATGCTTGTTGATACTTTTTTAAAAACAATTTTGCTGGATGCCAAGGAAAAGAATGCCGACAGAATAGATGGCGGCCTGTCTTATCACGTGACTGAGCCTAGCCCCGAAGAAAAGGCATGGTTGAAAGCGCAGGAAAAGGAGAAATTAGATGGACCTTGAAGCTCTTTGGACCGACTATAAAGATCACGGCAATCAGGCATCCCGTGATAAATTGCTTGCCGAATATACGCCTTTGGTGCGTTATACGGCGCAGAGAATGTCCATCAATTTGCCCAAGAGCGTTCAACTCGGCGACTTGATCGGTGCCGGAGTAATGGGATTGATAAAAGCGGTTGAATCTTTTGATTCCGGCAGAGAAGTGAAATTTGAAACTTATGCAACGCACAAAATAAGAGGCGCAATTTTAGATGATCTCAGAGAGCAGGACTGGATTCCACGTTCCATAAGGCAAAAGGCGAGAATGATAAAAAATGCCTACACTGAGCTTGAAAAGGAAATAGGGCGCACGCCTTATGACAACGAAGTTGCGGAGCATTTGAATTTGGAGCCTGCGGAGTTCGAAGATTTGTTAAGCGAGGTAGCCCCTACAACCATAATTTCTTTAAACGAAGTGATGTCTGATAATTACGGTGAATCCACAAATGTGGCTTTGATAGACACGATTGAAGATACCTCTGTAATAAATCCATTGGACAGGCTTGGCATGGAAGAAGCAAAAAAAATTTTAGCAGGCGCTTTGATGGCATTGCCGGAAAATGAGCGACAGGTGATAGCGCTTTATCACTACGAAGAGATGACATTGAAGGAAATAGGGGTAGCGATGAATTTGACAGAGGGTAGGGTTTCGCAGATACATTCCAAAGCAATGCTGAAACTCAAGGCAAAATTGCAATTGCAACTGTAACCAGAGAGGTATTTTATGCTTCCTCCAGTACAAAACCAGGATTTGGTGAACCGTTCGGACACCATGTCTCAAATGCGTTCTGCGGAACAGGGCAAGGCTTTTGGCGACATAGCAAAAGCCATGGCCGAGATGCAGCGTTTGGAAGAGTTAAAAAACAACTCAGTCCAAAAAAACGATGAAACCGATGCTTTGAATCCGGACGGCAGCAACGAAAAGGGCAATGAGCAACGGCAGGGCAAAAAAAAGCAAGGCGAAGAAGAAACTCAACCTGAGACAAATACTCCTGCCGGGCATCCGATCAAGCTGGATGGCGGCGATGTAATTGATTTGATGGCATAGTTTTCTATATTTACATCAAAATCTAGGAGACAGCCATGAGTTGCGAACAAGGACACGAAAAGGGTAAAAATAATTTTCTTAAAGAAGCGGAATATGCGCTGGCAAAGAACAGGCGTGTGTTTTTGTGGGGGCCGGTTGAAGATGAAAGCGCAGAAGAGCTGGTAAAGCAGTTTCTCTATCTGGACAGCCTTTCAAACGATGATATTTACTTCTTTATAAACAGCCCGGGCGGAGCGATTTCCAGCGGCCTTTCAATTTACGATTGCATGCGCTCGCTCAAAAGCAATGTGGTAACAATCTGCGCAGGGCAAGCCGCCTCCTTTGGAGCCGTGCTTTTATGCGCAGGAACAAAAGGCAAAAGATACGCATGGCCCAATGCCAGAATAATGATCCACCAGCCGCTTATCAGCGGACAAATGATAGCTCCGGCAAGCGACCTTGCAATACAGGCAGAAGAAATGCTCCGCATTCGTGATGTGCTGAACGGAATTTTCAGCGAACATACCGGCAAATCCAAAGAGCAACTTGAACGAGACACAGACCGTGATAACTTTATGAGTGCGTTGCAAGCTAAAGATTACGGCATTGTGGATGAAGTGAAAAGCGTGGTGTAAATGGAAGGCATAGCACAAAAAGTTTTTTTAAAGAACTCGCAGAAAATGGAAGATTTAAGCGACAATTCCGTTCATTTGGTTGTCACTTCACCTCCGTATTTTGATGCGAAAAAATATTCCGAGAAAAAACACGATTTGGGCAATATCCACGATTTAGATGAATGGCTAAACGAAATAGGAAAAGTTTGGAAAGAGGTTTTTAGGGTTTTGCAACACGGGCGAAAATTTTTCCTGAACATCATGAACCTGCCTGTTAGCTATGACAAAAGCTTTAAAACCATAAACCTGGTGGGCAAAACCACGGATTTGTGCGAAAGCATAGGCTTTGTTTTTAAGCGAGATATTATATGGCAAAAAACCAACGGCGTTAAAGCTCACTTTGGGACTTACCCATATCCAGGCGGTATTCTGCTAAACAACATGCATGAAACCATTTTGGAATTTCAAAAACCCGATGATAAAAAATTCAACAAATACGCACATCTTACAAAAGAGATGAAAGATCTATCAAAAATAGACAAAGACTTTTGGCTCTCCATAAAAAACAGCGATGTGTGGCTTATAAAACCAGAAAAAAGCGGTGCCGGCAGAGAGCATATAGCACCCTTTCCATACGAACTCCCCCACCGGTTAATCAAAGCCTATTCTTACATAACCGAAACCGTTTTAGACCCATTTTGCGGAAGCGGAACTACCCTGCTTGCCGCCAAAGACCTCGACAGAAACGGCATTGGTTATGAGATAAATTCCGATTTCGGAAAGATCATAAAATCAAGGATTAAAAAATGTCTCTTTTTTCCGCAATAAAATCCGGACTTGCAAAAACTCGTAATGCTTTGATGGGTGAATTTAAATCCATTGCAGGCGTTGGCAAAATAACAGATGAAATGCTTGAGAATTTGGAAGAGCAATTGATAAAAGCAGATGTTGGAGTAGAGGCTGCATTTTTGCTAACAGATGCCCTGAGAGCGCACGGCTTGGGAAAATCACTAAGCCAAAATGAGATAAATGCAATTCTGCGAACCGAAGCCGAGCGCTTGCTGATTGAGCCGCCAAAATTGGAATGGAACGGCAAGCCACACGTAGTTTTAATAATAGGCGTGAATGGCGCAGGCAAAACCACATCAATAGGCAAGCTTGCGCATCGCTTGAAGCAAGATGGCAAATCCGTTTTGCTAGCTGCCGGAGACACTTTCAGAGCCGCAGCCATTGAACAACTCGAAACCTGGGCGGAGCGCAGCGGCGCAGACTTTGTAAAACACCAGGAAAACTCAGACCCTTCGGCTGTGGCTTACGATGCCTGCAAAGCAGCAGTTGCCAGAGGCAGCGACATTGTATTTTTAGACACCGCCGGAAGATTGCACAACAAAGACCATCTGATGGAAGAGCTTCGCAAAACAGTCCGTGTTGTAAAAAAAGTGAACGAAAATTTTCCCCACGATATATGGCTTGTGATAGACGGAAACACTGGGCAAAATGTTATAAAGCAGATTAAAACTTTCCACGAGAACTTTAAGCTCACAGGTTTGATTGTAACAAAATTGGATGGCACAGCCAAAGGTGGCTCCGTCCTTTCCATAGCGAGCGAACTTAAAATTCCCATTTTATGGATTGGGGTAGGCGAAAAAATAGAACACCTGCTCCCATTCAACAAAGCTGATTATATAAATGGTTTATTTGAAATCGCTTAAGGATAAAATTATGTATATTATGCCCATAATGGCAAATTTTTGCAAAAATAAATTTGACGAGCTTGCGGTGCAGGCTCCTTTGGCTCATAGATGCCCGAATTTGCCCTTTATTTTCTCTATGGCGGAAAAGGGGTCCAAGCCTCAGAAAAGCGATTGTGGCCGCTCTCAGGGGCGTTTAAACGCATTCTGTACCCCCCCCCCCCCCCCCCCCCAGCAAATATCTAAACAGCTTAACCCCTTCTGTCAGAACCCCGATTTACAGGATTTTAAGATTTTCAGGATTGCAAAGCATAGTGCTGAACAATCAAGTAAATCCTTTAATCAAGAAAATCGTGGTTCAGACGTTCACAATAGGAGACATAGTATGAAAACACCCCGTTTTCTCGTGGCGGCATGCATCTCGCTTGCCTTGGCATTCACCTTTTCCTGCTCGTCAGACGATGATGATGGCGGCGGCAATACTGGCGGCGGTAGCAATACTGGAGTCGGCAGCGGCTGTAGCATTGATGGTTACAGGACTGTTGAGATAGGCGACCAGACCTGGATGGCTGAGAATTTGAATTGCAATGTAAGCGGAAGTAAATGCTATGATAATAATCCTGCAAATTGCGTTACTTACGGTCGTTTGTACAATTGGGCCACGGCTATGGGTTTAAATTCAAGTTGCAATTCCAGTGCTTGCGCAAGCCAAGTGCAAGCCAAGCACCGTGGCATTTGCCCGAGTGGCTGGCACATCCCGAGCGATGCAGAGTGGGACGCATTGATTGCTGCAGTTGGCTTACATGCAGGAACTAAATTGAAGGCAGCGAGCGGCTGGAACCCCGGCAACGGTACAGATGACCTCGGCTTTTCGGCTCTGCCGGGCGGCGCCGGCCGTTCTGATGGCAGTTTCTGCAGTGTCAACTACGGCCACTGGTGGAGTTCCAGTGAGGTCTATAGCGGCAGCGCCTACGACCGGTTCATGTACTACGACTTCGTCGATGTGTACAGGAGCTACGAAGGTCACGGTAAGTCATTCTTATTTTCCGTCCGTTGCGTGCAGGACTAAAGCAACTGTCTGAACCCCGATTTACAGGATTTTAAGATTTCCTTGATTTCAAAGCACTGTGCTTAACAATCCTGTAAATCCTTTAATCCTGAAAATCGGGGTTCAGACGTTTACCTACTATAATATTCAACAACCAACTGCTCGTTCAGCTTTACCGGTATCTGGTCACGGATAGGAGCGTTCACAAGCTTGGCTTCGAATTTATCCTTGTTCACTGACAAATAGTTCGGAGCTTCGGGTGCGCCTTCTATAGCCTCTTTAATTTGAGGATGATTTTTGGATTTTTCACGAAC
>Ga0209755_10001720_pt1 | contig 32837 bp, 40 predicted proteins | sample TergutCo191P1_FD_187301 | JGI IMG/M metagenome (GOLD analysis project Ga0209755, IMG submission 187301) | Cornitermes sp. P1 segment gut microbial communities from Petit-Saut dam, French Guiana - Co191P1 (SPAdes) (version 2) | ecosystem: Host-associated > Arthropoda: Insects > Digestive system... | reverse complement strand
CGTCCACCTCGTGTTGCGTCATGTCGTCGCGCTTAGTCGCCTGCCCCATGCAGCCTCCTGTTTATCTCGGCGATTCTCTCGTGGTACTTGTCGCAGCGCGGGGTCATCCTCGACTCCTGCACCGCCCGCGTCCAGTCGTCGCGGTTGGGCCTCACCAGCTCCTCGATCGCGTATTCCGCGACGAGCCCGTTGCCCCCGAGCTTGAGGTAGTTGATGAAGGCACGCAGGCGATCGATCTTGTGGATCCTGTCGTTGTAGATGACGCCCATCAATGCGGACTTGTCGGCGTAGTTAAGCCGCGTCTCCATCTCGGCCATGCTTTTCCGCATGTCGTCGAGCTTGCCCTCGATGCGCTCGAGCGTCCCGTCCAGACCATGGACGAAACCTTTCTCCACCTCGTCCATGCGCCCGGCGAGCTCGGCGAGGGTCTTGCCCTTCCCCCTGCCTTTCAGCATCCTCGACAGATACCCGTTGCTTATAAGCGAGGGGACTATCGCGCAAACCAGCATGACGAACCCTATAACCGCCAAGGCGGGAAGGTTCCCGTCGAACATCTCGAAAAACTCCATGCCCCCTCCCTCCTACCTGTCCGTTGGGACTGCGCCTTCGACATATTTGAACGCAATTTGCGATATATGAATGTAGTCATTCGCCTCCAATAGCAGAGACTGACTGGCACATTCCTCGGGCCTGCAGTCGTAACGAACGGTATAATATCCGTCCTTGAAATCCCTTATCTTGAACGTAAAAACCCGCCATCCATCTTCCCACAGTTTTCGATCGTGAATGGACTTCGATTTCATCCTGACCGTTATCGGCTCGTTTTCGCGTCCGCGCCACAGCTTTCGCATGGCGGCGGATAGGTATATATCCAGCTCCCAGAACCTCGGTATGATGAAACGGCCTTCCAGCCCCGCGAATGCGGTCTGAAACCGCAGGGGGGCAAAGCTGAAGCCGTCCCCGTTGTTCAGCCTGTCTATTTCGCTGGACAACAAAACGTTGCGAAGTATGCGCCATCCGTTTTCGTTTTGTATCAACAAACCGCCTATACCCACAGACAGGGTGTCTCCGTCATTTATTTCAAGGTGTGAAAAATCGCGAAAGAAAACACCGCTATCCGCCATGTGAAGCAAGGTTCGTGTCACGTTCCCAAGCTCGTCCAATCTGTCAACCAGCGTGTATGAAAATTCGTTCAACGGCACGGCATCGATGACATCGTCCAACAGGTCAAGCGGCACCCCTGTGTCGAAGCCGCTGTCCAAGCTAAACATGTCAACGCTTTTTGAAACCACGTCAAAGAAATAGGCGCGCTGCGAGGTGCTGCCGGCGAATTTTTTGTTGAATATGTTTATGGGCGTGCCAAATATCCGCTGGCCGGATTCGATGGTCACGGCGCTTATAAAGTTTCTGTCAAACTCGAAAAGCTGTCCCAGTATGACAATCTGGCGAAGGTTTGTGCGACTGCCGATTATGTCGCTTGTCAGGGTAAAGCGACCGTCTATGACATGAACGATGACATTGTTGCCCTGTACCAGCATCCATTGGTCAAGATTTGGGCCGTGCCGAGCCGACACGGGAATGGCGTACCGAAAGGCGTTTATGTTGTCCCGTATCTGCGAAGGCGGCGTGTTTGCGTTCACATGTTGGACGGGCTGCGGATAATCGGGCGTTATTGCCAGAAACCCGTCGGGCAGCGACAATGAGTTTGGCGGCAAAACGTTTCCGTGCCTGTTGTCAACCAAGATATCCTGGAAGTTGCTCTGTATCTCATCGATACCCGGCGAATGACTGGCGCCGACGACGTTGGTCATAAAACCCAGGCCCGAAAAGGCGTGATGCGCCCTCAGCCTGTCGGTCATCTCAACGATATTGGCGCCTGTTTGCGTTATGGCAACGATATGCGGCGTTAGCAACTTGACTTCCGGCAGCATGGCGCCGCCGCCGTTTGTTGAATGAACGTGAACATTGAAATCGTCGAAAACAAGCAACAGCGCGTTTTCCCAGATGATAATCTGGTTCGGCGCCCCCGTTGCGACCTTTGTGTCGTTGATGCTTGTCCATAAAGATTCGCCAAGCCCGGTCGTTATCGACAAATCTATTTCCGGTATCGACAATATGCCGGCGTCAAAGATCCCCAAGCCCTGTGGCGATGGTTTTAATTCCATGCTTGCGGACGTGTTTGCCCGGGACGGTATGTTTGTGTCGCCTGAATACAAGACATTGGCAAAAATATTCGTCGTGCTTGAGAACGGCATTAGGTGAAACACGCCCTGGTGAAGTTGCCCCTCGCCCGGTTGCTCCCATGCGTCCAAACCATAACTCGTTTGTTCAACGGCCACCGATTCCTTGGCGGGATAATTCAACACCGCTCTTCCCAAGTCAAAGATCAACCTGGCTTCGCCCGTGGTCATCGTGCCGTCTATGAGCGGCGTCACGGTCACCGTCAGCCTTTGCACATGCCAACGCCATGAGCCTCCGTGCTGTTGTTCGCTTCGATGTTGTATAACGGCGGTGCCGGGGCCTATCGCTTCGAAATTCGCCGTCCGCGATGAATTGTTGCCCGAGGTTTGCCGCAGGACCGGTCGCGATTGCTCGATAGTCCAGCTGCGATTGCGGATATTCCGTTCCTGACCAAAATGCCCTATGCTTCGATAGTGGCGAACGCTAAATCGACTTCCCTCCGCTCGCGTTAGTGTGGCGGGCCAGCCTTCGCCGATCGCCATAAACGGGTCCGCATTGGAAGCGAAACTTTGGTGACGGGCCTCAAACACGCCGACCATCGAATACTGCGCTATGCCAAAATCAGCAAACCGCGCCCCGACGTGTCGTAACGGCACGGTGTAAAACCCGCCGAAATTCGGCAGGTCCCAATCGGTGTCGTCATTGGTCAGGCGCAACGGTCGCCGTTCGAAAACAAAACCATTGAACATCGCCGTTATGCCAGCATGACGAAGAGCCGATTCCGATAATTCCACATAAAACTCGTTGTTGATGTTTTGCGAATTGGAGAACGGCATAAATTCAAATCCGCCGAAAAGCAGGCCGCAAATTAGCCGCTCGGTTGTCTGCGTGTCGTTCAACACCGCCGAGGTTCTGCTCGTGTCCGGCAGATGATGAAGCATGTTGCTGTCAAACACGACGCCCCTGTGAATGTCGGCCCGCACTGTTTCAACGTTCAGCGGTATGAAGGCGTCATTTGCGCCCCGAAGAAACGGCACGTACCCACGCTGCGCGTCGACATGGTTTGCGGGGAATGGGAAGCCGCGGATCATGCCGTTAAACGAGGGCATAAAAAAACCTTTGACCACCCTGACATTCCGCGCGCTTCCATCGGCATTCAATCGCATGACCGCACAACTGTTCAATGAAAAGGACTGCAAATCCAGGCCCACCATGAGATAACGCTCCGTCACCTGCGAGCCTTCATCGCCCGTTATGTGGTCGAACGTCACAGGATGAACGCGAATGTTTGACAGCGACGACAGGTAACTTTGCAAAGTTACGGATCCCATCTCGCCCTGCGCCATGCGGATGTTTGACAGCGGCGCCGTGTTCGGGTTTGTGTAGGTTGATATCGGAACAAGCGTTTGCCTGAAAATGGGCAGCCCGTTTGCGAGAACGTGAAACGTGTGTATAACCATGCGGACACCGTCAAACATACAGGCCGCCATAAACTGATTTCCGACCCCGCTGGAAGGCCGCCATTCCAGGCGTCTAAGGTTTTCGGGTATGTTGATATTGTTGCCGTTCGATAATCGCACGGGGTCATTCGCGTTGTTGGGCCATGTGGCGGTAACGGTCGGGTTCAAATATAAAAACAGGCCGCTTTCTTTTTTGTGATACTCGAATTGAAGCACCTTGGTGACGGGGACCATATCACGAACGGCCTGTTCATCGAAGTCCCCCAAGTAGACACCGTCGCCATGCTGCTCGTATGCGTTATGCAACCCCGCTTCGGTCAAAAGCCCGTTGTTCGCTATGAAACGCGCCTGCGGGTCTTTTTTGTTTACAAACGCCAGGTTCAACGGCGCGTTTAGGGGTATGTTCGCGACCTGTTCCATTACCGGCCTCCTTTCAGGTTGTGAACGTTTATGCCGATTTCGGCAAGCAAATCCCATTCCAAGGCGTAGCGCATGGCGGGGATTAGATTTGGATGAAATTTGTCGTTTATTTCATTTGTCACAAGTCCCGTCGCTTCGTCGCGCACATACACCGTCTGCTTGAACTCCTTTTCAAGTGGCCCATCCGCAGGTATGACAATCGCGCCGGACCTAAACAGGGTTTTCATTCTTTCGTACATAAATTCGCTTTGCAGCTTATAGGCCCCTGTTATTTTTATTTTTGTTCTGGCGTCCGTCACCTGTTTTGCCGTGACGTTTTTCTTCAGCCGCTGGATATCCGCAGGGTTCGCCGAGTCAAAGCGCCAGTATATCTTGCCAAGGTTCTTCACCCCTACGAGGTCGATAGCCTTTTCCCACGCCCTGCAGCAAACCTGGTCAAGATGCTCCTGCACGTTGATGCCCTTCGGCACCGTTAAAAAGTTGAACTCTTCCTCAAAAAACACATACCCGGATTTTTCGCGTTCGTTCCAAGCTATGCCGACAACGGCGCTTGGGTCGTTGAACCCAAAGTCGCCGCCGAACAAAATATGAGAAATCTTGTCGTTCGGCAGCGCTTTTTTTGCGTCATATGTATGCCATTCGGGGAACATCTGCGTCTCGGTGTCAAACACCCACCGACAAAAAAATTCGCGCTGCACCCATGGTTCCGTGACCGGCCTGTTTGGGTACTTTTCCTTGAACCACGGCTCGAACTCGGTTATGTTCGGGTTCTCGTCGGGGTCGTTGGTCGTGTAAACCTGCCAGTTAGTCTCGCCTCGAACTGCCTTTTCCCATTCCTCCTGACCAAACGTGAACGGCGTTTCGGGTATGGTGCCGCATCGGATCTCCTGCCAGTCCGCATAATCCCGTTGCATCGGGGCGATGACCTGCTCTATGAAGTATTCCAGATAGTCCTCGCGCAGGTGAAAAAACTCGTCGTAAACCACCTTTTTGTACTTACGTCCGCGAATGGCGTTGCCATCGGCGCCGGGCCCGAGGCCGTAGGTGTCTATCCAGCTGCCCTCGGGAAAGATTGTTTTCAAGTCCGTGTCGGCGGGCAACCCCATTTTATACAACCAGTCCAATCTCATTTCGCCGAACTGTTTTTCGGCCTCTTTTATCGACCTGCCGACGTACAGGCATCTTGAATGCGGCTCGCTCAAACAAGCGGCAACCATCTCGCTGAACACCAAAAACGACTTGCCCCAACGTCTGGGCATACAAATCATTTTTTGTCGTTGGTTGTCAATGAAAATATCCCGCTGCTTTGCATGCAGTTTTTTGTTTAACCTAAACAGCAGAAATTCGGTCTTCTCGGCATCGGTGGCGCCGTCGGTTCCCGTTATGGTTTCGACGCGACTTGTTGCCTTTCCGTACATCCTGTCCAGCATCGAGTTGACGACACCTAACTCGCCCTCGGCGATGTCGCGGGTGACGCCGGATATAAAAGCCGCCAGTCCCGCGGGCATGTCTCCCTTTCCTTTTTTGTGGAAATCCTTTTCGAGATCGCGAAGCTCCTCTATGCTTTTGCCGAACAGCACGTTACGGAACAATGCGTGCAGCTGTTCTTTGGGCATACGGATGTCCTCGCTGAATTCGGTAAGATATGTTTTCAGCTTGCTTGGGGGCCTTCCCTTTGGGTTGCCCGACTTTCCCTTCTTCCATCGATGCGGCATGCCAAGTTCCGCTATTTTACTGTTTGGCATAAGTAGCCCCCCGTCACGACGTTAAGACTTTCTGCAGCAAAATGATGGCCTTATCAACATCGCCTTGCCCCAGCAGTCTTATTGCCTGCTTTACCAGCCGCTTTTGTTCTGCGCTCATCTTCTGCCCACCAGCTTGTTCACCAGGTCGTTCAGGGTCATTTCCTTTTCCTTGCTTGACCGCTTTTCGATTTTGTCCCCCGGTTTTATGAAGTCCTTGTAACGCTCGTCGGATAGCATCGCTGCGGACAAGCCAAGATCTAGGGCATGGCCAAAAATGTCACCCGCGCGTCTGGCGCCCGTGCTGATTCCCGCCCTTGCTTGTTCGGCGCCCACCTTGGACTGCGCCGCGCTTTGCCTTGCGTTCATAACCGCCTGCTGCTGCTGGTTCATCGCCTGCCGGGTTTGTCTCTGCGATGACTCAAGCTGGCCCCTGGCCGTGTCCTGCCGCCCCTGTTGCCGCGCGAAAGCCTGCGCCATCGCCCCCTCCCTGGCGTTCACGCCCGCTTTCATGCCGGCAAGCGCACCGGCGCCGCTCCCCCCCTGCACTCCAAGGGCGCGCTGGGCGGCGTTCTGCTGCGCCGACGCCGTCAATTCCGCCTCGCGGGCGGCGGCGTTCATGGCGTTCATGTTTGCGACCTCGCCGTGTCGCTGCGCAGACTCGCGCCCTATCGCCCGTTCCTCGATCATGTTGCGTTGCAGTAGCTCGGCCTGCTCCATTTGCTGCAGGGCGAGATTGTCCAAGATGTTTGCTTGGTTTGCCAGCGCCTGGCGCTCTGCGCTGTTGCCGACACCCATAAAATCAGAGAACCATGACATAGCTTATATCTCCCCTGTATCGAGTTGTTTTTTCATTTCTTCGGTGCCGTGCATCTGTATGATGGCATCGCAGATGCCCCAGACCACGCCCGTAAAATTATTTTTGTATATAACCATGTCGGCGCGGGCGTCCACGAAACAGACCTCAAGTAATAACGCCCGGCGTATCGGTGTCGCATCGACGGCGTTTAGGAACCGAATGTTTTTGCGGTTTTTGGCGCCCCTGTTGCGAAGCGCGGTGATATACGAAACGCGTTGCGCCATCATCCCGGCGTCATTTTGCATTTCGGGATTGCGATACAAGCATTCAACGCCCCTTGCCCCGTCCGTCGATCGATACGCATTGAAATGTATTGACAAATGCAGATGGCTGCCTATGCGAACAGGATCTAGGTGCCATTTCGTTATGGCATCCAGATTCTCGGCGACCGTCATTGACCGGTCATCGTGGAACACGTCAATATGAAAACCCATTTTGCGCAATTGTTTGGCAACTTCGTCCGTCACCCTGCGGGCTTCCATGACCTCGTTGCAGATACCATGCGCGCCGTGAACAAACCGACCGTGACCGCTTGAGATCGCCAGCTTCGCCACCGGTTTTTTTGGGTTCTCGGTACCTGCGTCGGTTTTTCTCCTCAGCTTGTTTTTCCAAAACTTGCGGCACCACGGCTTGCCGCAGTCGTGTTCGCAATGCTTTCCGCGGTTTATAACCATGGGCTGTATCTCCTTGACGGCTGTATCTGCCTAAAACCGCCGCGATTGACCTTGACGTGGTTGTCAAAACGCTCTATCGCATCAAACAGCCCGTCGGCTATTAACGGCGAATCAATGCGGCAAAGTTTTGCCACCCTGTCGGCCAGTCTGTACGTGAGCAAGTCCGCCATGACCACGTTCGGATATTCAATCTGACTGTCGGGGAAAAACCCGAGCCTTTTAATCGCACCCCCGTCATTGTGGTCGCGCACAATCATGTCACCTAACGTGTAACTGTTGTGCTTTGCAAACAGGCACTCGCAATTGGTACCGTGCCCCTGGAAGTCAAAGGCGTTCCAAGCCTCGGCGGTGACGGGGGCCGCGGCGGTGGTCAGCGATTGGTATATCATGATCCGCCATATATTGCGATATTTGTTTTTGAAATTGACTATGAGGTACGGTTCGGACACGAAACGATTTTTGTATTCCCAGTCGTCGCGTTCGTAAAATATTTTCATGTCGACGGTGACGCCGCAGGGTCGGATGTCCCTGAAGGTCAGGTCGTCCCGTATCTCGATATATCCGATTATGTTTTCGCTCGGCTGCTCGGGAACCTCGTCCGGTTGCAATATCTCGGGCCTGCTGTTCATAACGGGCCACGTTATCCTGGCGGGTTCGGGCAGGTATTCAATCCATACGGGCATGTTGCGGATTGGCGGCGATATGTGAAGCTGGCGGCCTTCCAAAGTATACATGCCCCGCAAGCCGCGCGTAAAACCGTTTGTCTGTTTATATTCGTTTCTGTCCGTATCGAATTCATGCTGCGCTTCGTAGACTGACAGAACCTCGACCATGTAATCGGGCAGGGTTATCGAACATGTGTCATTGATTCTTTGTATGGGGTCTATGAAAGCGTTTTGCAGGGCTTCGAGTTTTTCGCGCACCGCGTAAAATCCCGGCTCCCTGCGTCCCAGTCTGTAGTAGGCATCGGCATATATTTCATTCAGGAAAAACAAAAGGTCTCGCGTGTTCAGGTTGTGCTCCGTTTCGGATATGTTGCAGAGTCCGCACGCCGTCCGTTTGATCTCGCTCGCAAGTTTATGGAACATATCAAAACCTCGGCGGGTATACGTTTTTCAAGCCGTATACAAGATGATGCTTTTTGACCCGCAGCTTTGAAAGAACGGGAATGCGGCGGACGTTTACGAGATGCTTGGCGACATGCCGAAATCCCCACCACCGAAGCGGAACGGTGGTGATTACGTCCGCCTGATTTATCCAGCTGGTTAGCGTCAAAGTCCTTCGCAAATGTAACAAGGCCCTTTCGCCCCACGCCAACTTCGGCGACCCGAAGATGATGCAGCGCACTGGGTCAACCGGCCTTATGTTCCTTCGGTGCAGGAAATGCCAGTTCTCCGCCGCCAGCTGCGCCAGAGGGCCGCCATGCGAGAAACCCGCGAACACGATGTCATAAGGCCCCCATCCGCCGTTCGGCATCGCCTTTGAGTTGGCATATCGTTCAAACAATTCGCGGGCCTCCCTCATAACCTGTTCGTTGCCCGACCGCCACACCCTTGCGAAGCCGAAGTGGACGCGCCATCCGCAATCCCTGTAAGGCTCAACGCTCTTGTTGTCAATCCCGTCCCTGCCCGCGCGACGCGACGGCATGAAAAGAAAATTGTTGATCCAGTCGCGCAAACCATTGCTTCCCTGAAAGCAGCAATAAATGGTATTCGTCCTGTGGTCTACAAAGAACTTGTACGACAAATCCTTGCCTATGTGATTGTAGCCATCGCGAGCGTGAATCATATTAAAAAGATCGGCGGGGTGTTCGCCGATTGTCCGCGAAGGCTTCCCCCGCTGGTCGCCGTATCCATGGTTCATGATGCCACCTCTTCGATTTTTTTCAATACACGCCTGTATGTGTCAGGGCAGTATTTCAGAAGGAGCTTTTTTGCGAGACTGTTCACTTTGTATTTCATAGCGGCGAACAAATGACAATACCCGTTTTTCATCAAATCGCGCCCCGTGGGGTGGCAGATTGTTTTAACGCTGTAGCCGCCGCTTTTGATAAGCTTGTGCAGCATCCACTGTTCCAAAACGATGTCGGGCACGCAATGCGGATTTTTAAAGAACGGGTCGCGCGTTCCCTTCGCTTCGAGTTCCCTGACCCACCGCCAGTAATAATCGCAGTACTCGCTTTTCAGTTTTTCATTGGTGAAACGAACTATACCGCAGTTGTAAGCCGCATCGTTTTTATTTTCCCCGAACGGTTTAACGCCATCCATAAACGTGCCGCTTGTAGAAATATATTTTAACATCCACACCGAAAGCTGCCAGTAGTACCGCCAAACATATTCCTCGCACTGTACCAGTATATCCTCGGTTTGTGAAAGTATGTTTGCAATGCAGTACTTGGACTGAATGAAAGCGTCTATGTCAAGATGGCAGCTTCCAAGCGGCTCGCGCTCCAATGCAACAAACTTGCCGCTTGCCCAAAACTTTTCATTGATCGCATGGTCGTTTATTGAAAGGTAAACTTCGTCGTAAGGCACGCAGTCAAAAAGCTTTGCGCCCTTGTCGTCGGTGTGCATGACCATTTCACAGCCAAGGCGCTTGGCGGTGACACACGAAAGCGCGGCAAGCACCAATGTGTTTTCGACGCCCTGCGCGCTTTTGAAATTCCGCCCCAGCCTGTTTTTGTATAACGGCACAGACCAGAAACTGTGATACGCCCTAAGTCTGTCATTGCTCATCGTTTGACTCCTCGTCCGGTATCTTGAAATTGTCGAGCATGCCGCCAAAGCACCCGTGTTCGCGCGTGCCGTAACGGGATTTTTCCCAAGCCTTCGAAGTGAATGGCACCGTTGATGCGTATTCCCAGCCGCTGGGGTTTGCGGCTATTTCATCGTGCCGCATCTTTTCCAATTCCGTGCAAGATTCCGTTCTGTGTTCCGGTAACGGCGGCAGCCGCGTTTCGGGACCGCTGTCTGCACCGTAGGGCGCATAGGAACTCTCGATATGTTTTTTTGGCAGAAGAATCCAATCATTCCCGGCGAAGAACCAGCCCGTCCCGTCTTCAAACCTGTGTCGATGCAACGCGCCCCACCCAAACCCTTCGATATAAACGTTTGGTATCGCATCCTGCGGGTCAAGGGCCATGGTTTCTGTTTCTGCGGTTCTGACATCGGGCACTTCCAGCGTTATGGCCTCATTGGTGCCGTAGACCAGAACGACGAACCTAAGCCTTTTGCCCACGGTGTCCTCGGTTATCACATAGTCATTGCGCCCCCATTGCAACGGCTCCCATGAGCCTTCGTCGTTCTGGCATTCCCAGCAAGTGGTGGCCACGTTCTCCGCCTTTGGAACGCCCGTGATGGTGCTACCGACATTGTAGCCATCCGGAGCCAATAACACGACATTCGGGTCTTCCTCCGCCTGCATGGTCGCCGTCGCGGGAGTGGCGCGGGGAAGGACTACCCTTGTGCGAGTCCGCGCGGTTCCATTTGGGTGCTCGACGCTTACCCTGCGACCGACCGCATGAGCGGGAATTGTCAGTCGAGTGAGATTGTCCGTGCCAAATATGCCTATGTTTCCAACGACTGATATTCCCTCGGCCTCTATTATGAAGCGTCCCGGCTCGTCCACCTCTTCCGAAAGCAGCAATACATCGCCCTCCCAAACGTCTATTTCCCGGATGGGGGCGAAACCGCTGGTGAACAACTCAAACGGCACCTCCCTCGGCTCATTAGGCATGGATGCCAGAACGCGGTTTGCCGAAGAGATGAGTCTAAAGGGATTGCTCCATTGAAACCTAATAAAAGAACCCGTCTGCGCCTGGGTCAACTTGAAAGGGCTGTCAGCCCTATAAGCGGCGGGGACGGAATTCCAATTAGACCCATCTGCGGACTGCTCTATTCTGTTGGCATGTCCGGTGCCGGGCATGTTCGTCTGGGTGATAACATCGCCGACATGCAACGTCCCGGCGAAAGAGGTGTTATTCCAGTCAAAAACATGCTTGGTTCCCGCAAAGGGTTTTATGACGGGAGTCCGCAGCCTTTCCGACGGATTGCCTTCCACTTCAAAAACCAAGGGCTGCCCCACGTCATCTTCGGAAATAAGGTAGGAGATCATATCGGAACCCTGGAATCTCGCAGTTCTAATCAGGCGCGTCCCCGACAGTATCCTGATAACGCTGGAAGTATGGGCGAACCAATTTGTGTTTACTCTCAATAGAGAGTGAGTTGTAAAATCAGACTCGGTCGAAAGGGTCATGCCGAATTGCGGGGTGGGGCCGAAGAAAACATTTTGGCCTTGGGTGGATTCAATAACGGGGGAGGTGACGCTCGCTCCCGTGGCGACACTTCTTGCACGAATAGTATGCCCGACATCTGATTCCCTGATTTGGTACCGGCTCCTGTCGTCAAAAGTATGGGCTAGAATCGATTCGCCCCACTGTTCGCCCGGAGGGATACTTTCCCAGGCAGTGGCACTTGGATGCGATTCCCTGCCTGGATTTTCCACAATCAATTCGATTACGGCCCCGACCACGAAACCGTCTGGGGCACGGAAAGAAAAGGGCTGGGGCGGCCCGTCACCATCACCGCCGTCGTCATAGTAGCCGTCGCCATAGTAGCCGTCGCCATAGTAGCTGTCGCCATAGTAGCTGTCGTCGTAATACCCCTCTGGCAATACGCGTTGCGTAAATACAATTGACAAACCATCTGCCGGTAGCGCCAGTGTTAAGAATCCTAGCTCTAAAGCGCGCTGCGGTACGACAATATACCGTGGCCACGTAGTTTGGGTACCTGGAATAGATTCCATTCGCGAATTTGGCGCGTCACCTAAATGTACGTTGAACGGTTGTTGAGTGTTAGTCACTCTGTGCACGCGAATCGTGTCGCCGACTCGCAATTGTATATCATCAATTCTCTGTTCCCAACCGAAGCCTGTCGATACTACGTCATGAATTCTACTGTTTTCGCCGTCGTCATAGTAGCCGTCGTCGCCGCCCGAAACGCCGATTGTTACCGGCAACGTGGAAATAGTGCCCGAGTCGATACTAAATCGAACGCGAACCCTAACCCCGCTCATGTGGTCGCTAACAACCCATGTGTTAAGATTATTGTGAAGGGATACCCATGTGCCCTGCGCATCCTCCATTTCCCATTCATGAATAAGTACTGGAACCGTGTGGGGACTGAGACGGGCATATACCGTGCGGTTGGCTATTATGCCATGGGGTGCGTGTATCCACACTTCAACGTCTCCCAAACGATTTAAACCATAACGGGTGCCGCCATCATGATCCCCATAGTCTCCATAACCATAATCCCCGTAATCCTCATCAGAATAGTCATCGCCGTAGCCTTGCGACTCCCATTTCAAAAATATGGGCACCGTGGCGATCGTCCCCTGCGGGGTGTGAAAACTAACGCGAAGCCGCCGGTTTGAGAAATTCGTCGTGATCGTAAGCCTGTCCCAAGAGGACTCGTCAAATATCGGGGCCCACGTTTCGTTATACGGCGCGGTTTCGATTTCCCATGTGATGCCTTGCAGAAAGGTCGTTTGAAGGTTGCTTATGCGGGCAAATATCTCGACATTGGGCGCAAAGCCATCGGGCGCGTGTATCCATACCTCCATCCCGCCGAGACCGGAATTCAAACCGTGTCGCGTATCGGGCATGTATCCGTCGTCGGGCGTGTAGTATCCATGCTGCTGCTCGGGTATCGGCCCGACTGCGGGTGACATTCGAGAAGCTTGAAACGCATCCTGTCTATGTCGAATGAAATATCCGACATCCTGCGGACGCGGCGTAAAAGTCGCACCGTTTGCGCCTGGTATCGCTTGCCATGGGCTCTCTCCGCTAATGCTGCGCTGCCAGATGCGATTAATTATCAAGTCATTACGAAAACCGCCCGCGGCAATTATCGGGGTGCCAACGGCCAATTGAGGGAATTGCAGCACGAGCGGTGATTCGGATGGCTCATAATAGCCGTCATTTGAATATTCGTCTTCCCCGTAACCGTCCCCAGGCCCGCCGTATCCGTCGTTATTATACTCATCGCCACCATATCCGTCGCCATAACCGGATGCCTCACGCTGCAAAACCCTCGTGCTTGAGGGCACCCAGCCGCGCCAGGCAAGCGTCGAGTTGTTTTGCTGCCTGACCCGTATGAGTCTGCCGACCTCGCTGGGCCGCAATAAAAAGGTATCCCCAAACCAAACGGCAGTCCATGTGCCGCCATCCAGACTGGATTCCCATCTTGTATCGCCTCTTTGCGTTGCCGGCCATTGATTCGCAAGGCCTAGCGTGTCGCCTTCGCGCATGGTGCCGTGGAACGCGCTGGCCAGCAGGTCAAATGTGTGGGTGACAGGAATACCGCCGTAATCGCCATCATCGTCGTAATCCTGATTCTGCGCAGGCGCCATGGGGCCTATGGCATGACTAACGGGAAAATCGGATTGCGGTCGACCGTTGGGCCAAACCCAGACCGAAATCATGGTTCCAACGTCGTTTGTTGAAACAGCGTATGTTTCGCCGGTCGCTCCCGTTATGACGTTGCCGTTGCGCATCCATCTAAATTGCCACCCGGACGTTGATGCGGGTCGGTTGGTGACATGCAAAAGCCCGCCGACAATCGGCTGCCCCGTTATTACCGGAATAACTACCGGATGATGAGGTTCGCCGGGACACTGGCACGGCTGCGCCGTTCCGTAGCAATCGCACGTCCTGTTTTCAAGTGCCGTCACCCTGTTCGCAAGCTGGCCAATCGAGCCGTTCATGTTGTTCACCATGTTTTGCAAATCGGCCATCTGCGAAATCAGTTGCGAAATCTGCTGTGAGAAATCAGGCGGCGGGGGGGCGTATCCTTCGGGGGCTCCGTATTGGCCGAAACGATGTTCGACGTGTTGCCGCAATCCGTCAAGCTGCTCCTCGAGTTGATGAAACAGCCGTATGAGTCGCGTTGTAACGTCCTTTGACATTATGTCGGGTCGTATGTCGTCCGTCGGTTTCATTGCCCCGCCCCCCCTCGTGATTTACTTTTTGCCGGTTTTCAAGTTGGCAAACTGCTCGACAACCTTTGCCAATCCGTTGACCTGCGCCGACATCGCTTCGAGCTTGCCGTCGATGTTTTTCAAAAAAACATCGATTTCGTCGCTGTCGTAAACGCGGGCGTTTTTAGCGGAGGCTCCTTCAACTCTAATCCTGCCCGCCTCGATGTCGTCTTTCACAACTTGGTACACTTCGTTCCAGCTGCGGATTTTACTGCGACGAACCTGCGGTATCTGTTTCCTGCCAATCGTGCTCATTCCAATCTCTCCTATCGTTGTTTTCGGGCCCTTGCCGAACCCTTGCCCGCGCCCCTTTGCCTTGCGCTTCCAGCGTCTGCGCGCCCCGATGGCCGCAAACCGAATTCGCGCGTAAGTCTTTCCTCGTTTCGCCGCCGCGCGTCCGCCAGCCGCGCCTCGGTATGCTCTGCGTATATCGGCGCGTCGTCGATGTCGGGCATTCCGTGCTTGTGGAGAACGCCCTTCGCCTGCCATTCGCCGTCCTTCCCCGTGAACAACCTGCGGTAGTTGTACCGATGCGCCTTCGGCTTTATCCGCATGAGCTTCCAAAACTCGGCGCCGACCGACCCCCCCGACCGTTCCATGTACTCGAGTCGGTTGAACACTTGGAATGGGACGTTGAAATACAGGTAGCGGTATTCCGTCATCTTGTTTCTTACCTTGCGGGGGTGAAAAATCGCCTTCAACTGCTGGTTGTTTGTCGAATAGAAAATCTGCCTCACGTTGCTGCTGCGGGTCGCGGCGAAATGCTTGTCCCATATCGAGGTGTTCGCATTTTGCGCGTCGTCCTCGCGTCCGGGGTTTAGCTGTTGCCATGCGTACGCAAAGCTGGGCAGGTTCTCCGCATCGGGCTTGCCTTTTATGCCCTGCCGCTGGTTTCTCGCTTCGTCCGCCGCGCCGGCACCCCTCGGCGCAAGCTTGTCCTTGGCCGCCTTTGCCTTGGTATGGGCGTTGATGATTTTCATTGCGCTGTCCAACTCGACAAACCTCGTTCAAAAAGGCGGCAGGGGGAAATGGCATAAAACCCCCGCCGCCCAGAAGCGGGATAAAAGATATCCCGCCTCTATTTTTAATAATAGCCGGAACCGCCGGAACCCGCGCCCTGAACGCTGCCGACGAACGACGGCTCCAACAGCTTGACGACAGTGAAGGCGTGCGGCGCCTCGGTGAACAGTGCGCCCGTTTCCTTCATGGCCACCCACGAAAGAGTTTCGGGCTTCACGTTGAACAGCCCGTCGCGCTGCGCGGCGTCGCCGTGCTTTGGCGCCGAGACTGAAACCAAGCGGCTCAAGTCCAGGCTCGCTATAAGCTCGGTTGGCACGTTGATTTCCGTCGCGGCCTGCGGCGGCGTGTTGCCAAACTCGGCGTCCATGAAAGCGTCGATGCCGGCCATCGGGTTGCCCCAGCCGATGTACTCGAATCGGTCGCGGGGGCCGATGAGCACCACGTCTGTCGGTAGGCTTGGGTCGGCGATGGCAAGCGGCACGTTGTAGTTCCCGACCTGCAAACTGATCGTTTGCGCGCCCTGGTTGTAATGCGCCCTGTTGCCGAGCTGCACTCCATCGATGCGGCGGATGGACTCGCCTTCCTCGGCGTTGATGCGGGGAAACAGCGCCGGATTGATGTACATAACCATTTCCATCTGCGGAACGGTTATGCGGCTCATGGCGACGCCGGATTCTATTGCGTCCATGATCGACTGCCCCGCCGTTTGCAGATAGGCGTTTCCGGCCATCTGCGCCGTTTGGACGCGCCTGTTCGGCCTGCCCCTAAACGGCACGTCGAGGCCCATGCGTTGCCCGGACTGATCGAAGTACCACGGGATAAGGTCGGGCACGCCCTCGAAGGCGCCGACCAAGGCGGCGTTCGGATCGTCGATTTCGTTCAGGTAGCGGGTTGCGTTGCCGACGAACGTCCACTGCCCGAACGGGTAGGTCGCCATGGACGGCTCGCGCCATTCCACCGTGCCGTCGGCAAGCCTGTTGCCGTAAGCCTCGATAAAATCGTCCGCCCGCCATTGGCTCGGCTCGCCAATCGGCAAAAGCTCAAGGTCGCCGTTTGGCTGTATGTCGATAAGCACGTAGGCTTCCCGCGCGTTGGCGCGGCCGCCGGGCCTGCCTGTCGCCTTGATGAACAGCATCCCCTGCGTGTACCCGCTGCCCATCACGTCGGCGGGCACCCGTATTCTGAAAGGACTGTTGGGGACAGGAGTAAATCCGACAATCGTGGGGCGGTTTTGCAAAGCGTTACCGCTATACTCAGGCGGCGCCACCGACTGGCCGTAATCGCCAAGGGGTGGCCTAGATGTCATATTGGGCGAGAAGCGGATGTGTTCGGTGACCTGGAACAGCACCATGAACTTGCCGCCGAGCATGATGCGGGCGGCGGTGTTCGCCATGTCGTAGCGGGCGTTTTTGGTGTCCGCCCCGATCTGGTCGTCCATGTACTGCGGCTGGTTCTCCGTCTCGCGCTGCTTGAACATGTCAACGGCGAACCCGCCTATTACCGTGCCGTACGTCGCCTTTTGAATGGCCACGTCCATGTTGCCGATGCGCTTCATCGCGCCGTCGGGCGTTAGCACCTGGCTGGACAAAGTGCCGGCGGTGTTCGGCGTCGACAACTGGGTTCTGTATTCGAACTCGTTGTTTTTGTAATCCCAATTGCGCCGCGACATCTGCAGCGAGCGCACGAAGGGCCGTTCGGTGGGGAACAATCCCCGCACTATGCGGTCGCGGATTAACGCCATGACCACGAGTGAATCGATGTTGTTTCTGATGCTCACAATATTCTCCTAAAGTTCAGGCGGAATATTGGACTTCAATAACTGACCTACTAAAAATCGCCTGGCGGCACTTTTCGAAAACCCAAAATCCTGTTTTTTGTTAATCGTTCTGCGATAACAGACGATTGATTTTGTCCCGTTCGGATGGCTCGCCTGGCGAACCGCCTTCATCGGTGGAGTCAGGGAGGGCAACGCCCCCCGTTTCCGTTTCGGCGCCACCAATTTCGCCATGTGCACCGATTCCTTCCTCGCTCGCTTCCAGCGCGGCGGCGCCGTCCGCGTCCCCTTCCGATTCATCGGCGACACCCATTTCGCCGGTTGAACCCATTTCGGATTCGGCCTTTTTCATCACCACTTCCATGCCCTTCGCCGCCAGATACCGCACCATCTGGTTGTCCATCTGCGCGATCATCCGCGACACGAATTCGCGCCTGTCGCCCGACCTGTCGGATTCCTCCCAGGCGCGCCAGCACGATTCGGCGACGTCGGGCATGCCGCCGAACTCGTATTCGAACTCGGCTGTAAAGGCGTCCCGACTAACCTTGTCGCGCTCGGCTTGCAGGCCGGCGACAAGATTGGTCACGGCCTGTTCGATGCCGCTAATCTGCCCCCGCATCTCGTCGAATTCGGCCCTTGTGACCTCGGGCACAGGCGCGGGCGGTGGCGCCTGCACGACGGGCTCCACGGGTTGCCCCTGTTCGTTCGTTGCTTGTCCGTTCATAACACTTCGTCCCCTTCCAGTTCATTGGTCTCGATATCGGCATCGGGCATCGCGCCGCCAACCGAATTATACTGCCCCGCGCGCTGAAGCTCAGCGGCCTCAAAATACGGAGTGAGCAATCCCTGCTCAAGTTCCTCGTTAAAAAGCATCCGCAGCAGCCTGCCCATAACGTCCAACACCTCGGGTTCGTCATCGGACTGGTAGCCGCTGATCATTCGCGTGACCAACAGATGCTTCAGCATCGTCCGCTCTAGCCAGTACGGGGTTTTCGCCGGCAGCTCCCTAGTCTGGATGACGGTCGTTATGTAACGCCAGCACGAATTGCGAACCAGCTTGTGCTCGTTCACCCCCGCCTTGTCCTCGTTCACGCTGCCGTCGGCGGTGTTTTTGTGGACGGGTATGAATGTCACGTTTATGTTTTCCATGAGGTCACGCACGTCCCTCCACACCACGGGATAACGCTCCCCGGCGTCTATCAGCTTGGCGTCGGGCGTTTCGGTGGCCTTGGTCAGGATGAACATGTCAACGGTCTTTTGCAGAAAGCTCGCAAGTATCGTGAACATGTACTGGAAGGAGCTTTCGTGTATCTGCTGAATCGCTATTATCGCCCCGATCTGCCTGTACCTGTCCAAGTCGCCGTCGATCTGGGCCAGCCCCCCGACCTCGAACATGTCTGCTTTTATGGCGTTCAGCTCGGCGCGCAGCTCGGCATCCAACGGGGTCGGGTCTATCGTCCGCAGCAGGTCGCCGGGGTCTCTGTCGGTGCCCAGCAAAAGATATTTCATCTCGTCGGCGTTCAGGCTCCTTAACTCCGGCTCTATGGCGCCGCTTGCGACCAGTATCGAGCCGCCGTAAAGTTTCAGCTGGTTGCTCTTCTTTTTGGCGCATACGTTGTAATCGTTTTGCAACGGCGACAGTTCGTCGACGACCGAATTGATATGCCCCTCTATCGGATAGCCGCAGGTGAGTCGCGTCAACGGCACCTTGTTCAGAACGTAGTCGGTTATCGAATAACACTGCCCGTCGACGATGACAACCTTTTTCCGTTCAAAGTTTGAAAACAACAGCTCAAGACGGCAGCTGTCGTTGTCGTGTATGTTTTTCAGCTTGTCAAACAACGGCGACCCTTCCGGTATCTCGTCGGGCAAAAGATATCGCCCAATCTGCGTCAACGGGAACTGTGCCTTGATTATAACGGCGTTGCGGTAGTCGTCGGCGAGAAACTCCGGCCAGGTCACGCCAACGTGCCAAGGCGTGCAAACGTCGAACTCCTTCGTCCACGGGTTGAAGAACATGTAGCCCCAGCCGTTTATGTCGGCGATGAGCTGCAGTTGCGAACATTTATAGGCAAGGTCTTGGTCTTTTATCAGTTTGTCAAAATAGTCCTGTATGCATTCCTTCGCGATGTCGGTCTTGAAATTGGCCCTTGTCACCTGCAATTGCATCCCCAGGTCAAGATTCACAAACATCGAGTTTCGCGTCACTATTATCTGCCGCAGCCAGTTCGCCCCGCCCCATATGCCAAGCTCGGGACGCGTTTGCTCAAGCAGGTTTCTGCTGTTCGGCAGCGGCACGAACATCATTCTATCCATCGTGTGGAGCGAGATTTGCTTGTTTGTGAACAACGATAGCTGAGACCTAAACACGCCGAGGCCGCCCTCCAAAGCGGCTTTGCATTTTTGATAGGTCTTTTGAAACTCGCTGGGAATGTGCAGCTCGCCCTTTTTGCTTGGCTTGTATTTGTAATCCCTTTCGCGGCGCAGTTCGCCCCGCTCGTCAAAGAACATGCCCTCGATTATGTTGATGGTGCTTTTCATCACATACCCCCCGCGGGTTGTTCATCGGGTTTGGCGTTCGGTTTTTGGCTTGCGGCCACCTGCTCGGGTCGCATCTGCGCCTGTACCGACATGACCTCGCCTATTATATCCTGGCACCAATTGTAAAAAACGACGTCGATTGTCACGGGATCCGTATACGGATTTAAACCTGTTACATCTCCTGTATCGGGATCGAGCGGATTGGGACGGCCCCCCATCCCGTTGCCGTCATTCAAGCCTATCGCCGCCGCCAGATCGCCCCCGCTTTTGTGCAGACGCCCGTCCCGCATGATGTCGCCTGGCGTTGTCTGCAGGCCCTTGGACAGGTGCGGGCTTATCTGCTCGAGGAACCTGTTTACGGAGTGGACCGCGGTGCTTGTCATTAAAATGCCCCCATTCCGTACCGCTTTTGAAGTTCGCGTTGGTGATCCGCGAACAGCTGCTCTTCATGGTCCAGGGTTTTGGATTCAGCCGTTTTGTCGTTTACCGCCACCGTAAGGGTGCTGCCACAAGACAGCGTGAAAGTCACGGTCAGGTTCTGCTTAACCGTGGATTCCTGTTGAACCTTTTTGATTGCGTATATGATTAGGTCAAGGGATAAATGGGCCTGTCTGGTGTGGCGTACGGCCCGCTGGTACTTTTGCCACTCGCGTGCGCTTGCCATAATGTCTCGCAGGAACCTGAGCATGGCTTATCCCCCCCACCTTCCAAGGCTGGTCGTTTCTTGTTCGGTCTCGGTCGCCTTTTGCGATGCGGGCGCAGCTTTGCCGATGACCTTTGCGGCTGCGGTCGCCTTTTCAACCGCCGCTTTTGCCTTGGCGGGGTCTTCGCTTTCGACGGCGGTCGCGGCCTTTTCCCCGGCAAGCTCCTTCACGCTTTCCTTTGCCGCCGCCGCGGACCCATCGGGTTCGCCGCCGCCCGTTGGTTCGCCCCCTTCGGCGTTTGGCTCATCCGTGTCTGCATCGTCGCCTGATGCGTCGGCATCTAAGTCATCCATATCCGCAAACGAAATGCCGGAATCCGCGCCAAAACCCCGCGCCAGATCGTCCAGCTGCGACACGGACACGCCCTCGCTGTGCGCCTGCAAGAGTATCTCGGACGGGCTGAGATCCGAATCGGGGCCCAAAACGCCTTGAACCATCGACGCAAGCTGCGGCGATGGTTGGCTTCGCCCGGTCGCGTCGTCCTGCACGCGTCGCGCCAGATTGATGAAGTCCTGTCCCGTGTAAGGCCGGTAGCTTCCCCGCATCTGTCAGTCCCCCCATTTTCCAAGGTATATCTGCGAATCGGTCCGCTCGTTGGTCTCGTCGATCCTGTCCTCGATTCGCCTGACCTTTCGCGCCATCTCGCCAAGGGCTCCGGCAAGCGTCATGGCCAGCTTTGCGGTATCCACCACCTTCGCCCCGTTGACCTCCTTGACGGCCGCGGGGTTGACCTTTTCTATTTCTTGCGCCGTGGGCCCGACCTGCACGGTCTCGGTGTCGATGCCGGCATCGATGTCCTTTGCGTCCTCGTTGTAGGTGTAAAGATGGTTGTGCAGGTGGTTTGCGATCTGTTCCAAGACCACTTCCTCGGGGTCGATCCAGCGCCGCTCGCCGGTGTTTAGGTTTACCACCTCGCAGCACTTGTCCCAGTCGCTGGGGACGCCGGGGGGAAGGCCGGCGGATGACAGGACCGCCTTCAAGTCCTCGTCGGAGATGGTCTGAGTGTCCTCCAGCTTCCCCTTTATCTCCGCGATCCTGTCAAGGGCGTCGGCGGTGCCGTCCACCGCGTCGGCGGCCTCGCTGTCGGCCTCGCCGCCCGTGGCCTCGTTGATTTTCCTCACCGCGCCGCTGGCTGCGTGCAGCGCCTTTCCCGCTAGTGCCAATTTTGACATGCCTTTCTCCTTGGATAAAAAGTCTTTGATGCGTTCATCGCTGAACACCCCTTGGTATGGATTGTTTTCGCGCATGCTGTTGAAGGTCTGCTGGAACCCTTGGATAGGGCTTCTCGGCGCTTTCTCGCCGTCGCCCTGGCCGCCCCGCGCAGCCCTCATGTTTTTAGCGACCTGCGCCGCTTTCTTTATTACAGGTGCCGCCATGCGCCGCCACCTGTTTGCTCGGGGATATCGCTTGTGCCGCCGCAGGGATCCTGCGGTGCCGGGAAGCCTCGTTTTTCGGGAATGTGTGTGGTGTCGGAAACGCAGCAGGCCACAAGCTCTCCTGTTCAGGGCAAACTTAACCAAACTTACGCGCTTCCGATTGGCGCAACTCATTCGCGGGCGTTTTCCGCACCCGCTGTGGGGACATTATATCATGCAGGGCGGTTTTTTGTCAAGCGGATTTTTCTTGCGGCCCGGACGATTTTTTTCAAAAACCGCTTGACAATCCGCAGTACATATGCCATATAATAAAAGAGAGGCTGGCGAGGGTCTGGCCCGTTATTTGAAACGCTGAATTTTGCATGGAGATAGGTTTTCCGTATCTTGGGAATTGGTGCCCGGCAATCGGATGACATGCGAACGCAAGGCCGCAAGGCCGTTGCGTCTTGACGCAAGTCGAGGTGTGCATGTTTTCGATTGGCGGGCATTCTTTTTCCGGCCTCCAAATCAATGATTCATGGAGGAACTGTTATGGGTAACAATTCTGCAACGAAAGAGGTGCTCTGCCGCAAAGAGGCGGCGGAATACCTGTCGATCAGCACGACGATGCTGGACAACCTCAACCTCCCCCGCTCAAAGAACAGGGGGGGAAAGAACGCAAAGGTGTTCTACAGAAAGGCCGACCTGGACTCGTACCTCGAGGCCAACATGGTCGGAAAGGAGGAGCCGCCCGCGGAGCCCCGCGGGCAATCCCGCTACGGGAAAGCCATGTGGGAGAAAATCAACCGCCTGCTTTTGGACTTGGACGAGCCGCCGTCCCTTATCGAGCGCATTGTTTACGATCTGGAGTCGGATCGGGGCATTTCCGATGAGGACTTCAAGGCGCTCGTCGCGGAGGCCGGCCTGCCCGAGAGCATGAGGGGCTTTTCGCTGGACTTCGAGAAGGGGCTCGTGTTCGACGCGGCGGGCGCGGAGGTGCCTTACGAATCCTTCGAGCCGGTACTGCTTCCCTTGGTGGATCATTTGTCGTATTACATATACGGGGAGGCGGCGTGATGGCAGGACAGGAATATGTCAACCTGGGGACATTTGGCGACGACGCTCCGGGAGGCGTTCGGGGTTTGCGGACGCGGGAGGCGCGGAGATTTCCCAGAAGACCACCCCGAAACTGGGACGCCATGGCCCATAGCGCTCGCAAAGACTGGCTGGCGAGGCAGGTTCCCGGTTGGCAGTCAATGACCGGCGTCCAGAGGATGGAGTGGGCGAAACAAAGCGCAGATTCGTTCGGAGCGTTTCGTGCGGAAAGGGAGAGGGCGGCGCAAGCCGCGCGGGATGCGAACACGGAACAGGTATACCAGCAGGCCCACGATAGGAACATGGCCGACAACCGGGAATTCACCGAGAGTGGCGGGGGGCGCATATTTGGCTCAGGCGGACAGGATGCCGAGGAAGAGAGACAGCAGCTTGCGGCGCAGGGTGAGGAAAACAGGCAAAGACTGATGGATGAGGCCGCGGCGGGGCTTCATCCCCCCGGTTCACAGGGGGCCGACCTGCTTGGCACTGCGGCCAACATCGCCGAGCACCATGCGCTGCCTCGAGCGGGTGTCCAAACGGATGAACAGAAAGGGCTTGCCAAGGTGCCCGGACAGGTCGAGGAGGCATTGGCTGCCGGGGAGCAGGCGAGGGCCGACGCAGAGGCAGAGGCGAACAGGCTGCGGCAGCAGCCGAATGCGCCGCCGCAACCACCCGCGGCAAACTACGACGAAGGAGAATACGACGTGGAAGATGGAAAGCCACAGGTATTGCGCGACAGGGGAGGCAGGCTTCTGGAAACCTTGCGCAATCCTGTCGTTCAGAAGGGAAAGCTTCAGGCGGCAAACCGCATATGGGGCAGCGGACGGCAGGCGGCGGGCGACGTAAGGCCCAGCGACCAGCCCATGTTCGAGGCGCGTAAGGCCGATTTGCAGGCCGACATCGACAGGAAGAACAGGGTGCAGGACATCATGGCGGAAACGGATGCGGAGACGGCGGCGAGGCTGGCGAATCTTGATAACACCATCAAGGCCGAACTCAGTATGATAAATGAAGTAGACGCCAGAAGGATGGAACTTAATCTGAGAAACGCCACAGCAATGATAAGAGCGACCGCAGGTGCCCAAGTGGATGCACAAATCGGCGTCTTTGAAAGTGGCTTTCGGCTTTACAGCGACCCTGACAGTTCTACTGAATTAAGGATAAAAGGCATGCGGATGATGGGCGTTGGCTTGGGTGATATTGCAGCTCTAGGCTTTAGGGACTTGGTATCTGACTTCGTGCGCTCTTTAACAGGCGGCAACCCGTAGCTGCCGAATGCAAGGCGCAGAGATCTGTGTCCCTATGCCGTGCTGGTCAACATTAATTGACCAGCACGGCATACATCCCCGTGACTCAATGGCTACAGAATAATCACTGAAGACTTCCAAGCCTGTTCGAGGCGGCGTTGCTTCTGTCAACCAAAGCATTGTACTCTTGTGCAAGCCTGTTTTGAGTACCAATCGCCAAGTTAAAGAAGGTAAGGGTTGTTCCCTCAAATCTCTTGCTTCTTAGTGCGCCGATTAATTCGCTGGCTTGATTTAACCAACTTAGGGACAAGTCAAGCTCGGTTCTTACCTGTCCTAGTGCGGCGTTGGCTCTTTGTATATCGAAGGGAGAGTGATGCGCCGTGGCCATTTGCAGATGTCGATCGACTTCTCTCATTGCAGAATTGGCCCTCCAAAGCGAATCCCGTATGCTGTTATGAACAAAATCAACCTGCCTGACATCACCACTCGTAGCCAAAGGGCGGTTATCGACTGGCGTTTGTGGCAAAAACAATGTCCCGCAACCCGCCAGCAACACGCCCGAAAACAGAGCAAAAGCCGCAATGAAAGACATGGATTTTCTCATGCAATCCCCCTGTGGGGACTATAACATGCCCCGCGCGCAAAGCCAAGACCCCAATCACGCCGCCAGCTTCTCGCGCATCCCTGAAAGCCACGCCAATCCCTTCGGCGTGACCCTGGCCGTGGGGAAAACCCTGTCCACCCCGCCGCAGTCCCTTACAACGTTGTCTACCACGAAGTACCCTTGGTTGACGTACTGCTGATAGGGTATGTTTTTTGGGTGCTCCTTCAAAATCGCCATCTCGCGCAGCCTTGCCGCGAACTTGATCACCCCGTAGGGCAGTTTCAGCGACTTGGCCGTGGTGTCCAGGGAAAGCACGTCCTCGGACAGCAGGGCGCGTTCCGCAAGCTCCACCTTGGGGCGATCCGCCTCGATTTTGTTTTTGAGTTCGGCGTTTTCCTCTTGCAGCCCCTCGATGATTTCCTGCTGGAACTGCATGGCCTGCCTTATCAGCAGGGCCTTTTCAAGGCTGGTTTTGGGCGCCGCCATAACCTCCGCGGTTTTGCGGAGGTTATACTTCAATGCCGTGACCTGCGCTTCGTCAAGATAGGCGGTCTTTCCCGTCGAAAAAGCCCCTGGGAAAAGCTCTTTTGCGCTCCTGTATACCTTGTCCTGGGAAAGCCCCAGAGCCTCCGCCACTTCGCTTACCTTCATGCGCCTGTCGTTGATGTTCGCCATTTCGTTCATGCTTCCTCTCCCTGTAAAAAAATCGACCCTGTGATTAGGGGTGGCCGTATCCATGCTGCGGTTTGCTGGCTGCTGCCCGGCGCCCCTAATCACAGGGTCAATCTCAAGTTCCTCTGTCAGGCCGGTCGCCACCCGGCGCGTTCGTTCCCTGCGCTACCGCCTGAACGCGACCGTCATCTATGCAGCTCCCTTCTTATGCGCTGCGCCCGTTCCTTGTGGTGGTCGTGGTACATTCTATGGTAACGGGCTTCCATGTCCTTATCGACCTCGCCGTGCTTGTGCTTCATCTGGTGAAGCGCGGACTCCATCTCCTCGTACAAGGCGTGCGCCTTGCGAGCCAAGTTATGAAACACCTCGGATTGCTCGCTGTAGTGTTCCAGACAACTCTCGGCTATCTCCAGCTGCTGCATCTTAAGCATCAGCATCTTTTCCATGCATCGTTCGCTCATGTCGTCGTTCTCCTTACTGCCTGCAAAGGCCGTTTATCTTTTCTATGTCGGTATCGGTAAGCGTCACCGTGCCCATGGGATAGGGCAGTTTCAACTTGAACGCGCCCTCCGATTTCGCCATTCCTTTTTTGGCAGCGTCATAAAGCAAATCAATGTCCACCCCGCCGTCTTTGTCGATTATCTCCGCGGTTTTCAGAATGGGCATGTCGGCATACTGTTCTATGATGCCGGGCGCTTTGTTGCCTATAATCGAGCCCAAGAAGTTGGTGACGAACGGATTGCCGCCGGTCATCAGCGGCAGTATTTCGCCTATGAAGTATTGCGTGATGCTTTCCGCGACTTTTGCAACCGGCACCGTCATACGCCGCTCCTTGTATACAGCACCGTGACCGCAAACGGCCTGGCGCTGTAGTTGGCGCTGTCATGATATTCGTGCAACGCGCCGTTCGCGTCGACCGTAAACCCTATGTGGGTAAGATGGTTCGCGGGAATCCAGCTGCCCGCGCTGTTGTTTATCCTGCCGGAAAGGGAAACCATCGCGCCCATGCCGTCGATTCGCAGTCCGGTGTCGTTGTAATTGTTTAAAACAGCACCAGTAATTCCCGACAGGGTTATTTGATATACCTGACTTCCGTCTATCCACGTCACGCCGGGCACGGCCTGCTCCTGCGACGAGTAGCCTATAGGCGCGAGGGGACTCGTTCCTGATATGGCGGCCTGCATGGCCTCCACGCCCTTGTATATCTGCTGCATTCTGTCCCACAGCATGTGCACTTCGGCGGCGGTGGCCAAACGTCTGCCTCCGGCAAACACGTCCACTCCCTTGACTTCCAACTCCACGCTTTTTCACTCCCCCTATGGTCAACGGTCGGGATACGGGCCTCGACTGGCAAGCCCGTATCCCCTTTCCAGCGGCTTAGCTCACCGTGGTGCCGCCGCCCTCGGGCGTGGTCACGCCGGCGGGCGGTGTCCAGACAACGGTGGACGGAATGACCGTCGCCGTTATCTGGCTGATTCGCTGGTTCGTCTGGCACAGCTCGTTCTTCAGGCAGCACACGGCATCCTGAAGATGCGCAATCTGCGTCTCGGCTATGCCAAACTTGCGCTGAATGTCGATTTCGGCGCGCAGGAACGCGTTCTGGCTTTCCAGCGCCGCTATCTTCTGCGCCTCTATCAACTCGAACCTGTCAACCAGCGGCCCTCGCTGTGCGCAGCCGCACGGAATGCCGCCGGGCAACGGAGCCGGGCCGGGGCCGCCAAAAAAGCCGCCGGGTCTTCCCCAACCGCCGTTCAAGAAACCAAGCCCCAACGCCGTGCCCGCGATACCCAAGCCAAGCCCTGCGCCCGCCATGCCTTTGCTGGCAAAATTGCCATGACCTTCATAACCGGCCATAATGACCTCCATAAAACCACCAATAGGTTTATCACAATGTTTTATGAAGGGGAAAGACCAATACTTCCCCGTATCCGCCTACGGCGGATTATTTGCCGTGCACCTCCCGTTTGACATAGCCTATGTCAATGCTGTTCACATTGTCTCGGCTGATGATTTTCTTGCGTCCCAGGTGGTCAACGAATTTAAAGAACCTGTCCGACCCGTTAAGCAGTCGCAAAAACGCGTCCTGGCATTCATCCGTGGACTGGTAAAGCCCCCCTGCGTTTAGAACGAGGTATCCGCCATGGCGGAATTCTATTTTTATCTGCAATTCGTCCCCTCCAGCATGTACTCTCAGGATAACCGAACGAAAAAAAATGTCAAGCTGATTCTTGCAGTTTTATTGTCTGTAATTATATTTGCGCGCATGGTAGCCACAGGCGAAAAAAACATGCAAATAAAAGTACCACGATGGCTGGCGTTGGAAAAAAGGTGACAGGAAAATTACCGCGGGGATGTTCAACGTGGAACTTTTTTTGCAAAAAAAAGCCAACCGCCGAGGATTTTTCAGCGGTTGGCTTGAGTTGTCGAGGAATCCTCGGTGGCTGCGGGAAGGGTTCTGCTACGCGGGTTCGTATGGCTCTACATATTGAACCGTGCCGACCCCCGGCAATACCTTTGCGGTGCCGATTGTGGGCGCTGCGGGAACCTTGGTCTCCGCATCCAGGCATTCCCTGCATCGCACAAAGCCCCTTCCCTTTTGCTTTAAGTCCTTGCCATGGAACAATTTACAAAAAGAGAGGGCCTTGCCGTTCCAGGGGTTTCTTATTATGAAACGGCAATTCCTGCACAGTTCTTCCCCGCAGTCGATTGTCAGCTTTATTTCGGGCATGGTTCAATCCCTTTGTATATGTACTTTATGCATAGCAACGCATGCGCTGTCTGGAAGAACGCGGACAACGGCCTCGGAACGAGCAACCCAGGAAAAAACATCGCGCACAAAGTGGCTATTATCCCTATGAAAATCAGGTATGCAAGAATTCTGTATCCAAGGATTGGCTCAGAGTTCATGCGTTCCCCCTCGCCTTCTTCATCTCCGAACAGCTTTTCGTGTGTCTTCCCGCCTCCCCGCTTCGCTTCCTCACTGCCATACGAAGCCTTACCAGAGCCAGCCCGGCTTTGGTCAAGTCAGCATCGGACGATGCCAGATCTTGCCGTCCCAGCGATACCGCCTCCGCCCTCGTTACCAGCAGCAGGTTGTCCATGGTTACGTTCCTCCGATCCCCATCGGCGAAAATCACGAAATGGCCTTTTGGCACCTTGCCGCGCCTTTCTTCCCACAGAACCAGATGCTTGGGCCGCCATCCGCATTTCCCCTTTTTCACGAACATGTAGGTTTTCGGACAGAGGGAACGCTTGGCATAAGAGGTCGTGTTGAACCCCGCATCGTATCCGGCCCTTGCCCGTCGTCGATGGACAAGATAACGCATCTGCTTGTCGGTGACCGAGAGACCAAAGCGCGCATTGAATATCCTCGCAAGCTCCTTGATGCAGCGACCCTCGAAAGTCCTTGCGACGAACTGCAACTGCTCATCGGTATATGTGCGTCTTGTTCGCTTCACGGCTCAGCCCGCCAGCAACGGAAGCTGGGTTTTGTCCGCAGCCCCGTCCACAAGCGCCTTCTGCAAGTCCAAGGCCAGCCTGTTGCTGTTGATGATTTGCCCGGCGATCTTGCACATCGCGTCGGATCTTTTTATTTCCTTCGCCAGATTCTCGCCATCAAGATCGCAGTCGTTCAGTGCCTTAAACTGTTCGAACAAGCGATCGTTCAGATCCTCCATTTTGCTTTTCATCTAATCCTCCTGCCATTCGGCATATTCAATACCCTCTTTGGGAATGATAATCACGACATCGTCACCTTTTCTATGATGACATTCGGAACCGCGCAATACGATTTTGTCGGGATAATCCCTGACCGCTTTTTCATAGAATTCCCGTTGAACTTTTTTATGTTCGGGGGTTATCACTCTTCTTTTTTGGGAAAATCCTAGAGGGCAATCGCCGGCATAATGACATGTCACATCCGAATAATCAAAAGCCGGGCAATCCTTGCATCTGGTGATTTTCTTGCCAAAAAGAACAAACATGTCCATTTATGCATCCTCCGAATAAATGGCCTTCGGCTTTATCATCATGCCGCCGACCAAGGAAATCGCCATAAGCATGTTTGTATATTCGGCCTTGGTCAATGGGGTATTATCAAGCGCATCCATTAGTTTCTCGACCGAATCAAACATGGCAACCTCCCGCCTTACCAGATTAGTATCAATCTCCCAGTCATGAACCCGACCGCCGTTAAGATTGATATAATCGAAATCGTGATTATTAAGGCCGAGGCCGCCCATCTAAACGCCCTCGCCCCTTTCAGCGTCCGAAACTTCCACCCCGCATAATACCTGCATATTATGCTGTCGAAATTTATCACCATTCCTCTCATCTTTCTCATCCTTCCCCTCCTGTAGGTGCCGATAAAGCGTTTGCGGCATAAGCCCGTCTATGCCCAGCTTCCTTGCCATTCTTGCCTGCCGTCTGATTTCCGCGCGCAAGCGACTCATAAGCTGCCCCTTTGTCTCGTCAGATCGAGCCTTTTCCTGTGGCTCTCCCACCCGAAAAAAACGGGCAGGAACCTCAGCCTGTCGTAAACGCCGTTGCCGAACTCGGCGCCAAAGCCCTTCCTGTCCTGGTTCGTTATCAGCAGCGTGGGCTTTTGGTGCCCCCATCGAATGTCGACGATCTCGAAAAACAGTTCCTTTTCAAAATCCGTAGCCCCGTCTCTCGAACAGATTTCATCCAGAACCAGCAGTCGGCAGTCGCCGTAACGCCTCACCACGGCCCCCCTTAGATTGTGATCGGCCTTGACCTCAAGCCCTATGTTCCGCAGGTTGCGATACGTCGCGCCTTCCTTCGCCAAGCACACGGCGAAGTGGGTTTTCCCCGTGCCGTTGTTCCCCGTCAAGAAAAGGTTTGTCTTCCACGCCCTGTTTCTCACCGTCGCAAAAACTTCTTTTTTCTCGGGGGTGTCGGCGATCCAGTTGTCCCAGGTGGAATCGTAGTGTATCGGCGGGATACCCTTTTTCGCCCACTGCGCTTCCAGCCTCGCCTTTTCGATGGCGGGATCGGGCGGCGGGGCAGGCTTCGTTTCCGCATGTCGCCGCACTATCTCTTTGCCCCATCGCTTGAATGTCGCCGCAAGCGTTTTGTCGGGGATCACCTTATCGGCGTCCTCGACCACGCTTTCAAAACGTTCGACGATCATATTCCTCCCCAAGGCGCCCGCTCCCAAAACCGGCTCCGTTCCAATCGCCCATTCCGCAGATCGTCCCCCAGCCCCAGCCGCGACCGTCATTGAGGCCATTGCCGTTTTTGTCGCCGGCCATTCCAGCGCCGTAGCCGGTACATCTGCCCGTGCCGCTTGCGGATTCGTAAAAGCCGTCGTTCACCTTGCCTTCTCCGACAATGATTTCTCCGACGTACCGCAACCCTCCGTTTTCCCCGACAATCCCGTTTTTCAAGTCAGCCATCCTCCTCGAGGAACCCGTCACGATCGTCCCTCGCAAATCGTTTTTCCCAGTCGTCGCCTGAGACATCGTCGCTCGCAATCCTGTGCCGATGCTTTGACGGCGGCCCCGTGGAGCCGTTAAGCTGTTTGTTCACGTTGTGCCTCGAAAGCACTTGGCCCAGCGAAAACCCGTTCTGCAAAACGAAAGGTTCGCTCACGCTTTTGTTCACGACGGCGATTATCTGCCCGATGTCCAGTTTCTGGTTTTTGCAAAGCCCTTTGATAAGCGATCCCACCTGCACAATATTCAGCACGGGATCGACAGTTTTCACGATGCCTTGGCGGTGAAGCGAGTCCCAGTTCTCGAGGTACGCCTTCACGACCCGCTCCTGATCGTTCTCGGGCTCCCTTTCCCGCAGCGAGGGTTTTTTGGGCTTGCCCGGGTTTTTGTCGGGCGGGGTTTCATCGGGGGGTTGAACTGTTTCCAAATCGGGAAAGGTTGCGGGAGTGGGCGGTTCGGATGAACCGCAAGAATTCTTGGTTTCTTTTTCTTTACTTTCTTTTAGTTTAGTTTGTGGGTTATTGTCGTTAAAAACGCCGCTTTGTGGGGTTTCTGTAGTCGTTTTTGATACAATAACCCCACTCGCTGTGGCATTTCCGGTGTTTTCTGATACAATAACCCCGCTCGCTGTGGCATTTCCGGTGTTTTCTGATACAATAACCCCGCTCGTCGTATCTTGGAATTTTGCCCTTATTTCCTCAAGGGTTATTATTGGGTTGCTTCTCCTTTCATAGGCATGTTTAACACCCTCAAGGAAAGCAGGGCAAGCAATCACCTTGTGGTTCTCCCACAAATCCCTGTCGAGTTTTTCCGTCTTGACCATCAGCTCGATCATCGCAAGCCCCTTTTCCGCGTCGGGCAAACCTATCTCCGCAAAAAAATTGAGCATGTCCAACTCTTCCTTTATGCAATAGTGGTGGTCTGGGGTCAGCGCAAGAAAGCGCAACAGGTTTGTAAAGAACCCTATGCCCTCAAGTCCGTATCTGCTTTGAAGGATGTTTAGCGTTTTGCCCCGTTTCGCTATGAACGGAAAATAATCAACATCGTGCCTTTCAGGTCTTGCCATCAGCCCCCCCCTCAGTTTCCTGTTTTGTATGTGATATGTCGGCATGATGCCGTAATGATATACACAAAGTTCAGCGTGGTTGTGCCCCCAAGACATGAGGAGCGGGTATCGTAGTGAAGAACCTTCCATTTCCACGACGTTTCCCTACGCCTTCTTTCGTGTTTTGCGACAATGCAGGAGACGACCGCCGCTATCAGCACGGAAATGATTATCGACAAAATGCCATCGATCATTCCTGAACCCCGCGCCATTCCCAAATAGGATAGTTCTTATCATTTTTGCATGTGCAGCACGGATCATCGTTTGTGCCAGTTTCTTTATCGCGACAATATTTGCATGGGGAATGATGATAAAACGATAATTCCCGCAAATCCTTTATCGCCGCATCGCGTTCCCTTGTCAGGCGTTCCTTTTCCGCATTCAATCGCTTTACCTTAGCCAGCAATGCGGACACGTCCTGCCTGGCGTGGGCTATGAACTCTGCGTCGGGATTATCGATGGTGTCATCCCACCCTTCGTGGTGTTCCTTGCCCGGATTCGATTTTGTCAGTTTGTCCGCCCGGAACATGCCCTTGCTTCCCCGTTCGTCCATTCGGCCCTCGTGCCTTTCATACACTTGGAATCTGGGGGACGCGCCACGCATCCCCCAGCGTACGAAGTCCATGACGTAGTACCTGCCGCTGTGGGTTGTCCGAAGATGCACAAAATTGTGTACGGAATTTACCTCCCATACCCACGGCCCCGGCGTCGCCGCCGCCTCACGCGCCTCGATCGCTTCCAGTTCTTCATGCGTCATCTCGTTCCTCACTCTATCCACCTAAGTTTTGTATCGCCCCTGTACGGCGGCTTGTACCATATCACGCAATAATCGACCATGTTTTGAGCCCTGCCGTTTTCCCTGTAGCCGTCTTTATGGCATTGGGCCCTCC
>Ga0209755_10001719_pt1 | contig 32843 bp, 35 predicted proteins | sample TergutCo191P1_FD_187301 | JGI IMG/M metagenome (GOLD analysis project Ga0209755, IMG submission 187301) | Cornitermes sp. P1 segment gut microbial communities from Petit-Saut dam, French Guiana - Co191P1 (SPAdes) (version 2) | ecosystem: Host-associated > Arthropoda: Insects > Digestive system... | reverse complement strand
TTCCAACAAACGGAAAAACGAAGTTTGATACTTTAACATCGGCAAATTTTTAATCATGTCGTCGACTTCGGTGCTTATAAGCCTGCCCGCCGTAACATTTCCCGCGACTTCCAAAAAGTTCGAATATGCGCACGTCCCCAAAGGCATAACCATAACGGGGCAATTTGCCGCCGACGCGCCGTCCAACAAACCCGCACACGTCACATCGCAATCCGTAACGATTACAACTCCGTCCACCATGTTGGTTTTGATAATTGCTTGCGCGTTTGACATCGAAATCGTGCGGAAACTGTCCGCGAATTTCGCCGTCATTGGATTAATGCGATTTGCGTACCCCATAAAAGACACGTAATGCACAAAAACAATTCCGCCCGCATTTTTAATCCCCGAAACCACCGCCTCGACGATTTTTTTGCTGTCAATAACTTCCGCGGCAACAATAACCGCGATGTGTGGCACGTCCTTTGTCGTGACGGGTTGACCGCTTGCGTAATTCGCAAGTTTCTTCAACACTTTTGCGCTTGGTGTATATGTGTTTAAATTCATGCGCCAAGTATACAATTAAAGGTTGTAATTTGCAACAGTTTGTGATATAATTTGTTTGTGACTAGGTGGGGGAGTAGCATTCTCTTGTAACCGCGACGCTATACGCGGACCGACCGCTTGTCCGAGGGACTTTGCGAAGTACATCTCGTGTGTAGTTTGTGGCGTTGAAGTAGGGGTACTTACGTAAGGCACAAGTTGTGAACCATGTCAGAGGGGGAACCCAGCAGCATTAAGCATCATCGCGCCTGTACAGTAAGAAAACTTCTGCCGAGCCGTGAATTAGATTCCGAGTGTATTAAACAATCTCGAAGCAAGCGTCACACCAATAAGAACCCCGCCTCTGGCGTGAACCTTGGACGCTACGCTTTTGAAAAACCACATGAAAACGTTTGATAAAAACCCAATGATGTGATATACTAAAAACAAGAGGGTGCACCACATAAGAGGGTGCACATTTTGTTTAAACAACAGAAAAAACTAACATTATTCTTACTCGGCGGTTTCTCGTTACTCGCGGGATTAATACTAATTGTTACTGCCACCGTAGGCGGCGCGCCCGCAAGGGCGGGCGATATACCAACGCCCGCCGAACCAAGCCCAATGTCGCAAATCACAACAACAATGCTTGGCACCGGCACCATTGTCGTCGACCAAACGAACTCGTCGAACACATTTACACTTAAAGCCGGCTATATCTACAAATTCGAAGTTTGGGGTGCGCAAGGCGGACACGGAAATGGAAATACTCTTGGTGGACTTGGCAGTTACGCAATAGGTTGGTACGATATGCGCGAACAATCCGACCAAACCATAACTTGGTTCGCGGGCGGACAAGGTAACAATGGAGTATCAGCCACTATGCAAGGTTCAAGCAATACTCTCACAAGGGCAAACGGTGGTACTTCTAATACAAGCACCGCTCGATATAACGGTATAACGGGCGGACTTGGTGCCGGCGGTGGCGGTGGCGCGTCAAGCGGAATACTTATTGGTACGTCGGAGTTAATAGTCGCCGGTGGCGGTGGCGGTGCAGGCGGTCGTGCTTCCGGCGGAAGCGGTGGCGGGACAACAGGTACAAGTGGTGGAAATTCAAGTTATACAAACACGGGGAATGGTTCAACAGTAACCGTAAATGGTGGAAGTGCGGGCACATCAACCGGTCATGGTAGTGCGGGTGGCATCGGAGCCACCGACGGAAGTGACAGCCAGGGAGGTGACGGGACGCTTTCAACGCATCAGTATTCTTCTACCAATTTTTTATATCAATATGCTGGTGGCGGCGGTGGCGGTGCCGGCGGAAGCGTTGGAAATGGAACTTCTGCAAGTGGTGGACGCAAGGGCTACTCTGGTGGTGGCGGACGTGGAGCCTTTCAGTCCGGAGTTGTTCATTATGGCGCAGGCGGCGGTGGCGGTTCAGGTGGCACAAGTTTCATTGGTGGCGTCACGTCTATATCAGGTAGCACAGCAACTACGACTTGGGCTCAACGCGAAGGTCACGGCTGGGTTGTTATAACAGAGTATGTAATGGCGCACACAATCACCTTGCCGCCACAATCCGGTGAAGGTTGGATACTGCTTTGACATTGCCAAAACTTGTGATACAAAACTACGAAGTAGTTGCCCAACACAAGTTTCTTGTGTTATAGTTGTGTGTGTTTGATTTAAAAACGGTCACGGACAATCGCGAAAAATTGGCGGGCTTTGCCCCTATGGTTACCGCGCGCGAGCGTGAAGTCGCCGGCTTGAAAAGCGAACAAGAAAACGATTGGAACGACATAAAGCGCAACAAAAAGATTTCCGTGCTTGACGATTTCATCACGACCTACAAAAGCCTTATGACGGGCTATGACGACTTGGTTGAACTTGCAAAAATTTGCGAGCCCGCAGAATTGGAAGACGAATACACCAAACTGAACACCGCCTTTGAAAAATTCTACATGGCGACACTTTTAAAAGAAAAATACGACGAAAACGACTGCGTGGTCAACATCACGGCGGGCGCAGGCGGCACCGAAGCCCAAGATTGGGCGGACATGGTTTTCCGCATGTTGACGCGCTTCGCCGAACAATGCGACTTCCAATACGAAGTCAACGACAAACTTGACGGCGACGGCGCGGGCATCAAAAGCGCAAGTTTCTCCGTCAAAGGCGTGTACGCATACGGCATTTTCAAAAGCGAAAGCGGCGTCCACCGATTGGTTCGAATAAGCCCTTTCGACAGCCAAGCCCGTCGCCACACAAGTTTTTGCGCCGTTGAAATCGTGCCCGTGATTGAAAAAACCAACATGGTGTTGGAAGACAAAGACATCCGCATCGACGTCTATCGCGCTTCGGGCGCAGGCGGTCAACACGTCAATAAAACCGAATCCGCAGTTCGTATTACACACTTTCCAACCGGCGTAGTGGTGACTTGCATGGACGGGCGAAGCCAAATCCAAAATCGCGCCACCGCAATGCAACACCTTATAAGCAAACTTGAATTCATCCACTATGAAAACGAGCAACGCAAACTTAAAAACATGCAACCCATCCAAATGAAAATCGAATGGGGAAGCCAAATCCGCAGTTACGTATTTTGCCCGTACACCATGGTCAAAGACCACCGCACCGGTTGCGAAACAAGCAACGTCGGGCGCGTCATGGACGGCGACTTAAAAGCCTTCTCCGACGCATTTCTTCGTGGAGACAAACTTGAAAAGTAAACTCTACCTTGCTTTCGAGACAAGTTGTGACGAAACATGTGCAAGTGTGGTGCGCGAAGACCTGACCGTGCTATCCAACGTGATAAGTTCGCAAATCGACATCCACAAACTTTACGGCGGCGTCGTCCCCGAAATCGCAAGCCGCAACCATGCGATGAGCCTAATGGGCGTTTGCGAAGAAGCCCTTGCCCGCGCAAACGTCACGCTCGCCGACATCACCCACGTGTGCGCCACAACCCACCCGGGCTTGCGCGGCGCCGTCATGTGCGGGGAAGTCTTTGGAAAATCCCTTGCCCAAGGTCTTAAAGTTCCGTTCATCGCGGTCAACCATTTGGCGGGGCACATCGCAAGCGTGGCGTTGAGTGAGAGAGCCACGCCCCCATTTCTTTGTCTACTTGTAAGTGGCGGACACACTTCACTTTACAAAGTCAACAAATGGAACGACATCAAACTTCTCGTTCAAACCGCCGACGACGCGGTGGGCGAATGCTTCGACAAAGTCGCCAAAATGCTTGGCTTGGAATACCCCGGCGGCGTGCAAATCGCGCGCCAAGCCCTAAACGCCAACCCCGACGCCCCACTAATCCAATTCGTCAAAAACCCACGCCACGACGGCTTTTCATACAGCGGACTTAAAACCGCAGTGCTTAACCACCTCCAAAAAAATTCCACCGAGAAAGCCCTAATCTGCGCGTCCTTCCAACACGAAGCAATCATGCAACTTGTCGACCGAAGCAACCAAGCCCTGCAAAAACACAATATCAAAACCTTGTGCGTTTGTGGAGGCGTCAGCGCCAACCAATACCTACGTAACAAACTCCCCGACGCAATCTTCCCAAAGTTCGAATACTGCACCGATAACGCCGCAATGATTGCCGCCGCTGCAATACTAAATGTTAAGTTTAAATGAATAAATCCCGCCCAACTGCACAACATAACCCACGGGGAGGGGTATGATATGAAAATGAACAAGAAAAAAATCGTCAAATGGGTGAACATGATTGCATTTGGGGCGCTCTTGTTGGGAGGAATGAACTTTCTTCTCATGGGGCTTTTCAACTTCGATTTGTTCGCGGCAATCTTCGGCGGTTCAAGTGCAGTTGCGACCCGAGTTTTTTACAGCCTGTTTGGCATCGGCGCAGTAACATTGCTTGTCTCGATTTTGTGCAAGGCTTTCATGGGCAAAAAAGAAGCACCAAAACCGGCAACCAAAACTGCAACAAAAACAAGTACAGCAAACTAATCGAAAAGGGCGACGAAAGTCGCCTTTTTTATTTGCAAAATAATTTTTGATGGAGTATAATAAAAACATGGATAACATAGTTTACGTAACAATCAAAGGCAAGAAGATGCTGGAAGACCGCAGGGCTGAACTTATCGCGCAACGCGAAGGTGTCGCCCAAAACATCCGCGAAGCAAGGAATTTCGGCGACTTGAAAGAAAATGCCGAGTACGACGCCGCGCGCGAAGAACAAGCAAACCTTGAAGCGGAAATCGCAAGCATCACGGAAAAATTGCAAAATATCAAAGTCTTTACATACGCAAAGGCGGATACGTCGTGCGTCAATATCGGCACTTGCGTCGAAATTGGGGAAGTCGGCGGAAAGAAAACCCTTAAATGGACAATCACCGGCGTCGTAGAAAACGACCCCGGCAACTTCTACATTTCAAACGAAGCCCCCCTTGGCAAAAGTTTACTTGGTAAAAAGGTCGGCGATATTGTCGAGGTCCACACTCCCGCAGGCACGCACAAATATAAAGTAGTTAAAATCAGCGCAGGTGCATAAGTGCGCCTAGCCGACAGCCATTCCCATATCCTTGACACCCGCCTTGAAAACAGGGCGGAAGAAATCGTCGCAAACATGGAAACGGACGGTCTTGATTTTATCGTGGAAGTAAGCGCCGGCGTTAAACAAGAACTGTCGTCACACAAAGCGGTCGCGTTCGCCAACAAACACCCCCGCGTGTACTGCACAATCGGCGTCCACCCCCACAACGCGCACGAATACGATGAAGAATTCGAAAAATGGGCAGGGGGAGTGCGGTCGCCAAAACTCGTCGCGTACGGCGAAATCGGTCTTGATTATCATTACCCCGACGCAAGCCCCAAACAAACCCAAATCGAAATCTTCGCCCGACAAATCAAGTTGGCGGACAAACTAAAACTCCCCCTTATAATCCACACCCGCGACGCATTTGACGACACACTGCAAACCCTTGTCGCCAACAAAAAACACATCCGCAACGGAATTTTGTTCCATTGCTTCTCGGGCGACGCCACCCAAGTCGCCCAAATCCGCAAACATTTCGACGCGTACTTCGCGTTCGGCGGGGCAATCACTTACACCTGCGAAACATCCGACGAAGCAATCCGCACCGTGCCACTTAACCGTATGCTTTTGGAAACCGATGCACCATACCTTAACCCCAAAACATGCGGCGGAAAGAAAATCATAAACGAACCCAAAAACGTTCGCGCCGTCGCGGAATACATCGCAAATCTTTTAAATATCACGCCCGAAGACGTCGCAAAATTCACTCTTGAAAACACAAAAAGGTTTTTAAGGATTTGAAAACCCCTCTTGCGAGGGGTCTTCATCATTGGTTCTTCTTTTGTATGTTTCAAGTATTTGTAAAAATACTTGATTTATACTACAACTATTGTTATATTTTGTCAAATGTTTTCGACACATTCTTTCAAAAAATCTTTGGGGCAAAATTTCATCTTCGACACAGGTTTTTTAAACAGCGTCCTTGACAAACTCGAAATCGCGCCCACTGATACTGTGATAGAAATCGGCACCGGAGCCGGCACCCTTACAACCTGCATCGCAGCCCGCGCCCAAAATGTTATCACCTACGAAGTCGACAAAACCCTAACCCCCAAACTTCCCGCCAACGTGCAAATGATTTACCGCGACATCTTGACGGTAGACACGTTCCCCGAAGACTTCATCTTGGTCGCGAATATCCCCTATTACATCACAACCCCAATCATTATGAAGTTCCTTAAAACCCCAACTTGCCGTCGCATCTGCATCCTTATCCAAGACGACGTAGCCAAACGCATCGTCGCCCCCACCGGCACCAAAGAATACGGAGCATTGTCCGCCACAGTCCAAGCCCAAGCCACCGCCCGCATAATAAAGAAGGCTCCCCGTGGTCTTTTCCGACCCGTGCCCAATGTAGACAGCGCCTTCGTTGTAATCGAAAAAAATGGGGCAATATTACCCCCCAACTTCGACAAAGTGATAAAAGACATCTTTTCCAAACGCCGCAAAAAAATGTCAAGCATTGTAAACTTCGAACTGCTTGCCGCAAGTACGATTTATCCCGACGACCGACCCGAAAATGTGACGCCCGACCAATTCGTCAAATTATGCCAAACTATTGCAAGATTCGACGGAAAGATGAAACTATGACTTGTTAAACTATTTTCGTGTTAACCATTAAAAACGTAATTTTGTACGACCCGTACGGCGCAGTCGTCGGCTTTGTAGAATTGAAAAACATCGCCGACCAAACGGTTGTCCGCATCAAGCACAACATCACGGACGACCGTGTAGTCACAACCATCAACGGTCAAATTTACAACCCCCTTGTCCAAATCCACCTTGACTTGGCGCGCGAAATCAACATCGCAATCACCCAAACCAACGGCAACACGACAACCGTCGTGGCGTCGGGTTCGATAAACACCGAAGCCCCCCCCGCAACAAAAGTCGCCGGAGCATTAAAATCCATCTTGCAAGACACCGAACAAGGCATAAACCGCGAAACCGTGGAAGAATACCGAATGCAAGCCACACGCGAAATCGACGAAGTCTTGCGCGCGATATGTCGCATCGACGACAAAGGCAAAGGCATGTGCGAATGTTGCCCCTATCGTGATTACTTCTTCGGCGAAAATGTCAATCTTGACACCGCACAATAAATGTGTTATATTAAAGCAATGGAAGAACAAAAGAAATTAACAAAAAAGAAGACTTTCCCCGATCATAAAAGGGGTCTTTACTTGACCGCACTTGCCGTGCACCTTAAATACGAAAAAGCAAAAACGATGATGGCGTCGGGCGTTGACCCACACGAACTTATCAATCAAAAGTCTTAATTGTCTTTATTGCGCCCGCAATGTTTGCATTTTAAATCACAAAGATTGTAACATTTATACGTCGTGTTATCTCCATTTTGGAATTTAACATTGACGGTTTCTTTAAGCATATGACAATCACACGCCGTCCCGCGCCCGTCCGGAGTTTGAACTTCCGAACCCCACCTTGGCATCTTGTCTTGCATTTCGGAGTAATGATTATTCTCATACCCCAAACAACAAAGCAAGCGCCCGCACATCCCGTTAATTTTTTGCGGGTTCAAGGATATATTTTGGTTCTTCGCCATCTTGATTGTGATATTGTCGAAATCTTGTAAATAGCGCGAACAACAACACTCCATACCGCAATGACCCATAGCCCCGATAATTTTCGCCTCGTCGCGCGCCCCAACTTGTTTAAGTTCAATCCGCGTGCGCAATGAATACGCCAAATCCTTGACAAGTTCGCGAAAGTCCACACGGTTCTCACTGTAAAATTGAATTACAACTTTGTTGCCGTCGTAACTGTACGCCGCCGACAAAATCGTCATCGGCAACTTGTACTTTTCAATCCTGTCCTTCGCTGTTTTAATTGCATAGTTTGCCGAAGTAATCAACTTATCAATTTGCTTTTTGTCCTGCGCATCGGCAATACGCAAGACTTGATTGCGCTCGGTCTTCCCGCGTGCTTCAAGAGGTTTGCTTTCCACAACCCCCCACTCGGCACCCGTAGCCGTTTCCACAATAACAAAATCCCCGACTTTTAAATCAAAGGTCGTGTCGAACTTTTGCGGGGGATTGGTGTCTCCAATTTTTATACTAACTGTTTTTCGCATATTTAAGTATCTCCATAATAAGCAAATCTTGATGATTTACGGTGTTGCAATTCGCGTTTACGTTGCGGTTGATTTTTGCAATACAATCAAGTATACCTTGCCGCTGTTCAATACTCAATAGTTTTTCATCAATCTCTACATTAAAAATGTCTTTTAAGATTTTTAAGATGTCCCCGTTAATCAAAGTTCGTGAACCCGTGTTTGTAGGACGCAGGAATTTTGTCATACATCTGCTTCGTACCGTATTCAAAATCGTGTCCGCATTTGTCCCCAAAAGCAGAAACATCGTGCGCGCCGGCGCTTCTTCAAGTGTCTTTAACATCTTGTTTTGCGCTTGCGGTGTCATTGTCGACACATCGCAAATAATCATAATCTTGCCGTCACCCACAGGCGACAAATAGGCTTGTTGCATAAACTCCGTCGTTTCCTTGACCTGCAACGCCCCCCCAAGCCTAAACACATCCGCGGGCTTGAACTTGGCGCTCTCTTTTTTGGCATACTCGTCCAAAGCCACAAGGTCAGGGGATATAACAAGCATCGACTTCGACGTCATAAGATTTTCCCTACTTCGCGCTTAATCAACTCGTGAATTTCGTCAATAGACTTCAACTCGCCGGATTTTGTCACGCACGGAATTATTGTCCAATCAAAGCGTTTCGCCACATGCATCGCCGCACGATACGCATCCGCCAAATGATTTTTGTCGCGCTCGTGAATATCGACCCTGTTACCCGTCTTTTGCGATTCCCGCATGTTCGAAATTTTGTGACTTATCTCCACCGGCACATCCAAAAAAATCACCTTGTCAACCCGCGGCAACTTCAAGGACACAAACTCCAACTCGTTCACCCAATCCAAAAATTTATCCAACGCCCTGACATCCTTAATCTTGCCCGCTTGGTGCATCATGTTGGATTGAGAATACCTGTCAAAAATAATAATCGTGTCTTTATCAAGCCCCTTATAAATCTGCTTCATCGTGCAAAGCCTGTCCACCGCATACAAACTTGAAGCCTGATACGCATCAAGGCACGTCGCAGTTTCGCCAAACTCCCCACCAAGATACATACGCACCGGCGCACTTGATTGACTTTCATAGTTAGGAAAAGACACAACAATAACATTGCGATTTTGCGACTTTAAATAATCATACAACTTCGCGCATTGGGTTTTCTTCCCGCAACCGTCCGTGCCTTCAATGGTAATTAATGTGTGTTTCACATCTTAATCTAACATATCAATAGGTTAATGGCAACCTTGTTTTTCCTTATGATTTGCGCGTCGATTTTTTTGATGCTGTTCACTGACCCCGGCGGAGTCCTATCCACCATGTTGTCGGCAAGTTCAAATGGTCTACAACTCGCCCTAACCTTATGCGGGATTTACATAGTCTGGATGGGCATCGTCCAAATCGCAATTGACGCAGGAATTATAGACAAGTTGGCAAAATTACTGTCGCCGGTCACCGGCTGGCTATTTGGAAAACAAACCCCCGAAGTCAACGCACTTCTCGCCACCAATATTTCCGCCAACATGATAGGCGCAGGTGCCGCCGCCACCCCCGCGGCAATCCGCGCCATAGAACTCATGAACCAAGACCGCCCCAAGGGAAGTGACCGCCCAACCACCCCAATGATAATGCTCTTTATTTTAAGCGCCACAAGCATGCAAATCCTGCCCACAACGGTAATCGGTATACTTTCCGCCAACAACGCCACAAACGCAAGCAACGTAATCCTGCCAACCTTTATCGTGTCCACCGTGACAACACTAATCGGCGTACTTATTGTTAAATGGTACGGGAGAAAGGACGCATGATTTACGTCATCCCCGTATTAATCCTGGGCATCTTCGTGTACGGCTTTCTAAAAGGCGTCAACACCTACAACTCTTTCATCGCGGGCGCCAAAGCGGCGATAAAACTTATCGTCGACATCCTGCCGTTTATTTGCGCAATCCTTATCGCAATCCAACTTATCTCGATGTCCGGCGCACTTGATTACATCGTCTGGGCGCTCGCCCCAATCTTCGAATTTCTCGGTATCCCAAAAGAACTCACCGCGTTTATTATATTAAAACCGTTCAGCGGTTCTGGCTCCGTCGCCCTGTTCGAAGAAATCGTCAAAACCTACGGCGCCGACAGTTACATAACCCGCGTAGCCTCGGTAATTGCAGGGTCAAGCGAAACCGTGTTCTATATCTCCGCGGTGTACTTTTCAAAAACCAACATCAAAAAACTTGGCTACGCAATCCCCGTCGCTTTGTTTTGCACAATGCTGTCCGCAATACTTGCCGGTCTTATTTGTCGCGTGATGTAAAATCCATCATATACTCAACTTGCTTCTCGATGTTTCTTCGCATGACCTCGGTACAATCCAAACAATCAAGGTCCGCACACGCCGCATTATCCAAAAACTTTTCATGTATCTGCTTGTGGTCGGCACGCAAAATCCCAATGTTCTTTTTATACCCGCCCAAAATCTCGTGATTTATTTCCTCGCACCTTTTCGACGTCGTGTCGTGCGTCGTCAATTCAAAATCGTGATACGTAGCCATGTTGATTAATTTCGTCTTCTTGTTCTTTGTAATTTCCAAATTTGCCTTGCCCGTAAAATTGTGGTCGCCGTTGCCCACAAGCACACTAAATAAATAAGTCTCCACAAAATTTGTCACAAAGTCGGGATGCAAATTCTCCCCAAACTTGTCACGGCATGCTTTAATCGCCCTGTCAATCGGCACCTGTTGAAATCTCTCCGCCCCCAACGCCCCCAAAAGCACATAATCCACAAGCCACGCAACACGCTCGTCGGGTTGCAAGAAATACTCGGAATAAATCCCTTTCAAAAACCCAAGTTGCCCATGCTCGTTCTTCGCAACCCGAATATCCATTTGTTGCCCAAGGCGGGAAAACGCGACCTCGTTACGCCGATAAGCCTCGTCGCAATGACAAGTCTTGAACACAAACTTCTTTTCGCCCCTTGTAATTATTTTCATAAACTTTGTTGCTATTGTATCACACCTATGTCATAATTGCAATATGGACAGCATTGTACATTTCGAAAACGAAAGATTCGTAGGGCGAACAAATTTCCACAGCGGGCTTTTGACAAGCCTTGTCGTCATGGGCGTCAAAGATATCGAAGGCGTAGACCGAATGTACACAAAGGCGGGCAAATTAAGAAGGCTTTTTAACCGAAGCCTGCGCGAAGGCGTCAAGGTCGACATAAACTTGGACGGCGTCACAATCGATATATATATCTTTATGTTGTACGGCTATTCCGCCGCCGACGTTTCATACCGCGTCCAAGAAAGCGTCATCAATACGATTTCCGACCACATCGCGGACAAAGTCAAAAACGTCAACGTAAGAATAATGGGTGTAACAAGACCTGATGGCATACAGTAGAAAAAAATCACGCGAAATCGTGTTTCGAATGTTGTTCTCGCAAACCGAGTGTCTTTCGCTTGCCTGCGAAGACGCGGAACTTCCCACAGGTTTGGAACTTGAATACATCAACAATTTGTACAAAGTCGCCACGGAAAATCTTGCAACAATCGACGAAATGATTTCCAAATCCTGCAAAGGTTTCGCCCTCGACCGCATTTACAAAACCGACTTAACGGCAATCCGACTTTGCGTCGCGGAAATTAAATACACACAAATCCAACCTGGCATCGCAATCAACGAAGCCATCGAAATCGCAAAAAAATACGGCACCGAAAAGTCCGCAACATTTGTACACGGCGTGCTTGGCAAAGTCGTGGGGTAACCATGGCAATCACAAAGCGCACCAAAATCATAATCATCGCCTCGGTGTGCGCGTTCGTTGTCGTCACCTTGCCAATTTTATCGGCGGGAATTTACGCCGCCGTACCTTTGCGCGCCGACGCCCCCGAATATACTTGGACACAAACCGACGACTTTAATACCTTCCGCGAAAACCAAGGTCGCGCTTTCCGTGCCCCCACAAATCGCGCAACCAAAGTTTTAATCTTGTCCAAACCCGACAATAAACTTGTGAAAGAAAAAAAGCCCGACCTCATCGTACTTTTAAACTACAACCCCGGCAACCTTTGGAACAACTTAAAGTGCAACAAATTCATCCGCACAATGGACGGATACGAAATTCCTTGGGCTGTAACTTTGGGCAACATCTCGAACGGCAAAGCCACCCGAAATTACATCGCCCAAATGCTTGAACACACATCGCAAGGGATTTTCATCAACACATCAACCCGCAACTACTTTATAAACTTGCAAATCCAAAGCCAAATCACCCACACCCTGTATCTTATCGCCGACACAAATAACGATTGGCTTACTTGGGCAAAAACCGGCAACAACACCCCGCACACAATCCTGCAATCCCAAACCCACGGCACACTTTTGGAGGTCGCATGACAGAACAACGCGGAATCACCGTCACCCAACTTAACAATTATATAAAGCAAGTCTTTGAAGCCGAAGAACTTTTACACAACGTCGAAGTCATCGGCGAACTTTCCGGCGTCAAACAAACCGGCAACCAAGTGTACTTTACATTGCGCGACAAAGACGCATCAATTCAATGCGTGTGCTTTATCCCCGCAATAATGAAACACCGCGACGGGGAACAAGTCATCGTCCGCGGCACGGTAAGTTATTGGAACAAAGCCGGCAAAATAAGTTTCGTCGTCAACAAATGCGAAAAAGTCGGCTTGTCCCCACTTTACCTGCTGTTTTTACAACTTCAAGAAAAACTCCGCGCCGAAGGTCTTTTCGACACCGCAGTCAAAAAATCAATCCCCCCCGAAGTCAAACGCATCGGCGTCGTCACCTCCAAAACCGGAGCCGTCATCCACGACATCAAAACCGTTGCTTGGCGCCGTAACCCCAACATAGACATCGTCGTCGTCGACACCCGCGTCCAAGGCTCCGGCGCAGAAATCGAAATCGCCCGCGCGATTGAGCTTGTAAAAAATGCGCCTACGCCTCCCGACGTCATCATCGTCGCCCGCGGTGGCGGTTCTGCCGAAGACCTTGCCCCCTTTAACACCGAAGCCGTCGCACGCGCTGTCTTCGCGTCCAAAATCCCTGTGGTGTCCGCGGTAGGGCACGAATCCGACTTCACCCTAATCGACTTTGTCGCCGATTTGCGCGCCCCAACCCCAAGCGCCGCCGCCGAACTTTGCGTCCGTGAAATTCTGACCCAACGCGACCGCACAATCCAAGCATGGAACTCCATGCGCAGTGTCGTCATGTTCAAACTGCAAAACGCAATCGCGGGCATCGGTTGGCGCGACCTTTGCAATACAACGACGATGCGCTTCGGCGAATTGGAAAATAAATTCAACTTACTCGCCACCCAAATCGAAGCCCACAACCCCATGGCAATCTTGCGCAAGGGGTTTGCCCGCCCGCAAGTTGACCTGAACTCTTTACAAAAAGGTGACCACTTTGATATACTTTACTTATCAAAAGACAAAATTAAAAAGGGGACAGCGGAATGGAAGAACTAGAAAAAATCGCAAGACAAATCGAAAAGGAAACCGACTTTGAAAAGGTGGTCGAGTTATTCTCCCGCGCCACCGAAGTCGTAAAAACCACCGCAATGGGCGTATCCAAACACCGCGGAAGACTTTTGGAAATCGTGCGCGACATGGACGATTTCTTGGAACAAGAACTTAAATTCGACGGAGAAAATCCAAGTGCTTAAAAGCCTGCACATCCAAAACATAGCCCTAATCGCCGACCTTGAAATCGAATTCGGCACAGGTCTTAATGTTTTGACGGGCGAAACGGGCGCCGGCAAAAGCATAATAATCGGCAGCCTAAACTTTATCCTTGGGCAAAAGTTAAACAAATCGATAATCCGACAAGGCGCCAACCACGCCCGCGTCGACGTCGTTTTCGTGGCTCATGGGGCAGAGCGCAACAAAATCACCGAACTGTGCGGGGTAGACTTCACCGACAATACGGTCATCATATCCCGCACCTTAAAAGCGGACGGTAAGACGGATTGCCGTATCAATGGTACCGTCGTCACCGCGGACACCTTGCGCGCGGTCGCAGGCGTCGTCATCAACATCCACGGACAACACGAAACCGAAACTTTGTTAAAACCCAAAAACCACGTCGCCATTTTGGACGGCTTCGGCGGTCAAAAGGTAATTAATTCACGCAACAACTATACCGATGCGGTTGCCGCATTAAACGATTTGAAAAAACAACTCAAAAGTTTCGGGGGCGACGAATTCGAACGCAAAAGACTAATCGACATGTACCAATACCAAATCCGCGACATCGAAACCGCCAACCTGCACAATGGCGAAGACGGGGAACTTCTTGAAAAAAAGACCCGCATGCAAAACTTCGAAAAACTTAAAATGGGCTTGGGTGCCGCGGTTGCCGTGGAAAGTAACTTCGGCGAAATCTTGTCCGCATTGCAAGGCATCGCACATCTCGACGGCAAAGCAGAAAAACTTTACGAAACCGCCAAGTCCGTCAAAGTCGAAATCGACGACATCGCCGGCGACATCGAAAGTTACTGCGACGGACTTGAATTCGACGAAGAAGAATACCGTCGCGTAAACGAACGCTTGGACGAAATCAAAGTCCTTAAACGCAAATACGGAGGCACAATAAACGACATACTTGGCTTTATGAACGAAGCCCGCGCCAAACTCGAATTGCTTGACAAAAGCGAAGAACAAGCCGAACACACCAAAACCCAAATCACGGGGCAAGAAAAAATCGTAACTGAACGCGGGGAAGAACTTATAAAAACCCGCCGTGAAGTCGCCACCGACATGGAAGTCAAAATCACAACCCACCTGCACGAACTTGGCATGCCGTCGGCAAAATTCCGCGTCGCCGACATCACGGTGGACGAAGTCGCGTTCATGTTCACTGCAAACGCAGGGCAAGAACCCAAACCCCTTGCCAATATCATAAGCGGTGGGGAAATGTCGCGCTTCATGCTTGCACTAAAAGCCGTGACCGCAAACATCGATGGCGTGGGCACAATCGTGTTCGACGAAATCGACACAGGCATAAGCGGTATTATGGGTCACAAAATCGCGGAAAAAATCACAGCAATATGTAATTTCCACCAAGTCATCGCGGTCACACACCTTGCCCAAATCGCATCCGTCGCAACCCAACACTATCAAATCTCGAAAACCGAAGAACACGGAAAAACCACCGTCGCCGTAACAAAACTTAACCCGCCCGCCCGCAAAATCGAACTCACCCGCATGGTCGGCGGCGAAGAGTTCGTTAAATCATTTGCCACCCCAAAATAACTTTGATATAATGCCATATGCAGGCTTTCAAGAAGATAGAGGCATATGGTTTCAAATCTTTCGCCGACCGTTTAGAAGTAGACTTCTCGGGCGGTATAACCTGCATTGTCGGTCCCAACGGTTGCGGTAAAAGCAACATCTCCGACGCCGTGCGTTGGGTTTTGGGCGAACAATCTTCAAAAATCCTGCGCGGTACAAATATGCAAGACGTCATCTTCAAAGGCACGGAAAAACGCAGCCCCCTTGGCTATTGCGAAGTAAGCCTGCACTTTGACAATGGCAACAAACTTTTCAACGTGGATTACAGCGAAGTCGTCATCACCCGCAAACTTTTTAAAAGTGGTGAAAGCGAATACCAAATTAATCGCCAACAATGCCGCTTAAAAGACATCACCCACCTGCTTCACGATTGCGGTATCGACCGCGACGGCTTGACGATTATAAGCCAAGGTCAAGTCTCCGACATCATCACACAAAAACCCGAATTGCGCCGTGGTATTTTCGAAGAAGCCGCGGGTATCGCACGTTTCAAGCACACCAAAGTCGAAGCCGAACGCAAACTTGAACGCACCCAAGCCGACCTCGACCGCGTCTACATCGTCATCGGCGAAATCGAACGAAACTTGGCGCCACTCCTTAAACAGGCAAAAGCCGCCGAACAATACGTAGTTTTGCAGGGCGAATTGAAAAATTTGGAAATCAACGCGTTTGTCACAATGTACGACAACGCCGCCGGCGAAAAAGAAAAAATCCGCATCCAAATGACGGACTGCGACAATCTTATCAAAGGCAAACAAACACTAATCGTCGACAGCAACCGCGCAATCAACGAAGCCAACGCCGAAATCGACGCACTCGACAAAGAAGCCGGCTTCCTCCGCGAACAAGTTGTAAACCTGTCGGTGGGGGTCGAGCGCGAAACCAACAACAAAAAACTCGAACTTTACGAAGGCATCAACATATTGAAACAAGAACGCGCCGCCTTGCTTTCCAAAAAACGCACAATCGAAAATCTCATCGAAAGCGGTGAAGGCTATAAATTCTCGGTCCGCAAATTAATGGAAACCAAAAACCGCAACATCGTCGGCGTCGTCGCAAAAGAACTTAACGTCCCCGAACATTTGGAAGCCGCAATCGAAGTCGCCCTCGGCGCCGCCGCCCAAAACATCATCACAAACGACGAACAAGGCGCAAAACAACTTATCGAATACATCCGCGACGAAAACTTCGGGCGCGCAACATTTTTGCCACTCACCGCCGCAAAAGTCAAACTCCTTTCCGACGAAGAACAAAAACTCGCACTCAACCGTCGCTACGTCTTGGGCGTAGCCTCCGACTTGGTAAAATACAAAGCCAAAATCCAACCCGTCGTGCAGGCGCTTTTGGGTCGCACAATCGTTGTCGACGGACTTGACAACGCAATCGAACTTGTCCGCGACATGGGGTACAGCGCCAAAGTCGTCACCTTGGACGGCGACGTAATCGAAACCCGCGGCTCCATCACCGGCGGTTCAAAGTCCGCACTCAACAACAACCTTTGGCACAATAATAACCTAGCACTAATCGAAGAAGGTCTCACCGCCCTTGAAAAACGCATCACAACCTTGGAAAACCAAGCCACCGTCTACGAAATGCAAACCAACCACGAAAGCGCCGAATCCGCGAAACTCGTCGCTGTGCGCGAACTTGTAAACGCAATCGGCGACAAAAAGTACGCCCTGCGCGCCCAAATCTCCGAATACGAACAAGGCAAACTCAAATTAAGCGACGAAATTGCAAGCCTTACCCAAAACTACTACCGCCACGAAAACGCGCTCGGTCGCATCGACGTAACCACCGAACAAATGCAAATCCGCATGGACGAAGAATACCAAATGAACTATTCCGCCTGTCACATGTACCTGACGGAAAACAACATCGAACGCATCAATCTCGAAAACATGGACGAAAATATCCGTCGCGTCTCGGCATTAAAACGCCAAGTCAACGCCCTCGGTCCGGTCAACCTTGACGCAATCGAACAAAGCAAATCCGCAAAAGACCGCTTCGACGATTACTCCACCCAAGTCGCCGACCTTGAAAAAGCCAAATCCGACCTGCAAAAAGTCATCAAAGACTTGGACGGCGAAATGGTAAACAAATTCCGCGACAGTTTCGAAGCAATCAACAAAAACTTCGGCGAAGTGTTCAAGGAACTCTTCGGCGGCGGTCACGCCCGCTTGAACCTTGTTCCAACAGGGGGGGCAGACGGGGGGGAACGCCCCGTCAAAGTCGATTGGCTCAAAGACGGAATCGACATCATCGCCGAACCTGCGGGCAAAAAACTTGCAAACCTTACACTGCTGTCCGGCGGCGAAAAAGCCCTGACCGCAATCGCCCTCCTTTTCGCAATCTTGAAACACAAAACCATGCCGTTCTGTATTCTCGACGAAATCGAAGCCGCCCTCGACGAAGCCAACGTCGCACGCTTCGCAAACTACCTGCAAAACTTCTCGGCAACCACGCAATTCATCGTCATCACGCACCGCAAAGGCACAATGGAACTTGCCAACAACCTGTACGGCATAACCATGGAAGAGCCCGGCGTCAGTAAAATCGTAAGCGTCAAACTTGAAAATTGGACGGAAGAAAACGGCGAACTTATCCCCGTCAACCTGTCCGTCTCCAAGGAAGTCAACGCATGACCCCAACCGTGCGCGTAGGCTGTGGCGTCATGGTTCTTGACGGCAATAAAATATTGTTACAAAAAAGCAACCCCGCATACCGTGGCAAAGACACATGGGAAGTCGCGGGCGGTCACGTCGAATTGGGCGAAACCATAGAACAGGCCATTATCCGCGAAACCCTCGAAGAATTTTGCATCACGGCAACCGAAGTCGAAATCGTCTGCGTATGCAACCAAATCTACTCGCCGACCAAACACTATATCTCGTTCGGCGGCGTAGTTCGCAAATGGCACGGCACCCCCAAACTTGGCGAACCCGACAAATTCACGGAACTTAAATGGTTTGATTTCGACGACTTGCCCGATAACTTCTTCAAACCAAGTTTACAAGTCATAAACACATACAAATCGGGGAGGTGGTTCGCAAATGGGACTGTTTAAAAAACTTTTTGGCGGATTGGCAAAGACCGCATCCAACATCACATCATCAATCGCGCAAATCTTCACAAAAGATTTGGACGAAGAATTCTACGACGACCTAACCGCAGTGCTTTTGTCCGCCGACATGGGCATGCCCGCCACCGAACAAATTATCTCCGACATCCGCAACGTCGCCAAAAAACAAGGCATCAAAACCGAACTCGCCTTAAAAGAAGCCCTAGCCAACTCAATCGCCGGAATTTTAACAGAGCAAACCGAAGCGCACGAAGTTACCGCATCCAACATCATGTTGGTGGTTGGGGTTAACGGCGTCGGCAAAACCACATCGATTGGAAAACTCGCCAACTACTACCACTCGCAAAAAAAATCCGTGCTCGTCATCGCCGGCGATACTTTCCGCGCCGCGGCGACCGAGCAACTCGACACTTGGGCAACCCGCGCCGGCGTGCGCATCGTCAAACAAACCCAAGGCGCCGACCCCGCATCGGTGGTCTTTGACGGGCTCACCTCCGCCCGCGCCAAAAACGACGACATCGTGATAATCGACACCGCCGGCAGATTGCATAATAAAGAGCACTTAATGAAAGAGTTGGAAAAAATCGACCGCGTCGTCGCCAAATTCGGCGTTGACAACTACAAAAAATACATTGTACTCGACGCGACCACAGGGCAAAACGCCCTTAACCAAGTCGAAGTCTTCAACGACACCGTCCACCTTGACGGAGTAATCTTGACTAAACTTGACGGCACGGCAAAAGGCGGCGTCGTCGTCGCAATCAAACAAAAGTTCAACCTGCCCGTCCTGTTCGTCGGCGTAGGCGAAAAACTCGACGACCTGCTCCCGTTTAACGCCCGCGACTTCTCCCGCGCCCTCGTCGGACTTGAATAAAAATGTCAGTAAACTGCAACAAATCGCAACTCAAATGTTAAACTATGGTGTATAACAGATTGAACAAACTAACCTAATTTAGGTTTGTTCATGTTTGTTCATGTTTGTTCGCTCAATCGACCTTGACAACTTAATATTTTGGCTATACTATTGTAAGTATGTTCAACAAGAAACTGTGGATTTCCGTTGCGTTGGCATTTGTGCTGTTTATGTCGGGGCTTTTGGGCTTCGTCATAATCCCAAATGCACTCGGCAAATTCAAGGCGGTTTCTTTAATGCCCACAACCTTGGATTCCGTCTCCGGCAACGGCGGTCCCGCGGTCATGGTCGGCGAATACCTTTACTTTACAAATGGATTTGTAAGCAAAAACAACGTGGTCTACAAGCAAAACAACTATAACGCAAGCCGTACCCGCGGTCAAGGCGACGGTGGCATCTGGCGCGTCAAAATGACGGACGGCACCCCAAATTACGACAACAGTTACCTTGATTATTTAAGTGGCGACTTTGACCCACAACAACGCGAAGTATTGGAAAACTTCGTCATCCGCGAAACAGGCAACAAACGCAAAGACAACTTGGAACTCATCGTCCCAAAAGTCGCCGGTTGGGAAGACACCGCGATTTGGATTTTTGGCAACAACTTGATTTACACCTCGCCCAACAATCAAAAAGACAAACACGGTCAACTTCGCCGCAACCGCACCGACTTTTACCGCGTAAACCTTAACGGAAGCGGTCACCGCCACATCTACACAACCCGCAACGAAAACATCACACGCGACCAATACACGGTTGCGTGGGCAGGCGGAAAAAATGGCGAGCCCTACTTGCTAATCCACGACGGCGGTCAAATCAACCGCGTAAGCATGAACGGCAAAGTGCACACCGCGGAAAAAAACGCCGAGACTTCAGTAATGCCAACCGTCACCACTTACATCCAAAGTTACCACATGGGCGCAGACGGAAAATTGACGCTTGGTTCGGACGGCGGACGCGTATCAAGTTACCAAGGCATAATGGGCAACGTATTCTACACCTTGGCACCCGATGACGAGGACGCTATGACGGGCAACGCGGTTTGGCGCTTCGACATCGCAAACGGCACCACCCACAAAGTTGTGCACAACGAAAACTATCACGTCTTGTTGGCACTTGGTAACGGTCACCTTATGATGGAAACACAATTCCAAACGCCATCAAGCCATCGCGAACTTTACGCAATCAATAACATCGCAAACTTCCCACCCGTTGCCACCGGCGAATTAAGCCACATAGATTGGGAAAACGACCGCGCCATACTCATCTCGGGCAAAAGCACTTCGACATCGGATTTCCGTTATATCACGCACTCCACCGACGGGCGCCTGTTCGTTTACGACCGCAACGGTAACTGCATGCACCCCGACGGGATTCCCGGAGTTTACGACGTCGCGGAAATCATCGCAGTCAACGCAAGCAACATCATGTACGTATCCAACCAATCCAACGAACAAGGCACACTGCTTGTCTCGGTAGATTACAACGGCAACCAAATCTTCGCGGAAGCAAGCCCCAACATGGCGGACGGCGCACGACTTGGCGCGTTCTGTGTGTTGAACGCTTTGGGTCAACCCGGAAGTTTCATGTTCTTCTACATCGACACTTTGACCGAAGTTGACGACCACGACCACGAACACGGCGACGACTGCGACCATGGTGCGGGCGCAACTTTGACGGTTGGCGTCATCGCCCGACCCAACGCAACGGGCGGAAAGACTCATTACTTGACCCGACTTAACGGTGATTACGAAAAATTCTTGTATTTACCTGAAAAAGACGATAATTAACTTGCATATACATGTTTTATGCTTTATCTTGAAGATATGAAATACACAATCATAGCAGATTCATGTTGCAGCCTTTTCCCAAAAGACCTTGCAAGTGACAAAATCGACTTTCACGTTGTGCCATTGACATTAATTGTTGACGAAAAAGAATACATCGACGAAGAAGGTCTTGACACCCGCAAATTCGTCGACATCATGAACGCATCAAAAAACCCCGCGCGTTCGGCTTGCCCGTCAATGCAGGCATACTACGACATCATGAAAACCTGCGATAACATTTTGGTACCCGCGTTAAGTTCCAAATTAAGCGGAACCTGTGCAAGCGCAATGCAAGCAATGGAACAAATTAAAAAAGACTTCCCCCAAAAGAACGTCTTTGTGTGCGACACTTTGTCGGCATGTATGGGACTTGATTACATTTGTTTGCGTTTGGCGGAAGAAATTGAAAACGAAGCGATTAAATCATTTGAAGAAGCGTGTGCCCGTCTTACAGTAATTTCAAGGCAAACACGCGTGCGCTTCTTGTTGCAAGACTTGTCCAACCTTGCCAAAAACGGTCGCCTTTCCAAAATGGCAAGTAAAGTTTTAACCACCGTCAAGATTAAACTTGTTTGCGGGGAAGACGGCAACGGCGAAATCAAAAAATACGGCATGGCAATGGGCACACGTCGCGGACTTTGTGCCATGGCGGATTTGCCGGGCGCAGAACGACCAAATAAAGACGCGCCGATCGTGGTCGGTCACGTGCACAACGAAGACGACACAAACTTCTTGGTAAACTATTTGAAAACAAAATTTGGCTTCAAAAATATCCGTGTAAGCAAAATGCGTGGCTTGTCGTCGTTGTATTCGGCGGACAAGGGAATAGTCATTGCCTACTAAAATCATTTGTCAATAAAACCACAAAGATGTTAATATATAAGGTATGTTAGTTGAAAACACGGGTATCTCGCGCAAAACCCAAAAGAAGAAAAAATCTTTCTTTACGGGCGGTAATGTCGGACTTGTAATTTGTGGGGCAAGCGTCCTTTTTGCGTTGCTTACCGCGTTCCAATGGCCCAAGTTTTTATCCGACGGCATCTATGGTTTGTTCGGCGGTTACGTGTTTGCGATTTTGTTATTCTTGTGCGTCGTAGGCGTTTCAATCAAATTTTCGCAAAGGTACGCAATAAACAGGCGTTATACAATTTGTTCTGCGGTTATGTTGATTTCGGTGCTTACGATTATGCACATCGCGTTTACAAGTGGAGACTTGGCGAAAATGAGTTTCGCGGCGTATCTGCGCATGGGATTCGCGTACGTGACGCCGGGTGGCGCGATTTTCTCTATCCCTTCGTTTATTTTGTATCACATTTTCGCAGGTACACTTGGCGCGTGCATTGTGTTGTCCGCGACGTTTCTTGTATCTGCGGCATTTTTGACGACGTTCATAATCACGAAAAGCGGGGAAAACAAAGTCATCAAACGCAAGCCCAAAATCAATGTGGAAACGGCGCTTGTCCCAACCGAAACCGCGCTTGCCGTGAAAGACGACTACGTGGAATTAAGCAAACAAGTCGAACAAAAATATCAGGAACTTTTGCAAAAGCAAAGTCGCAAGTCCATCGACACGCAAAAAAGTCAACTTGGTTTGGACAAGTTGCCCGCAGGTAACGCAATGGCAAGCGCGACATACGACAGCGCCGTTCCATTGAACCAACTTTCGCCCCGTCCGTTCATCGGCGACGAAATCACCGACATGTCAACCGCCGCCGCAAACAAGTTGGCTTCGGGTCTGCAACAACCGTATTACTTTGGACCAACAGGCGGACAAGCAGGGGTGAGCGGTGACCGCCACAGCCCTGCACCGCAAACTCCGCCGACCCCACAAAACATTTGGGCGCCTCCGCCCGAACCCAACGTCTTGGGTACCACGATTTCCGAAGTCCCACCAATGTCAAGCAACAGCGTCTTTACCGAGTACAGCATCGACGAACCCAAAAACGAAGGCATGGGTTTCAGTCCCACCCCGCGCCAACGCACTCCAAGACAACCATCTATCGCGCCGGGTCAGACTTCGTTTGACGGCGTAATGGCGTCGACAAAGCAAACCAAGACCTTTAAACCGCACCGTTACAATCGCCCAAACATCGATTTGATACGTACCGAAAGCACCGATTTGACCGAGTTCCGCGTCGACGCAGAAATCAAAAAGGGTATGTTGGAAGCAAAGTTAAAAGAGTTCAACGTCAAGGCAAGCGTCACAAGTTATACCGTCGCGCCCGCGATTACGCGGTTCGAGATTGTGTTGGGACTTGGCACGCGCGCAAACGATGTGTATAGGTTGGAGCCCGACTTCCAAGTCATCCTTGGCACGGAAAATATCCGCATGGAAAATGTGCAAGACAAAAACGCCATCGGTATCGAAGTTCCAAACCGCACAATCGGTAAAGTTTCCATCCGCGACATTTTGACATCCAAAGAATGGACGGGAATGAAAAACCCGCTTGCCGTTGCAATCGGTAAAAACATAAGCGACGAAATTGTCATCGGCGATTTAGGTACGATGCCGCACCTTTTGATTGCGGGCTCGACCGGTTCGGGTAAATCGGTTTGCATAAACACCTTGTTAACTTCATTGGTTTTCCGCGCAGACCCCGCCGACGTCAAGTTGCTTTTGGTCGACATGAAACTTGTTGAACTTGGCATGTACAACGGCATCCCACACATGCTTATCCCAAGGTCTATCGGCGAAGTGCAACACGCAATCAACGCCTTAAAGTGGATGCAAGACGAAATGCGCCGTCGTTACAAGGTCTTGCAATCGCACGGCTTGAAACACATAAGCCAATACCAAGCATTGCCAAGTTACACAAGCGGTCAAATCGAGCGTATGCCGTATATCATCATGGTCATCGACGAAGCCGCAGACTTGATATACACCGGCAAGCGCGAAGTCGAAGACGCGGTCAAACAACTTGCGGCATTGGGTCGGGCAAGCGGTATACACTTGATTTTGGCAACACAACGCCCAAGCGTCGACGTCATTACCGCGGTTATCAAAGCGAACATGCCCGTGCGTATCGGCTTTAAAACCGTCAGCCGCGGCGACAGCCAAACGATTGTCAACGAAGTTGGGTGCGAAAAACTTGTTGGGCGTGGCGATATGTTATTTTCAAAAGAGGGCAGTATGAGACGTATCCAAGGCGCGTTCATCGAAGACGAAGAAGCGCGCAAGGTCATGAACTTTATCCGCGAAAACAACACGGTGGAATTCGACCCCGAATTGGAAGACGTAATCTTGAATGGACCTCCACAAACACACGCGGCAATGGGCTTCGGCGACGGGCCTGCCGCGGCACGCAACCAAGACCCCGCGTTTTTGCCTATCTTGCGTTGGTTGGTGCGCCCCGAAAACGACAAACGTATTGCAAGTATAGCAAGCATCCAACGTAAATTCAGCCTTGGCTTTGGTCGCGCGGGTCGTATCATGGACCAATTCGCGGAAGCCGGCTATGTTTCCGGCGATAACGGGGCGAAAGGGCGCGAAGTCCTTATCACGAAAGAAGAGGTTGATAACCTTTTTGGTCCCGAGTAAATGGTTCTGTTTCTATTAATACCAATGATTCTTGTCGGTGTTGGAAGTAGCCTGTTTTACAAAGTCAACAAACATAACAGTTGGGTCACATTGTTTGCACACATGTTTTGGTCTTTTATCATTTTTGGAATTGCGTTCGGGATTGGTTTCGCGGTGCACGACAATGCGTTGCGCGGACTTGGAGATTGGCGCGCTTGGATGTGGATGGTGGTAAACAGCATTTGTTACATCCTTTGCATCGCGACATGGGTGCAAGGTATCAAAACCGTGCCCGTGTCGATAGCCGAACCTTTCGCGCAAATCCGTATGTTTTCTTTGCTTGCCGTGTCGTGGGTTTTGTTCAGCGATGTCGTAACTTTTGTACAAGTCATGCTTGTGGGTGCGATTTTTGTGGCGTGCGTAGTTATGGGTTATTTGCAGTATCGAACCGAACGCATCAAAAGCCCGCGTGCTTTTTTGATTGGGATGATGTGGCTGTGTTTGTGGGTAATTTTATCGACCATTAACATGACATCGTTAAAAGGCGTTGTAGATGCCGGCGTTCATGTCACCACGTACGGATTTATTACGACCTTGATTCCGGTTGCGATGTTCTTGCCGTTTTTCTTGTGGTCGCGCACGCCAATAATCGGCTCACTGCGTAACGCAGTGACCAACAAGTCCCTTGTTGGCATAGGCTTCTGTGACAATATCTGGTGCTTCTTTTACATGCCGATTGTCGCGGTGATGAACATGGGCGTGTTGGATGCGATTGCGGTTACGTCCACGGTGCTTGTGGTTCTTTGCGGTGTACTGCTTTTAAAAGAACGAATACGTTGGTATATCTATCCTTTCATTTTCGTTGTCATAGGGTGCAGTATTGCATTAAGTCTTTTAAGCGGATAATGTCAAAGTTGTTATTGACTTTTTATCGGTTTTGTGTTACAATCCTGTTGAAGGGGATTAACGTTATGGATAAGGCTAAAATCTTGGGGATAACCGGACCGTCTGGCGGTGGCAAAAGCACCGCTTGTGATTTCATAATTAAAAATACGCCAAGTTCCGCCATATTGAATGTCGACAAATTTGCGTTCAAAGCATTACACGACGAAAAACAAGCCCTTATCAAATTGTACGGCACAAAGATTTTCCGCGATACGGGCAAGCCCGATATGAAGTTGCTTGCATCTGACAAAGAAAAACTTGCCATTGTGGACGAACTTACTTTCCCGCGCATTGAAGACCAAATAAAAGAAAAACTTGAACAACATAAAAGCAAAAAACTTGTTGTCGTCGATTGGTTCCAATTGCCGCATCTTAAAGAAATTTGGGCAATGTGCGACCAAACCGTTTGCATCCGCCCTTACAAAGACATGGTGCGCCAAATTATTTTGGGCACACGCGGAAGTTATTTGATTGACAAAGACCTGCGCAATCGCGACGGGATTATCGATTACGGCAAACATGAATACTCGACCGAAGTTTACAATTGCTATTCCGACGACTTTTTCAAAGAAATTTTCGTCAAGGTCTTGGGCGGTAACGAAGATGTTGACGTTCGCGACTTGAAGATTTAATATGGTGGTTTATGCGTAAGACAAAAATTATAGGCATAACAGGACCTTCGGGCAGTGGAAAAAGTTCCGCCCGAGTTTTTATTACGAACACCGTGCCAAACTCGGCGGGCGTCAACGTAGATATGTATGCTTTCCAAGCCTTGCACCAAGAAAAAGAACTTTTAACGAAATTGTACGGCAACCGCATTTTCGACGGCAACGGTTTGATTAATTCGGACTTGTTTGCTTCGGCGCCGGAAAAGATTGAAATCGTGAACCGCGCCACCTTTCCGTATATCACAAATCAAGTCGTCAACAAAATCGAACGATTTAACTATAAGGATTTGATTGTTCTGGATTGGTTCTTGTTACCGATTGTCGAGGACTTGTGGAAACTTTGCGACCAAACGGTTGCCGTATTTCCAAATGACTTTAAAACCCGATACCTTAAAATGGTGAAACGCGACGGCGGAGTCGAACGCGCAAGTTGCGACCGAATGCTTGATTATCACGCCATAGGTTGCGACGTAGAAATCAACAACGCCTATAACAAAAAGTTTTTCCGCGAAATCCACGAAAAAGTTTTGGATAACAGACCGGATATTGACATCCGAGGGTTTTAGCATTAATATATTCTGTGGACAAGGTCTTTGATTTCAAAACGGCGGAAGCGGGTATATACAAAAAGTGGCTGGACACCGACGCGTTCAAGGCGCATGTAAACCCAAACAAAAAGCCTTATACCGTTATTATGCCACCGCCAAACGTCACGGCGCGCCTGCACATTGGGCACGCTTTTGGTCTGACAATCCAAGACATCATCACGCGCTTTAAACGTATGCAAGGTTTCGAAGCCTTGTTTTTGCCGGGCGCCGACCACGCCGCGGTTGCCACCGAAGTCAAAATCGTGGAAGAATTGAAAAAGCAAGGCATCGAAAAATCAAGCCTTACACGCGCGCAATTCATGACGCATGTCGACGCATGGTACAAAACATACACCGCGCAAATCAAAGACCAAATGATGCGCCTTGGTTTAAGTTGCGATTGGTCGCGATTCAAGTTCACTATGGACCCCGATTGCGCACTTGCTGTTGACGCGGCTTTCAAAAACCTTTACGAAAAAGGTTTGATTTACAAAGGCAAGCGCATGATAAACTTTTGCCCCGGTTGCAACAGCGCATTGTCCGACGCCGAAGTCGAATACAAAGAAGTACAGCGTGTAATGTATCACGTAAAATACGGCGACATCACGGTGGCAACCGTGCGCCCCGAAACAATTACAGGCGACGTCGCGGTTGCAGTGAACCCAAAAGACAAACGCTATACAAAATTCATTGGCAAGACGGTGACGAACCCACTTACGGGTACACAAGTCCCCGTGATTGCGGACGATTACGTAGACATGAAGTTTGGCACGGGCGCGCTTAAAATCACACCTGCACACGACCCAAATGATTACGAGATTGGCTTGCGTCACAAGTTACCAACAATCGTCGTCCCCAGCGAAGTCCTTGCCGACCGCGACGGCGCTATTGCGAAACTGCGCGCAAACGGCGCTTTGGTACATGAAAAAAAATACACGGGCAATGTGTCGGTTTGTTACCGTTGCTTTAAACCGGTCGAGCCCCAAATCTCCGACCAATGGTTTGTTAAAATGACCGAACTTGCAAAGCCCGCAATTGCGGCATTGAATAACGGGCTTCAAATTGTGCCCAAAAAGTTCGAAAAAATCTATCTGCATTGGTTGAACAACATCAAGGATTGGTGCATCTCGCGCCAAATCATGTCGGGGCACCGCATCCCGATTGACGGCGAGACCGACATGCTTGACACGTGGTTTTCGTCGGCATTATGGCCGTTTTCCACCCTTGGTTGGACCGACAAGTCCGCCGACTTTAAGTATTTCTATCCGACGCAAACGCTTGTCACGGCGTACGAAATAATCTTCTTTTGGGTCATACGCATGGTGTTCAGCGGTATCGAACATACCGGCAAACTTCCGTTTGAACGCGTTGTTTTCACCGGTCTTGTGCGCGACGGGCAAGGGCGCAAGATGTCCAAATCGCTTGGCAACGGCATCGACCCAATCAGCATCATCGACGAATTCGGCACCGACGTGTTGCGCTTCTCGTTGATTGTGGGTACGAAACTTGACCGCGACCCAAGGTACAGCATCGAAAAGGCGACCCTTGCACGCAACTTCATCAACAAGATTTGGAACGCGACCAAGTTCTTTTTGGCAATGAATAATTCCTCCGACGAATTGCGCCCCGCCGACAAATGGATTTTGACCAAACTTAACACATTGATTAAATCCGTAACGCGCAAGTACGAAAAATTCGATTTCGGTGTTGCCGCGAACGAGTTGCAACAATTCTTTTGGGCGGACTTTTGCGACGTATATATCGAAGAAAGCAAACAAACACGCAACCGCGAAGTGTTCAGGCATGTACTTGAAACCTACTTGAAACTTTTGCACCCTGTCATGCCGTTCGTGACCGAGCAAATTTGGTGCGATGTGTTGGGCAATACGGGCACCATGTTGACCGCCGAATTCCCGACCGCAAACCCAAAGCAAAACTTTAAAACCGATTTCGAACCAAAGCGCCCCGTGGTCGATAACACGAAACTTATCGCAAGTCTGCAAAAAGAAATCGCGCGCGGGGAAGCGATGCTTTTCAACGCGAACTTTGTAAAAAACGCGCCCGCCGAATTGGTAAAAAGGGAACGCGAAAAGTTGGCGGAAAACAAAAAGCAATTGGCGGTGTTAAAATGACCGAAATCATCGACATCTTTGACGAAGATATGAAGCACGTCGGCACCATGGAAAAAGTGCGCGCGCACAACGAAAATCGGTGGCACAAATCGGTGCACATTTGGATAACCGACGGCAAAAACGTATTGGTGCAACTTCGGGCAGCCGGCAAGCGCGAATTCCCAAACCTTTGGGACATTTCGGCGGCGGGACATTTGCCCGCGGGCGAAGACCCCTTGCAAGGTGCAAAACGCGAGTTCGAAGAAGAACTTGGCATACCGTGGACTTTTGGCGACATCAAGGAAGATTGCGTCATCAAAAACAAAAACGAATTCCAATACATGTATTTTATTAAAACGAAACTTGATATAAAAAAGTTGAACATCCAAAAAGACGAACTTGCCGACATCAAGTGGGTTCCGTTTGCCGAGTTCGAAAAATTGCTTTGTTCCGACAAACACGTGCCAAATCCGGAACATTACAGGCGCGCGGTTTTGGCGGGATTAAAGGGGGTAATGGCGTGAAAAACTTTGACAAGATTGACTTTGTCGCGGACGAAATGGCGAAAAAATTGATATTGCTTTTCATTTTTGAAAAGATGGAGTTCCCGCTTACCGACGAAAGCATCAACGAAATCATCATGCGCAACCCTACGTGGATGACCTATATGGATTTCCGCGAAGCACTTTTTGGACTCATCCAATCCAAGTTCGTTTACCAAATGACTATGGCATCCGAAACAAGTTTTTCAATCACGCAAGACGGCAGGGGCGCGCTTGGGCATTTCTTTCAAAAAATTCCGGCAAGCATCCGCGAAGAAATCATCGAGTTTGCGCGCGACAATCGCCCGAAATTCAAAAAAAGGCAAGAGTACACTTGGGACTATTTCAAAAACGCGGACGGCACGTACACCGTGGTTTTGCGTATTCGCGACCATGTTGTGGGCGATAATCTGTTGGAAATCAAATTCCGCACCGACACGCGCGCGGGCGCAAAATTGGCGGCGAATCGTTGGCGTGAAAATGCGGCAAGCACTTATGAAAGATTTTACAACATGACAACGGCGTCAGAGGAGGAGAAAAAATGAGATACAGAACAAAAGGCGTATGCGCAAGTTTCATCGAATACGAAATCGACGACAAGGGCATTGTCCACAACGTACAATTCATGGGCGGTTGCCCAGGCAACGGGCAAGCGGTGGCGGCTTTGGTCGAAGGCATGAGCGTACCCGAGGCTATTCGACGATTGAAGGGGATTCAGTGTCGGAACGGGACGTCTTGCGCCGACCAATTTGCGACTGCGCTTTCTTCTTCTTTGCAATCTCGATAATGTACAGGATTAATCCGACGGCGATGACGATTGTCAACACGCCTTCCAAAATTGTACCGAACAAGTTTTGAATAACCACATTGTATACAACCCAAAGTGCTTCACAAATCACGCCCAAAATTCGATAGACCAAGATGTTCTTCTGCCAAATCGCGATGCAATAACAATAAGTGCCCGCGAACCCGAACCATGTCATCCAACCCGCGGCGGTGAAATACGTCGATGTAACCATCACCGCGGTAAGCACGGCAAGAAATATCCAATCGACCAACATTATGCGTTTCTTGTTTTCCGGCTTTTTATATTTGTCGATTACAAGTAACGTCAAATCCCGACCGATTGCGACAACCGACATCGCCACGCCGACCCAGGCTTGCAACAGTGCGAAACTTGTGATGAACACAAGGTTGCAAATGATAATCAAGGCAAGTATCACGGGACGCTTCTTTATGAAAAACGTAGCGCCGATTAACGCGAACGCCACGATTGTTATTATTTGGCTTGCGATGTATGTCGCGCTTGACCAATCACCCATGTGATAATTATATATTGACACGGCGCGTTTGTCATGCTAAATTTAGCGAATGGCAAACATTAAAAGCGCAAAGAAACGCATCGAGGTCACACGCAAAAAGACCGCAGTCAACAAGTCGCAAAAAAGCGAACTTAATACTTTTATCAAAAAGTACAAAATGAAACCAACGCAAGAAGGATTGTCGCACGTCACAAGTCTTTTGGACAAGGCGGTCGCCGCAAACATCATCCACCAAAACAAAGCAAACCGCACAAAAGCGAAACTTGCAAAACTTATTGCGTAACCGAGCCGAGTGTAGTATAATACCAGAAATCAATCGCACACATCGGGGCGTGGCTCAGTTGGTAGAGTGCGTGGTTTGGGACCATGAGGTCGCACGTTCGAATCGTGTCGCCCCGACCAAATGCGATTGAGATACGGATGGATAACAACCTCGCTTCGCGAGAACGTTGTCTCTCCACTTCGTGGATGGATAGCTCAGTCGGTTAGAGCACCCCGCTCATAACGGGTAGGTCGCGGGTTCGAGTCCCGAACCATCCACCAAAACTTTATGGACTTGACATTGGGTTTGTCGCAAAGGTATCATCAAGTATGATTGGCATTTCGACAAATTGCGAGTGTGGTGACACGCTTGCCGAGACGGTTGCGAACATCAAGGCGGCGGGCTTTGGGAACGTAATGTTGGCGCAAGGCGGACGCGGGAATTTTGAAGAAGACATTAAAACAGTTTTGGCGGCGGGGTTGAAAATCCCGTTTGTGCATTTGTACAGTAACTTGGCGAACGGCATTTGGCAAGGCGGCAACAAGCGCGACAAGTTCATTAAATCTATTGGCGACGCGGTAAGGTTATGTTGCAAATACGGAATTCCGGTTGCGCTGTTTCACGGGTCGCACGTTATGGATGCGGTGTCCGACCCGGGATCGATTGGAGTGCATGCTATCGAGGCGGTGAAAGAGATTTTGGCAATTGCGGAACAAAGCAACGTTAAAGTCGCGATTGAGAACCTTGAAGGCGTGAACTTTGCGCACTTTTGTTACCTTATGGACAATATAAAGTCACTTGGGTTTTGTTATGATTGCGGGCATCACAACTTGTTTATTCCCGAAGTCGATTTAATCGGCAAATACGGCGACCGCATTATCGCGGTGCATTTGCACGACAACAACATGGATTGGTCGGGGCGCGGTTGGAATCACGACAGGCATCTTTTGCCTTTCGACGGAAAGATTGATTTCAACCGTGTTGCGCGTGACCTTAACCGAAGCGCCTATCGTGGTGTCGTAATGATGGAACTACACAGGGAAGACGATTACGACCACATGTCATCCCGCGAGTTTTTGTCGGAAGCGTTCAAGCGCGGTCAAAAATTGGAGAATTTGTTGTTTTCCATGATGCGATAGTTTATAATACCGTGTGGAAGATTTCAAGTACTTTACAGGGGTAACCATTACCACCAAGTTCGACTTCACCGTCATGGACGTGCGCCAAAAGCGTTACCGCGGGACGGCTACGTTGGATTTGGCGGGCATGCGCAACCACCAAGTCGATATTCGTTGGGCGGATTACACCCCCGATATTCAACAAGTCAATGTAATGGGCAACGTGATGTTGGTTTTGCGACTTGTAAATAACACAAACCCCCACAAGTTGGTCGCGGTTTACATTACTCCAAAGCAATATTACCTTATCAAAAATTTAAGCGGTTACGACATCCCGTATCAAAAAGAAGTTGAAGAGTGGCTTGAATTCCGTTATCGACTGCGAAAGGCGACGGCGGAAGATTTGGCGGGCGCACAGATTTTCAAGCCTCGCATTATTTTGTCGGGTGT